>JAESGH010000086.1_pt1 | contig 315369 bp, 295 predicted proteins | sample 9269641 | NCBI WGS metagenome assembly JAESGH01 (sample SAMN14515345, study PRJNA621665) | algae metagenome | isolation source: Phormidium tanganyikae FI6-MK23 and co-occurring heterotrophs from granitic... | place: USA: Fort Irwin, California | collected 1998-05-24
AGGGCGGGTTTCTGCGGTGTTGACGAAGGCAGCCCCGATCCCCTTCTATGATCTCCCGTCGCAATATGATCCCCCGACATATGGAGAAAAATCGCATGGCATATCAATCTCCCCTCCGTCTCATGCGCCTTACCGAAGTCCTCGATCTCACCGGGCTCAGCCGCGCCACCCTCTATCGCAAGATCGCCGCCGGCACCTTCCCGCCGCAGCACAAGCTCGCCGAGCGCTGCTGCGGCTGGCGCGTCGGCGAAGTCGAGCTCTGGCTCCGCAATCCGGTCTCGTTCACGCTCGCCGACCTTGAGCGCAATCGCGACGCTGCCTGAAGGCCAGACACGGCAAAGCCCCGCGCCGCATCCGCGGCGCGGGTGGAAGTCCGCCTCAGTCGGCGGGGTTCCAGATGAGGGCGTAGCCATCCTCGCCATCTTGCCCTGCGGCGCGGCCGAGGTTCGCATAGAGCCGACGCGGCCCGAACTCGGGAGCGGCGAGGCTCAGCGAGACATAGGGTTCGCCCGAAACCTGTCCGACGCGGATCCAGCCGGCACCGATCTCGACGCCTTCGGAATAGACCCGGTAGTCGGGCTGGACATCGCCCGCTTTCGAGCGGTTGGTCCGGATTTCGATCGCTGCGCGGATCGAGAGGGTTTTCAGCTGGCCCACGAAACCCGTTTCGATGGTGCCGGTCACAAAGCCGATTGCTGCCATTGGTCGTCTCCTTGAAGTACCGCGGGACCATCCCTGCGGCATGGGCGGACCAGGGACCGGCGCGTAAGGCGTGCCGCGAACCCGAAGGGCCGCAGCAAAGCGGAGGAGTGCGGCGGCGCGATTATTTGGAGCGAAGCGGCCGCGAGGAGCGAGCGCAGCACGCGGGGAAATATTCGCGCCGCCGCGCTTTCGCGGGGCGCCGCGCCGGTCCAGGTCACATCGCCCGTCGCCGGGATGGTCCTGCAGAACAGGTGGAGCGAGCCCGCGCTATCCGCGTGAACGATCAAACGCCGAAACTTGAGTGAGAAATGCGATCTAACCGCGAACTGTGGCTACGATCAGAGCGACCGCGCCCGAGTTGGTAGTCCGTCTTCCTATCGGCTCATGCCGCGCGGCAAGAAAACGATGTCCAAGGCATGCGATTTGGCGTTTTCGTACAATCCTAGGGTCAGAACCGATATTATCGGGCTCGCCAACTTCCGTCCGGGCTTGGCGATTAGCGACCCCGGCAAGTCAGGATGGTGGGGCGAAGGATGCAGCATCCTCGTATGGGCGGCGCGAAGGCAACTTCGCGTCGCCTTTTTCCTTGGCTGAACCGCAGGCCGTCGCCGCTTGCGGCGGCGGCGCGCCCAAGTCATGAGCGCCGCGCCGGCCCACAAGGCCGGCGCGTCATTTTGCGCCCGCAGAAAATATGGCGGGCGACCGAAGCCGCCCGCCGTCTTCTCATGCTGCCAAAGGCTGTCCGTCTTCCGCATCGGGTTCGGACGCTGCCGGAGCCGCAAGCTCGTGCGCGACCCGCCGCGCCGATTTGACGCTGCCGACCCCGCCCCGCGTCGTATAGGCCGAAGGCGGAAACGCCATCCACTGCGGCACCCACGGCTCGGCTTTCGCTCGGCCGTTCGCCCCTTCAAGGCTGTCGGCGATAATCGCCTTCAGCGCCTTGCCCTTCTCACCGGCATTCGCTGCGGCGACCTCCTGTCCCGCAACCTCGCCGACGATGGCGAGCAGCACTTCGCGGTCGCGAAGCTGGTCGAAGAAGGCCGCGTCCGCCGACCAGTGCTGGCGCGTGTCGGTGCCGAGATGAAGCCCGATCATCTCCACCGCTTCGCTTCCCGCCTGCAGCGTCTCGCCCATGACGATCGCCACAATCTCCAGCACCACCGGATCGGGGAGTTCGAGCAGCCGCATGAACAGCGGGGCAAAAGGGCGACGGTTCAGCGGCCTTCCCGTGACGGTTGGCGCCTCCTCGTCGAACCCCAGCACCGCCAGCACCGCACGGCGCTTGAGGTCGAAGGCCGTCTCGGCAGGACAGGTTTCGACGCTCTCGGCAATATCTTCCTTCGGCGCGCGCTGGCTCTCGACATCGACGCGCCACAGGTCCGCGCCCGCGATCACATGCGCGAGCATCGCCCGCAGCGCTACGCTACCGTGCCCTGCCAGATCGGCCCGCACCGCAGCATGGCGATGAAGGTCGATATAGGCATTGAGCGAGCCGGAAACTTCGGGACGAACGGGCTTCGCGATTTCGGCATTGCCATCGCCACCGCCGCCCCCACCCGAAAGCCGCTTCGCCTCCTTGGCGGTGACGAAGCCTTCGTGGAAGGTCGCCTCGCCGCTCTCGCGAACCTCGACGTAGATGCGGCCGCCCTTGCGCTTGCCCGCATGGGCATAATCCCACGACCGGAACCAGTCGCCACGCGCCATCACGACGACATCGGACCACCCCGCTTCGAGATACTCGGCCTTGCGCGCGTCGATGGCTGCCATCTGCGCCGACCAGAAGGCATCGGCATCAGCAAAGAAATTGTCCTCGCCGAACAGGTCGGACACGACAGCAAGCTTCGCTTCACCGGCATCAAACAACGCGTGCTTCACCGCGATAGCCGTGCCGCCGAACAGCCATGCTTTCAGCTGATGGCCGGTCGGGCAATAGGCGCATTCGTCGTCGAACAGCGCGAGCCATGATTTCTGCTGGCTCTTCGATGCGAGGGTCAGGTGGCGAACGGTGCCCGCATCGATTTCGCCACCGCGATAGAGGGCACGGATGCGGGGGACCAGATTACCGAGGGCAAGAATGCGCTTCACCGCGCGGGGCTCGAACCCGAAGCTGTCCGCGACCTCCTCGACGCTGCGCCCCGCCTTCACGAGAGCCACGAACGCTTCCCACTGGCTGACCTCGTCGGGCTGCACCCGCGCGAGATTTTCGAGCATCGACGCTTCGAGCGCATCGGCATCGTCGCCTTCGTCAAGAATGGCGCAAGGAATGGGCCGAACCGCCCCGCCCTCACGTGCAACGGCGCCTACGGCGGTAAAGCGCCGACGCCCCGCAACGATCTCGTAGTGGCCTTCGGAACAATTCGGCCTAACCAGCAGTGGTACCAGCACCCCGCGCGCGCGGATGCTCGGCATAAGGTCGGTGACGTCGGGGTCTTTCCCCTTCCCGCGCATATTGGCGGCTGCGATGGACAGGTTGCCCAGTTCAATGAAATCCAGCTTCATGACTTTCTTCCTTCTCTCACCACACCCGGCCCCGGACGGCGGGGCGGGCGGCGAGAAAAGGCGACGGGACCGCGCCAAAGGACGGCGCGCATCCGAAGGGCCGCAACGAAGTGGAGGAGCCGAGTCCTGAGCGAAGTCGAAGGGCCGGCTTGCGCGACGGCCGAGCGGTCCCATAGCCGTGCGCCGAACGACACGCTGTCCGTGGCCGGCCCAACAGCAAAGCCGCCGTGCGGTCAGCGCGGCGTCACCAGCGGAGAACAGACGCGCCCTTGGCGAAGCCGCAGGCGGGGCGGCGTGCGCGCGGGGGCGACAGGTCGGCCATAACCCCGTTATGGCCTGAACAGCGCGGGGCGCTGTTCACCCGGCACCGGCTTAGCCGCCGTCCCGCCAAGATCAGCGAGCCAAGAGCGCAGCGCGGCCCACCGTGAAAACGCGCGACCTCTGGCGGCAGCCGGCCGCCGTCAGTGCGCGCTCATTTGAGGCCGCGCTCTATTTGAGCGCCCGAGCGCTTAGGCGAAGAACTCCAGAATGAGATCGTTTCCACGAGACCATTTGGACATTTCTTCCGCCGGTTTCGCGCCGAAGGATGCCATGCCCTGGATCATGGCGGCCAACCTTTGATCCATCTCGGTTCCCTGATCGTTGCTACCGACATCAATCTGGCCCGGTCCGCCCGACCATAGTTCGACATCGAAGATATCTGGACGATGGAGCATATGGCGACCCGAAGCATCGATAGATCCGAAATACTGACGCGCGCCATGGAGATCGCGCAGCACTCTCAATTCCGATTGCAGGGCCATATTCGACTCTTCGCCTTCAGAAGAAGAGGCAGGTCCGTTCGAGGTTCCGCCGTCGCCTGCATTACTCGTGACAAAGTTCAGCGCGACATCCGCGAGGGCCGCAGTGGAACCATCAAACCTCGTAAAAGCACCGGTATTGACGATGACATTGTCGTTCCAGCCCCAGCTCTGCTCGGTCGCGGTCCCGGCGAGATTGATCGAGCTTATGCCGGCCTGCGACATCGAAAGATATTCCCCGGCGCCGACTTTGCCGTCCCCGTTCGCATCCTTCCAGACGTGGAAGCTCGCCCAAGCCTGATCGGCCACCGACAGCAGATCATCGCCATTGGTATCGAAAGCCGAGAGGCCGTCGAGATCAGACTTGGCACCATATTTGTCGTCGACGAACGACAGTTCGCGGGCGTCGGTAACAGTGCCATCGCCGTTCCTGTCCAAAGTCAGGAAGCCGTCTCCGCCGGCGATCCACCCTGTCGCGTCCCTGAACCCATCGCCGGTCCAGTCGAAGCGAGCCGTCGAGAGTGAACGATTGACCAGCTCTATGCCATCGCCGTCGAGATCCAGCGCGATCGGCGAGGACAAGGAAACCTGGAAGCCATTCTTGAACTCAGCCGTCTCGACGCCGGAAAGCGTATCGGTGCCGTCGTTGCCGTCGACACTCGTCTGGTTGTCGACGATCTGGATCGACCCTGCGCTAGTCGTAATCGAGTAACTCGCCTGGAGCCCTGCGAATATGGCAATATCATTGCCGGCACCACCGATCAGCGTGTCGTTGCCGGCATTGCCCCGCAATACGTCGTTCCCGTCTCCGCCGTCGAGCACGTTCGCAGCCGTCGTGCCCGAAATCGTATCGGCACCCGCGCCGCCGATGACATTCTCAATCGAGCTCAGCGTGTCGGTTTCCGTGCCGGACTGGGCATGGTTTGAGCTGGCGGCGAGATTGATGGTCCAGCCGTTGGTTTCCAGGCTATAGTCCACGGTATCGGTGCCTGACCCGCCATCGATCGTGTCGTTGCCAAGCCCGCCGGTGATCCGGTCGTTGCCCGACCCACCCACGAGATTGTCTGCTCCGGACGATCCGGTCAGAATATCATTGCCATCATTGCCATCGATCTTGGTGATACCCGTCAGTGTAATGCCGGCGAAGCTCAGCGTGTCGGCGCCGGTCGAGCCCCATACGGCCACATTGGTGAAGCCGCCTGAACTGATGGTTTCAATCCCGGAAATAGAACGCAGACCGATCCAGCTGCTATTAGCCGTGGCGACGATCAGATCGTTTCCGTCGCCGCCGCTTACATAGTCGTAGCCATCGCCGGCGGCACCATATTGGAAGATGTCATCGCCCGCGCCGCCATAGAGGCCGTCGTCGGCAGCGCCGCCGTTGATCGTATCATTCCCGTTGCCACCGTAAAGGCGATCGGCAGCGGCCACCCCGGTGATCATGTCGTCCCCGTCGAGGCCGAAGATCGCGTCGGCGGCCGACGTGCCGGTCAATATGTCCGCGGCGGCTGTCCCATAGAGCGCCGTTCCTATCGTGGTGGCACGGTCCCAAATCGTTCCGTCGGCGAAACGCACTTCCTCGACCCAATAGGACGTCGTGCTGCTCGCCTGATTCTTGATCGTCACCTTCTCGCCGGTCGAGCCGATCGTTAGGATCACATCGTTGCCGGAGCGGGTTATTGCCACGTCATCCGCAAGTATCCCCGCGCCGAATAGCAGAGCATCAACGCCGCCAGAACCGCCGCCGCTCGTGCTCACATATTCCTGCACTATGTCCTGACCATCGCCGAGATTGAAGACATAGGTGTCGTCGCCGCCATTGCCGGTCAATGTGTCGTTACCGAGCCCCGCCAGAATCTGATCAGCTCCCGCCGACGCGATGATCGTGTCGACTCCAGCCCCGCCATCGATCGAGGCGATGCCGCTCAAGGTCACCCCGGAGAGATTGATGTTGTCGTTCGCTACACCGAAAACAAGCTGCGACGTCATGCCGTAGATAGCTTCGACGCCAACCGGCGGCGCCGCAAGGCGAATGGCGAGGCCAGACGCGGTTACGCGAATCTGGTCCGAGCCATTGCCGCCGTTGAGCGTGTCGGCGCCGTCCGTGGCATGGGTGATTTCGAAGATGTCGTCGCCATCACCGCCCGACAATATGTCGTCACCGGCGCCGCCGCGTATGACATCGGCCTGCGCCGAACCGGTGATCGTATCGGCTCCGTCGCCGCCATCAATCCGCAGGATTCCCGTCAATGCAACGGCTGCGAAATTGAGGATATCGGCCTGACTGCTGCCCGCGATAGTCACATTAGCATGCGAACCGGCGCTGATCTGCTCGATCCCCGAAATGCTGCTGAGGCCGATGACGCTGTTGTCGGCCGCAGCCTCGATCCGATCCTCACCGTCCGCGCCCACGACGCCGACCGCACCATAATTGCCTGAGACCCGGTAAATGTCGTTGCCGAGCCCCATATCCACAGTTGCAAAGCCGCCAGAGCCCGTGAAAATGTCATTTCCGGCCGCCGTAAAGATCAACGCGATGCCGTCGAGCGCGACCATAGCGAAATCGATCGCATCGGCCTCGTCCGTCCCGCTGATAGAAACATTGGCAAATCCGCCCGCGGAAATCTGCTCGACGCTGCTCGTTGCAGCCCAACCGATCACCGTATCGTTTTCCCCAGCTTCGATACGGTCCAGGCCCGCACCGCCAATGACGGTGTCGAAGCCGGACTCGACCCCGCGATAGACAAAAACATCGTCCCCGTCGCCGCCCTCCAGCCGGTCGTCGCTTTCGTTGCCTTCAAAACGATTGTTCAGGGCATTCCCGATCAAATGATCTTTCCCTTGGCCACCGATAACCGCCTCGATCCCTGTGAAGGTTTCCTGGCGCGCGGCCGTACCCGAGGTGACGATCGACGCCGTGCCCAAGGTCAGATCGATCGACCAGCTATCGAGCGAGAAGGAATAGTCGAGCGTATCGAAGCCGGCGCCGCCATCGAACTCGTCGATGCCCGTGCCGCCGGACAGAATATCGTCGCCATTGCCCCCGAGCAGAACGTCATCGCCATCCCCGCCGCGCAGATCGTCATTGCCCTCACCGCCATCGAGAAGGTCATCACCCGCGCCGCCGTCAATGACGTCGTTTCCGCCAAGTCCGGCAAATAGATTGTCGGCATCGCCTCCCATGATGAAGTCGGAATCCGCCGTGGCCGATTGGTTGCCATATTGAGCGAGCAACTGATCACGCGTCCAGGTCGTACCATCATGGAAGCGTACGACTTCAACCCCATGGCCGCGACCCGCGAATTGATTCACCAACCGGATTTCTTCGCCGCCTGAACCTATGACGAGGATGAGATCGTCGGGACTGTCGGCGCGGCGCCGTAGCGATAGGCTTGACGCCGAAATCCCCGCTCCGAACACCAACTCGTCGATATCCGTCGAAGCAGACTGCTCCAGAACCACATCCGCGCCATCGCCAAGATTATAGAGATAGCGGTCGGAGCCGAGCCCGCCGGCGAGCAGGTCATTACCGAGCCCCCCGACGAGATCGTCCGACGTGATGAATCCGTGGATCGTGTCGTCGCCCGTCGTCGCGACTTCCGCAAGAGACTGTGCGAGCAAGCTTTTCATCGAAACGATGGAGCCGTCCGAGAATTCGAGGAATTCGATACCAGCTCCTGTCTGACCTCCTTTGTTCTGATCCTTGAGCAGGATCGAGCCGGCGCTCCCGGCAAAGGTCAGGAGAATGTCGTTCGAATTGCCGGGCGCATGCTTTGCTTGCAGATCAGCCGCTACGATGCCGGCGGCGAAGAGGATGCGGTCATCCGCGCCGCCCGGAGTCGTTCCACTCGCGATCGCGTTGCCGAAGCCCTCTTCGACAATCGTGTCTTGCCCGTCGCCGAGCGCATATTTGTAGGTATCGCCGCCGGCCCGACCGCTGAGCATGTCGTCGCCAGCCAGACCTTCGATGACTTCGCCGAAATTTGTGCCGATCAGTGTGTCATTGCCGGACGTCGGGACAAGGCCCGACCGTGCCAAGAGGTCGCTCCTGTTCCAAGTCACACCATCCGCAAATCTGACCTCCTCGACACCGCTTGAGGCGCTAGCCTTTTGTTGATCGAGATAGATAAGATTATGATCGTCGATGTAGAGGACGATGTCGTGCGCATCGGTCGGAGAGGTGAGAACGCGCACGTCGGTGCTGTTGACGCCTTCCAGGATCAGAATGTCCGTTGCCGCAGCATCCGTCGGATCGTAGATCGTGTCATAGCCATCGCCGCGCCGAAAAATATAGGTGTCCGACCCTGCGCCGCCGCGTAGCGCGTCATCCCCGCCCATGGCACGGATCGTATCGCCGGAACTCGCACCGATGACTTCGTCGTCGCCCATGGTGACGGGCTGCGCCGTTCCTCCGATCGTCGTCCCGAATGCCAGCAGTTTGAGGTCGGCCAGCGTTACCACCGTACCGTCGTGAAAGCGCACTTCCTCGATCGTGCCTGAACCGCCAGCGTTGCCGCCTACGATCTGGATCCGGTCCTGCGTTCCGATAATGGAAAGCAAGAAATCCGCTCCGTTATTGAGCTGTGTCACGGCGATATCGCTCGCGGCGATCCCAGGCCCGAACTCGATCCGGTCGACACCGTTACCATAGTCGCGGACCGCATCACGGCCGTCGCCGCGGTTGAATATATATGAATCGGCACCGTCGCCGCCGCTCAGATAATCATCTCCCGTGCCGCCGATCAGCCGATCGGCACCGGCATTGCCCCAAAGGGAATCATTGCCCGCCCGGCCTTCGAGCGTCTCGCCGGCCGTGCTGCCATAAAAGCGATCGTCGCCGGCCGTCGGCTCCGTTGCGCGTTGGAGAATATCCGTGAGGCTCCAGACGGTTCCATCAACAAAATGAACCTCTTCAACGGTGTTGCCCGCGCCGCTTGCATTCCCGCCGATGACCTGAATCTGATCGTTGGTCCCAATAATCGAAAGCAGGAAGTCCGCGCCATCGTTCATCTGGGTGACGATTACATCGGATGCGGAGATACCAGCACCGAACTCGATTCTGTCTACCCCGGATCCGTTGTCGTAAATCGCGTCGCGGCCATCGCCGCGGTTGAACACATAAGTGTCGGATTCGGTGCCGCCGCTCAAATAATCGTCACCGGCACCGCCGATCATCCGGTCGGCACCCGCATTGCCCCACAGCGAATCGTCGCCCGCCTGACCTTCGAGTGTCTCACCTGTGCTGCTGCCATAGAAGAGGTCGTCGCCGGCCGTCGGCTGTGTCGCGCGCTGAAGAATATCCGCGCGGCTCCAGACCGTGCCATTTGCGAAGTGGACTTCCTCGACAATGTTGCCCGCGCCGCTTCCGTTGCCCCCGATGATCTGGATCTGATCATTGGTGCCTGCGATCGAGAGCAGGAAATCGGCGCCATCGTTCAGCTGGGTGACAATCACATCGGATGCCGCGATCCCCACCCCGAACTCGATCTTGTCCGTGCCCGATCCGCCCTCGTTGATTGCGTCACGGCCATCGCCGAGATTGAACACATAGGTATCAGAGTCGGTGCCACCGCTGAGATAGTCGTCACCGGTGCCGCCAATCAGTCGATCGGCACCGGCATTGCCCCACAGGGAATCGTCGCCCGCTTGGCCCTCGATCGTTTCGGCGGCACTGCTGCCATAGAATCGGTCGTCGCCCGCCGTCGGCAGTGTCGCGCGCTGGAGCATGTCTGCCCTGCTCCAGACCGCGCCATTGGCAAAGTGGACCTCTTCGATGATATTGCCCGCGCCGCTTCCGTTGCCCCCGACAATCTGGATCTGATCGGTCGTGCCCCCGATCGACAGCAGGAAATCCGCGCCATCGTTGGTCAGGGTAACAATCACATCCGCGGTGCCGATACCCGCACCAAACTCTATCCGGTCGAAGCCGGAGCCATTGTCACTGATGACGTCCCGGCCATCGCCAAGGTTGAAAACATAGGTGTCGGCATCATTGCCGCCGCTCAGATGATCGTCACCGGCTCCGCCGATCAGCCGGTCAATGCCGCCATTCCCGAAAAGCCTGTCGTTCTTTGCAGCGCCGTTGATCACTGTCGCGGCGTTGGTGTCGTTCACCGTGATGCCCGCCGACAGAGCCGCGCTTGCGAGCACGGCAGCGTGATTCCAAATCGTGCCGTCGGCGAACCGAATTTCTTCGATCGCATAACTTGCGTTGGCGCCGTTACGAATCAGTATCTGGTCCGATGTGCCGGTGATGCGGAGCAGCAAATCGTCACTTATCCGGCTTATGGTAACGTCGGCCGCCGCAATACCCGGTCCGAATTGGATCGCGTCCGTAGCGGTACCGGTGCTCTCGAGTATGACATCCTGTCCATCCCCAAGATTGAACAGATATGTGTCGCTTCCCGTACCGCCGGCGAGGAAATCGTGCCCCGATCCGCCGATGAGTTGGTCATCGCCTTCGCCTGCCGAGATGGTGTCGTTTCCGGCACCCGTAGAAATGATGTCGGCGAGACGCGATCCGGTAACGCCATCACCGCTTGCGGTCGAATCGGCCGCCAGCAGTTGTCCAAAGATCTGGGCCCGGTTCCACACCGTCCCGTCCGCAAACTCGATCGCATCGAAACCCCAATCATAAAGGGCGCCCCGATAGCTTTGTGTATAAAGCTGGCCCTCGAGAACAATCGAACCTTCATGCCCGGCAAAGCCGATAAGCATATTGTTGGCGTTCGCCGGGTCGCGGGCGAAAATGATGTTCGAAGTGGTGATTCCCGCCCCCAGCACCAGCCGATTTACGCTGGAGCCGTCATCCGTACGCTCGTCATGCAGCCGGTCGTGCCCGTCGCCCAGATTGTAGAAATAGGTGTCGGAACCATACCCCCCGTCCAGATAGTCATTGCCCTGTCCACCGGTCAGTTGGTCATTGCCTTCGCCCGCCGAGATAAGGTCGTTGCCGTCCCCGCCAGAAAGAATGTCGGCATAGCGTGAGCCAATGATGCCATCCTTGTTCCCCGTCGAATCCGCCGCCAGCAACTGCGAAAAGAGCTGTGTCCGGTCCCAGACAGTGCCGTCGGCGAACTCGATCGCATCGAACCCCATATCGTAGCGAGCGCCCTGATAGTCCTGCGTGTAGAACTGCCCCCTGAGGGTGATCGATCCCTCGTGTCCGGCAAAGCTGATGCGAAGATGGTTGGCGTCGGCAGGGTCGCGCACGAGCACGATATTCGCAGTAGTAATACCCGCGCCCAAAACCAGCCGGTTTACGCTACCACCATCATCCTTCCGCTCGTCATAGATCTGATCATGGCCGTCACCGAGATTGTAAAAATAGGTGTCGCTGCCCCAACTGCCGTCCAGATAATCATTGCCCTGTCCGCCGGTCAGCTGATCATTTCCCTCGCCTGCCGAGATAAGGTCGTTGCCGGTCCCGCCTGAAAGGATGTCGGCATAACGCGAACCCGTGATGCTATCGTTGTTCGCGGTCGAATCGGCCGCCAGCAACTGCGAAAAGAGCTGCGCCCGGTTCCAAACCGTTCCGTCGGCAAACTCGATCGCATCGAAGCCCCAATCGTAGCGCCCACCGCGCCAGTCAGACGTGTAAAACTGATTGTTGAGAACCAGCGATCCTTCATGTCCAGCAAAGCTGACACGGAGATCGTACTCGTCGGCCGGGTCGCGTACGAGAATGATATTCGAGGTGGTTATCCCCGCACCAAGTATCAGTCGGTTTACGCTGCCGCCATCGCCCGTGCGATCGTCGGTGATCCGGTCGTGTCCGTCGCCGAGATTGTAATAATAGGTATCGCTTCCGTCGCCACCATCGAGGTGATCATCGCCGAGACCACCCCTCAGCTGGTCATTGCCGGCAAGGCCGGTAATTTGCTCATCCAGCGGAGTTCCCTCAAGCACATCTGCGCCGCTTGTCGGAACCAGCAGAATGCGGGCAAATATGTCGCGCAAGGTCCAGCTTGTGCCGTCAACGAACCGAACTTCTTCGATCGCGTTCTCACCGTCCGACAGCGACTGCCCGGCAAGCGTTACACTCCCTTGCCCGCCCGCAATCGTCAGCTTGATGTCGCGCTGTGCCGCTGTCGACCATGTAACCGCAATATCCGCGGCACTGATTCCGACACCGAATTCCAGCACGTCGACATCCGCAGCGAAACCGATATCGGAAATAATGTCATCACCATCGCCGAGATCGAAGACGTAGATGTCCGAACCGAGACCGCCGGCCAGCTTGTCGTTGCCAGCGCCACCATTGAGACGGTCATCGTGAATCGTACCCGAAAGCTCCTCATCGGCCGCGGTGCCGCCGATATTTTGCCCGGCATTTTTAGAGAATATAGCTCGGGAGATCAGGTCGCTACGGCTCCATGAGCCGTTGACGAAGCTCACTTGGTCAATACCGTAAGCCGTGCCGAACGAAACGCCGCGCAAATCCAGCCGGTCGCCTGCGGTCAGCTCCTCGACAAACAGGGACAAGGCTTCGCCGGACGAGCGCGCCACCACGAGAACCTCGTTCTGCTCGATGCCCTGCCCGAACTCGAGCGTATCTCGATCGGCCGCGTCCAGGCCTGTGTCGGAAACAAGATCGATCCCGTCGCCGAGACGATAGATTGTCGTATCGCTGCCTTCCCCCCCGTCGGTCTGGTCATTGCCTCGACCACCCTCCAGAAAATCGCCGCCACCGCGGCCATCGATGACATCGTCGCCCGAGCCGCCACTCAGCCAATCTGACGCCTGCTCGTAAATGCCGGGCGCGGCATCGGCGCCAACGAGAAAATCGTTGCCCGAGTCGCCCGAAAGGAAGTTCCCGTTACCGGTTCCAGCCCAAAGAACGTCATTTCCGTCGCCGCCAAAAAGCCAATCGTCAAGGGCACCGCCAAGCAGCGCATCGTTGCCCGCGCCCCCGAAAATATTGTCGCCAAGGTTCGAGGCATAGATAATGTCATTACCCGCCCCACCATCGACGGTCGCTGCAACGTAGATATCGAGCAAGCGGCGATCCGAGGTCGAAAAGCACACGGTCGTTGACGTCGCCATCGTGCGCGAGCGTGAAATGGTGAAACGCGCCTCGCCGCTCGCTTCATCGACGATCACATCGTCGATCCATACCAGGGGTTCGTCACCGTTCCCATCCACAATGGTGCCGGTTCCCGACACGGTCTGCGCGCCATTCGCGAGTGCTTCGGCACCGGACGTCACTGTCGCTGACAGGGCGAAACGCTCATTGCCTTCGACATTCAGGAATTGGGGCGCGCTGCTCCCGACAACATAGGCGAGGTTCGGAATGTTGTCGGCAACCACTGCGGTCCGCACGAAAAGCTCGGTTGTGCCCGCCGCGAAGGTGGCTGACGTTGCATTCATCCAGTTGATGCCGTCGAGCGACACCTGAATATCCCCGGCCCCCGGCGCACCAAAATCGACACCGCCACCCGCAGCCTTGCCATTTGTTAGCGCCAGCGAGATGCTGATTGCCTGCCCTGCGGCTTTCGACAGCGACAGGCGAAACACGGCGTAACCGTCACTTTCATAGGCATAGCTGTCGCCGACCAGCAGCGTCGGGAGCGCCGCTGCGCCCTCGACAATAGTCGCAACCGCGGTGCCGCCGATGATTTGCATTGCCGGAGCGTTGGAAAGGCTCGCCGCGAATGTCTCCGCCGCCTCTGTGATGCCGTCTTTGGCGATTGCAACCGTAACCGAGGTGCGCCAAGCATTCGCTGCGAAGGAGGCGGTAGTCGCCAGAGCGCTAAAATCGGCACCGCTAACAGCGATATCATCATTTAGGTGGCCATTCACAGTATAGCCCACCTGATTGGCGAGCTTCCCGGTGCGAAGATCGATGACATCGTCGGCCGAACCCGCCTCGATCATCGTTTGCCTAGCAATGTCGATCGCGTCGCCGAGAACATAGTCACCGACCCCAATCAGGCGACTGATCTGACCGCTGGAAGCGTCATAATCAAAACCAAACTGGACGTCGTTGGCACTAACTTCGGCATCCTTCACCAGAAATTCGAAGCCGCCGAACCAGTCGCTCCGGTGCCGCCGTGTCAGCCCGAGTTCGTCAGCCCGCGCGAGCGTAAGCAATGTTTCCATGGCAAACACACTATCGGGCTCTGCCGCGACCATTGCATTGATGAATCCCGCGTTCGCCAAATAGTTTTGGTACGCTTCCGCGGACGCAATATTACCAAGCAGGGTGGCTGTATCGAAGTTCCCGGCATCGAAGGTGCCAAGATCAAATATGTTGTAGATGGCGCGCTTCACATAAGCATTACCGCCCGCGATCTGAAAATCGGGATCCGTCAACGCCTGAAAGACGCCATGACCCACTATCCGTCCGTAGCTGTCCTCGGGCTTCGATGACAGGCGGAAGCTGATCGCGTCCGTATCTTGCGTAGAATAGGGCCGATAGACAAACTCATTCTTGTGCATGCCATAATTGCCGGCTTGCACGGCTTCGGGATTGAGCAGCGTCCCGCCGCTGACAGTCAACACCGTATTTATCGTTTCCGCCGCCGCCGAAGCCAGCCCGCGCGCAACCTTCTTCGACCCACCCTGCTTTGAATAAACATTATCGACAATGAACCGGCCTTGTTCTGCATCCCAATGCGCATCCGCCCCCGAGCGAGGTGTGCCGCCGAATAGAGAACCGATCAGGCCGCCGACGACAAAGCCAACAAAAGCTCCGATCGCGGCACCGATTGGCCCTCCAAATATGCTTCCGATCTTGAGAAGCTCAGCAGCTGCCAATGGGCCGAGCGCCGCCCCGACCGATGAACCGATCTGTCCTCCCACGGTTTCGAAGGAAACAATTTCCGAGGCGAGCTTCGAACCCAGAAACCCGCCAACGACATTCCCCAACTGGGTAAATTGCAAACCGTCGAAGATTTGTTTGCCCGCGGCAACATTCGCGACCATCTGCCCGATCGCATAGCCCGCCGAACTATTGGCCAGTTCACCCGCGAACCCATCGAGACCCGCAGCCCGTATCAGTTCCGTGGTGAGAAAGGATGATATTGCACCGAGGCCCGCCGATTTGAGATTCTGGGCCAGTTCCGTGTCCAACCCGGCAAAGATATTGTCCCCAATATCCTTCCCGTCGATCGCCGAACCAAAGATACCCGCGTCAAGGATATCTCCAAGATTGCTGCCGATAGTTTTAAGCGTCGCCGAATAAAGAGCGCCGGTCAAAACGTCGCCCTTGGCGAGACGGCTACCTAATACATCGCCCAAAATGGTCCCGGCATCGACAAAATCGACTCCGACAGAGGAATCCTTTATACGTATGCGGCCAATGCCATGTTCGTCCTTGACGATGCTGATACCGCCAGCGAAAATTGTCGTGACCGACGAGCGCAGGACCCCATCAGGGCCTCGAATTTCTTCGACCTTGACCTGCCGATTGTTTTCATTGGCATTGAGCCGGGTAGTCAGACTGCCACCGTCCCGCAGACTCGAGACGATCTCGACAGTGGTTCGCCGCCGACCATCGATGATTTCAGTGCTGAAATTGACGAACGGCAACTTGATACCGTCCGCGGGAAGTGAACCCTCCGCTTGGCTGCGGGCAATGGAATAGGCCGTGTCGCCGATGCTTTCGAGCAATGCTCGCGTTGCGGCATCGACATCGGGCAGGATATTAACACCATCGACGCGAAACTCACGCAATCGTCCGTCTAGCTCGAACAATAGGTCGAACGGTACCGTTGCTCCCGATTGCTCACTACCGAGCCGGACGCTGAGCTCTGCCGCCGCGCCGATCTCGATAATAATAAGGTGATTGCTCGCTGCAGGCGACCTCGCGCCAACGGAATTGGCGAGAATCGTGAAATCCACGTAGGCTTGGCGAAGCTCCTCTTGCTCAGCCGGAGTTGGATCGGCGATTAATTCCAGTCTGTTCTTAATATCCAGCATCTTCACCCAGGCACGCGCGTCGATGGGAATACCGTCTCCCGCGCGAGGCGCCCCGTCTTGACCGAGTTCGTCGCGGTACCCCATCAATCTAAAATAGTCGGACAGATGCACTGCGGCGAGGCTGTTATTAAATCCCGGAAGAACCTCGAAATCGCTTTTGTCAGTCCCGGCCCTGCCGGCCTTGACCTGGATCAAATCCCTGTTGCGGGCCATTTCCTGAAGTTGATCGAGCGAGAATTCAGGGAAACCTTTGCGGCTGCTATATTGGGTGATGATCGCGGCACGGATTTCATTTGTCGCTAACCTGATAGATTCCAGAAATTCCCTATCATCATTACGTAGATGCGTAGCAAACCGATCAAATCCTGCAGTCCCCGCCTGAGAGAAGAATTGACCATCGAGATCTTTAAGCAGATTGTTGCGGTAAAGTTCGAGAATCGCACTTCTCGTATTAGCTAAGACCTCCCCATCAAGATCATCTTCTATAACATATGTGTTTGCAAAATACTGCGCCGTCCCAGAAGTAAGCAGTTTGTACTGTTCATAATTATGAACAGCCCCTCTATGCGTTAGCTCATGAATAAAAGTCGATATATATTGATACTGTATGTTTTGCGGCGAATATGGCTGACCGTCAGGACCCAACCGATTTGTGAATATCTGCGTGTAGTCATAGTCCTGATCTGAAGATGCGCGGTATTCTTCCCGGATATCGATCAAGCCGTTGCCCAGACCTTCCATGAAACTGAGAAAAGAGGCAGCGCCATCGAGATTCTGGTAAAAACCGTCCGCGCCGACATTTGCTTGGTCGACAAAGTTAAATACTATTGTTTCACCGCCTTGGCCAAGCTTCCCATCCACTCCGTCAATTTTCAGGTAACGATCAAGACCTAGGGCCGCCGCATTTTCAAGTATATAACTCAAAACTGGAATAACACTTGAAACCAACGATTTATTGGTACCGCTATAAGCGATAATTATATCAGAATACCCTTGAGTTCTAATAAGATAGCCCTGAGCTTGCTTACTGGGATCGACTTTGTTTTTCCGAAGGGTATCGATCAGCGGCACGGTCACCGGCTCGCCGGGCTGCGGCGGCGGAGTATTGCCGCGACTATAGCGGTCGCGCCAGTCGATGATGATTTCTTTGATATCGGGGCTCATAGGACGTCCAGTCGTTCCGTTCGCTCGAAAGCGATTAATTGGTCCATCATGCGGGTCATTGACGCGCTGAACAGCAGCGGATCGCCAACCGCCTTGAACTCGCGCGCGCGCCGGGAAATCTTTCCCCTGTCCTTTTTGAAATGCGGGTCATAGGTACCCAACATCACAAGATATTCGAGGTAATTTTGATAGAGGCCCGAGCAGGCATCATATTTCTTTGTGTCAATCCGGGGAATACTGACAATATCGAACGGGGACTTTTTTGGGTCGCGTATATCGTCGAGAAATCGATCTTCGTCATCCGCCATTGGCGCGCCATTCGTGAGGAAATGGCCCAAAGACATTAATTTCCATTTTTCACCAGCCGCCCGCTCATCACCCTTCATCATATAATAGATCATCAGCGCATAGTTTTTATCATATTGAGACGAAACATCTCCTACCGATGCATCTATTATCTTATCACCCACCGATTCTATATTTACATGACTTGGTGTTTTCGGCGGCTTAATATTTTCTATCCTTTCTGCTGTTGAAAGATATAGGTCTATTCTCTCTTTATATCTTACCTCATCGCCATCTAAACTGAATATCCTGAGAGCGACCATCGCAGGAAGACTATCCAAATCAGGCCTGAGTCCGCCGCCGCAACGCTCGCAGTATCTCTGCCTAATCCCCGAAGCACCCCAGCGCTTAATCAGGTCGATCGAGCCGTCGAAGTCGGCGGCGAGCTGGTAAAGGTTTTTGGTCTCAATCGAACGCCTGGCTGAGCGCGTAATGGAGTCAAAATCCTGATAGAATGTCGCCAGCTTGGCCCGATCCTTGACCTCAAAACGTTGCCCTCTGGCGCCAATGACCGAATGGGTCGCAGTGTTAACGGTACCAATTAGTTCAATCGAGCCGACATATCCGCGGGAAAAGAGCAACGGACTCTTGCTGCCATTAATGTAATTTCTCGCATCACAATAAGAGATCGGCCGCGGGCCATATTTGGATTCTCTGGCTTTTTGAACCAGATCAATGGTCTTTTTGGCTTGGCCCGTTTGCCCTTCTTGCGAGCAGCCTGACGCGGACAAGAACAAAATCGGCAACGCCATAAACGCTATCGATTTTAGCATGATCAGCGCCTCCGCTTTTCCAATTGTTGCAAGCGCTGCCGGGCTTCCAGAAGCCCGAGTTTGGCAGCGGCGCGATCCACAGCGACTACACGCCCGCTCGTTCCGTTGCCGACGGGCGGGGTGTAAACCCAATTCTGCTTTGGATCGTCTGAAGCAGCGAGGCGATACAGACTTTCAGCGCGAGCAAGGTCGACCGGGACGCCGCGCCCCTCCTCGTATCTAATTCCAAGATTCAATTGCGCTTGCTTGTCGCCCGCGGCCGCACGCTCCGCCAGATAACGAAGCTCCGGGTCACCCGGACCCTCGGTTAGCGGAACCCCCATGTAGATGCGGCTTGCACAGGCATTGAGCAGCAATGCGGTCGCCAGCATCGGTAGAACGCCGGCACGCCGAAAGCAGGATGTACGCGAATCACTCATCGACCGATGCCCCCTCAAGTGGCCTCATTGCCCGGGAAATCCGATTTAGGGAGCGCGGTCAATTAGTTATTAGCCCCATAACGGGGGATATACAGTTTGCGCCACACGGCGGCGGAGAATATCAATATGAGGATTATGGCCACGCCGACGGTCAAAATGTTCGCTTTCTTGACAAAGCTAGGTTTCGTGGACAAAGCTTGACTGGGTGACTCTGGATTGATTCAAGGCTGCTTTTTAGGAGGCAGACTTGGGCGAACGGATCGGTGTATCGGATCAGGAGTGGGCACTGATCGGACCGCTTTTGCCATCGGAGCGAGGACGCGGCTGCCGACCTGCGGGCGATAATCGGCCCTATTTTGAAGGGATGATGTGGATCGCGCGGACCGGATCGCAATGGCGCCACCTGCCCGATGAATATGGGAAGTGGAACAGCGTCTTCCGGCGCTACCGGCGCTGGGTCGAGACCGGGGTGTTCGACGCGATGCTGGAGACCTTGGCCGAGATGGCCGGGCGGGATCGCACCGCCGACATGATCGACAGCACAGTCATCCGGGCGCACCATTGTGCGGTCGGCATAAAAAGGGGACTCAGCAAGCCGAGGCGCTTGGCCGATCGCGCGGTGGCTTCACCACCAAGCTCCATGCCCGATGCGATGCGAAAGGCCGTCCGCTCGGCTTCGTTCTGACGCCGGGACAGGCGCATGATGTGCAGCGCTTCGGCCCGCTATTCCGCATGATCGCTGACCGGGTCCATGCCCTGCTCGCTGATCGCGGCTACGACGCCGATGCCATCCGCGCAGAGATCGCTATCGCGGGCACTCAGGCCGTGATCCCGGCGAAGAAGGGCCGGCGCACACCAGCCCTCCATGATCGCCGGAAATATCGCCTGCGCAATCAGATCGAGCGTCTGTTCAACAAGCTCAAGAACTGGCGCCGCGTCGCTACCCGGTACGACAAGAGCAAAAGCTCCTACCTCGGCTTCGTCAGCCTCGCTTCAGCATTGCTGTGGCTCCCCTTTGTCCACGAAACCTAGTGCCCGCCGTGGCTAGACTCTCCGGGTCCGATCGAAGAAGTGATGGCATTTTGCGGCTCGACCGCACAGGCAGTTTTTCGAACCTTGGACTGGCAATATCGGCTCGCATGACTTGGTTGCTCCCCTCAGGCGCTCGTGGATCGGCTTGCACAACGGACTGATGAATGAGATGGCGGCCGGTACCGGCTTGCTTCGGCGACTACGTGAGATGGGAAAGACATGAACGAAAAATACGCTCGTGCGGGGCAGATGCCGGGAGACGGCAAGCAAGCCGGGACGCCACCGACTGTAAGCCATTTTTTGGGTGAGATGACGTGGCTGCTCACGCAGTCGCCACTGCACCGCCAGTTCAGCATCGGAGATCTCGAATGGCTCGTTATGCCAGCGCTTATCCATCAGCAGTTTTATCTATTTCGGGATGGGCCGCAGCCGGTCGGCTTGGCGATGTGGGCCAAGTGTACGCCCGAGGCCGTCGCCAAACTCGATGGGGGCATGCTCAGGCCTGAGAACCGTCTGACACTCGAAGAATGGAACGCCGGAGATCAAATCTGGTTGGTCGACCTGATAGCGCCCTTCGCGAATGCGGAAAATCGCCATCGCGAACTGATGATCGCTGACCTGATTTCAAAGCCGCTCAAGGGCGTGGAGTTCCATTTCCACCAGACCGATCCTGAGACTGGAAAGCGGATCGTTCAGACGGTAGCGGCAGATGCCAGCGAGAAGCTTCGCCTTGCGATAGAGGATGCAGCGCCGCCCACCGACTGATCCAGCGCGGCCCACATCCGGGTCCGCTGTGGGAGGTCGCAGGCAATATTGCCGTTGCCTCTACCCAGCAGGTCTGACGGTAAATTTCACGCCCAGCTTACCGCTCGCGGCCGGCTTCATCCAATGTTTGCGCGATGGGCGATAAGAGATACTGGATGATCCGCCGCTCACCGGTCTTGATCTCGGCCTGCACGGCGAGCCCGGGTCCGATCCGCTGGTCACGATTGCCGACCCGGATCGTCCGCTTGAGCAACCTGATTCGCGCCGAGTAAACTAGCCCCTGCAAGGGAGCTGGACCGCCACCCTGAGCCTCACCACTTTCGCCCGCACGCTGTGCCGGCATCTCGACGGCATCGCGGCTGATGCTTTCGACAATACCAGGGACGATGCCATAGTCGGTGAAAGGAAAGGCCTCGAGCTTCACGCGAACCGTCTGTCCCTCGCGAATGAAGCCGATATCACGGTTGAGGATATGCGCCTCGACCACTGCCTCGGCATTGTCGGGGACGATGATCATCAAAGGCTGCGCCGGCTGGACAACGCCGCCAACGGTATTGACGACGAGTTGTTGGACGGTGCCTGACACCGGCGCCCGAAGCTGCTGGAAAGCGGCCCGGCGTGTCGCCTTCGTCACCTCCTCGCGCGCCAAGCCCAATTTCTCCTGACTTTCGGAAAGCTCGGCGACCGCCGACTTACCGAAGGTGCCGCGCAGGCGAAGGAGCTGCGCATCGATATTGCGGATCGCGGCTCCAGCCTGGTCGGCGCGCGCGCGCTGAACAGCGATATTCTGCTCGTGCTCGACCTTCAGCTGCTCATATTCAAGCAACCGGATCTTCGAGAAATAGCCCTTTTCCGCGAGCTCCTCGCGTGCCGCGAGCTGCTTCTCGACGATCGGAAGCGTCTTCTCGAGCTTCGCCATTTCGGCAAGCGCGCCCTGCAGCTCTGCGCTGCGCTCCGCGCGCTGCTGCACGAGGCTCGACCTCTCGCCTTCATATTCGGCGATCGCCGAGCGCACATACTCGGACTGGGTTCGCGACACGTCGGCCGGCGTACCAGGCGGCGCAGTGAAACGCGCGCGCCGCCCACCCAGATGTTCAAGCAAGGCGTCGTTGCGAGCCGCAGCGACTTCCGAAGTCAGAAGATTGCTCGACGCCTGCGCCGCTTCAGCGCCTGCAAGCGTCGGATCTAGCTCGATCAGCAGGTCGCCAGCATTCACATGCTGGCCATTCTTCACATGGATCGCACGGACATAGCCGATCTCGATCGGCTGGATGATCTTCACATTGCCCGACGGCACGACCTTGCCGCTCGCGGTCGCGATCACGTCGACCTTGCCGACGATCGACCAGACGAGAGCGATCAGGAACAGGCCGCACAGCGACAGCATCAGCCAGCGCCAGCCGGGGCTCGGCGGCTTCTCGACGATTTCGAGCGCGGCGGGGAGAAACTCATGGTCGGTGCGTGGTTTCGCCGCGGCATCGGCTGCATCCTGCACGCGCCAGCTTTCCTTCAGGATCGACCAGTGCCGCACAAGCGCCGGGAAGCGCTCGCTCACTCTCTCGCCGAGGCTCATGGAGCGGCCACTCCCATCTGCTTTGTGTAGAGCTGGGCATAGCGCCCACCCGCACGGAGCAACTGCTCGTGGCTTCCCTGCTCAGTGACCTCGCCCGCCTCGACCGTAATGATCCGATCGCACTGCCGGACCGCCGACAGACGATGCGCAATGATAATTACGGTCCTTCCCTTAGCGATGCTCGCAAGATTGTGCTGAATGATCTCCTCGCTTTCTGCATCGAGCGCCGAGGTCGCCTCGTCGAAAATCAGGATACGTGGGTCGTTTACGAGCGCACGCGCGATCGCGAGACGCTGGCGCTGGCCGCCCGACAGATTACTTCCGCGCTCCTCGATCACCGTGTCATAACCATGGTTCAGCTGCAGGATGAATTCATGCGCGCCGGCGAGTCGTGCCGCCGCCATCACGCTCTTCATTGGCCGGGTGGGGTCGCCGAGCGCGATATTCTCGCGCACCGTTCGGTTGAAGAGGATATTTTCCTGCAGCACGACGCCGATTTGGCGCCGGAGCCACGGCGGATCGACGAGCGCCAGGTCGACGCCATCGACGAGCACGCGCCCCTGCTCGGGAATGTAGAGACGCTGCACAAGCTTGGTGAGCGTCGACTTGCCCGAACCCGACGGGCCGACAATACCGAGCATTTCGCCAGCCTTTAACTGGAGCGTCACCCCCCGCAACGTTTCAGGAAGGTCGGGGCGATAACGGAAACGCACTTGGTCGAAGGTCACGTCGCCACGGATCGGCGGCAGGCTCGCGCGATTGGGATTATACTCTGGCTCGGCGGGCGTGTTGAGGACGTCCGCGAGGCGATCGACCGAGATGCGGACCTGCTGGAAGTCCTGCCAGAGCTGCGAGAGGCGGAGGATCGGCGCAGCGACGCGGCCAGACAACATATTGAAAGCGACGAGCGAGCCGACCGACAGGTCTCCAGCGATCACTGCCTTGGCGCCGAAATAGAGAATGGCGACGGTCGTCAGCTTCGAGACGACCTGGATCAGGTGGCTACCGGTGTTGGCAAGCTTGGCGACGTCGAACCCAGTGCTCGTATAGCCCGAGAAGAGCTTCTCCCAGCGGTCGCGCATTTGCGGCTCGACCGCCATGGATTTAAGCGTCCCGATCCCGGTCACGCTCTCAACGAGGAAAGACTGGTTCTCGGCGCCGCGGCGGAATTTCTCTTCGAGCAGGACTCGCAGCGTCGGCGAGATGGCCATCGAGATCGCGACGTAGCAAGGGATCGAGAGCAGGACGATCAGCGTCAGGAAAGGCGAATAGAGGAACATCACCGCGAAGAAGACGATCGTGAAGAAGAGATCGATGACGACCGTCACGGCGTTCGAGGTCAGAAACTGTCGGATATTCTCAAGCTCGCGCACGCGCGCGACGCTGTCGCCGACCCGCCGCGCCTCGAAATAGCCGAGCGGCAGGTTCAGCAGATGCCGGAACATCTTCGAAGACAACTCGCTGTCGACGCGGTTTGTCGTGTGCGAGAAGAGCCAGTTGCGCAGTGCCGACATCATCGTCTCGAAGAGCAGGATGACCGCGAGCCCAAAGGCGAGCACGTCAAGCGTCGTCATCGACTGGTGGACGAGCACCTTGTCGATCACCAGCTGGAAGAAGATCGGCGACACCAGTCCCATCAGCTGCAGAAAGAAGGAGCCGATGAGCACGTCTCGCAGCGGCTTGCGATATTTGACAAGTGCCGGGATGAACCAGGCGATGTCGAACGGCCGCTTGTCCCCCGCCATCGCCTCGCGCGAGGTCAGGAGGAGAAGCTTACCGGTAAAGCGTTCGGCGACTTCTTCCGAGGTCCAAATCTCGGGCCGCTCGACATCGCCCCGCTGCACAAGGTAGCGGGGCTTCAGGCTTGCATCCTCGATCTTGAGGAGAATCACATTGCCCGCGAGCCGGCTTTCGGCGAGCGCCGGCAGCGGAAGCTTCACGAGCTCCTCGAGCTGAGCGGTGCGTATCTTGGAAATGAGGCCGAGCCGCTTCGAGATGCGCGCGAAATCCTCGACTGTCCAGGGATCGTCGCCGCGCCCGCGATCATGGATCATTTGTCCGGGATCGGCTGCGGTACCCAGAAACTTCGCCAGCAGGATGAAGCAGGTCAGTGAGGGATCGAACGGATCGCTAGAAGACGACCGACCCGATTCCGCAGCCCCGACCCCTACAGGAATCGCTTCTCCCGTCTCCGACATGCATCCCCCAGCACAGTGCCGCCCGCCTCATGGACACGGACCGCACACAACCGGCCCCGTTCGAGCGAACGCGCTTCGCGTGTACCATTCTTTCTTCCAAGGAGAATAGGTAACTCTAAACGCTGCCTTATTCGGGTCGGATTTTGGGATGCTACCAATCACTTTGATCAAACGAATAACTCAATTCGCGATTTGCCGAACGACCAGACTATCGGCGACTACGCCTTGACGGGATTGGTCGACGCGACGAATGCGCCCCAATCTGCCATCAATTGCAGCCTGAGCACTTTCAGGTCGCTACGTAGATAAGCCTTCTCGACAGCCGTCCCGACGCTGTGGGCAAGCGCCATTTCAGCGACCATGGCCGGAACATGCGGCATTTTCTCGGCCGCCCAATCCCGAAAGCTCGACCGAAATCCATGGACGGTTTCCGGGCGCCCCGCGAGCTTCATCATTTTCGACAGAGCCATGTCGGTCAGTATCTTGCCTTGGCTCGAAGGAAAAATCGGCCCTGCATCGCCGAAATTTGAACGCGCACGACGCAGCAAGCCGATCGCTTCGTTGCTAAGCATGACCACATGGGGCTCGCCTGATTTCATAATCGATCCAGGTCGCCGCCACTCCCGCGCCTCCAGATCAATCTGACTCCAGTCGGCCTTTCGAACCTCACCGCTGCGGGCTGCCGTAAGAATAGTGAAGAGCAGACCCAATCGAGCCGAACTTTCACTCTTCTTCCGTTCCGCATCAAAGAAAGCAGGGACTTCGGGGAACGGCAACGCCGCGTGTCCCTTTGACTTGGGCTGCTTGGCAAGACCGCGGCTAATGTCGGTCATTTCAGGAATGGGAGCGGTCCGCCAGCCATGTGACTTGGCGAAGGCGAGAACCTGCATGATGCGGTGGCGTACTTTCCGAGCAGTCTGTGGCTTCGTAATCCAGATGGGGCCAAGCGTCGCCAGGATATGCGCTGTATCGATGTCCGCGACACGCCTCCGTCCGAGCGACGGCACGGCGTGAAGGTCCAGGGACGACTTGAACTCGAGAGAGGTCTTCTCTGACCAAACCTTACCGAGCTCTGCATGCGCGAGGTCTGCGGCCTCGGCAAAGCTGATGATCCGTATCTTGTTACGATCGCGCTCAGCGATCGCATCCTCGCCACGTCTAGCAACCGTCCTCAATCTAGCGGCAACCTCGCGAGCCTCCGCGAGGCCGACATCGTCGACCGAGCCGAGACCTATGTCCTGCCTTCGGCCTTGATGCTGCACCCGCAAAATCCACGACCGTGAGCCGCTAGGCTTGACCCGGAGATAGAGACCTTTGCCATCTCCGTAAGTGCCGGGCCGAGCGTTTTTCACCTTCAAAGCAGTCAAATTCCACATCGGGAGCCACCGTTATCATCCTGTACCCAACCCAAAAAGCCGATCAAAACCTCTGGAAATCGCCGATTTCGAAGCGTGGAGCCATCTTTTTTGTACCCACATCTGTCCCCACAAATCGAGCGCGCTTGAGTGAGATTTCAAGGTATCACAAGAGAAGATGAAATTCACTAAATATCTGAAATAATTAGTATATGATATGTAGCGAGAAGTAGTGAAATAATCCGATTTCGATACCCGGGGAGCCATTCTTTTCCAGACGCACGTAAGCCTACGCCAAAGCACCCTAGCTTTGCACGGTCTTCGCCAGCCTTCGCGCCCCTACTCCGGAGCGGCGATGAAAAGAGCCAAAAATCCTATCGCAGAGTGAAATACCGTAGGTGATCTCGACACCGCAATGGGAAAATCGCCTTCGCGTACCATGGCGTAGAAATGCAAGCCACAGCGCTTTCAGGCGCATTTGTGAGCTTAGCAGCGTAGTCCTGAGCCCTCCCCACCACGCTGGCTTACCCTTGTGAACCAACAAAACCGATGAGCGACCATCTGTTTCTGGCCGATTTCAGACTGGCGGGTCTCGGGCAGGAAACCTCGGAAGCGGACATTCGCGGTCGCCGAGCCGCTACGACGGATCGGTCGCCGGAAGGCGCAATGTGCCCGCCATCACTACTTCGGCCGGGGTTTCTTCGGCAATTGGCAGGCGCAGGGCCATTTTCTACGCGTTTGCCCCCCGAGAAGGGTTCCGCCAGAGTCCGTGAAAGATGTCAAAGCAGCCTCATTTCTGGTGGCGTTCAAGAAAAAGGCGCGCCAAGGTTCGCGACACGGGAATGACTGCAGATAAGTAGCTAGATGACTGAATCATTGGCCCGGACTTTTGCAACCTGTCTTCATCATTCCGAGGCGGCCGTTTTTGCCGATGTCTTGGAGGCCACGTCGCACCGGAAGCGAAATTTATATGGTTGCTGGCTCAACCGCAGATGATAGCTTTGGGACGAGAGCGTGATTCTCATGCAAGAAAGTTGGTCGAATGGGGCGATCAATGGCTTTGACCGAAGCCGATGCAAGCCGCATCGTTCAAGGCTTCGCCGACGCGACGCTGGACCCCAAGCTATGGATGCCGGCACTTCAGGTAATGAGCGACGTCATGGGCTCGGCATCGTCGGCTATGGAGCTTGCTGATCTCAATAAGGGCGAGGCAGTCATGAACTGCACGTTCCCGATGGATGACGATACTGTCGCTCTGTACGAGGAGCGCATCTTTCATATCAATCCTCGCGTAGGCAGAGCCCGACGGGCAGCGGTCGGCGCGATCATCGATGACCGTACGTTACTGGTCGACGGCGATCCCCACATGGCCGAGTTTATGGACTGGCTCCGGCACACGCCGCATCGATATGTCAAAGGCACCAAGCTGTTTCAGGCGGAAGGGCACGAAATCTACTTTGGTTCTTACTTCTCAGAATCGCACGGTCCGCCAGAAGGATGGCACCACGACGCCCACGAACGGATTATTCCGCATCTCGTGAATTACATCCGCGCCGGTCGGGTGTTATCGCAGGGAAAGCTCTCTAATGAACTTGTGCGGCTTGAGGCTCTGCATTCAGATCGTCCGTTTGCGCTGCTGAGCCGATCTGGCAAGATCATCGAATGCTCTGTCGGCTTTGAGTCGGTCATACGATGCAAGGGCATCCTCGACACGCACAACGGCGTGCTGGCAGCGTCAAGCTCACGCCACCGACATTCGCTTGAGAGCTTCCTTCGGGCTGCGCTCGGCGAAGATCGACTGACAAAGACCCCTATGCCGGTGAGGCTGTCCAGCGCCGCGGCGCCACGGGGTATTGTACTTCACGCAGTACCAATGGCGCCGGGCAACGATGTCTTCGACGTCTTCCGACCCGCGGCGCTCGTCACGGTGACCGATCTGGACGAGCCAGCGTCATTGAGCGTGGAAAAGCTGACGGCGATATTCGACTTCACTGTTCGCGAGGCAGAGGTCGCCGCTTTAATCGGCACCGGGCAATCGACCGGTCGGGCTGCCAAGGCGCTCGGTATCACCGAGCATACAATTCGACATCATCTGAAGGCCATTTTCGGGAAGCTAGAGATTTCTCGGCAGGCCGAGCTTATATCCATCGTCATGAAGCTCGGTTAGCCCAAGCGCCGTACGCCTTTGTGCCAGTTCGGCGCAGATCGTGCCATCTCCCCCTCCACGTCCCCTATTTGAGGGATGCGATGCCCAAGCGGAAGCGGCAAACGCGACCTATGCCTTCACAACAAGAGCGCATGGGATACGAACATGAAATTTTTGGCGACCAGTACAGGGATTTTGCTTGCCTTGTCGGCTCCTGCTCATGCTGCCTACGTGATAGAGGTCCAGCAAGTCGGTAACAATGTCGTCGCTACCGGCGGCGGGTCCATCAACGTGTCGGCGTTATCCCTCTTCGGGGCCGGCGGACCAAATCCGTCATTTGTTCAGCCCGCCGGGGGATTTTTTCTGGTAGGTCAAACCGCTGCAGGCAACTATTTCTCCGGCTTTACAGGACCCGGAAGTTTCGGGTTGAGCCCGGCTTACACGCCAGCGTCGACCTCAACCGGATTGATGGTCGGCATAGCGGCTTCGGAGAACCTATTGGTTCTACCAGGCGATTACATTTCTGGATCATTATTGTCTCCCAGCAGCGGTGTTTTCACCAATGCTACGTTTTCGACGCTAGGCTTACAGCAAGGTGTTTACACGTGGACGTGGGGAGCGGACGCAGCAGCCGACAGCTTCACGATCAGGATCGGCCAGTCGGCTGTTCCCGAACCCGCAACATGGGCAACAATGCTCCTCGGCTTCGTCCTAATCGGGGGTGCCCTGCGCGCTCGGCGTCGGCAAACCACGATCCGAGCAACTTACGCCTAGCAGATTTGAAGGAGGTTGGTCTCATGACGACGCGTTCGTTCCTAACTGTGGTGTTAGCCAGCTCTTCCCTTTTGCTCTCACCCGCAGAGGGAGCACGTGCCGCCGAAGTCATCGGCGGCTTTGCTATCACCGGGACGCACAACTCGTATGACGCGAGTTATACGTCCGGAAACGATATGGTCTCTGCTCAAGCCGGATCTCCGGGATTTGAGTTGTCGGCTCGTTCGCAAACTTCCGCCTGGCAAAACAAGATTGAGATTTCTTCTGACCTTTCGACGCCGCCTGGTGCTGCTGGAGCCTACGCCTATGCTGCGGCGCAATCATTCTATGCAGTGAATCAAATTTTGACGGGACCGGGTAGCACTGCGCAGGCGAGCTATCAGTTTAGCGTCGATGGAAGTTTTGCGCCTGGTCCGGAGGAGTATTTTCCGGACACAGTAACACCGCAGAATTTAGCGATATTTCTCGTCGCGTATTACGGCAAAACGCTATCGACCGAATTGCGGTCTGACGGCGTGTTTTTGGTCAATACGACCAATGGGCTAACGACGTTAAACCTGCTGCCCGATCATCTCGACTATCGGGATGATAACCTACCCTTCATAATTCCTGGCAGTTTTGCGTCTGCGTGCGCTGGACTTTCATGTAAGTCGCCGGTCGACTTCAACAACTATTTGATGAACATCAACGTCGACATCGAAACCGGCCGGGATTTCAGCGTGATCGCCTATGTTTCGTCATTCGCCAACGGTCGGACGGATTTCTTTAACACAGTCAAGCTCAACTCGATCAACATCGACCCAGCCTACACGCTCACCGCCGACGACGGAGGCGCGCTGGTCCGCGGTGCGGGCGGAGAATATACTTTGGCTGTCGCCGTCCCAGAGCCAGCAGCTTGGGCAACTATGCTCCTCGGGCTCAGCGTGATCGGCGGGGCGATGCGCTATCGCAGGCGCCCCAAGGTCGTTGTACGCTACGCCTAACCCCCGCGAGGTATGAGGCAACATCTGCGCAGCCTATGCGTTTGAATTTTAACCTCGTCTCGCGGGAGCGACTCCGCGAGGCGGGGCCACTCTGCTCGCAAAACGCCCCCGCCAACGCGGCGGGGGGCAGTTGGGAAGGTTAAGGCACAATGGCATGGGTCGCATGATCCATTGCGCCCAGACACTTTACCGGGTGCCGCTTCCGAGACATTGATCAACCTCAAATTGAGGCGAAATTTCTTCCGCTTGAGGTGACGTTCAGATGAGCTTCGGCCCCTCGGGGGCTGACGCCTTCTTCCTGAACCAAGGCTCTGCCGTCCGATCGACGACCAGTCTTCCGGCGGGGTATTTTCGGACAAGCGCCATCGCGTCCTCTGCCGGCGCATTCAGCCATGCCTCATGGTCATCCGGGTGCAAGATCACCGGCATTCGGTCGTGGATGTCCCACAACTCCTCGGTCGCGTCGACCATCACGCCGGAATAGCAGTCGCTCCATTCGTCGGTCGGCCGCCAGATGCCCGCCCATGCCGCGGTAGGTTGATCGGCGATGCTAATCCATGTCCGTGTCATCTTCCCCTTCTTGCCCTCGGCCTCTGCAAAGGCCGTGAACGGGATCAGGCAGCGATACTGCGGATTGACGAACCAATGTTTCCAGAAGGGCGTCAGCAGCTTGTCGTCACGGGTGTTGTTGACCGGCTTTGGCTTGCTGGTCGGCTTCATGCCTTTGAGCCTGACGGGGAAGCCCCAGTTCATCGATTGCAGGACGCGGGCGCCGTCATGCTCTCGGACGACTAAGCCAGGGTGCGGGGATAGACCTCGTCAGGTGGAGGCACCAATCTGGCGCAGCGAGTGGATTGATCAAAATGGCCGCTTCCAGTCAGTCCGGTCTTGTCCGAGGCACCGCCAAAGCCGACATTGTGACTATCGTTGGGGGGAGGCGGCCGACCTGGAGCAACCTCATCAAAATTCCGTTCCCATTTTCATTTCTGGCGCCGTGCCTCCAAACGAGCGGACCGGCGAAGGCACAAGCCATATGAACAGGCGATCGACTGATCCTGCGCTTCACCGCGACGGCACCGTCGGAAGCAGCAGGAAGTGCGAACCCGCCATCGCGCCGAGAACGCTGAGCGCGAACAGGATCGAATGCGGCGCGCTGTCGGGCACATAGTATTCGCCGGAGACCCCTGCGGTCCAATAGAGCTGGCGAAATAGGAACAGCTGCGCGGCGAGGAGCACTGCGCCGGTCACGATGATGCCATTGCCGGCGCGAAAGGCTTCGACATGGCCGGTCCATGCGCTCTTCGCACGGATCGGCGCGATGTTGAACAAGGTGCAGACGATCACCCCGATCACATCGGCGACAATATGGGGTTGCATGAGTACCGTCATCATCCGGGCATAAAAACCACCTGAGTTCTGAGCTTTTTTTAGCCGTTTGCGAACTGTCCATTTTTGGCGGCCAACACCGGAAAGCCGACACCGAGCGTCAGCGCAACCACACGCGGCGGGTCGGAAAATCGATCAGCAGGCGAAACCGTCCGAGATAGTCGGCGCCGATAATCATTGCGGGCTCGTCATGAAGCCCGAATGCCTCGGAGACCGGAAGGTCGACGTTGCGGACCTTCGTGTCGCCGATGTCACGGCCGAGAAGCTGCACCGTGCGCGCGCGCCCTGGACGCAGCAGTGAGGCACGGTTGGTCGCGCCATAGACCGTCACGTCGGTGCCAGTCGTATCGAGCTCCACCTTCACGAGCTATGCGAAGCGTGTGTTGATACGCGTTTCCCGGGCGCCGGTGTCGATGACGCCCCAGCCAGTGACGCCGTTGACCTTTACGGGCACGGCGAGCAGTCCGCCGTTGACCGCGCGGGCCGACGTCGCCGATCCCAGCAACATGATCAGGCTTTGCGCCCTGTCCCCGTGAGCAGCGCGATACGCGCGGACGGCAGATCGAAATCTACGAAGCAGCTCCCCAACACGTCGATGCCGATGATACCGGCGATCACCGCGCCATCCGGACGGTCGGGAAGTTCGCTCGCCGTCACGGGTCCGACCGTTCGACCGTCGAGTTCCAGTCGCGCGATGCGGCGCAGGGGCAAGGATGCGGCGCCAGTCTGCCCCACGATCTTTTCCTGCCCCGCGAGTTCGAGCCCGGCCTCGCGGGCAAAGCGCGAATAGACCGCCGATTCGTCGGCGCCCGTATCGACGACGAAGAGATGCTGGTCGCCGCCGTCGACCCGAACCGGGGCGACGACATGGCCGCTCGCCGAAAAGCTCAGCGGCGCTTCGGCGAAGGCGATGCCGGCCGCAGTTACGCTCACCAGGCCGGCGAGGATCGTCAAACGGCGCATCGGGTATTCGTTTCGATTGCTAGCGACGCTCAAAAAAATCGACCGCCGCATGCGCCGCCTTGTCATAGGCTTCGCAGGGCATGATCGGCTATGTAGTTGCGCAGGAACTGCGCACTGCGATGGCCCCGCGCGCCGTTGCCTGCTTGCTGACCCAGACGCTGACCGATGGCGGCGATCCCGCATTCGATCGGCCCACCAAGCCTATCGGTCCGCTTTTCGCATCGCTAGACGCCGCCCGCAGCGCCGCGCGACCCGACTGGACTTTACTGCCCGAAGGCAAAGGCTATCGACGCTTCGTACCGTCGCCCCGCCCGATCGGGATCGTCGAGTTCGACGAAATCCGGCGGCTCGTTCATCACGGAATCGTGACGGTCTGTTGCGGCGGCGGCGGGATTGCCGTGGTCCGGTCGGCGGGACGCCTTGAAGGCGTCGATGCCATCATCGACAAGGACTGGACGGCTGCCATGCTGGCGCTCGAACTCGACGCCGACCAGCTGGTCATCCTCACCGATGTCGATGCCGTTTATATTGACTGGGGAGCGCCCGGTCAAAGGCCGCTCCGCGAGTTGCGAGCTTCCGAAATCCATCTCCATGGTTTCGCCGAAGGGTCGATGCTGCCCAAGGTGGCGGCAGCGGCGCACTTTGTGGAAGCAACGGGACGGCCAGCCATGATCGGAGCGCTCAGCGATGCCGTCGCGGTCGTTAGCGGGCTAGCCGGAACGACCATAGTTCCATGATCGCGTTCCAGACCGCATCAACAACAGCGCCCCGCATGAATGGCCGTTAGGAGACTTTCGGCTTTTGGTGGACAAATGACGAGAGCGGACGTTTGCAGGCAAGCGTTCGCTGTCGAGGAAAAAGATCATTGCGGTACTATCGATGCCTCCAAGGCGCTTCAGAACCGCATCGTTAGCGCGATGCCGCCGCTCTTGGTGTCACCCCAAGGAAGTACCTGGACGCGATCATTGGCCTTGCGCGTAATCAGGAAACCGGAAGCTTCTCCGATCGCTGCACCGACCAGCACATCATGGACATGATGCTTGTTCGCCTCAACACGGCTCAGACCGACAAAGGCTGCGACCAATTGCGCGGGCACGCCTACCTTCCAGCCGTATCGATTCTGCAACGTCGCCGCAGCGGCAAAGGACACCGACGTGTGTCCCGACGGGAAGCTCTTGTTGTCGCTACCGTCGGGGCGGCGCTCCGGAAACGCTTCCTTGAGCCCATAGGACAGGCCCCCAGCGACGACGACGCTGCCGCCAGCCTGCAATGCGCCGTCCCAATCGCCCTGCACGGCGGGTACGCCGAACGCTGCGACGACGAGCGCGTCGCGCGCGATCGAACCGGCATCGTCCCAGCTCTTGTCGCTGGCATGAGCTGGCGTGGCGATCGACAACAAAGTCGCAGCGCCGACCGAGGTCAGAAATTTATGCATAGCAATATCCCTCGTTTCGAGGACCAAAGGGGCCCGCACACGGCAAGCAAAGCCCCTTGACTGCCAAGCGCGATATTAGACCGGCGGATATGCAAAGCAAGGTCTTGTGACCACGCGGCGCAGGGTAGCGCGCGCTGATACTTTTTTTCGCGATTGCATTTTTCCGACTGTGGAGGTGGCGGCGCGGCGGCGTCGTTCGTGTGAGTGCAAGGAGATATGCATGTCGCACCACGCAGAATTGCAGATGATCGGCCACCGCTATCGCGAAGCCTTCGGGGCCAACCTTTCGCCGAACTTTGCCGCCTATATCAGTTGCCGTGCCGAGCGGGAATCGACGGCAGCGCTTGGCTATGCCCGCGCCGGGACCGATCCGCTCTTTCTAGAAGCCTATCTGGATCAGCCGGTCGAGGCACTGGTGAGCGCGGCTCATTCGCGCCCCGTCGCGCGGACCGAGATCATCGAGATCGGCAATTTCGCTGCAGTCAGCCCGCAGGCGATGATCCTGCTGTGGGGCGCCGCGGCGAACGACCTGTCGGCGCTCGGCGAGGTTGCGGTCGCCACCCTGACGCGTCCTTTGCGGCACATGTTCCGGCGCATCGGCGTACCGATCGTCGATATCGCCGAAGCGCGTCCCGACCGGCTCGGACCAGCGGCGGCCGACTGGGGCGGCTATTTCGATCAGGATCCCCGGATTTGCACCGGCGTCATTTCGGACGGCCAGCACGCCATCAACGCCTTTCTCGACCGCCGATTTCGCCGTGAGGTTGCCTGACATGCCGCTATTCCAAGCCATTGCCGCCCATGCCACAGCCGATCCTCAGCGCATTGCACTCGATGCACTCGATGGTGCTCCGATCACTTACGGCGCCTTGTGGGCTGAGCTGGGCGAGCGGTCGCTTGCTATGATGGCTCGGTTTGAGACCGACCGCGCAGTCGCGTTACAAAGCGATCACGGCGCGGAAACGTCAATCGTCGAACTCGCCCTGCTCCGAGCGAAGATCCCGGTGCTGTCGTTGCCAGCCTTTTTAACCCGCGAGCAATCGCGCCACGCCATCGCCCTCTGCGGCGCCGGTCCCGACCCGATACAAAGCCCCTTGGGAACGGCCCGGTCCCGCAGGTCCGCATCCGTCCCGCTGCCAAGCGGGACGGCGCGGATCACCTTCACCTCGGGATCGACGGGCACGCCGAAGGGCATCTGCCTCTCCACCGATCATATGCTCACCGTGGCGCAATCGATCGTCGCAGCTGTGGGCGCCGAACATGCGGGGCGGCATCTCGCGCTCTTGCCGCCCGGTATTCTTTTGGAGACCGTTGCCGGCTTCTTCCCGACGCTGCTCGCAGGCGGCTGCTATGTCTGTCCGCCGCAGGCAATGATCGGCTTCGCCGATCCCTTTCGTCCCGATTTCGTCAAGGCGGCGACGATCATCGCCGAACAGCGCATCACCTCGCTGATCCTCGTTCCCGAATATCTCGAGGGACTGGTTCGCGTCATGGAGACGACGGGCCTGCGCCTGCCGCTCCTGACGCTCGTCGCGGTCGGCGGTGCGCGGACATCGATCCCCTTGATGGACCGCGCCCGCCGGCTAGGCCTGCCCATCCGGCAGGGCTATGGCCTGACCGAATGCGCGTCGGTCGTCTCGCTTCAGGACGCAGGCGACGACGATCCGTCTTCGGTCGGCCGTTGCCTGCCCCACTTGACCGCACGGGTCGCCGACGATGGCGAAATCATCCTTGACGGCCCGGTCTGCCTTGGCGCGGTGGGCGGCGAAGCGCCCGGATCGCCGCTCCAAACCGGCGATATCGGTTCCATCGACAGCGATGGACGACTTCATATCGAGGGTCGTAAATCGAACCTGATCATCACCAGTTTCGGCCGCAATATTTCGCCGGAATGGGTCGAGGCCGCGCTGGTCGAGCAGCCCGAAGTCATGCAGGCGATGGTTTATGGCGACGGGTTGCCGACGCCGGCCGCGTTGCTGGTCCGAAGCCATCCCGACGCCGATCTGGCGACAGCGGTCGCAAGAGCAAATGAGAACCTGCCCGCATATGCTCGGATAAGTGCGTGGCGCGAGGCCGCGCATTTTACGCCAATGAACGGACAACTGACGGGCAATGGCCGCCTGCGCCGCGATGCGATCGGCGCCGCCTATCTGGACGGCCCCACTCTCTTCTTCACCGAGCTAGAAGCGCGCACCGTCCGCGAACGGCTGCGCTTCCTCGCAGTTCCGCAATTACAGGCGGGCCTCAACGGCACGATCAGTCGCGGCGCCTATCTCGATTATCTGGCGCAGGCCTATCACCATGTTCGCCACACTGTCCCTCTGATGCAGGCCGCGCGCGCGCGGCTGACCGATCGCGCCGATATCGTCGCCGCGCTCGACGATTATATCGCCGAGGAAACCGGGCATGAGGAATGGATCTTGTCCGACATCGCAGCAGCAGGCGGCGATGCCGAGGCTGTTCGCGCCAGCAAGCCGGGACCGGCCACGGCGGCCATGGTCGATCACGCCTATGCCCGGATCGCGAACGGCAATGCGATGGCCTTTTTCGGGATGGTCTATGTGCTCGAAAGCGTGAGCGTCGCCTTCGCGACACGTGGGGCCGCGGCGGTCGCCAGGAAGCTCGGTCTTCCCCCGCAAGCCTTCACCTATTTGACCTCGCACGGTGCGCTTGACCAGGAGCATATGACCTTCTTCGCGAAGCTGGTGAACGGCCTCGACGATCCCGCGGACCGCGACGCCATCCTGTCGATGGCGCAGGAGATATTCGGCCTGTTCGGCGGCATCTTTGCTGCGATCGAACTGGAGCCCGCGCATGCACACGCTTGAAGGCAAACGCGTCGCGATCACCGGCGCCGCGGGCGGGCTCGGCACGCCCGTCGCGCGCTTGCTCGCTGCGGCGGGCGCGCAGACGATCGGCATCGACCGTATCGAAAGCGTGGCCTGCGACGCCAATATCGTCACCGACCTCGCAGACGACATCGCGCTCGCGTCGCTCACCGACCGGCTCGCGGACGACCCGCCCGACATCCTGGTCAATATCGCCGGCATCCAGCGCTTCGGCCTGCACGAGAGCCAACCGGTCGAGGCGCTCGCTCTATGCTACCGCGTCAACCTGCTCGTCCCGGCGGTACTGGCGCGCGCGGTGGCGGGACCGATGCGACGGCGCGGTCATGGCCAGATCGTCAACATCGGATCGGTGCTTGGGTCGATCCCCTATCCGTGGTTCGCGGCCTATTCGAGTAGCAAGGCAGGCCTCGCCGCGCTGAGCCAAGGATTGCGGCGCGAACTAGGCGGCACCGGGGTCACCGTCACCCACATCAATCCGCGCGCCGCACGCACGGCCTTCAACAATGCCGACGTCAACCGCTTCCTCGAAATCACGGGGATGAAGGCCGATGCGCCCGACTGGGTGGCCGAGCGTATCGTCGCGGCGATCCTGGCCAAGCGAGCGACAGTCAACATCGGCCTGATCGAGCGCGTCTATGCGGCGCTCAATGCCGTGTCTCCGGCGCTGATCGATTCCGGCCTGGCGCCCCAGATCAAGCGCGCCCGCGCCGAATTTTCGTGACCCAAGACAAAGGAGCATAAGATGAACAAGCGTCTCACCCTTTCGAGCACCGTCGCCGCAATCCTTCTCGCCACGATGCCGGTCGCCGCCCTCGCCGGCGTTACCGAGGATGTAAAATCGATCAACGACGGCTGGGCGCATATCGTCTACGAAGTGCGCGGATCGAGCACCCAGACCAAAGCGCTTGATGCGCTCGCGAAACAGGCCGCGCAGATCGTTGCGCGCAATCCGGGAAAAGCCGAACCGCTGTTGTGGCAGGGGATCGTCACCAGCGAGCAGGCCAACCGCGCGAATTTCCTGCACAAGCTCGGGCTCGCCACCAAGGCACGCGATATCATCGCCCGCGCCTATGCGATCAATCCGCGCGCGGCCAATGGCGGCGCCGCGATGAGCCTCGGCGTCCTCTACTACAAGGTGCCCGGATCACCGATCGGCTTCGGCGACGATGACAAGGCGCGCAAGCTGCTCAAGGAAGCGCTGGCGCTTGATCCCGGCGGACTCGACGCCAATTATTTCTACGGCGACTTTCTGCTCGACCAAGGCGATACCAAGGGCGCGCGACTGTTCCTGCAAAAGGCATTACGCGCGCCGCACGATGCAACTCGCCCGGTGTGGGACGCCGGTCGCCGCCGCGAGGTTCAGACGCTGCTCGCCAAGGCCCAGTAGGGCCATGGCGCTGGCGACAGCATTTGCCGGACAGCTCGCGCGGCCGCACGGCGCGGCCGGGCGGTTCGTCGGCCTTGCCATGGACCTGGCGAACCGCAAGCCGACCCGGCTCGCGCTCGATCTGCTCGCGCCGCGGGCGGGTGAGCATATCCTCGATGTCGGGTGCGGCACAGGTTCGGCGCTCGTCGCTTTGCGGCGACGCGCCGCTGCGCGCGTCACCGGGGTCGATCCATCCGACCTGATGGCGCGCATGGCCGCCGCGCGGCTCGATGGCGTCGGCACGGTGCATCGCGCGAGTTTGGAGACGATGTCTTTTCCCGATGCAAGTTTCGACGCCGCGCTGCTCCTTAACATGCTCTACTTCTGCAAGGCGGACGGGATTGCGCTCTCTCGCCTGCATCGGACCCTCAAACCGGGTGGGCGGGTGGTTGCTTATGTCACCCATCGCGACGCAATGCGCGGCTGGTCGTTCACCCGCGCCGGCCTTCACCGGCTCTATGACGAAAGCGCGCTTTTCGATGTCTTCGTCGCTGCGGGATTTGCGCATGATTGTATTTCAGTGCAAGCGCAGCCGATCACAAAGTCTGTTACGGGGCTTTTCGCCATTGCGACCCGATGATTTTCGGCGCGGCGCCCCCGGTCGGGAGACAGTTGCCGCAATGGAGCCGACTGCTGGTCTCGCATCACTGTTCGATCGGCATCGCGGCGAATTGCTGCGGTTCTTACGCGCGCGCTGCGGCGACGCCTATGAGGCTGACGACTGTTTGCAGGAATTGTGGCTGAAGGCCGCCAACAATCCAAGCGGTCCGGTAGCCAATGGGCGCGCCTATCTGTTTCGCATGGCGAACAATCTTTTGCTCGATCGGCGCCGGGGTCAGTATCGCGCAATGCAGCGCGACCGGCGTTGGCTGGAAGGCGATGGCGAAGCAGTGGCAAGCGAACTACGCGCCGATCCGGCGCTTCCCCCCGATGAAATATTGGCGCGGCAGCAGGAAGCCGACTTTCTGGCGCAGGCGATCGCAGCGCTGCCTCCGGGAGCACAGCGCGCCTTGCGACTGCACCGCTTCGATGGGCACGGTCAGGCGGAAGTTGCAACCATCATGGGCATTAGCCGCAGCGGCGTAGAGAAACATCTCGCGCTCGCGATGAAACATTTGCGCTATGCGCTGGCCGACTGCGGATTTTTCGACGCCGCGGCGTTACAGTGGCAGGGGCGGTCAGACGCGGCCAGGCCGCGACCGGATGAAAAGCTATGAACGGGGAAATGGACAGGATCGTCGCCGAGGCCGCGGCATGGCATGCCGCGAGCGACACCGACGAGATGGATTGGGACGGCCTGACGCTGTGGCTGGAGGCCGATCCGCGTCATGCCGCGGCCTATGATCAGATGATGGTCACGGGCGCCATTGTCGATGACCATAGCGAGACGCTGGCACCGCGCATCGCGATGCCCGCCAACGATGAAAAAGCCACGCCGTCCCTCCCTCGCCGCGCAAAATGGCTAGGCTGGAGCGGCGGCGCTGTTGCCGCTGCGTTGATTGCAACGATGCTCGTGCCACGCCTCGCCGAACCCGACCCCGCGATCTATGTCACCGGAGCGAAGACACGCGCGATCGCGCTCGACGACGGATCGCGGATCGAACTCGCGCCGTACAGCCGGCTCGAAGTGGCGGGGCGCCACCAGGGTCGCCTCGCCTTGGTCGGCGGGGCGTGGTTCGATATTCGCCACGACCCCGGCCGGAAAATCGCGATCACCGCCGATGGCCTGACCATCAGCGACATCGGCACGCGCTTCGACATCCAGACTGCCGGTGCCGGCGTGCGCGTCGCGGTCGCCGACGGCAGGGTGAAGGTGTCCGGAGCGCGCCTAGCGCGCAGCATCGAATTGTCCGGGGGCCGCAGTTTGCAGGTCGATGGCAGGACGCATATCGCGCAGGTTCGCGCCGTCCCCGGCGAACAGGTCGGGGCTTGGCGCAGTGGCCGGCTCAGTTACGACCGCGCGCCATTGGCGCTGGTCGCGGCCGACCTGTCCCGCTATGCGGGCGTCAAGGTCGTGGTCGCCGACGCTGTCGCCGCCCGGCAGTTTTCGGGGACGTTGGTCATTGGCGATGGACAGGCGGCGCTTCGCGATCTTTCGCGGCTCATGGGCCTTCGGCTTGACCGCCGCGATGACGGCTATCGCCTGGAATTGCCCCTCCGCTGACGCGCGCGAACCAGCGCGGCAGACAATAGACATCCCTGCCGCCACTTTGCCGCGGGCGATCGATCGACTGTCGCGCGAAGCGGGCGTATCGATCGGCATCGAGGGACGGCTTCCCAATTTGCGGACACCCGCAATTCATGGCCAATTGACCGTCGATCAGGCACTCGCGCGCTTGCTGGCGGGCACCGGCTATATCGCCCGACGGGTCGGCGGCAATGCGTGGCGGATCGAGCGCGTGCCCGTTTCCAATGCCCCGCACCCACCGCCCTACAGTTCCAAGCCTCAAGATTCGAACGATCCAGCAACGATCATCGTCACGGCGACGAAACGAGAGGCCCCGCTCGCCAATTTGCCTTTGGCGGTGTCGGTCTTCATTCCATCCGCATCCGACGGGGTCGATCCGGCGTCGGATACCGCGCGCGTCGCATCGGCGGTGGACGGGTTCTCGATGACGGGTCTCGGGCCGGGCCGCAACCGCATATTCCTGCGCGGTATTTCCGACAGCGCCTTCAACGGCGAAAGCCAGTCGACGGTCGCGATCGTCCTCGACGGATCGCGTCTTACCTATTCCGCGCCGGACCCCGATCTTAGGCTCGTCGACGTCGAGCGGGCCGAGGTGATCAAGGGGCCGCAAGGATCGCTCTACGGGACCGGGGCGCTCGGCGGCACCTATCATATCGTAACCCGGCGTGCCGATCCCGAGAGCTTCACGGCCAGCATGACCGGCGGCGCCACACTCGTGTCCGGCGGCGGAACCGGCCTCTCGGCATCGGCGATCGTCAATCTGCCGCTCGCCCAAGGATCTGCCGCGTTGCGGCTGGTCGGCTACCGCGCCGACGAGCCGGGGTGGATAGAGACCGGTACGCGTCGCAACGCCAATCGCACCCGCGTCGAAGGAGCCCGCGCGGCGCTTGGCGTCGAACTGGGTGACCGCTGGCGGCTCGACCTGTCGGGAGTTGTCCAGTTTCTTGGGTCGCGCGACAGCCAATATGTCTATGCTCCCGGCGCGCGCTCGCGCGCTGCCCAACGCCCCGAGCCGCATGACAACGACCTGCGCCACATTGCCGCACGCTTGGCTCGCGAAGGCGATGTGACTGTCGAACTGGTCAGCGGCATGACCTGGCACGAGGTCGGCGACCAACTCGATGCAACAATGGGCGCCGGCCAGTTCGGGCTCGCCGATCCGCTCATCCTGAGCGACGACAGGCAATATCGCGTGCTCGATAATGAACTGCGCATCAGCAGCGATCGCGGACCGATCCGCTGGCTCGTCGGCCTGTCTTATGTTCGCGCCAGTCAAGACTTCGTCGCATCGCTGGCGTCGGCCAATGCGGCGCTGCTTATCGACGACGATCGGCGCACGACGAGCGATCTTGCGTTGTTCGGCGATGTCGGCTTCGCACTTGCACCCAGGTTCAGCCTCGACGTCGGCGGCCGCGCGTTCCACACCCGCGTCTCGGAATCGCGGCTTGTTCCTGTGGGGACCGAATATGAACGCTTCGGGCGAACCGGCTTCACCCCAAGCGTTGCGCTGTCCTGGCATCCGCGGAGCGATCGGCTGATCTACCTGCGCTATGGCTCGGCCGTCCGGCAAGGCGGGTCGAACATCAATCCGGCGGGCGAGTTGCAATTGCTCAAGGGCGACGAGTTGCAAACACTCGAAGCCGGCTGGCGACAGCAACTGGGCAGCGGGCAGCTCGACGCCGGCCTCTGGTACAGCCGCTGGGACCATATCCAGTCCGACCTGCTCGAGAGCGACGGGCTGATCGAAACCCGCAATGCAGGGCAAGGCCGGATCGTCGGCGCCGAGGTGAGCCTTTCCGTACCGCTCGGCAGAGGTTGGAAGCTCGAAAGCGGCGCCAATCTCGTCTCGGCTCGCTTGGTGCGCAACAACCTTGGCATCGCGCTCGATGACCGGCGCCTGCCCGTCGTCCCCTCTTATGTCGTCCGCACCGCGATCAGCCGTGACTTCGAAATCGGTGGAGCCGAAGCCTCGCTGGCGCTGCGCCTGCGTTACGTGGGACCTTCAAGGCTCAGTTTCGACCCGTTGGTCGACCGACCGATGGGGAACCTGATCGAGGGCGGGCTGGAGGGACATCTGAAAGTCGCGGGGCTCGATCTGACCGCACGCGTCGAAAACCTGTTCGGCGAGGACGAGGACAGTTTTGCGTTCGGCAATTCGCTCCGTTTCGCGACGATGCGGCAATATACGCCCATGGCGCCCCGGCAATTCAGTATCGCGCTTTCAAAACACTTTTAGCGCGTGATCCCCGCTATTCGCGTGCTGATTGAAAACTCGCGCGGCACGCGGCGGGCAAAGGAATATTCCAGCTACGCGCGCAATTGCCTCGAATGCTGATGATCGAGTATCAACTTGCCATCGCATCTAGCCATAAGGCGCCCAGTTCGAGGTCGATCCAGTCTGCAGCGAAAGGGTCGAACCCTGAACCGGGATACAGACAGAATTCGCCAAAATAGGGATGGCCCTCGACTTCATAGAAATCGACGCGAAGAAAGCTCATGCCGCGCGACAGGGTTTCGGCAGCTGAGAGCATGGCCGACAAGGAGGAGGGCGCTTGAGGGCGATCGATATTGTCGACCAAAGGGCGCCAATTGCGATCATGCAAAATCCAGCGGTGTCGGCCACCGCGATCCAAGTGGACCTGCACATGCGTCGCCTGACCCCCGAAAACGTACATCTTGTAATCGATCGGCAGCGGCAATTTTCCGCCGAGCAACGGTTCGGCAATCAGACCGCGCGGTACGTCGCGATAGGCCCATTCGTCGAGCCATAGGCCATATGGCGATCGCTGCCAGCGCTGCGACCGGCGTTGCAGCCGGCGCCATTGCGCCGCGGAGGGCGCTTCGCACAGCACGGCATTTTGATTGCAGCCATGACGCGCCTTGAGGATGGCAGGAACCGCAAAGGGAATCTCGTCGGGCAACATCTTCCCCGACCAGAGCGTCGGAACCACCCACTCCGTTCCGAGCGCGGCCCCGGCGAGGCGCTTGGACTCGACCTTGTCCATCAGCAGCGTTTGGCCGGGAGACCGATCATATAATTTGCGCATCTGAACCAGTTCGGCGAACCGGATCGGCGCATCGAGATTGAGCAGGCGGCGATGGCGCCAGCCGTAACTGACGGCGACCCGCCAGCGAGAAAGCGCCGAGACGATGTCCCCGATCACCGAGGACGCCGCCCGTTCGGTCGGCAAGACGGCCAGATCAGTCGACGGCATAGTGGATCGGTTTGAAACTGCCGCCGTTCGAAGCATAGGCGGAACATGCGGTGAGTCCGACGATGCAATCGATGGTTGCGCGCAGGCGGATAAAATCGCCTGCCCGGCTGCGCGGCGCCAGGACCGACACCCTGCCCGTCGAGGGATCGATCGACACGTTCATGAAGATGTTGAAGGCCACCGGAATGGCATCCGGCTTGATCCCAAAAGGAGCGAGGGCTTCAGCGAGATTTCCCAAACAGCCGCGATGCACCGGCTTGTCGGGATAGAAGTGCCGGAAGGTCGCTTCGCTGCAGGGTGTAAGCAGGAAATCATGCGTACCCACCCGATCTTCCTCGATTTCGAACATGATCCGCGAACGGTTCGACCACAGGCGATGGCCCGTCGTCAGCCGGATCGTCTCCTCATAATCAAAGGTGCGCCCGTTCGACAGATATTCGCCCGTGTCGCCGGATGCATAGGCAACCATGTCCGACACCTGTTCGCCCTCCGGATCCCAGACCGTCAGCGCCTGTCCCGCCGCCATGGTAAAGGCGACGCCGCTTCGCGGAGCGATCTCGAGCTGCCCGGGTTTCAACGACGGGGATCCCGAAACGGGCAGGTCCAGTCGGCCTCGACCTGCCGCCCGCTATACTGCCTCGCCTCGCTGGTTTCACCGTGCCGGGCGAGCATCGGATTGGCAAAGCCCGCGAGGGCCACATCGCGTTCGACGATGATGTCGCGCATCCTATCGTAGCTTCCTTTTGTGCGTAGCTGTTCAAATTGGTCGTGGAGATTGAAGACGAGCGCCGGCCGCGAGAACCGGCGCGCTGGGCGAGAAGCGTTCGGGTGCAGCCCGACGACGAAAAAGGCAGCGCCGCCGAAACTCAGCGAAAAATGCGGATCCTCCGGATCGGAGCTGACGGCCTCGTCGTACGGCTGACCGAGCCAAGCATCTTTGTCAGCGAACGACTGGAGCCGCATCCACATGACGGCCTCAAAGTCCTGCTCGGACAAGTTAGAAGGCCCGTCGAATAGAACGACGAGACTGCGCAGGCCCTCTCGCGCGCTTCCGAAATCGCGCGCCCAGTCGAGCAAGGCGCGGTGTATCTCCAGATCGTTCCATGCGCTCGTCATATCTCGCGCTTCGATGATCCGCAGATTACCCCGCGCCACCGCCGATTTAGCGCCGACGCAGGGAAAGCTCGGGTCAGAAACATAGGATAGGAATTCGGCGGCGCCGGGCTTGGACATTGGCTCTCCCTGAGTGGTCCAAATGCTGAACGTTTGCCGCCGAAAATGGTTCAGAGAGGACTTTTGAGGCCAAGGAAATGCTGCCGGCTTGAGGGGCTGGAAATCGTCTTTGACCGCATTGGCGGCCCGATGCGCGGACATAAGCAGGCGCTTACACCTAAGACCCTAAGCAGTTCGCCGATAGCTTAGGCGTGCGCATCATGATCAACACCTTCAACCAATGAAGGAACGCCTCATGTCGATTTCGCCCCCTCCAAATCCCGATGAAGGTTTCGGGAAACCCGTTCGCCCGCGCCGACGCTGGGACCCTGTCGTCAAAATGACCCACTGGTCGATCGTAACCGCGATCATCGCCAACGCGCTGTTCACCGAGGAAGGTTCGGGCGCGCATATCTGGGTCGGCTATGCACTGGCCGCCATCCTCGCGCTTCGCCTGCTTTGGGGGTTGATAGGACCCGCCGAGGCTCGCTTCTCGGCCTTTCTTCCGAGCCCCCGCCGGGCTCTTGCCCACATGCGCGATATCAGGGTCGGCAAAAAGGAGGTTCATCGCTCGCACAATCCGCTCGGCGCGCTGATGGTCTATGCGATCTGGAGCATGCTCGGCGTCATCATCGCCAGCGGCATAGCGATGGCGGGGCCTCCTTCGACGGCCTTTCTCGATCGCGCAGAGCGGTCCGGCGATGTCAGCCGGCAGCTGGCTGTAGAACAGGGCAATCATGACGACGATGATGTGCCCGAAGGCGCAGGCGGCGAGGACAGCATGTGGGAAGAAGTCCACGAGACGGCCGTCAATCTGCTCTACATTCTCATCGCACTGCATGTCGCCGGGGTGGCCTTCGAGACGCGCCGCAGCGGCCGGGAAATCCTGTTGGCTATGTTGCCCGGCCGCGCGTAAACCGTGGCCATGCAGGAAAGACGAAGATCGCTGGAGCGCCGGGCGGTCGCGACCACCTTTCTGGTGATCCTCCAGTCCGTGGCGGCGATCTTCTTCATCGCCGATGTCGCTGGCGACATCGCCGCTGATGGCTGGAACATGCACCTGCTTGTCGAAAGCGGCGCGACCGTTGCGCTTCTCGCCGGGGTCGGCTTCGGCGCTCTCCAGCTGCGCTGGCTGATCCTTCGCGCCCGACTTGACGAGACGGCGGTCGCAGCGGCGCGCGGCGCGATGTCGGACCTTGTCCGGCAGAGGTTTCTCGACTGGCAACTGACTGCTGCCGAGGCCGATGTCGCGCTCTTCGCGCTCAAGGGCTTCGATGCAGCCGAGATTGCGCACCTCCGCGGCGCGGCTTCGGGGACGATCCGGGCGCAACTCGCGCGCATCTACGCCAAGGCCGGAGTGCATTCGCAAGTCGGCCTGATAGCCCTTATGGTCGAAGACCTTGTCGACGGCGACGCGATCAAACCGGCCGAAACCAAACCGCAGGGGAACAATGGATGAGAAGCCACCGCGAAAGCCATCTCGTGTCGCGCATCGGCTGGCTGCGAGCCGCCGTGCTCGGTGCCAATGACGGCATCGTCTCGACCGCAAGCCTCATCATGGGCGTCGCCGCATCGGGGGCCCCGCGCTCCGCGGTGCTTGTCTCGGGGATTGCCGGGCTTGTCGCGGGCGCGATGTCGATGGCCGCCGGAGAATATGTTTCGGTGAGCTCCCAGTCGGACACCGAGCGATCGGACCTCGAACGCGAACGGCTCGAACTGGCGACAGACCCCGATGCGGAGCTTGCCGAACTTGCCGGCATCTATCGAGCACGGGGCGTCGATGCCGATGTCGCGAAAGCCGTCGCCATGCAGATGACCGCGTTCGATGCGCTCAGCACCCACGCCCGCGACGAGCTTCACATCACCGACATGACAGCGGCGCGGCCGATCACCGCCGCGTTCACCTCGGCCGGGACCTTCACACTGGGCGCCCTGCTCCCTGTGCTGGCGGCGGCGATGCTCCCACACGACTGGCTTGTGCCCGGCGAGGCCGTTGCATCGCTCCTCTTTCTTGCCCTGCTCGGATGGATCGGAGCAAACGCCGGCGGATCAAGACCGGTGAAGCCAGTCGCGCGCGTCGTCTTCTGGGGGGCTCTCGCGATGGCGCTAACGGCAGGTATCGGGCGACTGGTCGGAACCGCCGTCTAGTCGCGAAGGGACAGGCGCTTGGACATTATCGGGTTTGCGCTGGCGGTGCTGCTGATCGAGTTGACGCCCGGCCCGAACATGGCCTGGCTCGCCGGGCTTGCCGCAACCGAAGGCCGGCGGTGCGGCCTGTCCGCCGTCGCAGGCGTCGCGCTGGGGCTGCTCGCGAACGGGGTTCTGGCAGCCTTGGGGCTCGCGGCATTGCTGCAGGCCGCCCCGCAGCTCTGGAACGTCCTGCGCTTCGCCGGCGCGGCAATGATGCTGTGGCTTGCCATCGAAGCATGGCGCGGCACCGGCGATGGATCACGATCCACACGGCCGGTCAGCTCGCCCCGCCGCGCCTTTGCGACCGGCGCCTTGATCAATCTGCTCAACCCGAAGGCTTATATCTTTTTCCTCGTTGTGGCGCCGCAGTTCCTGAACGGCGAGGCGCTCGGCATCCGCAATGCGCTTATCCTGTCGGTTATCAGCGTCGCCATCGCGACATCGATTCACCTGTCGATAGTCATCGCCGGAAGCGCGGCGCATGAATGGCTATCCGATCCGCAGCGCACCAAGATCGTGCGACGCGCGTTCGCGGCAATCATGCTGGCTGTGGCGCTGTCATTTCTTCTGACCGATCTGGGCTAACGGAATTCTTGCGCGGTCGCTCACCATGGCGTGGTCTGGCCGCTAGCTGACTGACAGCTTTTGGCGGCCAAATAAAGAGAGCGGACGTTCCGCAGCAATCCGGAGCGCTCGCTCTCTAGGATGTCGAGCATTGATCGTTAGATTTCGATGCCTTCCGCCAACGTCAGGGCATCTTCCACATCAACGCCGAGGTATAGCACCGTATTTTCGATTTTGGTGTGGCCTAGAAGAATTTGAACAGCGCGCAAATTGCCAGTCGCCTTGTAGATAATCGACGCCTTCGTTCTCCGAAGCGAGTGAGTCCCATAGTCTTCGCTTCGTAGGCCGACCGCCGTGACCCACTCATCAACAAGCCGCGCATATTGCCGCGTGCTCGTATGGGCAGAGTGGTCGATACGGCTGGGGAACGCATAGTCCTCGATCGATCCGCCCCGACGCTCGAGCCACGCCAGGAGGCTCCCGCGAGCGTCCGACATGATTTCGAATTGAACGGGCCGATCCGCCTTCTGCTGAATTACGATTGCTCGCGTTCGCAATTCTCCACCCGTCACCAAATCGCCGATCTTGATCTTCACCAGATCACAGCCCCGCAGTTTGCTGTCGATCGCAAGATCGAACAGCGCCCAGTCTCGAAGTCGGTGCTCGCGATCGAGATGAAAGCGAATGGCCCAAATCTGACGTGGCTTCAGTGGGCGCTTTGTTCCAACCTTCCTGCCGGAATTCCACGCTGGTCGAGGCGCCGAATAATCGAATTCTGACCTTCCCATGATCGTTCTCCTGAGGCCAAGATGGCCAAACCGGCAACGCCCAGGTTGGACAAAGGCCTCTAGGGGATGGTTGGACAGAGCGGGCGAATACCGACCGTCCCGCCCAACACGACCAAATGGGATCAGAATCGGTAGGTCAACCCCGCGAGTACGCGGTGGCGGTCATATTTGACCTCGCCTTCGCTGAGGTCCGAATAGCGATATTCGACGCGCGCCGAGACATGATCGACCAGCTGGCGCTCGACGCCGCCGCCGACGAGCCAGCCGTCGCGGTTCTCGGCTTCGCTCGTGGTGCCTGCAAGATCGGTGATCCGCGTCGTGACGCGCGCATTGCTATAGCCGCCGCGTACATAGACGAGCGTTTCGGCCTGGACGAGATAGCCCGCGCGGGCCGTCAGGTCGAACGAGTATTTCGGGTCGATCAGATAGGCGCCGCTGGCGCTCGTGCCGCGGAACTTGTCGTCGTTGGTGAGGTCGAAGCTGCCCTCGGCGCCGACGACGATACGGTCACCCAAGCGGCGATCATAGCCCGCGTACATGCCGCCGGTCAGCGCCTGCTGCTTGTCGTCGATCGCGATCACGCCCTGTGGCATTTCGGGATTCCGCACATCGTCGCCGCTCCATCCGGCCTGGGCACCGACGAACGGCCCTTCGAATTCCTGTGCCGATGCCGTGCCGGCGGTGCCGGCAGCGATGATGGCGGACGCGACCACGGTCTTGAGGATCTGCATTCTATAAGCTCCTGATGCTTGATCATCCCGCTCCACAGCGGAGCTGGTGAGCGGCAGATGAGAGTTTCTCTTGAGTTCATCAACCGCGCGCTTGTTCAAGCATCATGTCTTCATGGTGCATGATTTTCGCACAGCCTGTACGCGCAAACCCCGACCCCCTGCCGCGCGCCGGAATGGCGAACTGCAGGGGGTCAGGTTCACGGCGATCAATGCCGCCGGAGGAAATGGTGGATGGGGTGGCCGGCGCGAATGAGGGATGTCACGCGCCGAGCCGGTCAGGGGGGCCAGTTCCTTATCCGAGGCAAGAAGCCGCGGCGGCTCGCGACATGATCGAGGATTTGGCGAACGTCGCTTGGCGAGAGGCCTGCGTCCAGCGCGGCGGCAATGTCGCGTTCGCCGAGCTGGTTCCAATACCATGCCTTCACCGAAAAACGCCGCAGCGATTCAAGCCGCGCATTCGCCAACGGAAGCGCAACATCGCCGAAAAGGACCCTTTCGATGCGCGCCAGAAGTCCCTTGGGTTTCAAACTCCGCGGGCCGTCCCACGCCGCCATTTCGACGATTTCCCAATCGGTGCCGGTGAGCGACCCGCCGGCTGCGCATACCGAGCGACGGTTGCACGATCTGGCAGCGAAACCGGCCGCGCGGGGCGTGTGCTCTATAATCGTGGACATCGACTGCTTTCCGAAAGGCGATCCAATTTCGATGCGGACCGCGATGCGTCCCGGCATTCGCATCGCCGGATGGATCGATCAACCGTCGCCGGGTTCAGGGATCATGGCGCCACAGTTCATGATGGCGCGGTCTCGTCGCCGCAAAGTCGGGCAGCGCGCATTATGCGGTCCTATCGCGCCCCCATTCCATCGTTCAGCGGCACACAGGTTCCATTGATGAAGGTCGATTTCGAACTGGCGAGGAACAGGGCGGTTTCGGCGACTTCGCGAACGGCGTCGAGCCGATCGATCGGCGCGCCGCGACCGTCCTGCTTTCGCGCCTTCGATACCCCGGCGTTGCCGCGCGGGGCGTCGGCGCGGCTCGGGACGATGGCGTTGGCGCGAATGCCCTGCGCACCATATTCGGTCGCGATCGCTTTGGTAAGCGCGACCAGACCTTCGATCGTCGCCCTGCGGATGCCCGATCCCACTGCGACGCCGGTCGCAGGGACGCTTGCCACATTGACGATCACCCCGCCGCCCGATTCGAGCATCACGGGAATCTGAGCGCGCATCGCATAGAAGGTCCCTGAGATATTGTTCGCGGTCATCGCATCCCACGTCGCGAGCGAGATAGCCGCGAGCGGTGTCGACGGTGCACGGACGGCGACGCCATTGACGGCCATGTCGAGCCAACCGTAACGATGCTTGGCGAACGCGGCCAGGCCGACATGATATTGGGGGTCCGCCGCGTCGCCGGGAAAGAAACAGGCCCGGCCGTTTGCCGCTTCGATCGCCGCGACGGTCTCTTCGGCGCCGTTGCCATCGTGATCGGCTACAACGACGTTGGCGCCTTCCTGCGCGAACAGCATGGCGACAGCGCGCCCGATGCCCGAGCCCGCCGCGGTGATGATCGCGGTCTGGCCCTGCAGGACCGGCCGGCGGTCTTCATCGGCGCGAACGGCCTGAAACGGGAAATCCCGGTATGTCATGCGAGCAACCCTCAAAGAGAAATCGGAAGAGGGTGGCAAATGTCATAGCGGCTTACCGGCGATCAACGGGTCGCCGGTTCATGGTTTGTGTCCTGGCAGTGCGCGAAAGCGCGCTTCACGCTCGCGGGTGATCTGCGCAACGCGCGCAACGAAAACGTCGATGAAGGTGCGAACCTTTGCCGATAGAAATTTGCGGCTTGGATAGACTGCGTAAATCTTGGTCGCGATCTGGGCGATCCCCGGAAGCACGACTTCCAGACGGCCTGCGATGACATCCTCCTCGACGATAAGGTCGGGCAATATCGCCATGCCCATGCCATCGAGGGCGAGCAAACGGGCAAGCGTCTCACTCCCGCATTCGAGCCCGGTCTGGAACTTGACGACCTCGCGGCCGGACGGTCCCTCGAACGGAACCGTCGCGCCGATATGCATGCCCTTGCACAGAAGCAGCCGCGCACCGTTGAGATCGGTCAGTTTCTCCGGCCGCCCGATCCGGTCGAGATAGGCAGGCGAGGCCACAAGGGGAAAGGGCATATCGACGATCGGACGGGCAATAAGGCCCGGATCGAGCAACCCCGGAACGGTGGCGCGGAGCAAGAGGTCGAACCCTTCCTCCACCAGATTCACAACTCTGCCGCTGAGGTCGATATCGAAACGGACGTCGGGATAGAGCGCATCGAACTCGGCGAGCATCGCCGAAAAGCGGGCGTTGTCGAACCATCGCGGCACCGCCAGCCTTAACGTGCCCTTCGGAACAACGGTGGTGTTGCCGACCGCCGCCTCGACCTCGTCAAGCGATTCGAGCGTTTGCTTTGCCTGATTGAAATAGAGCGCGCCGGTCTCGGTCAGGCTGACGTGGCGGCTGGTGCGGTTCAGCAAGCGCGTGCCGAGCCGGTTTTCGAGCGCGCGGACATGCTTGCTCGCCATCGTCGGCGACATGTCGTGCCGATCGGCGGCAGCGGTGAAGCTCTTCAATTCGACGACGGTGCAGAACACCCGAAGACTTAGCAGCGTATCCATCGATCATGCACCTACAGGACATGCTGATTGAACTCAAGCCATGTTGATGAAGTATTTGGACAGGTGCATTTGGCCGTCGTCGGCAGCCGCTGGATGTCCCCCCCGGTCCGCGGCTGCCGACATCCGCTTCCCATTCAACATCTCAGGACAGATCAGCATGGCCTCTCCCAAAGTCCAGCACAGCGCCGCGCGGTTTGGCCGCGCCGCATTGCTGCTCCCCCTCCTCCTTACGGGCGCTTGCGCGTCCATCCCTAACCTGGGCGACAAGCCCGAACCGCGCGCGGTCAGCGACTATGCGTCGTCGACGGTGCTGGCCGGCGAAAGCGCCGAATGGCCTGCCGACGGCTGGTGGCAAGACTATCGCGACCCGCAGCTTTCGGGCCTCATCGACGAAGCGCTGGCGGGATCGCCCGACCTCGCCGCCGCCGCGGCGCGCATGCGGACCGCACAGGGCTATGCCCAGGCCGCTGGCGCCGCGCTGAAGCCGACCATCGACGCCTTCGGGTCGGTCGATGCATCGAAGCTCAGCCAGAACGGCACGATGCCCGCGGCCGCGACCCCCGATGGGTGGAACGACAATGGCAGCGTCGGGATCGGGATGAAGCTCGACCTCGACCTGTGGGGCAAGAATCGCGCCGCGATGCGCGCCGCGCGCCTCGATGCGACCGCCGCCGAACTCGAACTCGACGAAGCGCGGCTCGCGCTGACGACAGGCATCGCCGTGACCTATGCCGATCTGGCGGCGCTCCATGCGCAGCGCGACAGCCTTGAATCGGCGCTCGACATCCGCACCCAGACGCTGAATCTCGTCAAGCAGCGCGTCGACGCGGGCCTCGACAACGACAGCGCGCTGCGGCTCGCCGAAGCGCGCATTCCGCAGACCCGGTCGGATCTGGCCGCCACCGACGAAGCGATCGCGCTGACGAAGAACGCGCTGGCCTCGCTGGTCGGCGCCGGCCCCGATCGCGCGCTCACGATCGGTCGTCCCCGGATCGCCGCGCTGCAGGCGCAGCGCCTTCCGGCCGCGGCGTCGATCGACCTTCTCGGTCGCCGTCCCGACATCGCCGCCGCGCGGGCGCGGGTCGAAGCGGCCGACCAGCGGACCAAGGAAGCGCGCGCCGCCTTCTATCCCAACATCAGCCTGTCGGCGCTGACCGGACTTCAGTCGTTCGGTGTCGACAATCTGTTCCGCGACGGTTCGCACTTCGGAAGCTTCGGCCCGGCGGTCAGCCTGCCTATCTTCCACGGCGGCGCGCTCTCGGGCCAGTATCGCGGCCGCCGCGGCCAGTATGACGAGGCGGTCGCGCTTTACGACCGTCAGGTCGTCCAGGCGCTGCGCGAAACCGCCGATGCGGTGACGAGCCAGAAGATGCTGGTTCAACGGCTCGCGTCGTCGCGCGAAGCGCTCGCCGGCTACGAGGACGCCCTGCGCCTTGCGCAGCTCCGCTACAAGCAGGGCCTCTCCACCTATCTCGATGTGCTCACCGCCGAAGAATCGGTTGTCGCAGCGCGCCTCAAGGTTGCCGAGCTCCAAACCCGCAGTTTCACCCTCGACGTTCAGCTGATCCGCGCGCTCGGCGGCGGTTTCGCAGCAGCATGACCCCAAAATCCAAGGAGACAGAAAATGGCCGATAGAGATCCGGGCACCTTGCGTGCCATCGAAGAAGTCCATCCCGACGAAATTGCCGATGCCAGGACGAAGACCAAACGCAAGCAGCTGTTCGGCGCGCTTGCCGCGGGCATCGCGCTGATCGGCGGCGGCTATACCGCCTATGACGTCCTGTCGGCGTCGAAGCACGCGGTCACCGCCAACGCCTATGTCGGCGCCGATGTCGCGCAGGTCACCTCGCAGGTATCGGCGCCCGTCGCCGCCGTGCTGGTTCAGGATGCGCAGCGCGTGCGCCGCGGCGACGTTCTGGTGCGCCTCGACGACACCGACGCGAGGATCGCGGTCGCGCGCGCCGAGGCCGATCTTCAACGCGCCATTCGCCGCGTCCAGGGCCTGATGGCGACCGACAATGGTCTCGGGGCACAGATCAGCGCCCGCGGCGCCGATGTCATGCGCGCCGAAGCCGAAGTGACCGCCGCCAGGGCGAGCTTCGACAAGGCGCGGATCGACCTCGACCGCCGCAAGGCTCTGGTCACCTCGGGCGCGGTGTCGGGCGACGAGCTCACCACGGTCCGCAACGCCTATGACAATGCCGCGGCGAACCTTCGCGCGGCTCAGGCGGCGCGTGCCCAGGCCGCCGCGGCGCGCAACGTCGCCGTCGGCGATCGCGACGCCAATCGTGCGATGATTGCCAACACGACGATCGACAACAACCCCGAAGTCCTGGCCGCGCGCGCCGCGCTCGACCAGGCGCGGGTCGACCTTGAACGCACCGTTATCAAGGCGCCGGTGGACGGCGTCGTCTCGCGGCGGCAGGTCCAGGTCGGGCAGCGGGTCCAGCCCGGCGCGATGCTGATGCTCGTCGTTCCGGTACAGGCGGCCTATGTCGATGCGAATTTCAAGGAAGTCGAGCTGGCGAAGGTCCGCCCCGGACAGCCGGTCAAGCTGACTTCGGATTTGTATGGCGAGGATGTCGTCTATCACGGCAAGGTCGTCGGCTTCTCGGGCGGTACCGGCGCGGCCTTCGCGCTCGTCCCCGCGCAGAACGCGACCGGCAACTGGATCAAGGTCGTCCAGCGCTTGCCCGTCCGCATCAAGCTCGACCCGAAGGAACTCGAAGCGCACCCGCTGCGCGTCGGTCTTTCGATGAACGTTGACGTCCAGCTCGCCAAGTAAGGCCCGGCAACGAGGGGCACAACCATGTCCATATTCAAAGCCTTTGCGGAGGCGCGAGAGGCGCCTCCGCTCACCGGTCTCAAACTCTATGCCGCGGCCATCCTGATCGGCCTCGGCAACTTCCTCGTCGTGCTCGACACCACGATCGCCAATGTGTCGGTCAACACCATCGCAGGGGCCCTCGGCGTCTCCGCGAGCCAGGGAACCTGGGTGATTACCTCCTATGCGGTGGCGGAGGCGATCACCGTCCCGCTCACCGGCTTTCTGGCCAAGAAATACGGCGCACAGCGCACCTTCATCATCTGTTATCTCGCCTTCGCCGCGATTTCGCTGCTGTGCGGTCTGGCGGGCTCGCTCGGCATGCTGCTCGGCATGCGTGTCCTGCTCGGCCTGTTCGGCGGGCCGATCATGCCGCTTTCGCAAATGCTGCTGCTGCGCATCTTCCCCAAGGAGAAGGCGACGCTGGCCACGGTGATCTGGGCGATGACGACGCTGATCGGGCCGGTCGCCGGTCCGATCCTCGGCGGCATCATCTGTGACAATTATGGCTGGGAATGGATCTTCTTCATCAAGGTTCCGGTTGCCGCCGCAGCGGGTGTCGTTCTGTTCATGCTGATGCGCGGCCAGGCCGATCCCAGGTTCCAGGCGGCGATCGACAAGGTCGGCCTCGCGCTGCTCGTCGTCTGGGTCGGTTCGCTGCAGATCATGCTCGACGAAGGACGCAACCACGACTGGTTCGCCAGCCACGAGATCCGGACCCTCGGCATCATCGCCGCCATCGGCTTTGCCGCCTTCCTGATCTGGGAGCTCACCGAGAAGAATCCGATCGTCAACCTCAGGGTCTTCCGGCACCGCGGCTTCGTCGGGGCCGCGACGACCTACTCGGTCGGCTTCGGCGCCTTCTTTGCCAGCATCGTGATCCTGCCGCTCTGGCTACAGTCCAACATGGGCTACACCGCGACCTGGGCGGGTTATGCGACCGGCATCATGGGCATCCTCGCCGTGCTCTGCGCTCCGCTGGTGGGCAAGGCCGTCGACAAGTTCGACCCGCGGTTGGTCGTCTGCATCGGCATCCTCGGCCTTGCCCTGATCATGGTCTGGCGCATGCTGACCTTCAGCAACGACGTCACCTTTCAGCAAATGGCCTGGCCGACGCTCCTCACCGGCACGTTCATGGTCATGTTCTTCGTCCCCGTCACGGGGCTTGCCATGGCGAGCGTCGAACCGCACGAACAGGCCGATGCCGCCGGCCTGTCGAACTTCATGCGGACGCTCGCCGGCGCTTTCGCCACCTCGCTGATCCAGAGCGGCTGGTCGAACGCGACGCGAGCCAACAACACCGAGATCGTCAATGCGATGCAGCACGGCGACGCGGCGGTCGGCTCGATGGTCGCCCAAGGCGTTCCCGCCGACACGGCAAGGACACTGCTGTCATATGTTATCGAAGGCCAGAGCGTCATGCTGGCGACGCTCAACATGTTCGGCGTGATCGCCCTTTGTCTGGGGGCGGCAGCGACGCTCATCTGGCTGGTGCCCAAGCCCAAGGGGCCGATCGACACGAGCGGCGCGCACTAGGCGGCCGATCCGAAGCGGCCCGACAATCCGCGGATACCGGCCCGGGGACAAGAGACCCGGTGCCGGGCGACAAGAACCGGCATCGTGCCCGATCGTCAAACCGACGTCGGTGCCCGATGCCGCCCCCTCCCCCACACAACAACCAGAACAGGAATGCTTCATGAAAATCATCAAAGGTCTCGCAATCGCTATCGCTTTTGCGGGCGCCGCAGCGACCGTCCCGGCGGCCGCGAAGGTCGATGTCATCCAGTCTTCATCGCCCGCGCTCGCCAAGGGCGCGACATTCGCCTGGGCGCCGATGCGCGCTTTTGGCACCGGCGTTCCCGACCCGGCCATCGCCAATGAGATCGCGGTCGAGCGTCTGCGCACGACGACCGAGGACGTGCTGACGAGCCGCGGATATCGGTTGGTCGACAATCCGGCCGATGCCGATCTCCTCGTCGCCTATACCATCGTCATGCAGCCCGAAACCGACGGCAAGCTCAAGGCCGACGGCGTGGGTTGCGGCCTTCCCTTCTGCCCGACCGGCGGTTTCGCTCACGATGCGCGAGCCGAGCGCCTCGGGCCATATGGCTGATCAGTAGAACCTCCCCGGCAGAGCGGTCCAGAATCCAAGCTTCGCGAGCCCTTTTGAAAAGGGAGCAAGTGTCCGTAGAGGTGGCTGATTGCGGACTGGCAGCTTCCGGACGTACCACTAAAGCCGACAATGGCCGAACGCTCGCGTGGATGACATACAGCGGTCGATACCCATTGCTTCGGGCTCGGTTGCCGGATGGGCCGAAAAAGCGCGCGTCGAGTCAATGCAATGTCTGCCTCTGTGAAACCCGATACAGCACGCCCAAGTTCCGGCCCGGTCAGGACAGATCCATCAAATCGTCAACGGATTCAACACGGCCTATCTCCGCAATTACAGATCCCGCCCCTAAGCGCGCTTCTTGAACTCCAGCTCCGGAAATCCCTTGGCCGCCGACTGCTCCAGCGCGTCATAATAGAGGTTGGCGCCGCCGAAATAGATCAGCACGCGCGCGCCCTTGTCGTCGCGATTGGCGCCCATCATCCACGAATTGACCTTATCGCCCTGGGCCATCAGGGTCTGGCCATGTATATTTGCGGTCGCCGCGGTCCATTCGCGCTCCGCCGCTTCACGCGGTTCAAAGACGTCGAACCCCTCACTTTCCATCTTGGCGATGCAGCGCGAGATCCAGATGGCGTTCTGTTCGATCGAGGTCGGCAGGTTGGCGAAAGGCGCCTGCGGGCCTGTGACGATGAACATGTTGGGGAAACCGGCAACGCATACACCCATGATCGAAGAGGATTGCACCTGCCACTTCTGGCCAAGCGTCTGGCCGCCCTTGCCGCGGATCGGAAAGGCTTCGAGCGCCCCGGTGTAGGCCTTGAAGCCGGTCGCCAGCACGATGATGTCGAATTCATACGCGTTCAGCGTGGTCCGCACTCCTGCCTCGGTTATCTCGACCAGCGGTTCGCGTTTTTTGATGTCGACGAGATGCACATTATCGCGGTTGAAGGCTTCGAAATAGCCATGATCGAGCGGCGGCCGCTTGGCGAACAAGGGATAATCGTCAAAGCTGGGGGTCAGCAGATCGGCCAGCGCGGGGTCGTTGACCCGCTCGCGCATCTTGGCGGCGATGAAATCGCCTGCGATCCGGTTGGCTTCGGGGCTGGCGAGCAGGTCGTCGAAGGTTTCGAAAACCCAGCGGAAACTGCCGGTCCACTTCTCCTCGAAAATGCGCTGCCGCTCCTCGGGCGGCGTGTCGACCACGTTGCGCCCGACCGGGCTGTCGAACGCCATGCCAAAGACATGATTGCGGCACTTGGCCACAATCGCCGGGTAATTGTCCTTGATCTCCTTCTCCCACTCCGGGGTCATTTCCTTTTGCATCGCTGGCAGCACATAGTTGGGGGTGCGCTGAAACACCGTCACACTGCCCGCTGTTTCCGCAACCACCGGCAGCATCTGGACGGTGGTTGCACCCGCGCCGATAATTCCAACTCTCTTTCCCGCATAATCCAGCCCTTCGTGCGGCCAGCGCGACGAATGGAAAATCGGGCCCTTGAACCGGTCCATACCGGGGATGTTCGGGATCATCGGTTCTGAAATCATCCCCATGCCGCTGATGAAATATTTGGAGGTATAGACGTCACCGTCGCCGGTCTTCACCCGCCAGCAGCCGCGCGATTCCAGATACTTCGCCTCGACAATTTCGGTGTTGAACTGAATGTGCGGCCACATGTCGCATTTGTCGGCGACAAACCGCATGTAATTCTGGGTCTCCTCGCGGCCGGGATAACGCTTGGTCCACGACCATTCCTGCAACAACTCGGGCGAAAAGGTCAGGCAGTAATAGTAGCTTTCACTGTCGGTCGCCGCGCCCGGATAGCGGTTCCACGTCCAAGTGCCGCCAATGTCGGATGCGCGGTCGAAGACGCGGACGCTGATGCCAACCTCGCGCAAATAATGGATCAGCGCCAGCCCGGCAAAACCGGCGCCGATGACGATCGCGTCATAGTCCAGTCCCGTGTGACCTTCACGATTTTTGGTCGCCACGCTGGTATCGGCGTTCGTTGTCGTCATCACACTCTCCAATCATCTGACGGCACCTTGGCTGGCGCCCGTCATTTTCTTCAACACTTCCCGTCAACTGCCACGCGATCGGGATCCGCGACGCCGATCTCGGCAAGAATTTCGGTCCGGTCGGAATCGCGCTGCCACATCCGGGGCGCGACGACCTGTGTGTGTGCAAAGCGCGGCGCGGGGCGCGGCTGCAGCCAGCCTTCGGCGCTCACATAACTGCACCGGTCGCGGCCGTGCGCATGGAACGGCGCCTCGGCCATCGTGAGCACTTCGGTATAGCAGCAGTCACGATGCAGGAGTCGGTCGGTCCAACTCGCACGCGACGCCGACGCAAATATTTCGGCGAGACGCCGCTTCATCGCGGGCCATTTCGACCGGTCGTGCTGCTCGGCGAAAAGGGGGTCTCCGCCCAGGCCGAGCGCGTCGATCAGCCGGGCATAGAATTGCGCTTCGATCGCGCCGATCGCGACGAAACTCCCGTCCGCGCAAGCATAGCAAGCATAAAAGGGAGCGCCGCCGTCGAGCAGGTTCTGCCCGCGCCCCTTGTCCCACATGCCATTGTGCGTGAGCGACCACATGCCCGCCATCAACGCTGCCGATCCTTCCGCCATGCTGCAATCGATGACGCGGCCTACCCCGTTCTGCCGCGCCGCGAGCAACGCCGCCACAAAGCCGAACGCCAGCATCATGCCGCCGCCGCCATAGTCGCCGATCAGGTTAAGCGGCGGGGGCGGGGGTTGACCCTCCGGACCCAGCGCCGCGAGGCAGCCGTTGAGCGAGATATAGTTAAGGTCATGGCCGGCCTTGTCAGACAAGGGCCCATCCTGTCCCCAACCGGTCATTCGACCATAGACCAACGCCGGATTGCGCTGCATCAGCAGGTCGGGGCCCAGCCCCAGCCGTTCGGCCACCCCGGGTCTGAACCCTTCGATCAGGCCGTCGGCGGTTTCGGCCAGCCGGGCAACAATCTCGACCGATTCCGGCCGCTTCAGGTCGAGGGTGATCGACCGCCGCGAGCGCAGCATCACGTCGCGCCGCTGATCCTGCGCCAGCGGATCGCTGCCGCCGGGCCGGTCGATACGGATCACCTCGGCACCATGGTCGGCGAGCATCATGGCGCAAAAGGGTGCGGGGCCGATCGCCGCCAGTTCGATCACGCGCACCCCGTCGAGCACCGGTCGCATCAAATCGCCATCGATACCGTCCGCGCGGCTCATCCATCCTGCTTTTCAACGAGGCGAGCCTCGGGCCAGCGCCCGGCAGCGCGCGTTCGGGACGGCACGGTGGTTCGATAGCCCCGCACGCTCCACAGCCGCGTCGGTTCGACAGCCTTTGCCAAGCCAACTCTCCCACATTTCGGGCGCCATTATCGACGCTTCGCAATTTATTTGTTAGCGTCTAGCAAATAGAAAATCAAGCGCAAAAGCTGGCACATAAGCCCTTGTTTTATGAATCTTATGGCGCTCCCGAGGAGCGAATCAGTAGATGATTCCAAAGGCTTTCGCGGTTGAGCGGCGAAAGGCGTCGAACTGTCTCGGCAGGTCGACGCTGTCGGGTGCTACGAGCCACTGGTAGATCGTCCCGAAGATGAAGCTGCAGAAGCCGAAAGCATAGCATTCGGCATCGACCGACGCATCGATCTCGCCGCTGGCTATACCTTCCTCCACCCAATGCGCGACGTCGCGGCGATAGATTTCATGATAGGCGGCGAGATGGCTGCGCACATCATTGTGCGAACTGATCGATTCAAACCACAGGATATACATCGCCTGCATATATCCCGAGTGGCTGGCCAGAAAGCCTTCGACCGCGCGCAAGGCAGCCAGACACGCCTGCGCACCGCCGCGCGTGCCGACCCGGTTCGCCAGTTCCTGCGTCCAGCTGGTGTTGAAATGCAGCACCAGCTGGCCGAACAAGGCATCCTTCGATCCAAAGCGGCTCGACGCCAGCCCGCGCGAGTAGCCGGCGCGTTCGCCGACGGCTTTCAGCGTCGTCGCGTGCGTCCCTTGTTCGATGATCAACTGCATCGCGGCATCGAACATCCGGGCATCGGACAGCGCGGTGCGCTCGGCCTGGGTCCGACGACTGGCTCGCGGTTTCGCGCGTCCCTTGACAGGCTCGGCGCGATGGCTGTCGGTCACTTCGCGCAGCGACGCCTTTCCCTTCATCGGAGACGATGCGTTCATCAATATTCTTCAACCCTTTCAAAACCCGTCTGGCCGCTTGCGACCGCCGCGCGCAGCGCCTGCTTGTCAATCTTGCCGACGCTGGTCAATGGTAGCGTGTCGGCGTGTGCCCAATACTCGGGAATCCAGAATCGCGCGACCTGCCCCTGCAATGCCGACCGCAAGCTCGCGAAATCGGGCCGCTTGCCATCGGGCGTGGTGACAATCGCCAGCGGTCGTTCTTCCCAGCGCGGATCGGCAACCCCGATCACGGCGGCGAGATCGACACCGGGCAGACTGGCAATGTGGTTCTCGAGTTCAGCCGAAGGAATCCATTCGCCGCCCGACTTGATCAAATCCTTCAACCGGTCGGTGACCTGGACATAGCCGCGCGGGTCGATCGTCCCAGCATCGCCGGTGTCGAGCCAGCCGTCGTCGGTCAGCACCCCCGCTCCGGCGCCGCGATGATAGCCGCGCGCGATCCACGCGCCGCGCAGTTGCAGCCGCCCGACGCTCCTGCCGTCTTCGGCGACGGGCCTGTCCTGATCGTCGACCACTCGCACCCGGACCCCGGCAACGGGACGCCCGCTTTTGGCGCGCAAGCGGCTTGCCTCGTCGGGCGCAACGTCGGCCGGGGGATGCGACAGCACGCACAAAGGGCTGGTTTCGGTCATGCCCCAGCCCTGGATCAGCGGGATGTTCCAGAGGCGCTCGACATCAGCGATCAGTCCTTCCGAAACCGCCGACCCGCCCGCCACGATGACGCGAAAACTCGTCATGTCGATCGGGTCGTTCGTATGCGCGCGCAACAGGTCGTTGAGGATGGTCGGGACCGTCGCGGTAAAGGTCGGCGCGGTGGCGCCGATCATCCGGCGGATTGCATCGGGCTGCAAATGCGGCCCCGGCAGGACAAAGTCAGCGCCGGCGAGCCAACCCGAATAGGGCAGCCCCCAGGCGTTTGCATGGAACATCGGCGGCAGCAGCAGGATGGTATCGCGGTCGCCGAGCGCAAAGGCATTGGCGGCCATCGACGCGAGACTGTGCAGGAAGATCGTCCGGTGCGAATAGACGACGCCCTTGGGATCGCCGGTCGTCCCCGACGTATAGCATGTCGCAGCCGCGACGGTCTCGTCCACGTCCGGAAATTCGGCGAGCGGCGCGTGCCCCGCAATGAACATCTCATAAGACTGCCAATGCTTCTCAAGCCCGGCAAGACCGTCGGCGTTGCCCGTGACGATGACCTGCGCCAATCCTTCCAGCGAATTGATCTGCGGAAGCAGCGCCGTCAGCAACGCGCCATCGGCAATCAGAATACCGTCTTCGGCATCCGCCATGATGTAGCGAAGCTGGTCAGGGTGTAGCCGCAGGTTGAGCGTGTGAAGCACCGCGCCCATCGCGGGCACCGCCAGATAGGCCTCGAAATGGGCAAAATCATTCCAGCTGAGTGTCGCGACACGGGTGTTGGCCCGAACGCCCGAGGCCCGCAGCGCCGCGGCCAGACGGCGGGCGCGTTCGGCCGTTGCGGCGTAGCTGCGCCATGTCACTTGCACACCGTCGAACAACCCGATGCGGCTGGTTGCGTGAATGCGCTCACCGTGCGCGAAGATCGTCGCAGTGCCCAGCGGCTCATGCATCATCGTCGGGTCCATCAGGCCATGCCTTCCCCTGCGGCGATCCGCTGCGCGGCGCCGAGCAACGCCGGAACATCATATTCGAGCCCTCGCTCGTAGGGGCCGTCGACCCGTCCCTCGCGAAACAGGACATAAGCGCCCTCGACAATGGCCGCGAGTCGCCAGAGCGCAAATACCTGAAAATATCGCAGATGATCGATCGACAGCCCCGTTCTGTTCGCCCAGCGCTGCGCTAGCGCCGAACCGGTCACCACGCCGGGGACGTTCGACACACGCTGGACAAAGGCGAAGCCAAGCGGCAGGCCTTCGTCGCGGTTCCACATCGCGGTGACCAGCCCGACATCAATCAACGGATCGGCAAGGGTCGCCATTTCCCAATCGAGGATTGCCATGACGTTCGGCGCTGCGGGGTCCATCAACACATTGTCGAGGTGATAGTCGCAATGGACGATCCGCACCGCCTGGGGCGCCGGCACGTTTGACGCAAGCCACGCGCCGAGCGTTTCGATGAGCGGCAGAGTGCGGACGGCGTGCGCCGATCGCAACGCGCGCCAACGATCGATCTGACGCCCGACAAACGTCCGCGCCTTGTCGGCATCGCCCAGTTCGTCCGCAACCGGCGCGATCGCATGGACGCTGGCGAGCGCGTCGATCAGCGCGTAGCCGAGGGCATCGAGCGTATCGACGCTGTTCGGATAGGCGGGCGGCAACGTGTCGGTGATCGCCAGCCCGCTGACAAAACGGGTCAGCGAAAACGGTGCGCCGAGCACGTCCGGATCGTCGCAGAACAGGACGGGCGCGGCCACCGGCGCCTTACCCGCGATAGCGGAGATGAAACGAAATTCGCGCGCGATCCCCGCCCCCGCAAGGTCCGACACGGTGTCGGCAGGCGGATGACGCAGCACCATGGGACCACTTGCCGTTTCGACCAAACTGGTGACGTTGGCGTTGCCGCCGGTCAGCGGGCGGACGATCCGCGCCCCGGCAATGCCCGCTTCCTTCTCCAGCCAGCGGGAAAATCGCTCGGCCGGACCGCTCACAATCTGCACAGCAGCCCGCCGTCGTTCGAGACGATCGAACCGGTCATATAGGGCGCCCCCGCCACCCACCAGACGACATCGGCCAGCTCCTCGGCCGTGCCTTCGCGGCCGAGCGGGATGCTGGCGACAAGTTTCGCCTTGGCGCGCGCCGATATCCCGGCGGTCATTTCGGTCGACGTCATGCCCGGAATCACCAGATTGACCCGGATGCCGCGCCGCGCCAGTTCGACCGCCAGTACTTGGGTCAGTCCGGCTAGTCCGGCCTTGGATGCCCCGTAAGCCGCATCGCCGGCAAAACCACGGAGCCCGACGACCGCACCGATATTCACAATCGATCCGCCCTCACCAAGATGCGGCAAAGCCGCGCGCACGAAGTTGAGCGGGCCGGACAGGTTGGTGTTGAGCACAGCCTGCCAGTCATCCTGCGACAACGAACCAATCAGCCCGCCGCGATGCAGCCCGGCATTGTTGATCAAAACATCGATGCCGCCCCACTGCCGGGCAACCTCGGCGCACGCGCCTGCGGCCGAGGCCGGATCGGTCACGTCGGCGGTCAGGCCAATGGCCGCGCCGCCGATCGCTTTCGCTTGGGCACCGATATCCGCGCCGCGCGCGATCAGGGCGACGCGGTCGCCCTTGCTGGCGGCCAACCGGGCGATCGCGAGGCCAAGACCTCGCGATGCACCGGTGACCACCCATCGGCGCGTTTCAGGTTTCGACGATGTCGTCATCCCCCGCCCTGCTCAAAATGCCTGCGTCACGGCGACGCCCCACGTCCGCCGCGGACGTGGCGCGGCATAACTCCACACCCCCTGCACGTCGTACCCGATCGTCCAGCCCTTCTCATTCGCCAGATTCTTGCCGAACAGGCTGACCGTGGTCTGGTTGAACCGCGTATTGATCGACGCGTCGACCAGATACTGGCCGCTGTTGCGCAGGTTCGGGTTGTTGAGGAACGTAATCTCGTGTCCGCCGATATAGTGGACGTCGCCCGCAATCCACGCCGAAGCGTTGCTGCCGATGTCGGCCTCATAGATGCCGCCCAGGCTCCACGTCCATTTCGGCGCGCGGCGGATCTTCAGGAACGAGGCATCGACAGGCGTGCCTGTGCTGTAGATGTCGCCGAAGAAATCCTTATATTTGGCATCGAGATAGCCCAGATTGCCGCTGAGCGTGAAGCCATCGAACAGGCGGGCGGTCAAGTCGAGCTCGACTCCCTTGAACTCCGCCGAAGAGGCGTTGATCGTGCGGTTTTCGCGTCCGGTCGAGGTTCCCGGTGCCGGGACGTCCAGATCTTGTTGCATGTCTTTGTATTTCATCAGGAATGCCGCACCGTTAAGACGCACGCGCCCCCCGGCGAACTCGGTCTTGAAGCCCGCTTCATAATTGTCGAGCGTTTCGGGATCGTAAGGAATGGTCGCCGCGCCGATGGTCGCCGGGCGCCCGTTGAACCCGCCGCCGCGATAGCCGCGCGACCACAACGCATAGACCATGGCCTCGTCGGAAAGCTCGTAACGCAGCGAAACGCGCGGGGTGAATTTCTTCCAGCTCTCCTTCACCGGGGCGGCCATGACGATCGCGCCGGGAAGCGTGGCGATCGGATTTGCTTCGACCGTTGTGCCGTAGATGAAGACCGGCAGGTCGTTGACGATGCTGGACTTCTTGTCCTTTGTATAACGCGCGCCAACGGTCAGCGTCAGTTTGTCGACGATCTCATAATCCGCTTCGCCATAGAGCGCCCACGACTTGTTTGTCTGCGTCACGTCTTGCGCGCTGGTCAATAGCGGAGGACCGGCAAAGCCGATGTAATTCTTGAGATTGATCGTATAGCGCGAATCCCACAGATAGGCGCCAAGCACGAAGGTCAGCGGACCGCTGCCGCCCTTGGTGAGGCGCAGTTCGTTGGTCGTCTGGCGCCAGCGCGCAGGACGGTCGGTGTGATACAGCGTCTGTGGTCCTGCGTCGAAATCCTGATTGATTTCTTCGTCGGTTTTCAGCCAGCCCAGGATATAGTCGACCTGCATGTCGGACCCGACATCATATGTGGCCTTGGCAATCGCCATGTCGAGCTTGAACGTCGCATTGCGTTCCAGCCGCCCATCGGAAACGCTGACATAGCGGTCGCCCGACGTTGGCAAGCCCGGTGAGGGCGAGCATTGCGCGTAAGCGACGCAGAACAGATCGGTCGGCCTATTCACTGCAAGCAATTGCGGCGGGTCCTGCTTGGTCTTCTGATGATCGTAGCTCAACTGGATGTCGAGATTGTCGGTCGGCTCGAACAGGAGGGCGGCAGACAGCGCATAGAATTTCGATCGCTGGCCGGGCTGGTCCTGAACGCGGTTGTAGATATAGCCGTCGGACTTCTCATAGGCGCCGCTTACTTTCACCGCGACATTTTCCGACAATCCGGTGCTGGCCACACCCTCGATCTTCCAGGTATCGAACCGGCCATAGGTCAGCCGGGCCTTGCCGGTCAGGTCATAGGTCGGGCGCGAGCGGGCAAGGTTGATGACGCCGCCGGTGGCATTACGGCCGAACAGCGTCCCCTGCGGTCCGCGGAGCACCTCGACGCGGTCGATGTCGATCGCTTTCAGCAGGCTGCCCGAGCTTTGACCTATATAGATGTCGTCGAACACCACGCCGACCGCGGGATCGACCGATTTTTCGACGTCGGCAACGCCGATGCCGCGAATATAGACCGCGGCCACGCCGCCCGGCCCCTGCTGCGTATCGTCGATCACGATATTCGGCGACGAGTCGGCAAAATCGCGCACGTCGGAATCGAAGCGCCGATCCAACTCGCCGGCCGACAATGCGCTGATCGACGCAGGCACATCCTGCATGCTTTCTTCGCGCTTGCGGGCGGTAACGACGATTTCCTCGAGGCCGCCAGACGATGCCGCCGACGTTTCGCCGCTCGCCTCCTGCGCGCTCGCGGCCGACGTCGGGCAGATTATCATTGCAGCGGTGGCGAGCAGGCTCGCGGTTTTGACGCGATCGGTCATGATCATTTCTCTCCCATCGACGGGCGTGTGATTTTCTCGCGATTGCCGTCTGCGGGTCTCGCGAGTCACGCTCCGAGGCGAGATTGGCGCACTTGCTTGCTTTCGACAAGCAAATTTTGATTCAAGCTTCTGACCGATCGATGAGTATAACTCTAAATTATTGTTTTATCACTATATATTCTGCATAATAGATCGAAGATAACATTCTTGCTTGTTCTCATCTAGTAAGTGTGTAACAAGATTCGCAACGATAATGATGCATGGGGAGAGTGACAAATGGCAGGCCGGCTGGACGGTAAGTCGGCGTTGATCTCGGGCGGCGCGAGCGGCCTGGGCGAAGCGCAAGCGATCCTTTACGCTCGCGAAGGCGCGTCGGTGCTGATCGGTGACGTGCAGGCGGAAAAGGGCGCAGCGGTTGTCGCCGCAATCACCGGCGAGGGCGGCAAGGCAGCCTTCATCCACCTCGACGTGACCGATGCCGACAATTGGAGCAAGGCCGTCGCCGACGCCGTCGCGCGGTTCGGAAAGCTGACGACGCTGGTCAACAATGCCGGCATCTTCCACCCCGGCGGGATCGTCGACGAAACGCAGCAGGGCTGGGACCGCATGATCGCGATCAACCAGACCGCCGTGTTTCTGGGAATGAAGGCCGCCGCCCCTGCCCTGCTCGCGACGGGCAACGCGGCGATCGTCAATATCAGCTCGCTTTATGGCCTTATCGGCAGCCCGAACGCCATTTCCTACCATGCGTCGAAGGCAGCGGTGCGCGTAATGGGCAAGGCCGGCGCGCTCGAATTCGCGAAGCAGGGCATCCGCGTCAACACCATATTCCCCGGCCAGATCAAGACGCCGATCCTGGGCGACATCACCCCCGAACAGGATGCCGCAATCAAGGCATCGATCCCGATGGGCATCGTCGGCGATCCGATGGATATCGCCTATGCCAGCCTCTACCTCGCCTCCGACGAGGCGAAATATGTGTCGGGCGCCGAACTGTGGGTCGACGGCGCATGGTACGCAGGTCAGTGATCGTGGCGGCGCGCGAAGGGGTGAACTGCTGATGGCCTGGGACTTTTCGACCGACCCCGAATTTCAGGTCCAACTCGACTGGATGGCCGCATTCGTGCGCGAGGAGATCGAGCCGCTCGACCTCGTATTTCGCGGGCCAGCAGACCCATTTGATCCGGCTGGCAAGGCGCGCAAGATCATGCGTCCGCTCCAGCAAATCGTCAAAGAGCGAGGCTTATGGGCCTGTCATCTCGGCCCGGAACTCGGTGGCGCGGGATTTGGCCAGGTAAAGCTTGGGCTCATGAACGAAATACTCGGACGAAGCAGGTTTGCCCCGGTCGTGTTCGGAACGCAGGCCCCCGATACCGGCAATGCCGAGATCCTCGCCCGCTTCGGGACGCCCGAACAGAAAGCCCAATATCTCCAGCCATTGCTCGATGGCGAGATCGTCTCCTGTTACTCGATGACCGAACCGCAGGCCGGAGCCGATCCCGGCGAATTCACCTGTCAGGCGCGTCTCGATGGCGACGAATGGGTTATCAACGGCGAGAAATGGTTTGCGAGCCACGCCTGCATCGCCGAATTCCTGATCGTCATGGTCATCACCGACCCCGATGTTCCGGTGCATCAGGGCTCGACGATGCTGATCGTCCCGCACGACACGCCGGGGCTGGAAATCGTGCGCAACACCGCGGTCGGGCCGAAGGACGAGATCGGCAGCGGCGTTCACGGCTATCTGCGCTTCACCGACTGCCGCCTGCCCGAGGCAAGCCGCCTCGGCCCGGTCGGCGAAGGCTTCAAGGTCGCGCAGTCGCGCCTCGGCGGCGGTCGCATCCATCATGCGATGCGCACCGTCGGTATGCTGAACAAGGCGATGGACTATATGAAGGAGCGCGTCGTCAGTCGCACCACTAAAGGCGAGCGGCTGGCCGACAAGCAGATGGTCCAGGAAAAGATCGCCGACAGCTATACGCAGATCCTGCAGTTTCGCCTGCACGTGCTCTACGCCGCCTGGCTGCTCGACTGCGATCAGGCTTATACACGGCCCGTTCGGCGCGAGATCAGCGCGATCAAGGCGGCAATGCCCGGCGTGCTGAAGGACGTCGTGTATCGCGCGCTCCATCTCCACGGCTCGCTCGGCATGTCGAACGAAACCCCGCTGATGGATATGTGGCAATATGTGCCCGAAATGGGGATCGTCGACGGACCGACCGAGGTTCACAAGATCGGCGTCGCCAAGGACATCCTCCGCGACGTCATTCCCTTCGATGGCCCCTTCCCCAGCTATCATGTGCCGACGCGGCTTGCCGCGGCGCGCGAGAAATTTGCCGCCTATCTCGACTGAGCCCGCGACGCCCGCAAGGAGCCCGATATGACCGAATCCGCCGACCTCGCACAGCGCCTCGACCGCCTCGAAAGCCGCTTTGCGATGCACGATCTGGTCAGCGATTATTGTCACGGCTTCGACAAGCGCGACTGGGATCGCTTTGCCGCGATCTGGTGGCCCGATGCCGTCTGGGACATCGGCCCGCCTTTCGGAAAATTCGAAGGGAGCGAGGGCATCGCGCATGTAACCAGAGACATTCTCTGGCCCGCCTGGCTGGCGTCGAGCCATTTCACCACCAATCTTGTCGTCACCTTCGACGGCGACGACCGGGCGACCGGCGTGTGCGACGTCGATTGCATCGGCACCACCGCCGACGAACAGGCGCAGACCGTCAGCGCCAGCTATTTCGACCGGTTCGAGCGTCGTGACGGGATGTGGAAGATCGCGCACCGCAAGGTGAAGATGTACCACTTCAACCCGCTGCCCGGCGTTACATTGTCCGCCCCGGAATAGGAGTTCTTATGGCCTATCTCGACACCGATGACGGCGGCCGCGTCTATTACGAGTATCACCGCGCGGCTAAATTGCCGGTCGTTCTGATCCACGGCTGGGGCATGTCCGGCGACTATTGGGCATCGGCGATCGAAGCGCTGCTGGCGGACGGCCATGGTGCGATCGTGGTCGATCACCGCGGCTGCGGCCGCTCCGACCGCGATTTTTCCGACATGTCGATCGACGCGATCGCGCGCGATGTCGTTGCGGTCGTCGAACGCTGCGGCGCCGCGCGCGTCGTGCTCAACGGCTGGTCGCTCGGCGGGGCCGTCGCCGTCGCGGCCGCCGAGCGATTGGGCGAGCGCGTCGCCGGCCTGATCCTCACCTGCGGCGCGTCGCCGCGCTATGTGCAAGGCGAAGGCTTCCCGCACGGCGGCACCGCCGAGGATGTGCTGAGCATCGGCGCCGCAATCACCGCCGACCGCCCCGGCTTTTTCCGTGCGCTCGCCGAGGGAGCGTCGGGCGAAGGCGCGAGCGAGGCGATGATCGGCTGGGTCGAGCGCGGCTTCCTTGCCACCGGGCCGCGCGCCAACGACACGCTCGCCGGACTTGCGACGCTCGACCAGCGCGACCTGCTAGCATCCTTCGCCTTTCCCGTCCTGTCGATCGGCGGTGCAAAGGACAGCATCGCCGACCCCGCAATTGCCGGTTTCGCGGCGAACTGCGCGAGGAACGGCACGTTGCTGACGCTCGACACCGGCCATTCGCCGCAGCTCGAGGCGCCCACCTTGTATAACGAGGCGTTGCTCGCCTTTGTGAGGAAACTTGTCCGATGACTACCGCGCCGCTCGACGATCTTGCCGCCCTGCTCGCCCCCCTCCGCGCGCCCTTTACGTGCAAGTCCCTAAAGGCGCCCAACCGCTTTTGCATGGCACCGATGTCGCGCTATTTCGCGCCCGGCGGCGTGCTGACGGGCGAAGGCGCCGAATATTATCGACGGCGGGCCGCTGCGGGGATCGGTACGATCATTACTGAGGGCACGGGCGTTGCGATCGATCATACCGTCGCCGCGGACACAGTGCCTCTGTTCGCCGGCAACGAACCGCTTGCTGGCTGGAAGGGTGCGGTCGATGCCGTCCATGCCGAGGGCGGCATGTTCGTGCCGCAGCTGTGGCATGTCGGCGGCTGCATCGACTTCAACTATCCCGACGCACCGCACGCCGAGTTGGTGAGCCCATCGGGCTTTGCCGGCCCCGATGTTCCCGGCGGGCGCGCGATGACGGAGCGGGACATCGCCGACACCATCGCCGCCTTTGCCGAATCCGCGCGCGCAGCCAAAGCGATCGGCTGCGATGCCATCGAACTGCACGGCGCGCATGGCTATATTTTCGACCAGTTCTTCTGGGACAAGACCAATCAGCGGACCGATCGCTATGGCGGCTCCGACATCGCCGATCGCGCGACCTTCGCCGCCGAAGTGGTCGCGGCCTGCCGCGCCGCGGTCGGCGAGGATTTTGCCATCATATTCCGCGTGTCGCAGTGGAAAACCTACGATTACGACGTAAAACTGGCGCGCGATCCGGACGAGATGCACCGCTGGCTCGACCCGCTGGTGCGTGCCGGAGTGGATATCTTCCACGCCTCGCAGCGCCGCTTCTGGGAGCCGGAGTATGAAGGCGATCCCAAAAATCTCGGTGGCTGGATCAAGGACGTCACGGGCAAGCCGGTAATCACCGTAGGGTCGATCGGCATGGACCGCGACCTTATGCAGGATTTCGTCGAGGGCATTTCATCGCCGATGCTGGGTCGCTTGAAAGATCTGGTCGCGATGTTCGAGCGCGGCGAATTCGACCTTGTCGCACTCGGCCGTGTCTTGCTTGCCGATCCTAACTGGCTGGAGAAGGTCGAGCAGCACCGCATCGACGAACTGACCCCCTATGACCGCGCGACCGCGCTCAAGCAATATGAACATGATTGATGTCGATGTTGGGCAAGGCCAGCCTAACCTAACTCAACATTGAATACCGCCAACGCGATCACTAGCTGTCTGGCGCGGGCAGCCAGCCCAAGGCTGCGCCAAAAATTTCAAACGCCCCCCTTTCGATACGACTGACCGGTATGCTGAGCCGCCGTAGCTTAGCGGCGCTACCGATGTCTTTTTCCGCTCTCGGCGAACGGCTGGTTTCGGGCAGCCAGTTTAAAGGCGCCTACGACCGAGATCAGGCGCAAAGCCGCCATCGGAATATGTCGCGAGTGCACGTGAGTTGAGTCAGGCGCGCCAATTCGGCGCTTGTCTCAAGGATGCTTACGATGACTTAGAAAACCCCACCATTCCGATATCTGCGTACGTCCGAGACGGCGCGTTTCCTTAGCCTCTCGCTGCGAACGATGGAAAAGCACCGCCTTTACGGCACCTGGCCGCGGTATCGAAAGCTTGGAGGCAGCGTGGTGTATTCCATTCAGGACCTGCAAGAATGGGCGGATCAGGATATCCGTACCAGCTCGTCCAGTCATGGGTCTGACTGATATCTCCTAATCCCCGTGAGCATGGTCACCATGCTCACGGCTTGAGCCTTCGGCCAAGAGGTCGTCCAATATGTCACCGAACCATGTTTCGAGAACGTCGAGAAGCTGAGCGTCGATCGGCATGATGTCCGGAAGGTCGGCAACAACGGTCCACTCCTTGGCATCCCGCCGTCTGCGCGCCGTGCTATAATAGTCGAACAGGTCATATTCCGTCACGACGATGTCGGTCCGCACAGCACGTCCATCAATGATCTGAAATTTCCGCTCCATGGCATCAGGATAGAAAGTGCCACGGCATTGTCGACTGAGGGCTTCGGACCGATGAGAGAGATGAAAAGCATGGGGGCGTAGGGAAGCGACGTCTTCGAAAACGGGTAGCCCTCATTCGGAGTAAAAATCGAACGGTTTGTCGTGTCGTGTCATTTGCGAGGTGCGTGATTCCTCTGACCTGCTGTCTTCGGCAGCGGCTCTGTAGACGCCGTAGCCAACTCTAATAAGGAGCCCTTCCCTGCACATCATGGGAGGATATTGCCGGGGAACGCCGACGGCCTCCAAATCTTTGGTCCGGACAGTTCCACTCCTTCTGGCCAGATCGATTGCACGCTCCCGCAATGATAATCGGGGTTGCGGTTCAGGGGTGCTTGGAGCTCTCCAAACCAACTTTCGCTGGAGTACACCTATATTTCTGTCGTTTTTCAAGATCTTCCGACCACAGGTACTCGTCACCGTGGTCGGCGGGGAGCCAACTTCTCTGAAATTATCTCGCCTCGTCATCGGTCAGAGGTCGTCCATAGAGTGGCTCCCACAACGCCTTCGCCTCATCGACAAAGGCGGCCGAGAAACTTGACGGACTGACATCCGGAAGCGTGTCTGCGGCGCGAAGCCGCTTGACGCGCTCTCGCTTTCTGCTGGCTGAATAGTTGTGCAATTTCATTAATCCCGTCAGCGTCATGATATTCCGATCCGGTGAACGCGAGCCGCCGCTTCGCCTGCGTCCGGAGCATGCTCCGCCGTCACCTGGAGCAAGAACCCGCGTCGCCGTTCGGCGAAAGATTTGACCACTTCGATCATAGCCATCTATGGTCTCCGCAACCGTCGGCCGGAGACCCGAGCATGAGCAACATCGCGGATTTTCGATCCCAGCTGATCGAGCTCTCGGCGCGCGCTGCCAGAAGACCGGAGGATTTCGGCGAAGGCGTGCGCCTGCTTTTCTCGTGCGGAAGCCGCAATCTGCCATCGGCGCTCGCCCAGGCCGAAGCCTGCGGCGTGGAAGCTCGGGGCGTTGGCCGGCGCCATATCCTCGTCGAAGTCCAGAACCGCGCGCCGACGGCTGAATGGCTTGCCGGCGAAGGGGCAGCGATAGCGGGATATTTCGAGAGCATCGGGGGCGTCAATCCGCAGATCGGCATCGACCGGGGTCCGGTCGACATCGACGACTAGGCACGCGAACCAGCTTGGGGCGAAAGCCCGCAGGCCCGCATTCCTGCCGGCAGCATGCCCGGCAATGAGGATGGCTGGCCCGGCCGCTTTCCCTTACTGCCCGGTCCAGTTCGGCTTGCGCTTCTCGGCGAAGGCCGCAGCGCCTTCGCGCGCATCGGGCGACTGAAACACCTCCGGCAGAAGCGCGTCCTGCCTTTCCCATCGCTCGCCCTGCGGCCAGCCGCGCGACTCGCTGATGATCTGCTTCGACACGCGTACCGCAGCCGGCCCGTTGTCCGTGATTTCGCGGGCGAGTGCCATAGCCCCCTCGATCGCCGGCCCTTTGCTGATCCGGTTGATTAGCCCCAGCGCCATGGCCCGCTCGACATCGATGAAATTGCCCGTAAGCGCCAACTCCATGGCGACACGATAGGGAATCTGGTCGGGCAGACGCATCAAGCCGCCTGCGCCCGCTGCGAGGCCCCGCTTGGCTTCGGGTATCCCGAACTTCGCCCCGGCACTGGCAACGACGAGATCGCAAGCGATCATCAGTTCGAGCCCGCCGGCAAGCGCATAACCATCGACGGCGGCGATCAGAGGCTTCACGGGCGGCTTCAAGACCAGTCCGCCGAAACCGCGTCCTTTGACCACCGGGCTCTCCCCCCGCAGGAAGCCCTTGAGATCCATGCCCGAACAGAAAGTGCCGCCGGCGCCGGTCAGTATGGCCACGCGCAACGCAGGTTCGGCGTCGAGACGGTCGAGCGCCTCCGCAATGCCTTCGGCGACCGCCTTGTTCATCGCGTTCCGTGCCTCGGGCCGGTTCATCGTGATGACAAGAATCCCGTCTTCAACGCGCGTCGCTAGCTCTTCGCTCATAAATGTTCCTCCTTGATAACCGGGTAAGCTGTCCGCCCGGGCGACCTTCGCGCCGATGTCCCAGATTCAACCGGTGCGCTCGTCCGCCCAGTATCGATCACGGATCAGCCTCTTGTATAATTTCCCGGTATCGAGCCGCGGCAGCGCGGGATCGAAATCGACCGAGCGCGGACATTTGACCGGACTGAGGTTCGAGCGGCAGAAGGCGATCAGTTCCTGCGCGAATTCGGGCGTCGCATCAGCGGGGTCAAATGGCTGCACCACCGCCTTCACCTCCTCGCCGAAATCGGAATTGGGAACACCGATCACCGCGGCATCGGCGACGCGCGGATGCGTGATGAGCAGATTTTCGGTTTCCTGCGGATAGATATTCACGCCGCCCGAAATGATCATGAAGCTCTTCCGGTCGGTCAGGAAGAGGTAACCATCGGCATCGACATGACCGATATCGCCCAGCGAACTCCACTCCGGATGCGCGGGATGACGCGCATCGCGCGTCTTTTCGGGATCGTTCAGATACTGGAAATCCCAGCCGCCTTCAAAATAGACGAGGCCATCGACGCCCGGGGCCACCTCTTCGCCCGCTTCATTGCAGATATGAAGCGTTCCCCAGTCGGCGCGTCCGACCGATCCCGGGCGTTCGAGCCATTCCTCAGGCGTGATGAAGGTCGATCCATTGCCCTCCGATCCACCGTAATATTCGTAGATGATCGGCCCGAGCCATTCGATCATCTGCCGCTTGATTCCGATGGGGCAAGGCGCCGCGGCGTGGACGATCTTGCCGAGTGACGAGAGGTCGTAGTGCGACCGGACAGCCTCGGGCAGCGCGAGCAGGCGGACGAACATCGTCGGAACCATCTGCATGAAGGTCACCCGGTAGCGCTCGATCAGGCGGAGCGTCTCTTCGGCGTCGAATTTGTCCATGACCACGAGCGTTGCGCCGAGGCGGTGCGCGACCATGCCATAAGCGAGCGGCGCGGTGTGGTAGAGCGGAGCCGGCGACAGGATTACACTGCCCTCCCCGACACCATAACGTCCCGATATGCGCTCGGCGAGCATGTGCGGCTCGTCGGCGGGACCGCCTGTCAGCGGCAGGCGTATTCCCTTGGGGCGCCCCGTAGTGCCCGACGAATAGACCATGTGAAAGCCGGCCGATTCATCCGCGATGCGATCCGCCGGTTGGGCAACAAGAGCCTTCTGCCAGGACAGGAGCCCATCAAGTCCGCTACCGAGGTCGAAAATGTCGGCCACCCCGGGGACCAGCACGGCGCGATCGCGAACGAGGGAGGCTGCTGCCGGGATATCGGCGTGGGTTACGAGCAGCCGTGCCTGGCTGTCGTTCGCGATATAGGCGGCTTCCTCGGCGGTCAGCTGGCTCGATATCGGGCAGATATATAGGCCCGCCCGCTGGGCTGCCCAGTAGATCTGGAAATATTCGAGACAATTTTTCAGCCAGATAGCGATCGTGTCGCCCGCGGCAATACCGCGTGAACGGAAGAGCTGCGCACCGCGGTTGGCGACGGTTTCCAGTTCGCAATAGCTGACCGAGACACCGCTCGCAGCCATGACGATTGCCGGCCGATCGGGGGCTGTCTGCGCAAATTGCCTCGGATGCATTTCCGTCCCCTCTCCGTGCACACGCTTTTTGAGTTATATAACTACGTTTACTTTCTTTGTCGATTGACTTATTGATGTCGGGAAAGCGACAGGTGGCCGGATCCGAACGGCGACGGGAAAGGATGGAAGAGGATGGATTTGAGACCGGGATCGCGATGGAAGAGCGCGGTGTGCGACGCGCAACTGGTAGTGGTCCGCCCGCCGAGCAGTGCCGGTGAACTGCAGTGCGGCGGCGTCGCGGTCGTCCCTATCGACGATATGAAGGCACCGACCGGCGCGATCGACCCGCGGTTCGCGGACGGCGTCGCGATCGGAAAACGCTATGTCGATGAAGCAAGCGGACTCGAAGTGCTCGGTGCCAAGGCCGGTGCGGGCTCGCTCGCCTTCAACGGGGTCGCGATGGCGATCAAGGGTGCTAAGCCGCTGCCGGCCTCGGACTGATATCGATGCGGACGCCGCTACTCCTCGATATTGCCGCCGATGCCTGTCCCGATCGCCCTGCGCTCGGCGGCGGCGAGGAAGGTGATGATTTCGCTTCCTATCGCGCTCGTGCCAGTTGCGTCGCAGCATGGCTCGCAGCGCAAGGAAAGGCGAACACCGCCTTTCTGGGGATGAACGGCACAGCGCTGCCCGTGCTGCTCTTCGCCTGCGGTATGGCCGGGACGCCTTTTATTCCGCTCAATTACCGCCTCGCGGACGACGACCTCAACAAGCTCGTCGCCCGAAGCGCGCCATCGACGCTGATCGTCGACGACGACATGCTGCCACGCATCGCGCCAACCGACGGCGTCACGCTGATCGCCCGGAGCGATTTCGAGGCCGAGTTCATGGCGGGGGCGCGCCCCGAAAAAATCGACCTGCCGGAAGCCGGGAACGAAATTGCCGTCCTGCTGTTTACCAGCGGCACGACGGGCGACCCGAAGGCCGCGGTGCTGCGTCACGCCAATCTGACATCCTATGTCATGTCGACGGTGGAGTTTCTGGGCGCGGGCGAAGAAGAAGCGGCGCTGATTAGCGTCCCCTCCTATCATATCGCGGGAATCTCGGCGATATTGACCGCGGCCTATGGCGGGCGGCGGATCGTCTATCTGCCCGCGTTCACTGCGGAAGATTGGGTCGCGACCTGCGCCGCGGAAGCGATCACCCATGCGATGGTCGTGCCGACAATGCTCGACCGTATCCTCGACGTCATGGAACGGACCGGCGAGACGCTGCCCGCGCTGCGCGCACTTTCCTATGGCGGCGGCAAGATGCCCGAACCGGTCATCGCGCGCGCGCTGGCGAAGTTGCCGCATGTGGCCTTCGTCAATGCTTATGGCCTTACCGAAACCAGTTCGACGATCGCGCTGCTCGGCGCCGAGGATCATCGCGCCGCCTTCGCCTCGGACGACCCGGCCGTTCGCCGCCGGATCGCGTCGGTCGGCCAGCCGCTTCCGAGCATCGAGCTCGAGATCCGGCGCGAGGACGGCAGCCCGTGCGCGCCCGGCGAGCAGGGCGAGATCCATGTCCGCGGCGAGCAGGTGTCGGGCGAGTATTTGCACAAAAAGGCGATCGCCGACGACGGCTGGTTCGCGACCAACGACGCCGGCTGGCTCGACGAGGGCGGCTATCTGTTCGTCGAGGGACGGCTCGACGATGTCATCGTGCGCGGCGGCGAGAATATCTCGCCGGGCGAAATCGAGGATGTGCTGCGCAGCTTCGACGATATCGCCGATTGCGCCGTACTCGGCATTCCCTGCGTCCAATGGGGCGAAAAGGTGGTGGCGGTTATCGTCTCAAAGTCGGGTCAACCCGATACGGTGGCGATGGCGGCGGCGATACGCGCGAAACTGCGCTCGACCAAGACGCCCGAGCAATGGTTCGTGCGCGACGCCCTGCCCTATAACGAGACCGGCAAGCTGCTGCGCCGGGTCCTCAAGGCCGAACTGGCGGAAGAGGTCTGCGCCGGATAGGAAGGCGCGATGACCGGGCCCGACCATCTCGATGCCGACCACCTCTCCGCACCGGGCGGACATCCTCTGTGGCTGGTCGATGCGGCGACCTGGCGCCGGCCCGTACCCCCGATCCAGGCGGTGGTGATCGGGATCGATCGCGCGGGCACCCTCCCGGACACCCGCACCGACGATTTCGACCTGCTGTTGACGTCGGCTGCCGACGCCCCCCGGCCATGGGTTTCGCTCGGCGCGCGCGATTTTAATGCTGGCGTCGAGCGATTGGGCGCGGCGGTCTTGGCCAATCCGCTGGCGGCGACAATCGCCGCGCAGGTACTGCGGCTGGCAGAAAAGCTGACGATGGCTGATGCACTAGCGGTGGAATCGCTCGCCTATTCCTCGCTGCTCGGCGGTGGCGAATTTGCGCGTTGGCACGCAGCGGCGACGATCGATGCGGGCGCACCGGTCCCGCCTGCGCCGGTCCTGATCGAACGCACGGACAACCGGATCACGCTGACGCTCAACGATCCCGCCGATCGCAACGCGATGACGGCGACGATGCGCGACGCACTGTATGAAGCGCTCGCCAACGCCCTCGACGACCCCACCCGGCCCGAGCTCATCCTGCGCGGCGCCGGAAAATGCTTCTCGACCGGCGGCGCGCTGCCCGAATTCGGTACCGCGCGCGATCTGGCAGAGGCCCATGCCGTACGGACGCTGCACAGTTGCGCCCGCGCGCTCGACGCGCTCGGCGCCCGCGCAACCGTCCGGCTACACGGCGCCTGCGTCGGCTCGGGGGTCGAGGTCGCTGCTGCCGCGCATCGGCGGATCGCGACATCAGATGCATGGTTTCAGCTGCCCGAGCTTTCGATGGGGCTGATCCCGGGTGCGGGTGGCACAGCGACGGTCACGCGCGCGATCGGACGGCACCGGACTCTGTGGATGCTGCTGTCGGGCAAGCGCGTCGGCGCGACGCAGGCGCATAATTGGGGGCTGGTGCACGCGGTCGAGGGCGGCGCATGACTGCGCTGCTCGATGCGGTGGCGGCGGCTGGCGAGCGGCTGGTCGCCGCATCGGGCGGGCGCATCGCCTTCGACCCGCGCCGCGCGCTGTCACGGCACGATGACCTGACGCTCGCCGCGCCGGGCGAGTGGTCGCCGAACCGCCATTGCCGGATGGTGAAGTGCAGCGAGGGCTGGATGGCGGTGTCGCTGGCCCGCGCGGAGGACCACGAACTGGTACCGGCGTGGACGGGCGCGGGACTCGACGACGAACCGTGGCAGGCGATCCTAGCAGCGGCCGGGGGGCGTACGGCGGACGCGATGGTGACGGCGGCGGCGGAGCTGCATATGCCGGTGGCACGGGTCGGCGAAGCCTCGCCGCTGGTGCAATCCGAGCTCCGGAACTGCGAGGCGAAGGACGGGATCGTACTCGACCTGTCGGCACTTTGGGCGGGTCCCTATTGCGGGGCGCTGCTCGCAGCGGCGGGGCATGCGGTGGTCAAGGTCGAGAGCGACGGGCGGCCCGACCCGACGCGGCTGCATACGCCGCAGCTCGATGCGCGCCTGAATGGGGACAAGCGTCGCGTGTCGGCCGAAATCGACGGCGCCGAACTGCGCTCGATGATCGGCGAGGCGCGGGTGCTGATCACGTCGGCGCGGCCGCATGCGCTGGCGCGGCTGGGGCTCGATGAAGAGCGTCTGTTCCGCATCAATCCCGACCTGTTGTGGATCGCAATCACCGCGCATGGCTGGCGCGGCGAGGCGGCGATGCGGGTGGGGTTCGGCGACGATTGCGCTGCGGCGGGCGGGCTGGTGCGCTGGACCGAGGAGCGACCGCAGTTCGTCGGCGATGCCCTCGCCGATCCGCTGACGGGATTGACCGCAGCGACGCTGGCGCTCGAGGCGCTGGCGGGGCAGCAAGGCGGGGTGATCGACGTTTCGCTTGCAAGGACGGCGGCGACTTTCGCAAAAGCGGTGGCGTGAGCGACAGTTTCGACCTGATCATCCGCAATGCACGCGGCGCCGACGGCGCCCCGCTCGCGGCGGGGGTGCGCGATGGGCGCATCGCCGCCATGGGCCCGGCGGTAGCCGGGCATGGCCCCGAATATGATGCGCGCGGGCTGACGCTCGGCGGCGGGTTGCACGATCACCATCTGCATTTGCTGGCGACCGCGGCACGGATGGAGTCGGTCGATTTGACCGATTGCCGCAGCGTCGATGCGGTGATCGCCCGGGTGCGTGCGGGTGCCGGCGCACCGGGGACTTGGGTGCGCGCGATCGGCTATGACGAGCGGATGGCCGGGCTGCCCGAACGCGCAACGCTCGACCACTGGCTGGCTGACCGGCCGCTGCGGGTGCAGGATCGCACAGGGGGTTATTGGCTGCTCAACAGCGCGGGGGTGACGCTGCTCGGCGAAGCCCCCTTTCCCGCATGTGTCGAGCTTGGCGCGGACGAACAGCCGAATGGGCGGATCTGGCGCGGCGATGCGTGGCTGCGCGACCGGATCGGCGCCGCGCCGCCCTCGCTGGCGGCGCTGGGAGAGAAGTTCGTCAAATGGGGTGTGACCGGCGTGACCGATGCCGGGGCTTCGAACGGCGCGGCCGAGGCGGCACTGCTGTCGGGGGCGATGCCACAGCGGCTGGTGATGATGGGAACCGAGGCTTTGCCCGTGGGCGACGGCTATGCTCTTGGGCCCGTGAAGCTGCTGCTCGACGAAAATGGTCTGCCGCCGGTCGAGGCGGTGGCGGCGCGGATTGTGGCGGCGCGGGCGCTGGCGCGGAATGTCGCGGCGCATTGCGTGACGCTGGGTGAACTGGTCTTCTATCTGGCGGCGCTGGAGGTTGCAGGCGGCGCGAAACCCGGCGACCGGATCGAGCATGGCGGGGTGATAGCGGCTAGCCTGATCCGCGACATCGCAGCGGCGGGTCTGACGGTGGTGACGCAGCCCAACTTTATCCATGATCGCGGGGATCGCTATCGGGCGCAGATGGACGGCGATATGCTGGGCGACCTCTATCGGCTCGGCTCGCTGGCGCGTGGCGGGGTGCGGGTGCTCGGGGGGTCGGACGCGCCTTATGGCGATGCGAACCCCTGGGTGGCACTGCGCGCGGCCACCGATCGGCGGACGCGGGGCAGTGATGTGATCGGGGGCGGCGAAGCGGTCGGCCGGGCCGCGGCGCTGGCGCTATATCAGGGACCGCTTGCGGTCGGGGCGCCGGCGGACCTGATGCTGTACGCTTGGCCCGACGATAGCGACGCGCTTGGCACCGTGGCGCTGACGCTGATCGGCGGCGAGATCGTCTGGCAGACCTAGTCGCGGACCAGCAGCATCGCACCCGCGAGCGGGCCGCCCGACGTCGAGGTAGCGCAAATTTGTGGGTCGCCCTTCACCTGCCTCGCCCCTGCCCGGCCCCAGAGCTGCGTGCAGGCTTCGTGGACCGCGCCATAGGCATGAAGCCGGCCGCCCGACAGCGCGCCGCCGCCGGTATTGACGGGCAGGTCGCCATCGAGCGCGATCCGCCTTCCGCCTTCAATGAAATCCTTGGCGCCGTAGCGCTCGCAAAAGCCGAAATTTTCTAGCCAATTGATCGTGTGGAAGCTGAAGCCATCGTAGAGCTGCGCGATGTCGACGTCGGCGGGTTTGAGGTCAGTGCGGCCCCACATCATCTCGGCGACCCTGGGCTGCGCCTGCGTGTCGAGCTCGGCAAGTTGCGTCCAGCTGTTGCGGTAACGCATCGACGAGCCGATCGCCTCGATCCGGATCGGCGGGTTCCTTAGGCCCCGCGCGACGTCCATCCGCGACACTATGATCGCAGCGGCGCCGTCGATCGGCACGTCGCAATCGTACAAGCGCAGCGGCGTCGCGATGATCGGCGAAGCGAGATAATCGTCGAGGCTGATCGGCGTCTTGTAGATTGCCTTGGGATTGAGCGCGGCATTGCGACGCTGGTTGACCGCGATCTGCCCGACCTGCTCGGGAGTAATCCCGCTCTTGTGGACATAAAGGTTGAAGAACAGCGCCTGCTGCAGCGCCGCGGCGTAGGTGTAATAGGGCGCGTACCACGAAAAAGGCCCAGCCTGCCGCTGCCCTTCGCGGAGCAGCGAGTTGGCATAAGCGGTTTTGCGCGCGGTCGCTTCGTACATCGTCCGAAAGATCAATACATTGCGACACAGCCCCGCTGCGATCGCACCGATCGCGTTGAATACCGCACCATATTGGCCCGGTGCTTCACCGCCGCCCGCATACCAGTTCACCTCCAGCCGCAACGCGTCCTGCAACGCCGCGCAGCCGACCGGCGAGAAACCCGAGCCGTCCGCGCGCTCGCCTGGCCAGGTCGCAATGCCGTCGATATCGGCGCGTGTCAGGCCCGCATCGGCGATGGCCTCGAGCGCGGCGTCGACGGTCAGCGCAAGCGCCGACCTGGTCGCGCCGCGCGACACGTCGGACATGCCGACGCCGCTGATCGCGGTATTCTTTTCGGCGAAGCGGATCATGATTGGACCGGCCGGAAAAGCGGGATCCACAGATCGCCGGACGGCTCGAAAACGACTTCGACAGCCATGTCGAACGTCACGTCCTCGGTCGCACAGTCGACAATATTGCAGGGGATGCGGACATCGTCCTGCTCGTCGATTGCGACAAGCGCGAGCACATAGGGAACCGGCAGACCCGGTACCCACGCCTTGTGATTGACCGTGAAAGTGACGACGCGCCCGCGCCCCGACACCGCTTCGGGCGCGACCTTGCGGCTTTCGCATTGTGGGCAGAACGGGACCGGCGGGTGCACGTAATATTCGCAGTCCCCGCAACGATGGATGGCAAGCCTGCCCTCTCGCCCCCACGTCCAATAGGCTTCGCTGTCGCGGTCAATGACGGGCAGGATGCGCGGCGGTGCTTCAGTCATTCTGACTCTCCCACTTATAACACCAGGTCATAAACCAATAGTTGACACATCGTCAATTTTTGCGATGATGCGCGCAACAACAAATCAGCTGGAAGAGGAGAGTCGCCATGCGGATGGACGATATGGTCATCATCAGTGTGGACGATCACGCGATCGAACCGCCGGAGGCGTTCATTCGCCATTATCCCGAGGGCAAGAAAGATCGCGCGCCGCGCATCGTCCAGGACAAGGGCAAGGACGTCTGGCTGTGGAACGGCCAGCGCTTTCCGACGATCGGGCTGAACGCGGTGGTCGGCCGGCCGCGCAGCGAATATGGGATGGAGCCGAGCTCGTTCGAGCAGCTGCGCCCCGGCACCTATGATCCGAAGCTGCGCGTCGACGACATGAACGCGAACGGCGTGCTTGCGTCGCTCAACTTCCCGACGATGCCCAGTTTCGCTGGTGGCACCTTCGTCGGCATGGCGCAGAAGGATCCCGAAGAGGCACTGCTCGCCTGCCGCGCGTGGAACGACTGGCATGTCCAGGAATGGTGCGCCGCCGCGCCCGGCCGCTTCATTCCGATGTGCCTGATCCCGATGTGGAGCATGGACGACACGCTCGCCGAACTGAAGCGGATGCGCGATCTGGGCGTTCATGCCGTCAGCTTCTCCGACAATCCGTCGAACATCGGCCTGCCGAGCATTCACAACGAATATTGGGAGCCGTTCTGGAAAGCGTGCAGCGACTACAAGATGGTGATCAACTGCCATATCGGCACCGGCGCGCGCGCGATGCATCCCTCGCCCGAAAGCCCGATCGACGCGTGGATCACCGCGATGCCGATCTCGATCGCCAACTCGGCCGCGGATTGGACCTTCGCCAAATTCTGGCAACGCTACCCCGATCTGCGCATGGCGCTGAGCGAGGGCGGCATCGGCTGGATCCCCTATTTCCTCGAGCGCGCCGATTTCACGCACGAGCATCATCACGAATGGACCTTCACCGATTTCGGCGGCGAGCGTCCGTCGGACCTGTTCAAGCGCCACATCATCTGCTGCTTCATCGACGACCAGTTCGGGGTGAAGAACCTCGAATATATGAACGAGGACATGGTCTGCTACGAGTGCGACTATCCGCACTCGGATACTGTATGGCCCAATGTTCCCGAATATCTCTGGGCATCGGTCAATGGGCTGCCCAAAGAAACGATCGACAAGATCACGCACCTCAATGTGATGCGCGAATATAGCTTCGACGCCTTCGCGCTGAACGGCGGGCGCGAGAATTGCACCGTCGCGCACTTGCGCGAACTCGGCAAGGACGTCGACGTCAGCCCAAGGCACAATCTGGGCGGGCTGAAGACCGACAGCATGGATGCGATCGGCCAGGCGCGGCGTCCGGTGACGTCGGGCGACATCGAACGCATGTTCGCTTCGGCCTGATCGATGGCAACGATCGCCGAACGCTGCCCGGTTTCGCGCGCCGGGGCCGATGCGCCGCCCGCGCCGGCGCATGTCCCGCCCGAGCTGGTACTCGACACCCGCTTTGCCGCGGGGATCGTGCCCAACGACCTTGTGGAGCCGTATCGCCCCGGGGACATTGTGCGCGACGCGGCCTTCCCGCCCATCCATTATTACCCTTGGCCGATCAGCGGCAACCGCCACGGCGCCTGGGTCGTGACGCGATATGAGGACATCCGCCGCGTCTATGAAGACAATGACCTCTTTTCCTCCGAAGGCGTCGCGCAGTTCCAGATGCTCGCAGGAGAAACCTTCCCTTCGATCCCGCTCGGCATCGATCCGCCCGATCATGGCCGCTATCGCAAATTCCTGAACCCATGGTTCACCCCCGTGGCGATGAACGAACGCGAACCGCGCATCCGCGAAATCATCGGCGGGATGATCGACGAATTCGCGGGCAAGGGCGAAGTCGACATCGCCTATGATTTCGGGCGGGTCTTTCCCGTAAAGGTCTTCCTCGACCTGATGGGCTTTCCCTTTTCGATGTTCGATCAGTTCCTCGATTGGGAATGGAATATCCTGCACGAAGAGGCGATCGAGAAGAAGGCCGAGGCGGTGCGCGGCATCCTCGCCTATCTGCGTCGCTTCATCGCCGAAAAACAAGCGGCTCCCGACAATACGCTCGGCAGCTATATCGCCAATGGGTCGATCGACGGCCAGCCGCTGACCGACGACGAGATCATTGGCATGACCTGGTTCCTGTGGCTCGGGGGGCTCGACACCGTCGCCTCCACCGTCAGCCAGATGTTCCGGCGCCTTGCGATGCACCCCGGCTTGCAGGCACAGATCCGGAGCGACAAGTCGCTGATCAACTCGGCCGTCGAGGAGTTCTTGCGCACCCAGCCGCTCGTCAATTCGGGCCGCAAGGTGAAGCGCGATTTCGAATGGCACGGTGTCCAGATCAAGGCGGGGGACTGGGTCAGCGTGTTCAACACGTCCGGCAATTTCGATGACGCGCAGTTCGCTTGCCCGCACCAGTTCGACGCAGCTCGCAAGAACAATCGCCATTTCACGCTCGCGGGCGGAGTCCACATCTGCCTTGGCGCGCATCTTGCGCGGCGCGAGCTGCGCGTGTTGCTCGACGAATGGTTCGACCGCATCCCGCACGAATTCCGTATCAAGGAGGGCACCGACACGACGGTCGTCCCCAGCCTGCTGTCGATCCGCAACCTGCCGATCGTCTGGAACAGCTAGACCGCCTGACAAGGACAGAAGCATGGCCTTTTTGAAATATGACGACGCCATTTATGTCGGCGGCGAATGGCAGAAGACCGACCAGCGCGAGGCGGTGATCAATCCGGCCGACGAGAGCCTGTTGATCGAAGCCCCGGTCGGCAGCGCGGCGCAGGTCGATGCCGCGATCGGCGCGGCCCGTCTGGCGTTCGATCAGGGAGACTGGGCCTCTATGCCTGTGTCCCAGCGGCAGGCGATATTGACCCGCTTCCTCGATGCGCTCGACGCGCGCAAGGCCGCGATTATCGATATGATCGTCGCAGAGGCGGGCGCCACGCGAATGCTCGCCGAGTTCCTGCAATATGGCATTCCGATGAAGCATGCGCGGCGGACGGTCGAGCTCGCCTCGCGTCCCGCGGTGTCCTCGCTACCGGTCGAGCTGACCCCCAATGCGCAGGGCCGCACGACGCTGGGCACCGGGGTGGTCAGCCGCGAACCGGTCGGCGTCGTCGCCGCAATTTCGCCGTACAACTTCCCCTTCTTCCTCAACATTGGCAAGGTGATCCCCGCGCTTGCGGTGGGCTGTACCGTGGTGCTGAAACCTTCGCCCTACACGCCGATGGAGGCGCTGGTCCTCGGCGAGATCGCCGACGAGGTCGGGCTACCCAAAGGCGTGCTGAGCATCGTGACCGGCGACATCGAAACCGGCAAGCTGCTCACAACCGACCCCCGTGTCGATCTCGTCCATTTCACGGGTTCGGACAAGGTTGGGTCAATGATCCAGTCGCAGGCGGCGCCGACGCTCAAGCGCATCGTGATGGAGCTGGGCGGCAAATCGGCGCTGATCGTCCGCGCCGACGCCGATATCCAGAAGGCTGCGGCAGCGGGCATCATGGGCTTTACCACCCATGGCGGCCAAGGCTGCGCGCTCACCACACGGCACCTGGTCCACAACAGCATCCGCCCGCAATTCGTCGCAGCGATGCAAGCGATGCTCGGCCATCTCAAGATCGGCAACCCGGCCGATCCGACGGTCAATTACGGTCCGCTGATCCGCGAAGTTGCGCGCAAGCGCACCGAGGATTATGTCGCGATCGCGCAGGATGAAGGCGCGACGCTCGTTGCGGGCGGCAAGCGCCCCGACGGCCTCGACAAGGGTTTCTATTACGAGCCCACGCTGTTCGACAATGTGAAGAACGATAGCCGTCTGGCGCAAGAAGAAGTGTTCGGGCCGATCGGCGCGGTTATCGGCTTCGACGACGATGCCGAAGCCATTGCGATGGCGAATGACAGCGATTTCGGCCTGTCGGGCGCGATTTTTTCGGCCGATGCAGGCGAAGCCTATCGCATGGCGCTGAAGCTGCGCACCGGCGGTGTATCGATCAATGGCGGCGCCGGCACGATGCAGTCCGACGCTCCGTTCGGCGGGATCAAGCGCTCGGGCTATGGCCGCGAATATGGCGAGGATGGCCTCAACGAACTCACCTATCAAAAGGTGATCGGCTTTCACGCCGAATAGGGAGAACGCGCATGACCAAAGTGATGTCCGGCATCCGCGTCCTCGAGGTCGCGCAATTCACCTTCGTGCCCGCGGCGGGCGGCGTGATGACCGACTGGGGCGCCGATGTCATCAAGATCGAGCATCCGGTGCGCGGCGATGCGCAGCGCGGCATCCAGATGCTGCAGCGGCTTGCGGTCAATCCGCAGCGTTCGTCGCTGATGCAACATCCGAACCGGGGCAAACGCAGCGTCGGGATCGACATTTCAACCGAGGAAGGCCGCGAACTGCTCTACGAGATCGCGAAGACCGCCGACGTTTTCCTGACCAACTATCTCCCCTCGGCGCGGCAGAAGCTGGGGATCGACATCGAGCATATCCGCGCGGTGAACCCCGACATCATTTATGTCCGCGGCAGCGCCTTCGGCGACAAGGGACCCGAGCGCGACAAGGGCGGGTTCGACAGCACGGCCTATTGGGCGCGCGGCGGCTCGGCGGTGCTGGTGACGCCGAAGGAGCTCGACGGACCGCTGACCCAGCCGGGACCGGCCTATGGCGACACCATCGGCGGCATGAACATCGCGGGCGGCATCGCCGCGGCGCTGTTCCACCGCGAGCGCACCGGCGAGGCGACCGAAGTCGATGTGTCTTTACTGTCCTCCGGCATTTGGGCGACCGCCTGCTCGGTCGATGTCGCGATGGAACTGGGCGCCGATCCGTTCGAAAACCAGATGCCCGGAGGCAGCCAGGCCGTGGGCACCAATCCCTTCATGGGGGTGTTCAAGACATCCGACGGCAAGTTCATCAACCTGACCGTGCTGTCTCCCGGCCCTTATATCGAGGATGTCTTCGGCCATCTCGGTATCCCCGAGGCGGCGCAGGACGAACGTTTTTCGACTGCCGAGGCGATCATGGCGAATGCGACCGAAGCCTATCCGCTGGTCAAGCAAGCGATCGCGGCGCAGCCCTATGCCTATTGGATCCAGCATCTCAAGACGATGAAGGGGCAATGGGCCGCGTACCAGTCCGTGCATGACGTCTCGAGCGATGAGCAGGTACTGGCGAACGACCTGATCTTCGAGGTCGAGAGCGCCGATGGGGGTGCGCCGATCCGGCTCGTCGCCAACCCGGTCCAGTTCAACCATGCTGGCGTCCAAAATACCCGGGCGCCCGAGGCATCGGAGCATACCGAGCTGTTCCTGATGGAATTGGGGCTCGAATGGGACCGCATCGAGGATCTCAAGAACAAAAGGGCGATCGCCTGACGGGCAAAAGCGGCATGGCCGTCCCTCCGCTTCGCGTCGGTATCATTGGCGCGGCTTGGGGCGCCAGAGCACGTCTGCCTGCCTGGCGTAGCCTCGACGGGATCGAAGTCACCGCGATCTGTACCTCGCGCCCCGAAACGGCCGCCAAGGCGGCATCAGACTTCGGCATCGCGCGCGCGTTTCATGACTTTCGCAAAATGGCGACCGACCCCGAAATCGATATCGTCGATTGCGGGACACGGCCGCCGCTGCGCTTTGCCATGGTGATGGCGGCGCTCGGCGCGGCCAAGCATGTCTATAACGGCATTCCATTTGCGAAGGATCTCGCCGACGCAAAAGCCATGGTCGACGCGTGGCATAAGGCGGACACTGTAGCGGTAGTCGATGCCTTCATGCAGGCCGTGCCCGCGATGGTGCAAATGAAAGCGATGGTCGACGCGGGATGGATCGGCGAAGTCTTCGGCGCCGATATCGCGTTCGAAGTGCCGTTGTTCAGCGCCGCACAAACCAACGTGCCGGGCTATGTCTGGTTCGCCGATGCCGCCAATGGCGCCAGCGCGGGACGCAACCTCGGCAGCCATATGCTGAGCCTCCTCGTCCATTTCTTCGGGCCCGTCGCATCGGTCGCTTCGGATATGTCGCTGGCGCTAAAAGAATGGCCGCTCGCGGGGGAAATCGTTCGCCCAGAAGTCCCCGACCGCGCCTCGATGCTGCTGCGCCATGCGTCGGGTTTGCCGACGCGGCTGGAGGCGAATTGGTCGAAGATCGGCGGCGATGGATTTCGCTTTTCGGTCTGGGGATCGAAGGGGCGGCTGGAAGCACGCGCGCCGGTGTTCCCGATGGCGCACGACACAATTCTATCGGGGACGCGCGATCCAGCGCTGGGCACCGCGAAGATGGAACCGGTCGAAATTGAGGCGGAATATCTGCACATATCCGGCTGCCACGCCATTCATGACAGACCCGAGACCGGATTGCTCGCGTTGGCGTCGATCTTTGCGGCGATGCGCGATGCGATCAACGGTATAGGTCAAGCCGCGCCGGATTTCGCCCAAGCGTGCCATGTGCATGCCATCGTCGAAGCCGCCACTCAGGCCGCGAGCGAGCGGCGCTGGATCGACCTTGCCGTCTAGTCCCTCCGCAGCAGCATCGACCCCGCGATAAAGCCGCCACCCATGCCGCACACAGCGGTCTTGGCGCCCTCCACCTGTCGCCCATCCGCTTGGCCCCACAGCTGCGTACAAGCCTCGTGCAGCAATCCAAATCCGTGGAGCCGTCCGCCCGACAATTGGCCGCCGCCCGTGTTCACCGGGAAACGCCCTCCCGGACCGATGTTACCCTCCGCTATGAAATCTTTCGCTTCACCGTGACCGCAGAAACCGAAGGCCTCGAGCCAATAGGGCACGAAGATGCTGAAGCCGTCGTAAAGCGCGAGCACATCGGCGTCGGCAGGCCTCATTTCGGTACGCTTCCACATCTCCGCGGCCGCGTCATGGGCGCCCATCGTGGTGAGATCGGCGCGTTGATCCCAGCTTTCCTGCGAGCCGAGCGCCGCGCCCATCGCCTCGATCGCCAGCGGTGGGCGCGCGCAATCCTTTGCCGCGTCAGCGGCCGAGACGATGATCACGCACGCACCGTCGATCGGCACGTCGCAGTCGAACAGGCCGAGCGGCGAAGAGATCATACGCGCCCCCAGATAATCCTCCATCGTCAATGGCGATTGCATAACGGCAGTGGGGTTATGGTGCGCAAAGGCGCGCTGGCCGGTTGCGATCATGCCCAGATGCTCGCGGGTCATGCCGAACTCGTGGAAATAGCGCGTTGCCATCCAGCCAGCCCAGTTCGACGCCGACATCGCATTGGCGGGAACGAGATAGCTGTACCAGCCGCCGAGCCGCGCGCGCCCCGCACCGGGAATGCTCGCGCGCTGGGTCGCGGTTTGCGAACTGCTTTCGGTAAGCGCGCGAAAGCAAAGCACGTGGCGCGCCTGCCCGGTGGCAACCGCCATTGCAGCCACCATCAGCGGCGCCATCTGCGACGGGCCATCGGGGACGGCGCTATGCCAGCGGGTCTTGAGGCCAAGCGCGTTACGGACTTCGCCGGTGCCAAGCGGCGACATGCCGGGCGAATTGTCCGCCTTGCCCGGATAGGTCGAGATGCCGTCGATATCCTCTTTCGTCAGGCCCGCGCATTCGAGCGCGCGACGCGCGGCCTCGGCGAGATGCACCATCGCGGGGCGTCCGGTCTTGCGCCCGATGTCGGACATGCCGACCCCGGTGATCGCGGCGTTGAGGGTCATTGCGCGGGCTCCCACCGGGCGAGCCATATGTCGTCGATGTTGAGGAAAACGACTTTCATTGTCTGGCCGATGGCTACGCTTTCGGGGTCGGCGTTCACCACCTCGGCGGTGACGCGCACGCCGGGGGCGCCATCGATATCGACCACCGCGAGCGCGAAGGGCACCGCCATTCCGGGCGCCCATGGCTGATGGTTGACGGTATAGGTGTAGACCGTGCCGGTGCCGGGGACGGCGCGGCTTTCGACCTTGTCGTTCCAGCATTTGGGGCAGATCAGCTGCGGCGGGTGGATCGCGTGCCGACAATCGGCGCAGAAAGCGATCATCAGCTTGCCCTCGGCACCGCCGGTCCAGAAGGCGGTGTTTTCGGGGGTGAGTTCGGGGAGCGGTCTCATGGTTGTTCCTGCGGCTGGATGTTGCGCGGCAGCGCAAAGGCGACGAGGATCGCCGCAATGCACAGGGCGACGATAACGGCGACGGTGAGGTCGTAGGCGAAGGGCGAGGGATAGGTTTCGTCGCCGCGGCGGACGACATCGACCGCGAGCAAGGTCGTCACCATTTGCGCGCCGATGCCCAGAAACAGCTGGCGAATGACGGTGAGCATCCCCGAAATCTCGCTGATCCGCTCGGGCGGCGACGCCTGTGCGATGATCGTCGGGGCGACGGAAAAGAGCATCGTCGCGCCGAAGCTGATCACGATGAGCTGCGCGACGACAACCGCAAAGCTGTTCACGTCGAGAATGAAATAGAGGAGCCAGCCGACGGTTGTGACCAGCCCGCCCACGACGATCGCGAAGCGTCCCCCTCCCCGTCCGGCAAGCCAGCCACCGAGCGGACCCGCAAAGGCCGAACTGAGGTTCGAGGGCAGCTTTGCCAGCCCCGCCAGTGTTGCCGAAAAGCCGAGTCCCGCTACGGTCCAAATGGGTGCTTGCAGCAGGAGAGAGAAAAAGACGGTGATCTGCAGCGTGCTCATCGAAACGAGCGCAGTGACGGCGCCGCCGACCGCGATCGTTCGATTGCCGAAGCTGCGGATAGCGATGAGCGGATTGGGGCTGGCGAGGCTGCGTTGCACCCACCAGGCGACCAGCGCGATACCGGCGACGAGCGCGGCGAGCGACCAAGGATCTCCCCATCCCCAATCCTTTCCGGTGCTGAAATAGACGAGGATCAGCGCAACCCCTGGCGCGAACGCAAGCCCCGAGAACCAGTCGACAGCTGGTCCCGAAAGACGGCGCGGCGATACCGGAACGAAGGCGAGCAGCGCGAGCGCAGCGGTGATGCAGAGGCCCGCGCTGGTGAAGAAAATGCCGTGCCAGCTGAACTGGTCGACGATCATGCCGCCGATGACAAGCCCCGCCGCGGTGCCGATCGACGCACCCGAAATCATCAGCCCGATCGCCATGGGGGCGCGGTCCTTGGCCATATTTTCGTGCACGAGTCCGATGCAGAGCGGCAGGATGGCGCCGGTAACCCCCTGCATCAAGCGGCCGGCGAGCAGCACCGGAAAATTGGTCGAGAGCGCACTGATCAGCGAACCGACCGCGCCGATCGCAAGGACAACGATCAGCGTCCGGCGCCGCCCGAACATGTCGCCGATCCGGCCCACCACCGCCGCAATCGCGGCGCCGACGATGAGGTAGCCGGTGATCAGCCAGCCGACCATCGCGGGATTGCCGAAATCCTGAATCAGCCTCTTCAGTGCTGCGAGGATCATCGCGGTCTCGAACGAACCGGTGACCTCGGCGATCCAGAGCGCGCCGATCAGCAGCGGGAGGTTGCGGCGCCCCTCCACCCTAGTCGGCGGCCTGTTTCGCCCCGTCGGGCACCCCGACCTGCGCCGCGCGCACCTCGACAAGGTCGATCCCGATGTCGACGGGAAGTCCGATGACGGCGAGCAGCGCCTCGGCCATCGATTCGGGCGTGGCCGATTCGCCGGTCATCGCGGCGTGGCCGGTTTCAACGATCTTCTTGTAGAAGGCCGCGACCGTCTCCTGCGACCAGGCCTTGCCGCCCGAACCGCCCTTGACCGATCCCGAGCGCAATATGGTGACGCGGATATCGTCGGCGCGCAGTTCATCGCGCAGCCCCTGGCACAGCGTTTCGACCGCAGCTTTGGTGGCGGCGTAGAGCGCTAGCATCGGAAACGGCATGCGGACCGATTCACTGCTGATCGCGACGATCTGCCCCTTGCTGGCGCGCAGGTGCGGGATGCTGGCGCGGATCAGCCAAGCGACGCCGAGGATGTTGATGTCGACATGACTGCGGACGATGTCGTCGCTGCCATGCTCGAAAGCGAAGGGGTGGTAGACGGCGGCGTTGGCGACGACGACATCGATGCGACCAAAATGTTCGACGATCTGCGCGACCGCGGCATCGACGGCGTCCGAGGCGGTGACGTCGCAGGGCAGCGCGAGCACGGCTTCACCAAATTCCTCGGTGAGCGACGCCAGTTCGTCCGACGGGCGGGCAAGGCAGGCCACGCGCATTCCTGCTCCGACCAAAGCGGCGACGAAATGCCGCCCCATCCCTTTCGATGCGCCGGTCACTACCGCGACCTTGCCCGCCAGCCTCTCCATCCTGAATCCCCGATTTCCGTCTGTTTCTTATCATTTTTGACGATACGTCAATTTTTTGCCATATCGCAAGCCTGCTGTTAGGATTGGGCATGAAAAACAGGGGCAGGACCGGATTTCGATGACCGAACAGGCGCTGGTGGATCAGGACGCGCCCGAAGCGATTCGCCGCAAGCTGGGCGCCAAGGGGCAGCGCACGCGGCAGCAGCTGATCGACGCGACGGTCGCGCTGCTCGAAACGCATGGGCTGCGCGACGTGTCGGTGGTCGACGTGGCGCGCGCCGCGCAAACCTCGCCGGCCACTTTCTATGTCTATTTCAAGGGCGTGCCCGAGGTCGTTCTTGCGGCGCTCGAAAGTGCGACGCAGACCTCGCCCGAACTCGAAGCGATCATCGCACGCGACTGGTTGAAACCGGGGGCCGCGGCGGACGCGCGGATGTTCGTCGATCACTACACCGAAATCTGGAACCGCAACCGCACGATCTTCGTCGTCCGCAACCTGGCCGCCGAAGAGGGCGACGCGCGTTTTTACGAGGCACGCATGAACCTGGCGCGGCCGATCATGGGCGCGATCAGCGAACAGGTCGAGCGCGCGCAGGCGGCGGGCCGCATTCCCGCCGACCTTTCGCCACGGTCGTGCGCGGGGACGATGCTTATGATGCTCGAACGCCTGTCGGCCATCGGACCGATGAGCCGCGACGACGATGGGGTCGGCTATGCCGACCTCAAAGCCGCGGCGGCGCATAGTATCGCGATGATGCTGGGCGCGCGGGAATAGCTGTAGTGAACCTCCCTATGCCGCGCGCTTGGGGAGGTGGCAGCGCCGACCGCTGACCGAGGGGCGATAGCGCAGCGTCGCGCCCCCCCCTCCACCACCCGCTCCGCGAGCGCCCCCTTCCCATCGCTTCGCGACAGGGAGGATTCGTCATGCCGCGGACGCTTCCGCAATCATTTGCTGGATGTTGAGTACACCGGTGGCGAGTCCCCCGGCGAGACCAGCATCCACCGGCAGGCAGACCCCGCTGACAAAGCGCGCCGCGTCGCTGTTGAGCAGGATCAGCGGCAACGCCTGTTCCTCGGGGGTCGAATAGCGCCCCTTCGCCTTGGCGAATGCGCCGAGCACCGCGTCCCCCGCAATCTTGCGGAATTCGCCAAGCATGGGCGTGTCGATCGGACTGGGCATCGTGCAATTGATGCGGATGTCGCGGCCGATCAGGTCGGGCGCGCTGACCTGCGTCCATGTGTTGATGAGCTCTTTCGACAACGTGTACGGATCGCCAAGTTCGGCGGCGCGGTCGGCGTACCACTGCCGCGCTTCGGCAAAGTCGGTGATGCCCATAAATTCACGCAGCAACGGCTGCCGCGCCAGATAGCCCATGCCGGCAAGCGACGAAACGCTGACGATCGCGGCGCCGGGATTGAGGTGCGGAATCCAGCCCTCGGTCCACGCGCGGATGCCCAGGAAGTTGACGGTGACGACATCCTCGCCGGGGAAGGTCTGCGGCAGACCCGAGACATTGAACACGGCGTCGATCTTGCCGCCGATGCTGGCGATCCCGGCGGCGATGGCGTCGGGCTTTTTAAGGTCGACTTCGGTAAAGCTGGCAAGGTTCACGGGGGAGGCTTTGATGTCGGCGCCATGCACTTCGGCACCGAGATCGACCAGCAAGCGGGCCGCGGCTTCGCCGGTTCCCGAGAAGCAGCCCATGACGACGACACGCTTGCCCTTATAGCCCAAAATATCCCTAGCCATTGACCCAGACCTTCCTGATCTTTCCCGAGAAACCATTATTCCAGCGGCGCAAATTTCGTGCCGGCAAGCCCGCCCATCGCGTCGGCCAACAGCGCCGCATCGCGCGTTTCATGCGCGTTGCAGAGGATGATCGCGCGCTCCGTGGCGATCCGATCGCCCGCCACTTCGTCGCGGAACGCGGACCAGGCGGCAGCATGGCTGCCAAAATCAAGACCCAGCGCCGCCTCGATCTCCCGTTTTTCCGCCGCATGGAATCCCGGCTCGAAACGCTCGATCGCGCGCCACCATTTGATCAGGCGCGCCATGCCCTTGGCCTTTACCGCCGCCTGCTGGTCGGAAATGCGCGGCACGATGCTGTCGCGGATGTCAGCAAGCGCGATAGCGAAACTGCGGTCGTGCGCGCCGACGGGCGCTTCGGGCAGTGCGACCGGCGGCAGATCAATTCCCGCCGCTTCCGCCAGCGCCTCCGACAGAACGCGCCGATGGATCGTCGAATAGACGAGGTTCATGCCGAGATTGGGCGGCGGCGGCGCGTCGGAATCGTCGTAGCGCGAGCGCCGTGCGAAGCCCGTCTGGAAGAGAAGCCGCCAGTAGCGGACGCGCGCCAGATCGACCTTGTACCCGCCCGCCGCTTCATAGGCCGCGAACGCTTCGGGAAGCGGGACGAAGCTCTGGAACAACATGCGCAGGCAGAGCATCGCGAGGTCGGCCATCGGGTCGCCGTAGTGAACGAGTTCCCAGTCGAGCAGCGCGGTCACCCGCTCGCCCTCGAAAAGGAAATTGCCCGGCCCGGCGTCGCCATGGACGATCACCGGGGTGGGCATGTCGGCGGGAATATTCGCCTCGAGCCAGTTCAGCGACAGGTGGATCAGCGGGTCCCACACCTTTCCGCTGTTCGCGGCGCGCAGCGCAGCGAGGCGCCGCCTGATGAAGGCTTCGGCGGGTTCGACCGGACCCATGCCCGCGACCGGGGTTTCGACCACATCGATGCGGTGGAGCGCCGCGAGCTGGCCCATGAAATCGCGCGCGAGTGCGCTGCGCTGGCCCGCGTCGGCGATGCCGCCAAAACGGTCGTTACCCGATACCATGCCGCACACGAGCGCGCGCTGGTCGGCGACCGACGCGAAATAGGGAGCGACGCGGACGCCCGCGCCCGCGAGAGATCCCGAGAGCGCGCGCAGCACCGCAGCTTCGCGCAGGAAGGCCGCATCGTCGCCCGCCCCCGCCTTGTGCACGTCGTAATTCATATAGGCGCTCGCGGTGCGCCCGTCGGGCCAGGCAAGGTCGAGTTCGGCGCCGTCGCGCGATGCGCCGCCGCCGCCGCGCGGGCGGACGGCGGTCACGCGTGCGCCGCTTGCCTGCTCGACTGCGGCGGCAAGGCCTTCGGGAAGGAGGTCGGCTGGCGCCATCAGCCGACGATTTTCGCTTCGCGGAAACCCGCGATCTCGGCGTCCGAATAGCCGATTTCGCGCAAAATTTCGTCGCTATGCTGGCCGACCGCGGGCGCGCAATGCTTGAAGACGATCGGCACATCGCCGAAATGCCAGAAGGCGCCCGGCTGTTCGACCATGCCGTAAAGCGGCTGCGGCAGGACCGAAACGAGATTCAGGTCGCGGTTCTGCGGATCGTCGAAGAAGCGGTTCATCGCATCCTCGAAATTGACGATGTCGCCGGGCACGCCGGCGGCTTCGAGCGCGGCGAGGAGTTCGGCGGCGGTTCGGCCTTTTGCGGCAGCCTCGAAGTGCGCTTTATCGCCGAGCAGGTTGCGCAAGGCGGCTTGGTGTTCCGGCTTGTGCGCGGCGACGGCGACCCACTGGCCGTCGGCGCATTCATAGATGCGGTGGTACGGCGAGAAACCCGTCTGGTCACTGGCCAGATGATAGGTTTCGGTAAGGTTCCCGTCGGGCCCGATCAGCCGCTCGCCTTGCGTGAACGCGGCGACGCCGAGGAGCGAAGTGTGGGTCGTGTGCCCCCTGCCCCCTGCGCGCTTTGCGTAGAGCGAAGCCATGATCTCGACGAGACAGCTTTGCGCCGAGGTGACGTCCATCGTGCCGGGGCGGTTGAAGACGGGCTTGTTTCCCTCGCCGGCATTCTCGAATTCCCAGCCGGCGATGGCGTTGAAGATCGAGTCATAGCCCGGCCAGTTGCCGCGCGAGCCACGCTGACCGTAGGCGCTGACATAGTTGAAAGCGACGTCGGGGTTGTATTTGCGGATACCCTCTTCGCTGAGACCAAGTTTCGCGGCGCCCTTGAAGCGCATATTGTGGTGCACGACTTCGGCCCACCGGATCAGCCGTTCGAGGATCGGCTGCGCTTCGGGCTTCGTCAGGTCGAGCGCGAGGCTGCGTTTCGAGCGGGCCGCGGCCTGATAATAGCGGTGCATGAAACGGATACGGTCGCCGGTTAGCGCCTCGACCTTGATCACATTGGCACCCATGTCGCCCATCATCGACGGCCCCATCGGGCCGGCGAGGAACATGCCGAGGTCGAGGACGCGAACGCCTTCGAGGATTTCGGCGGGCGCGGCGCCGTTGCCGGTCGCTGCGGGGGGCGGGGTCCAGTCCGCGTCGCCACCCTCGCCGAGACGCGGCGCGGGGCGACCCTGCGGCAGGTCGGCATCGGTGTGGAAGGGCACGTTCGGCTGGCGCGTCTTGCCCAGATCGGGGTCGTCGACTTCGATCACGAAGCCGTTCGCCTCTACCTCCGGATGGCGCAGGACTTCGCCCATGGGATAGGCGGGTTCGACCGCGATATCGGCGGCGCGCATGTCGGCGATCCAGCGATCTCGCGGGCGGCGGCGGAAGGCGTCCTCGACGCCTTCGGGGGTTTCGAGATCGACGTCGGTCTCGGCCATCACCTCCCACATCGTCGGCATGGTGGCATAATCAAACTGGCGCGTCGGGTCCATGATCTGGAGCCAGTCGCCGTCCTGGCATTGGAACAGCTGCTGCGCCATCGCGCGGGGCACATCGGGGGCATAGGTCGGCGGATTGGGCATCGGCCCTTCGCTGTTGCGCGCCCAGACGAGCGGCAGCGTCGAAAGGAAACCCTGGAACAGCGATGTATGCGCTGCGCCGCCCTGCCCCGATTGAAGCCGCATGACGAGCCGCGCGAGGATGCCCGATGCGGCGAGGTGCGCGGCGGCCCAGCTGCCCTGGCGATAGCGGTAGACGATCGGGCCGCCGCGGTAGCCGTCATTCTCGTATAGCGCGCCGACGCGCGCGGCGACGAGCAGGTCGTCGGCGCCGCGCTCGACGTCGGGGTGGTCGTGCGGGCTGCCGGTGATGCCGCAGGTGACGAGGCGCGGGAAAGACGCTGCGAGTGACGCGTCGTCGAGACCCAACGCCTCTGCCTGTTTCGGCGTGAACTGGTGGAGGAGGACGTCTGCGCCGGCGAGGCGGTCGGTCAGGCCGGCAAGGCCTTCGGTGGTGTCGAGGTCGAGGACGAGGCTGCGCTTGCCGCGATTCCAGTTGGCGAAGGGCGCGGTGCCGCGGGCGGGATCGCCGCCGGGGCGCTCGACTTTCAGGACATCGGCGCCGAGCTCGGCGAGCATCAGCCCCGCGACCTGGACCGCCATCCCCTCGCCGATCTCGACGATGCGAAGGTCGCCAAGCATCGCTCAGGCCTTCTTGAAGTTGGGGAGCACCCAGTCGTCCTGGATCGGGGTCCAGTCGACCGTGACCTTCATCCCGATATGGACATCCTCTGCATCGCAGCCCGAGACGTTCGCGTTGAGGCGGGTGCCCGGCGCGCCGTCGAGGTCGACGACGACGGGGACATAGACATAGTCCTCGCCATTCTTGGGGTTCTTGTTGCAGATCGCGTAGCTGAAGACGGTGCCGGTACCGGGGAGCGTGGGCCATTCCTTGGCGCGGCTGCCGCATTCGGGGCAGACCGCGGTCGGCGGCATGCGGAAATGGCCGCAGTCGCCGCATTTGCACGCAGTGAGCTTGCCCTCCTTCGCCGCCTGCCAGAAGGGTTCGGTATCGGGATTGGTGGTGATGCGGATCTGGTCGCCGGGAAGCGCGCGGGCGGGGCCGTAGGTCATATGGGTCAGTCCTTGCGCAGGATGAGGCTGGAGACGGGAAGCGACGCCGGGCCGCCCGAGACGAGCGCGAATTCGGCGTCCTTGACCTGGTTGATCGCGGTGCCGCGCACCTGTTCGACCCCCTCGACGATATGCGTCATGCCGATGATATAGGCCTCGTTGAGGTTGCCGCCGTGGGTGTTCACCGGGGTGCCGCCATTGACGCCCTTGCCGGTGGCCGGATCGTAGCGCAGCTTGCCGGAGAGGACATAGTCATTGCCCTCGCCCTTTTCGCAAAAGCCGTAATCCTCGAGCTGCATCAGCACCATCGGGCTAAAATGATCGTAGATCAGCGCGACGTCCATATCCTTGGCCGAAAGGCCCGATTGCGCCCAGACGCGATCGGCGGTGAATTTGTGGCCCGAGCTGGCAAAATGCGGGTCTGGCATTCCCATCCAGGCAAAGGCGCGGCCCCATTCGCGCTGGCCGCCATGCGCCGCGGCGTGGACGACCGCCGGCTTGTGGCGGCAGTCCTTCGCGCGGTCCATCGTCGTCGTAATCACCGCGACGGCGCCGTCGGTCTCAAGACAGAAGTCGAGCCGCCGGAGCGGATCGGCGAGCATCACCGAGGCGTCATATTGTTCCTTGGTCAGCGGCTCCTTGCGTACCGCCTTCGGCCGGTTGTGGGTGTTGGCGCGCGTCGCCATCACGACCTCGCCGAACGCATCCTGCGTCGTGCCGTAAAGGTGCATGTGACGGCGTGCGAGCACGGACATCAGATGGCCGGGGCCGACAAGGCCCGAGGGCTGGAGGAAGCTGTTTTCGGGATTGGGCGCAGCCGAACCGAACACGACGCCGAGGCGGTGCTGCGGTAATTGCTGCAACGCCATCAGCGTCACCGTATAGGTGCAATCCTCGTTCATCAGCCCCGCGGTGGCGAGGCCGATCGCGCCGGGGCAGCCGCCGCCGCCGCTGGTCAGCGTCGCCGACCAGCTGATGTGCGGCATTCCGAGCGTTTCCATGAGGGAAGCGGTATCGAACTTGTCGAGATAGCCCGCGCCCGCGGTCGAATAATAGGAAAAGCCGTCGATCTGCTTGTGGCTGATCCCCGCATCGGCGCACGCGTTCATGATCGCCTCGGCCGCCATGTCGTTGATCGTGCGCGGCCAGCTTTTGCCGCGGACATAATAATCGGTCGCCCCGATTCCGACGATCGCGCACTTGTCCTGATTGGCCCAGGCCATGCTTCTCTCCCGATTCTCAGTTATCTAACTAAGTTTAATATGATGCCGAGCACCGCTTGTCCAGCCGTCAAGCGAAATGGAGTTTCCGATATTTGCCGCGGAAGTAGAGCAAGGGGTCTCGGCGGGGTTCGAAAATCGCTTTAACGACACGGCCGACGAGCAGGAAATGGTCGCCGCCGTCGTGCACCGCGTCGCGCACGCACTCGAAGCTGCTCAGCGATCCGGTCAGCACCGGCGTGCCAAATTCCCCTACCTCCCACGGAGTCGCGGCGAAGCGATCCTCTCCCTTCCCCGCGAAGCGGTTCGATGTCGGCTGCTGGCCGATCTGGAGCACGTTCACCGCGAAGCGTTCGGCCTCGCGCAGAAATGGCGCGCTGCCGGCATTGTTGGCGATGCAGACGAGCAGCAGCGGCGGGTCGAGCGACACCGACGTGAAGCTGTTCGCCGTCAGCCCGATCGGCCGGCCGTCGGGACAGAAGGCGGTGACGACGGTGACCCCGGTCGCAAAACAGCCGAGCGCGTCGCGGAAGGTCCGCGCATCGGAGCCGGCGCGATATTCGGGCGAGCCGCGGGGCGCGCGGCGCTCGAGAAAATCGATCAGATGGCCGCCGAGCGCATCGACCCGGTCATCGGTCACGACAAGCGCCGCGTCCTCCACTTCGACGAACTCGCCATCGGGAAGCCTGTCGACGAACGCCTCTGCGTCCTCACGCGACACGATCTCGCTCATTGCGCCGCGAACATAGAGCGTCGGGAGCGCGATATGCTCGGCGACGCCGGCGAGCCGCTCGGTCATCGCTGCTGCGTCAAAGGCTCCCAGCATCCGGATGTCCCACTGGGCCTGGCCCGGCGCGAGCGCCGCGACGTCGCGGAGCCGCGCGCCGATCTTTTGCGATACGGCGGGATCGACGTTGAGCGGGAGGTCGACAAGCACCAACCCGGCCGCGAGCATCGCCGCATCGCGCTCCAGTGCCGCGGCTGCGATCCATCCGCCAAGCGTCGAGGCGACGACCACCGGGCGCGTGCCGAGCTGCGCGAGCACCGCGCGCAAATCTTCGACCATCGCCTCGAAATCATAGCGGCCGTCCTCGGGCCACTCGCTGCCGCCGTGGCCACGCAGGTCGAGGCTGACGACGCGGCGCCCGGCCTGTTGCAGCGCGTTGGCTATGCTGTCCCAAACGCGGCGGGTTTGTCCTGCGCCGTGGATCAGCAGCACCGACGGATCTTCGTCTGCCCCGATCACCTCCGCCTCGAGCCGCACGCCGGCGAAACCGCGATATTCAACGAGGCTCATGCCTTGGCCTCCTGCATGGCTTCGCCAAGGTTCAGCCAAATATCGAATTGCTCCGACCGACGCCGCATCATCAGGCGCGCGATATCGGCGTCGCCGTCGATGATCGCCTGACACAGGCTGCGTTGCATCGCGCGCGTGCGTTCGCGCCGATCGGCGTCGGCGTAGAGATCGCTGCCGCGCTCATCGAGGCCAAAGCTGTAGCCGATCTCCATCACCAGCTCGACGACGGGATTGCCGCTCATCCGCGCGATCATCCGCGCCAGCTCGACCTCGGCCACGATCAGCTCGCGCGCGGTGTCATGGCCGTCGATCCGGTCCAAGAAATCCTGCATCCGTTCGGCATCCTCGGGCGTCCGCAGGCGCGCGGCTGCGACCGCGGCCTCCTCCGACACCGGGCGCGTCACCTGGATGACATCGCCAAGGTTCGCGCCGCGCATGCGCAAAAAGCGCGCGAGCGACTGGATCGCGTCGCGGGCGTCGGGGCGCTCGGCGAAATACCCCCCCTTGGTCCCGCGCCGGATGCTGATCAGCCGGTCGCGTTCGACCATCTTGGCCGCCTGGCGGAGGGTCGGCCGACTGACCCCGAAGCGTCCGAGCAGTTCGTCCTCGGCGCCCAGATAATCGCCGGGATTGGCGGCAAGGCTCAAGCCTGCCAGCGCGCGCGCGGTGCGGCTTGCGAGCGTTTCGTTAGCGCCAGCGGTCTGCATCAACATCTCCTTTAACAGGTATCTATTTATCGGATAAATCGGCCTATGTCCAGAATCCACTTGCTCCAACTTGTATAACTAGGTAGTTATTAAGCGAGATCGGACCACCCGAGTCGAGAGGATGACTGCCATGAAACCCTTTGTGTTCAGCGCCGACAGCCACATCATGGAACCGGCCGATATTTTCCTGGAAGGCCTGCCCGCGTCGCTGAAGGATCATGCGATCCACGCCCGCAAGGAAGGCGAATATCTGATCACCGGCACCAAGGATAAGATCATCTATCGCCTGCGCGTCGGCCAACACCGCGAAAAAGCGTTGGGGGATAACGAGCGCAGGGGCATTCGCGAGATTTCCGGCCGGCTCGAAGACATGGAGCTGGAAGGGATCGACAGCGAGATCTGCTTCCCTTCGCTTGGTCTCTGGCTCTATTGCCTCGACAATGCCGATGCCGAAGCGGCGTCGGCGCGCCTCTATAACGACTGGAACGACAGCTTTCTCGGCGGCCATGCCAATCGTTTCGTGCGTTGCGGCATGTTGCCCGTGCTCGACTTTTCGAACACGCTCGCCGAACTCGACTATCTGGCGTCGAAGGGTTTCACCGCCGCGATGTTGCCGGCGGTGTCGCCGCCGAACCTGCCCAAATATAACAGCGAGGCGTGGGATCCGGTTTTTGCCAGGGCGGCAAAGCTGGGGATCGTGTTCGTCATGCACACCGGTACCGGCCTCGAAACCGTCGTGATCGAGCGAGGTCCCGGCGCGGGCATCATCAATTACACCAACCAGATGACCGACGCGCAGCAGACAGCGATGTATCTGGTTTCGGGCGGGGTGCTCGACCGCAATCCAGGCGCGCGGGTCGCCTTTATCGAAAGCGGCGCTAGCTGGCTCGTCGCACTCGCGGAGCGCATGGACGAGGTATCGGTCGCGCATGCCAATTTCGTCTTTCCAAAGCTGAGCCGCGCTCCGAGCCAGATCGTCGACGACCAGGTCTGGGCGAGTTTCCAGCACGACCGCGCCTGCATCACGTCCGCCGCCGCCGGCCTGCCCGGCGCGAAGAATATCATGTGGGGTTCGGACTATCCGCACGCCGAAGGGACGTTCCCGATCAGCCGCCGGATCGTCGACGAACTGTTCGAAGGGCTGGACGTCAGCGATGAGGTGCGCCGCAACATATTGGGATTGAACGCCGCGCGGCTTTTCGGGTTGGAGCCCAAGGTGGCGACGAGCGAGCGGGTGGCGGCGTAACGTAAATCCTCTCTGTGGCCGCAGGCCATGGGGTGTGGCAGCCCGTAGGGCTGACGGAGGGGCTTTAGGGTCAGGACCCATTAATTCCGCGATCGAGGTTTGAAGCGATTTTGCTTGGGGCGAGGAGAAAAGGCGCAGGAATATGTCGATATTTCCAGACTTTTCGACGAAGCCACAGGCAAAATCGGTCAAATCCCGCAGGGACGCCGAAATGGCTTCGATCTCAGGCCCGGACGGCCTTGCGGGTAGCGATGCTACCCGCTGCACCCGCCCGAACCCGATATCTTCGCCATTTCGACGCCTCGATCGCGGAATTAATGGGTCCTGACCCTAACGCGACGTCGCGACCCCTTCACTACTCGCTACGCGAGCGGTCCCCCTTCCCATCGCTTCGCGACAGGGAGGATTTTTATTCGACCAGCGGCCTCGCCGTCCTGCCCGCCATGATCGCCGCAATACCGCCGACCAGCAGGCACCCCGACAGGATCGCCAGCGCCGGCTGAAGCGACAATTCGCCATAAGCCGGCGTAAATGCCTTGCTGAGATAACCCGCCACCGTACCGCCTAGGCCGACCCCGGCAAGCCCGATGAACATGTTGATCGTCGCCGACATCATCGCGCGCATCTGAACCGGCACCTGTGCAAAGCAGAGCGCGATGATCGGGCCGAGGTGCAGCGTCATCATGAACTTCACGACGACGAAGCAGGCGAGCGCCAGCCAGGCGTTGCTGGTCAGGGCGAAACCGACGCCGAAGGGAAAAGAGATCAGCAAGCCGATGCCGGCGAACCAGCCGTTGAAGCGCGGGTTCGCCTGGCCATATTTGTCGCTGACCCAGCCCGCGACGAGATTGCCAATCACCAGTCCCGCGGCCATCGCGCCACCGAGCCAGAAGCCGGTCTCGGTCTTGTCCAGCCCGTGTACGCGCTGAAAGAAGGACGCGCCCCACAGGATGAAGGCGAAACCGGTGAGCGGGACCATGCAGAGCAAAAGCCCGACCCAGCGCAGCGAAGGATTCGACGCCATCGTGCGCAGCACCTCGCCGAGGCTCGTCTGCGGCGGTAGCGCAGGCCCCACAATACCGCGGCGGCGCGGTTCGGCGGCGAGCAGATAGACCAGCAGGCCGACGCCGACGCCGGGCAGACCGACGATCAGGAAGACCGTGCGCCAATCATACCATTGCGAAAGCCAGCCCGCGAGCGCGAGCCCACCCGAGAGGCCGACGGCGTTGGCGGCAAGCATGACCGAGATTACCGTCGTGCGGCGATCCTTGGGGAAGATATCGGTAAGCAGCGACATGCCGGCGGGGCCAGCGCCTGCCTCCGCCGCGGCAAGGCCGATGCGCGCGAGGAGCATTTGCCAGAAACTATGGGCAAAGCCGGACAACGCAGTCGCGAGGCTCCAGATCGACACGCAAACCGCGATCACGAGCCGCCGGTCGCCGCGGTCCGCGTAGCGCGCGATCGGAAAAGCGGCGATCGCGTAAAAGGCGGCAAAGGCGATGCCGGTGAGCAAGCCGAGCTGGCCGTCATCGAGGCCGAGCTCCAGCTTGATGTCGTCCTGGAAGAGCGTGAAGACCTGACGATCGACATAACTAAGGATCGCAACGATCACGAGCAGCCCAAGCGTCAGACCACGGCGACTGGAAGCTTCCGACGTCATGTGTTTCCTTTCCCGGAAAAAAAGAGGGAGGGTCCGGCCAGGCCGTCCCCTCCCCATTGCTCCGAGGAGCGCCCTGTGGTCCCTAGAATTCGACGCTGGCGGTCACGCCATAAGTGCGCGGTTCGTTGTAGGTCGCCGAAATATATCCGACCGGCGCAACCAGCTGGTTTTGAACATATTCGCGCTCGTTGGTGATATTGCGCGCAAACACGCCGATCTCGAACCGGTCGAGAAACTCGACCGAGGCGCGCGCGCCGAGCAGGCCGAGCGCCGGCCCGGTGGTCGCAGCGATGATCGAGCTATTGTCGGGATTGGGCGCATAGTTGTAGATGTCGAGCGGCACCTTGCTGCGCCAAGAATAATCGACGTGAAGGTTGACCCGCGCGCGGCTGCCGACCGGCGTGGTATAGTCCGCGGCGAGCGAATATTGCTTCTTGAACACGCCGCTGAACCGTTCGAACGAGCGGTCGCCGGTCAAATCGGAGTAGCGGATATATTTCGGATCGACCAGCGCGCCGGACGCCTGGACGGTGAAGCCTTCGAACAGCGCGGCGGTCAGTTCGGCCTCGAGACCGCGAATGCGAGCCTTGCCCGCGTTGCCGAGCAACGTCGCGGTGCCGGGGACGGTCGCCGGGGGCACGGGTGGGACGGACACCAGCGTCGAACGCTGAATGTCGTTCACGTCGCTCGTATAGGCCGCGACGTTCAACCGCACGCGATTGTCGAGAAACTCGCCCTTGAAGCCGACTTCGTAAGAGTAGGCCACTTCGGGTGCGAAGGGGATGAACGCAGCCGTATTCGGCGCGCGGAGATTCTGCCCCCCCGACCGGAAACCCTTGGCGGTCTTGGCATAGACAAGGATATCGTCGTTGAGCTTGTAATCGACGCTCGCCGTATACGACCATCCGCCGAAGCTGTCGCGGCGCTTGAAGGCGCACTGGACCGGATCGACGATCTCGCCGGCACTGAATGCCGGAACGCCGGCAACCACCGCGCAGGTCGTCAACCCGCTGGTGCGGTTGAAATTGTTGCTGCGCGTTTCGAGACCCTTGTCGTCGACCGAATAGCGCAGGCCGCCGGTGAACGACAGCTTGTCGTTGAGATGCCAGGTCGCCTGGCCATACATGCCGATGCTGTCGTTATCGATATACCCCCAGAAATGCGACGTCACCGGATTGAGGACCGGGACCGTGATCGAAATCGACTGGTCAAAGCCGCTTTCATGGAAGACGAACGCGCCCGCTGCAAAGTCGACGGCATCGCCGAACATCTTGCCGGTGAACTGGAGCTCCGCCGATTGCTGCTTCAGCTCCTGCTGACTTTCGGTGAAGTGGATCGGGTAGGCCGAACCGTCGAGATCGAAGCCGGCGTTGGCGCTGACCTTGCGATAGCTAGCGATCAGTTTCGCCTGACCAAAGCTGGTGTCGAGCGCGCCGGTAAAATTATAGGTCTGCGTCTTGGCGTAGACATAGGGAATCTCGTTGTTGGCGGTAATCCGTCCCCCCGCCGCAAGCCGCGCCGCTTCCGTTGCGAGAATCGCGAGGCCGGGCGCCGTCGCGCTGGCCGGCGGATTGCCGTTCAATATGCCGACGAATGTTCCGCTGGTGGCGGCGGTATTGTAGGTCGAATTGGCGCCACTAAACGCCCGTGTCGTATAAACGAGATTGCGGCTCGGCGCAGCCTCGTCCATCTTGAAATATTCGCCCGAAAACAGGAGGCTGAGGTTCTCGGTCGGCTGGATGAGCAGCTTGCCGCGCGCCTGCCAGCGGTCGCGGTTGTCGAGCTTGAGGCCGTCGAGGTTGCCGCCGACCGGGCGCCGCGCGACGGCGGTGGTGACCGCAGTCACGGCGCTGGCCGTGTTTGCCGGAACGCTGTTCGTCGTATAACCGTCGCGGCTGAATCGCTTGCCCGCAAGGCGGATCGCGACCTTGTCGCCGATCGGGATGTTGACGACCGCCGTCGGCTCGAACTCGTTGAAGCGCCCGTAGGTTGCGGACAGTTTGCCGCTGAATTCGCCGAGCCGCGGGTCGTTGGAGTTGATCAGCATCGCGCCGCCGGTCGTGTTGCGCCCGAACAAGGTACCTTGCGGACCTTTGAGCACCTGGACCGAGCTGATATCGAGCAGGGTCGTGTTGAGGCCATAGGCGCGCGCCCAGTAAACGCCGTCGACATAGGTGCCGACCGAGGGGTCGAGCGTCGCAAGCGTGTCGTTCTGAAATTGGCCGCGGAGCGCAACGGTGATGCCGGCGGGGCTGTTCGACCCCGAGCGGATATAAAGCCCGGGGGTGAAGTTCGCGATGTCCTGGACACGGATAGCGCCCTGAGCTTCAAGGCTCTCGCCAGTAAAGGCGGTCACCGCAACGGGAACATCCTGCAGATTTTCGTTCACCTTGCGCGCCTGGACAATGATGTCTTCGAGACCGACGGTTTCGTTCTCTGCCGGCGACGGAGGGGTGGTTTGCGCGAACGCGGGTGTCGATGACAAGGCAATGGCCGTCAGCGAGACCGCGGTGAGCATCCGGAACGAATCGCGCTTCTGCTTGAAATTCATGGTCAACATCCTCCCCGCGAGGCTTCATATGTCCTCGCTACGTCAGTTATATAACTAGGTCTAACAAGATAGACAAGTGAATTGCGCTTTCCGTTGCGGAAAGCGTGAGATTTTTCCCTTCAATCCGGCGCTTTGGGTAATAATCGTGCGAGGGCCGGCACGTCGGCAAGGGCGCGCAGGACATCGTTGAGATGAGTGCAGCCGAGCGTGCCGGCGAGCGTATCGAGAACCGCCTGCCGAAATTCCGGGACATTCTGGCCGACCATCCGCGCCGCCTTCATCGAGGCACCGGGGCATTCGCGAAACGGCAGGATCAGCGGCAAGGCCTGAAGCGAAAGCAGGGTTTCACTCGCTTCGTCGATCTCCGCATAGACCCGATACTCGTGGATCGCGGTCCGCGTCCCCTCCGGATTGGGCCCGCTGTCCTGAAAGCCCGCGTCGACCTTTAGCACGCCTTCCGCGCGCCAGATGTCGATGCGGCGCGCGCGCCGTGCCAGGGGGCGGGCGACCTGTTCAGGCATGGTGTGCCAGCCGGCAGGATCGTTCGGGTTGGCGAGCGGACCGACTTCGGTCGATGATTGATGCTCATGGTCGACCCAACCACCTTCCGACAACGAACTCGCGCCTTCGGTGAAGCCTGTGCAGATGTTGAGCATCCGTCCCTTGTTCCCGGCGGTCGATTGCGTGCCCTTGCTGCGCATCGCCGCCTGCCAGTCGTCGATCCAGCGCGACCATATCCAACCCGCGACGAGGCTGGCGCCCGCGAAATCATCGAGGAGCTGAAAGGTGGGCGTGCCGCGGATGTCGCCCAGCGTCGCCGCGAGCGCGTGGCGGCTGGCGCCGCCTGCGCGCACCCCGACCATTTCCTGAAGCCGCGGGTGATCGGGCGTGGCCGATATTTCGAGTATCTCGCGGATCGGTGACGTCCGGATGCGAAAGTCGCCGCGGGCGAGTTCCACCGCTTCGCCCGTGAAAGAGGTCAGTAGATCGCGAGCGCGCCCGGCCATGATCCACGCCTGGCCGAAGCCATCGGGCCAGTCGGAGTCGATCGAAGTCGTGCGCCGGATCGAGCCTGGCCGACGCGCGGGCGCCGGGCCCGCCGACTGCCGTGCAAAGGGAAATTGCTGGGGAGCGTCCAAGACCTTGATCCTATTTGGGCGGCATACGGATGGCGCCATCGAGCCGCAGATTCTGGCCGTTGAAATAGCCATTGCGGACAAGCTCCAGCACCAGCGAACCGAACTCTTCGGGATGGCCGAGGCGCTTGGGGAACGGCACCGATGCCGCCAAACCTTCGAAAACAGCCGGCGCGCGATCCTTGACCGCGAGCATCGGCGGCGTCGCAAAAATGCCGGGCATGATCGAATTGACGCGGATGCCAAGGTCCATCAGATCGCGCGCCAGCGGCAGGACGAGCCCGTTGACCCCAGCCTTGAGCGAGCCATAGCCGACCTGGCCGATCTGCGCATCCTGCGCAGCGGCCGACGCCGTGAGGATGATCGCGCCGCGCTCGCCATCGTCGTTCAGCGGCTCGGCATTCGCCATGCCGAGCGCCGACAGCGATGCCAGTCGGTAGCTGGCGATCAGGATGCCCTGTGCGGAGAAGGCGTAGTCTTCGGTCGAGTAGCGGACATAGCCGCCCGTCGCCTTGTCGTAACGGACGGTCTTTCCGCCCTTCGATATTTGCGCGCAGTGGACGAGCACCCGCTCCTGGCCGTGTGCGGCGCGCGCGGCCTCGTACCCCGCGACGACACTGTCCTCGCTGGTGATATCGACCTTGCAGAAAATCCCTCCGATCGCGTCGGCGACCGCTTTTCCGCCCTCTTCATTGACGTCGAAGATCGCGACCTTCAGCCCCGCGCCCGCAAGCGCTTCGGCACTGGCGCGGCCAAGGCCCGAGGCGCCGCCAGTGACGACTGCAGCCAAATTCTTGTCGAGTTTCATGCCCTTGTTTCCTTGCTTTCAGATTATTGCAGAACTTCAAGATTGCCGCCATCGACGATCAGCACCTGACCGGTGATGAACCCGGCACGATTCGAGCAGAGGAACGCCGCGGCAGCCGCCATATCCTCGGGCGTTCCCATTCGCTGGACGGGCCACGCGCTGACGCGCTCGGCGATATGGTCTTCGTAGGTCTGGCCTTGGGCCTCGGCGATCTTCGTAAACACGTCGCGGAATTGCGGCGTCGCGATCGCACCGGTGCCCAGCGTGTTGACGGTAATGCCGAAGGGACCGAGTTCGGCCGACAGGGTTTTCGAGAGCGCCAGCGCGCCGACGCGGTAGGTGTTCTGCGCCGCACGCGGGAGCTTGCGGTGCGGCGCCTTCACCGAGTTGGTGCCGATCGTCAGGATGCGGCCCCAGCCCTGCTCTCGCATATGCGGGAACACCGCCTGCACGGCCCAGCGGAACGCCATGACATTGTTGTTGTTCGCGGCGACAAAAGTCTCGTCGTCGACGTCGAGGAAAGCACCTTTGGGGCCGGAGTCGACATTGAAGATCAAAATGTCGGGCGCGCCGAACGCGCCGGTCGCTGCGTTGACCGCCGATGCTATCCCGTCCCTGGTCGTGCAATCAGCGGAGATGCCGACGACCTGCCCGCCCGCCGTTCGCACCTCGGCAACCGCAGTATCGATCGTCGCCTGCGTCCGCGCGGCGATCGCGGTCTTGCAGCCTTCGCGCGCGAACTCGTGCGCGCAGCCGAGCCCGATACCCTTCGATCCGCCGAAGACGAGCACAACCTTTCCGGCAATGCCGAGGTCCATCAGGGCGCCTTTCCCTGCTGGAGCTTGAGCCGTTCCTGCAAGATGTCGTTGCGACCCGGCGACGCCGCGACGGTCGAGCCGCCGTCCATCTTGATCGTCGTACCGGTGATATAGTCGGACTTTGCCGAGGCGAGGAACAGGCAGGCGTGCGCGATATCGGCCGGCGTACCCGCGCGGCCGACGGGAACGGTGGCACCATAAGCGGCGAGGCCCTCGTCGCCGAGCACGGCTTTGGCGCGGTCGCTGGCGACGAGGCCCGGATTGATCCCGTTGACCGTGATCCCCTCGCCCACGACGTCGCCGGCAGCGGCGCGAATGAAAGCGTCGAGCGCAGCCTTCGCCATGCCATAAGCGGTCATGTTGGGAACGACGTTGAAGGTGCCGTTGATCGAACCGATCGCAATGAATCGCCCGCCATCCTTCGCGTCGGCGAGATGGGGCCGCGCGGCGTCGAGCAGCCACCAGGCGGCTTTCGCGATGCTCGCAAAGCCCGCTTCCAGACGCTCGTCGTCGACGTGGCCAACCCCGCCGTGCGGAATGTCGGCCGCGGCGTGGACGATGATGTCGATGGTACCGAAGGCTTGCACCGTGGCTTCGACGAGCGCACGGCAATCGGCGTGACGCGCGATGTCGGCGGCGAAACATTCGGCGACGCCGCCAGCCTTTTCGATCTCGGCCTTCACATCCTCGGCGTAGGATATGGTCCGAGCGCCGAGCATGACCTGTGCGCCTGCTGCCGCGAAGGCCTTGGCGATCCCGCGCCCGACGCCGCGCCCGCCGCCGGTGACGATGACCGACTTGCCGCTGAAATCTTCCATCACGACGCTCCTTCAAACAGGGACTGCAATCCCGGCGCGGATGGTTTCATCGAAGGAGTGCGCGGAAAGTCGGGAACGTAGCGGATGTGTACCGGAACCTGATACGCGATCAGCCGCTCCTTGAGCCACGCCTTGAGAACTTCGACCTCCGGTTCGGCTGCGCCGTCCTTGAGGATGATTGCCGCCGCGGGCACTGCCCCGAGCCGCGCGTCGGGCACGCCCACCACCGCGGCTTCGCGCACGGCGGGATGATCGTTGATCGCACGGGCGACATCGTCGGGATGGATCTTGAACCCCCCTCGGATGATCGCATTGTCGGCGCGTCCCCGGATATAAAGAAAACGATCGGCGTCGAGCACCGCACGATCGGTCGTGCGCAGCCATTGCATGTCGTTGTCAAGCTGGCGCCCCTTGAGCTCGAGCAAGCCTTCGGTCCCATGTGGCAAGACCGCGCCGCTTTCCGCATCGACGACGCGCGCCTCGATATCGCCGTGGACGCGGCCGACGGCGCCGCGCTTTTCCGTCCAGAGCCGACGGAAATCGTCGATCGTCCACCCGGCAATCGCACCGGCGAACTCGGTCGCGCCATAATTGCCGCAAATCGGGATGCCATATTTGGCGAGAAAGGCATCGACGAGATCGGGTGAAAGTGGCGCAGTGCCCGAGATTAGCGACTTGAGGCTCGACAGGTCGGCGGGGTCGACATCGGCATCGAGCAGCATACACACCGCCGAAGGGACTGCGGGAGCGACCGCAGGACGGTTGCGCTTCACGGCAGAAACCCACGCCTCGACGGTAAATTTTTCAAGGAGCGCAATCTTCCGTCCCGCCGCGAGCGCCCCGATGCAGCCATAGATGCCGCCGATATGCGTGAGCGGATTGACGATCATCGTACAGCCCGAGTTGAGCTTCGGCGGGTCGTCGAAGCTGCGCCCGCGTTCATATTTCGTGAAACCGCGAAAGCTCGCATCGAAGGAGTCGCGGCTCAAGGGGACGCGTTTCGGCGTGCCCGTGGTGCCGCTGGTGAGCATTTCGATCGCGACGCCGGGTGAAGTCTGCACCGCGGCGCGCCTTCCGCTCGGGACGACGCGCGCGCCTTCGAGGCGCGCGCCGATCTCGACGACGGCCGAGCCCGCGCGCTCAAGCGCCTCGGTGACGCCCGGCCGGGCGAGATCGGTCGCGTCGGCGATGACGACCGGAAGCCCGAGCCCTTCGATGTCGTCGAACAGCTTTGCGTCGGGCAGGATGGGGTTGAGGGTAACGAGGCAGCGGTCGGTCGAAAGCACCGCGACGATCGCGGCGACATGGCCGGGACGGTTGCGCAGCATCACGCCAACGCGCGTATCCGCGGGCAGTCCCATTGTTTCGAGCGCATTCTCGATCGCGCGGACAGTCTCCGCGATCTGGCGCCAGCTATAGTCGTGACCTTCGAAGTCGATCTCGGTCCGATCCGGATCGAGCGCCATGATCGCGCGCAGTTTTTCGGTCATCAGCGCCATCAGAGCGCAAGGCCTCCGCTCGCCTCGATGATCTGGCCGGTGACCCAGCGCGCATCGTCGCCGAGCAGCATCATGACCGCGCCCGCGATGTCGTCAGGCTCGCCAAGGCGTCCCATCGGCGTGTGCTTCGCAGTGGCCTCGTCCCAACCGGGCGTTTCGCGCAGCGCGGTGATGAAGTCGGTGGCGACGGCACCGGGCGCAATGCAGTTGCAGGTGATCTGGCGCTTTGCGACCGCGAGCGCGGTCGAGAAGGTCAGGCTCTGCACCGCGCGCTTGGTCATCGCATAGGCCGCGGCGAAAGGCTGGCCGACCTTGCCCGACATCGACCCGATATTGACGATGCGCCCGCCGTCGCGCAGCCGCGGCAGCGCGGCTTGCGTGACAAAATGCGGGCCCTTCACATTGACCGCGAACAATTCGTCGTACAGCTCCTCGCCCGCGCCCTTGAGCGTGCCGTCGCGGCCGCCGCGGCCGACGCCGGCATTGTTGATCAGAAAATCGAGATTGGGGGCGCCGCCGAACTGCGCATCGCACGCCGTGAACAGCGACTCGATCCCCGCGAGCGTCGAAACGTCGGCCTGTACCGCGAACGCCTTGCCGCCCGCCGCGACGATCCCGGCAGCAAGCGTTTCTGCAGCCTCCTTGCTGCCGGCGTAGTTGATCGCGACATGCGCGCCCGCGGCGCCGAGTCGCTGCACGATCGCAGCGCCGATGCCGCGCGAACCGCCGGTGACCAGTGCGGTCTTGCCTTCGAACATCCGCTTTCTCCCCATTTCCTTGTCGCGACATAATTGACCTAGTTATATAACTCGTGCAAGACCTATATCGAAATGCTTTTGGGAGAAGCGCGGTCATGGCCGATCAGATCTTGAGCGAGCGCGACGGTTCGCTGCGCATCATCACGCTGAATCGCCCCGAGCGGCACAATGCGATGGACGACAGCATGTCGACACTGTTCCAGCAGCTCGTTGGCGAGGCGCTCGACGAGATCGAGTCGAATGCAATCCTGATCCGCGCGACCGGAAAAAGCTTCTGCTCGGGGCGCGACACCAATGTGCTGGGCCAGCGCGCGCGCGACGAGAGCGATTTCCATTTCGTGCGCCGCCACCAGGAAGGCCGCCTGCGGATGCAGGAATCGACCAAGCCGATCATCGCCGCGCTGAAGGGGGGCGCTATCGGCGGCGGGTGCGAACTCGCGCTCGCCGCCGATATTCGGATAAGCGACACGACGTTGAAAATGGCGTTGCCCGAGATCCTCTACGGAGTGCTGCCCGATACCGGCGGGACGCAGATGATGACCGCGCTGATCGGTCCGTCGCGGACCAAATATATGGTGATGACCGGGCAGAAGATCGACGCTGCGACCGCGCTGGAATGGGGCGCGGTCGATTTCGTTGTCGAACCCGATGAACTCGACGCCCGGGCGCTGGCGGTCGCGCGCGATATCGCCGCCAAACCGCCGATCAACCTCGCGATGGCGAAGGAAATGATCAACCTGATGCACGGTGCGACGATCCGCACCGGCACGCGCGCCGAGCTTTATGCGCAAAGCTACCTCTTCAAGACCGACGATTATCACGAGGCCCGCGCCGCGATCCGCGAGAAGCGCGCGCCGCAGTATAAAGGCAAATAAATGGCCCTCCCCGCCCCGCCCCCGCTTGGCGCAAAAGCGCTGCCCGATGGGACCTATGCCGGACAGGTTGTCGCCGTGACCGGCGGCGGCACCGGGCTGGGCAAGGGCATGGCGGTCGAATTTGCCCGGCTGGGCGCCAAGATCGCGGTGCTGAGCCGCAAGCCCGAGCACCTCGAAGCCGGGCTCGCGGCGATCGGCGACGTCGGAGCCGAGGCGATCGCCGTCGCGTGTGACGTGCGTGATCCCGACGCCGTTGCGGCTGCGTTCGACGAGATCGAGGCGAAGCTTGGCCCGGTCGACGTGCTGATCAACAATGCCGCGGGAAATTTCCCCGCGCCGGCGGAAGAAATGACGCCGAACGGGTTTCGCACCGTCGTCGATATCGTCCTCAACGGCACCTATAATTGCAGCCGCGAATTTGCGATCCGGCGGCTCGCGGCGGGGCTGCCCGGCGCAATCCTGAATATCGGGGCGACCTATAGCTGGACGGGCGGACCGGGCACGTCGCATTCGGCGGCGGCGAAGGCAGGTGTGACCAACCTGACGCAGAGCCTTGCGGTCGAATGGGCACCTGACGGCATCCGCGTCAATTGCATCGCGCCTGGGCGTTTCCCGCATGAAGATCTGCCCGACCATATGACGCGCCACCGCGTCGGCGAGCGCGGCGACAACACGATCCCGGGAATGCGCGTTGGTGAGGTGCGCGAACTCGGTTGGGCGGCGACCTTCCTCTGCTCGCCCTATGCGACCTATATCAGCGGGCACACGCTGGTCGTCGATGCCGCGAACTGGCTGCGGCGGTCATTGGTGATGCCCGAATTCGTGCCGATCCGCGAGCAGTTCGGCAAACGCGCGCGCGAAAACGGAACGGCAGCGGCGGCAATCGCCAAAACGCGGGGAGACGTGGCATGAGCGAAGCGCTCGTCCTGCGGCACGATGCTGGCAGCATCTGCACATTGACGCTGAACCGGCCCGCCCAGCGCAACGCGATCAACCGCGAGCTGTTTCGCGAATTCCGCGCGCATATCCGCGATATCGAAGCCGATGGCAGCGAGGTCGGCCTGATCGTCGTGACGGGCGCGGGCGGGCATTTCTGCGCCGGGCATGATCTGAAGCAGGCGCCGCACGCCGATGCGCTCGGCTGGCTGCGGCAGGAGATGCTGATCCTCGAACGGCTGACGAAGCTGCCGCAACCGGTGATCGCGAAGGTGCGCGGCAGTTGCTACACCGGCGGTCTCGAATTCGCGCTCTCGGCCGATTTTATCGTCTGCGACCCCAGCGCACGCTTCGCCGATACGCATGGCAAATGGGGGCTGGTTCCGGGCTGGGGCCTGTCGCAGCGCCTGCCGCGCCGCGTCGGCCAGGCGAAGGCGCTCGAAATGATGCTGACGTGCCAACCCTATACTGGCGAGCAGGCCGCCGCGATGGGGCTCGCCAATTATTGCGTCGCCGATGACGAACTGGATGCCAAGGTGTCCGAGCTCGCCGCGCTGATTCTCGGCAACAGCCGCCACAGCAATGCCGAGAACAAGCGGCTGATTTACGACACCGACGGCATGGCGCTCGGCGCGGGGCTGAACCACGAATTGATGCGCAACGCGGGCTTTGATCCCGCGATGCGCAAGAAGGGCGAGCCCATCGGCAGCGCGAAAAAGGCCGATTGATGGACATCGGCTTTTCCGTCGAAGAGACGCGCTTTCGCGAGGAGTGCCGCGACTGGTTGCACGCCAATGTGCCCGCAGAGAAACGCCCGCTCGACGCCGCCGACGCGATCGGTTTCGACAAGGCGTGGCAGCGGCGGCTGTTCGACGCCGGCTGGGCGGGGATAAACTGGCCTGCCGATTATGGCGGCCGCGGACTGTCGATCGTCCAGCAGGTGATCTGGCTTGAGGAATATGCAAAGGCGCACGCCCCATGGATTGGCGCCAATTTCGTCGGGATCAACCATGGCGGGCCGACGCTGATCCTGAACGCGAGCGAGGAGCAGAAGGCCTATCACCTGCCCCACATACTGAAGGGTGAGGCGATCTGGTGCCAGGGCTTTTCGGAGCCGGGCGCGGGCTCGGACCTCGCGGGCATCAAGACGCGCGGGCGGATCGAGGGCGACGAGCTGGTCGTCAACGGGTCGAAGATCTGGACGAGCTTTGCGCATGTCGCCGACTGGCAGGAACTGGTGCTGCGGACCGAGGAAGGGTCGCAGCGGCACGCCGGGCTGAGCTGGGCGATCTGCGACATGCATGCGCCGGGCATCACGATCCGACCGATTAGGAAGATGTCGGGGCAGACCGAGTTTGCCGAAGTCTTTTACGACGATGTCCGCATACCGCTTTCCAATGTCGTCGGCGGGCTCGGCAACGGCTGGAAGGTCGCGATGTCGACGCTGAGCTTCGAGCGTGGAACGGGCTTTATCGCCGAACAGGTCAAGGCGGGGCAGGAGATTGCCGAGCTGGTCACGACTGCGCGCGCGAACGGAATGATCAAGGACGACCGCATCGCCGACCAGTTGTCGCAGATGCGCGCCGAGGTCGCGGCGCTGCGCGCAATGACCTACCGCAATATTTCCGAAGTCGTGCGCACCGGGCAACCGGGGCCCGAAGCGTCGGTGATCCGGCTGTTCACCGCGGAGCTCGGTCAGCGGCTCGAGCGGATGGCCGTGCTGTTGATGGGCGAGGACTTGATCGACTTTGCCTATGGCGACGACAATGCGGTGCAGGATTATCTCCGCGGTTTCGCCTCGACGATCGCGGGCGGCACGGCGCAGATCCAGCGCGACATCATCGGCGAGCGCTTGCTCGGCCTGCCCAAGTCGAGGTGACGCGATGGATTTGACTCTGAACGACGAGCAGGAAGCGCTGCGCACCGCGACCGCCGACTGGTGCCGGGACCATATGCCGCTGGAGGGAGCGCGGTCGCGTCCCGCCGGTCTTTGGGGCGATCTCGAAACGATGGGCTGGACGGGCATGACCGCACCCGGAATGGACCTGGACCATGCGACCGAGGCAGTTGTCTTCTCCGAGCTTGGCCGCGTCCTCGCGCCGATCGGGTTGATCTCTACTGCAGCAGCCCATCGATGGTTCGCCGAAGGCTTCGACGGCAAAGTCGCGCTGGCCCTGCCCGCCAACGAACCTAACGATATGCGCGTGCTCGATCCGGCCGGTTCAAACGTGGCGCTGATGTGGACCGCCGGCGGGTTGCGCCTGTTCGATATGCCTAACGGCCGAACACACGCGCCCACGATCGACCCGTCGACCGACCAGAGCCGGCAGGAATGGACGGCCTCGGTGGGGACCAAGGATGCCGCCGCGCCGCTGCACCTGCAACTGCTGGCCGCAGCCTATGCGGTCGGCTGCGCCGACGCGGCGCGCGACATGGCGGCGGATTATGCCAAGCTTCGCCACCAGTTCGACCGCCCGATCGGCTGGTTCCAGGCGCTCAAGCATATCTGTTCGGACATGGCGGTGCGCGCCGCGGTGGCGCGTTCGCAGCTCTATTATGCCGCCTGTTCGCTCGACGCGCGCGATACCGACGCCGCTTTTCATATCGCCGCCGCCAAGCGTCTCGGCGACCAAGCCGCGCTCGATAACGGCCGCGCCAATATCCAGGTCCATGGCGGCATCGGCATGACCGACGAGGCCGCGCCGCATCTCTGCCTGAAGCGCGCGCACCTGCTGCAGTTCATCGCCCCCGCCGACGCCGCCTTGTTGCTGGAGGATGCCGCATGACCGAAGCTGTCGCCGCCTGGGGCGCAACCGCCCCCGATGCCGCCCTTGCCCCGATGCCGATCGAGCGCCGCGAGCTGCGCGCCGACGATGTCGCAATCGACATCCTCTATTGCGGCGTCTGCCATTCGGACCTTCACACCGCGCGCAACGACTGGGGACGGACACGTTACCCCATCGTTCCGGGGCACGAGATCGTCGGGCGCGTCAGCGCCATTGGCAGCGCGGTCGACAGCTTCGCGATCGACGACGCGGTCGCCGTCGGCTGCCTCGTCGATGCCTGCCTCGAATGCCCCAACTGCACCGAGCATCAAGAGCAATATTGCCCCGGCAGCGTCGGCACCTACAACGGCCGCGACCGGCACGACGGCAGTCAGACGCAGGGCGGCTATTCGAAACGCGTGATCGTGCGCGACAAGTTCGTGCTGCGCGTTCCCGACGCGCTCGATCTCTCCAGGGCGGCACCCTTGTTGTGCGCCGGCATTACCACCTGGTCGCCGCTGCGGCATTGGGGCGTCGGCCCCGGCAAGCGGGTCGCGGTGGCGGGCCTCGGCGGACTTGGTCATATGGGGGTCAAATTCGCCGCCGCGCTCGGCGCCGAGGTGACGATGATTACCACCTCGCCCTCTAAGGCCGACGATGCCCGTTCACTCGGCGCATCGCATGTGCTGATCGCGACGGACAAGGAGGCGATGAAGGCAGCGACGGGCCGCTTCGACTTCATCCTCGACACGATCCCGGTCGCGCACGAGTATCAAAACTACCTGCGCCTGCTCAAGACATCGGGCCATCTGGTGATCGTGGGCGCGGTCGATCAGATGCCCGGCTTTCATTCGGGGCTGCTGCTCGGCGGCCGCAAATCGGTCGCAGGCTCGGCGATTGGCGGGATAGGGGAAACGCAGGAGATGCTCGATTTTTGTGCCCGGCATGGCATCGTGCCCGCGACGGAAACCATCGCGATGGCCGACATCAACATGGCCTACGAACGGATGGAGAAATCGGACGTCAAATATCGCTTCGTGATCGACATGGCGACGCTGTGACATGTCGGGCCTAGTCGTCGACGATGGCCTGAAACGTGTCTTCCAGCCAACGGCGCAGGCCGGGCTCGACCGGCCCCGCAAATTGCCGCAGCGGTAACTGGTCGCGATAGGTGAAAAAGCCGAGCGAAACGACCATGAAGGCGGCCGCCTTGACCTCGCCGGCCTCGCCCCCGAACCATTCGGACAATGGCGCGAGCACATGGTCATGCAACAGTCGGAGCGCGATGGCGCGCGCTTCGCTGTCGGGCGCCGCGCCGAACAGGATCGGCAGCGGCTGCACCCGCCCCTTCTCCTCGTCGGCGAAGCGCGCCATGATCGCGCGGCCGAACCCCTGCTTGGGCAAGTCGGTCATCATCCGCGCATCGAGCGCCGCATCGAGCGCGGCCTCGAACAGTTTCAGCTTGCCGCCGAAATAGCGGCTGACCAGCGACGGGTTCACCCCGGCGCGCGCCGTGATGTCGCGCACACCAGCCTCGGCAAATCCTTTTTCTGCGAAAATTTGCTGCGCAGCATAGAGGATCGCTTGCCGCGTCCGGTCGGCGTCGCGTGCCTTGTCGTTGATTGCCGTTGCCATGCTGCCTCCCCGTTGACTCTTGATGTAAACAACCGTTTACTTGAGCGCAAGAGGAGAGGAACATGACCGAGTCGCAGACCCCGGCGCGTTCGCCGGTCTATGAGTTCGACTATATCGCCGACCCCGGTTTGCTGGCCGACGTCCATGATCGCTATTGGGAACTGAAGGAGACCGCGCCGCCGGTGTTCTGGACCAATGCGCATGGCGGGCACTGGATGTGCAACACCGCATCATCGGTGTCTCAGGTAATCCGGCATCCGGAGATTTATTCGAGTCGCTATCTGTCGATCCCGCCCAATCCGAACCAGCCGGCAATGATCCCCGAGATGCTCGATCCGCCCGAGCATCGCCCTTACCGGCAAATGCTGCGCCCCTTTTTTGAATCGAAGGCAATCGCGCCGCTAGAGGCGCGCGTCGTCGAATGGACCGACCAGCTGCTCGGCGACATCGCCGATGCCGGAGAATGCGAGTTCGTATCGAGCATCGCGTCGCGCTTGCCGGTCGCGGTGTTTATGGAATTGTTCGGCTTTCCGATGGAGAAGTTCGACGAATTCCGCCATCTCGTCGTCGGCTTTTTCAACGCCCGCGCGACCCCCGATGAGCGCAACGCGCTGGCACAGACGATCCTCGGCCATCTCGCCGAGCTGATCCAGCAGCGCATGGCCGAACCGCGCGACGACATGATCTCGAAGATCATCGTCAGCGAGGTGGAGGGGCGCCGGCTGACGTTCGAGGAGCTGATGTCGATCGGCTTCCTGATGTTTCTCGCGGGGCTCGACACCGTGACCAATGCGATGAGCTTCGGGATGCGCCACCTCGCGCATGACGAGACGCTGCGCCAGCGCGCGATCGACGATCCCGATGTGATCCCCGATCTCGTCGAAGAATTGCTGCGCCGATACGCTTTCGTCGCGACGCCGCGCTACATCGTCGCGGATACCGAGCTGGAGGGCGTAAAGCTCTTCGCTGGCGACTGCATCCTCGCCCCGCTGCCACTCGTCGGTTGGGATGAAGGGCTCAATCCCGATCCAAAAACCGTATCGGTCGAGCGGCAATTCTATCGCCATGCCGCGTTCGGATCGGGCATCCACACTTGCCTCGGCCTCCACCTCGCGCGGATGGAGCTGATCGTCTTCTATCGCGCCTGGTTCGCCCGCATCGGCCATTTCCGTCGAATCGAAAAGGGCGACGAGACGTGCCGCGGCGGCAGCGTGATGGCGCTCGAACATCTGCATCTGGCGTGGAGTTGAAGCGATGGATCAAGCCTTGCATATGCTGATGGTGCCCGCAGGCGACACGGCGAAGCTACGCAAATTCTACGTCGACGATCTCGGCTGGCAGACGTGGGGACCCGACATGCCGGGGTCTTTGATGCTGCGCGCCGGGACCGCGGTGATCGTCTTCGTCCCGCGCGATTATCTGGCCGCCGAAAGCGGCATCGACCTGTCGGCGACGCCGCGCGCGGTCAATGCGATCTTTGTCGAGACGAAGGCCGACGTCGATGCGCAGTTTGCCGGGGCTATCGCGGCCGGCGCTAAAATCACCAGCCCGATCCGCGATCGCGATGGCGGGCTGTATTCGGGCTATTTCGCCGACCCTGAGGGCAATGGCTGGGAAATCGTCTGGAGCCCGGCGATGCGACCGGGCGCCGACGGCGGCTTGACGCTCGCCCTGCCCCAAACCGACTGATAGAAACGAGAAGAGGATCCATTATGGCAAGCGCAGCACCCGCAGTTCACCTGCATCTGGGACATGAGCAACGCAGCAGCGGCAGCGGCGGGACACATCCGCATCTCCACCCCGTCACCCAGTCTGTGCAGGCGGACATCCCGCTCGCCGGGACGAAAGAGGTCGAGGAAGCGGTCGCCAAGGCGGAAGCGGTGCGCGAGCAATGGCGCCGAACGCCGCCCGAGACGCGCCGCAATATCCTCAACCGCCTCGCCGACCTGCTCGAGGAAAACAAGGCGGACCTTGCGCGCGCGGCGGCGCTCGACGGCGGCACGACCTTGATGGTTGGCGAACGCGGGGTCGAGACCGCGGTGGGCTGGACGCGCTATTATGCCGGCTGGTGCGACAAATTGTCGGGCGACCTGCTGAGCACTTTCGATACGCGCGGCGAGCTGTCCTACACGGTGCCCGAGCCGATCGGCATCGTCGGGATCATCATCACCTGGAACGGTCCGCTGATCTCGCTGGGCATGAAGGTGTGCGCGGCGCTCGCCGCGGGCAATTGCGTCATCTGCAAGCCCGCCGAAATCACCCCCTTCGCGCCCGAGCTGTTCGCGCAATTGTGCACAAGAGCGGGGGTGCCCGATGGCGTGCTGTCGATCCTGCCCGGCACCGCCGAAGCGGGCGATGCGATCGTGCGGCACAAGAAGATCCGCAAGATCAGCTTCACCGGCGGGCCGATCACCGCGCGCAAGATCCTTGCCGCGTGCGCCGAGGAGATCAAGCCGTCGGTGATGGAACTGGGCGGCAAATCGGCGAGCCTCGTCTTCCCCGACTGCGATATTCAGGCGGCAGCCGAACGCGCGGTGTTCTGGACCGTTGGCTGTCTGTCGGGTCAGGGCTGCGCCCTCCCCACCCGCCAGCTTGTTCACGCCGACATCTACGACGATTTCGTCGCGCGACTGAAGGCGATCATCGGCCAGTTCAAGGTCGGCGATCCCATGGACCCGACCGTCGCGGTCGGGCCCGTGATCAACAAGGCCGCGGTCGACCGCATCACCGGCATGTTCGACCGGGCCAAGGCCGACAATGCTGCAACTTTCCTGCTCGGCGGCGGACGGTGCGGCGGCGATCTGGCGAGCGGCAATTTCATCGAACCGACGCTGATCGTCGATGCCGATCCCGACCATGAAATCAGCCAGGTCGAAATCTTTGGGCCCGCCGTCGTCGTGATCAAGTTCCACGACGAGGACGAGGCGGTCGCGATCGCCAACAACAGCGAATATGGGCTTGCGGCCTATATCCAGTCGAACGACCTGCAGCGCGTCCACCGCCTGTCTGAGCGGCTGAACGCGGGTGGCGTCTATAGTAATGGCGGGTTCCAGATCAATCCGCACACCCCCTTCGGCGGCGTCGGCATTTCGGGGTTCGGAAAGGAAGGCGGTAAGGCGGGGATCGACGAGTTCCTGCACTACAAGACCGTCACTATCGGCGTCGGCGCGCCGATCTTCCCGAAGCAGGAGGCATGAGCGTGGCCGATTTCACCAACGACCAGTTCCGCCTCGACGGCAAGGTTGCGATCGTCACGGGCGCGGGCGGGCGCGGCAACAGCATCGGGCGGGCCTATGCGGTCGGGTTGGCGAATGCGGGCGCCAGCGTCGTCGTCGCCGACCTCAACAAGGAAGGCGCCGAGCGCGTGGCCGCCGAGATCAACGATGCGGGCGGCAAGGCGATCGCCGTGCAGGCCGACATCGCCGACGAAACATCGGTCGCGGCGATGATGGAAGCGACGCAGGCGGCGTTCGGCGGGCTCGATATTCTCGTCAACAATGCCGCTCTGATGGTCGAGGCGGTCGGGACCCCTGCTATCCAGACGAGCATCGCCGATTTCGAAAAGCTGATGCGCGTCAACCTGACTGGCGCGCTGATCTGTTCAAAGGCCGCGGTACCGCTGTTCCAGGCGCGCGGAGGCGGCAAGATCGTCAATCAGCTGTCGGCGGGAGGATTCCCCGCCCAGACCACTTACGGGATCAGCAAGGTCGCGCTGCTCGGGCTGACGACGACGCTCGCGACCGAGCTTGGCCGGATGAACGTCAACGTCAATGCGATCGCGCCGGGGATGACGATGTCCGACGCGGGCAAGGCGCTGACGCCGGAAGAGAGCCCATTCGTGCAAGCGGCGATGGCGCGCGTGGTCAAGCAGCCGCGCGGCGAGCCGCAGGATCTGGTCGGGGCGTTGTTGTTGCTTTGCTCTCCGGCGGGCGACTGGATTACGGGTCAGGCGCTGAACGTCGACGGCGGGTTTATCATGCGCAACTAAGCGCTTCGCCGGAGTTCGTGCTTCAGCACCTTGCCCGATGCATTTCGCGGAAGCGCAGGCAGGATGGTGAGGCGCTCGGGGGTCTTCTGCCGGGCAATCCCCGCGCCAGCAAAGTGGCTGCGCACGTCGTCCAGGGTCAACCCCGCGCCCTCGGCGAGTACGACGCATGCACGCACGACTTCGCCCATCCGGTCATCGGGCGCCGCGACTGCCGCAGCGTCGACAATCGCCGGGTGCGACAGAAGCACTGACTCGACCTCCTTCGACGAGATATTCTCGCCCCCACGGATAATGATATCCTTCTTGCGGTCGGTGATCAGCAGATAGCCGCTCTCGTCGAGGCGACCGATGTCGCCCGTGCGGTACCAGCCGCCCGGAAGGAACGCGGTGTCGTTCAGCGCGGGGTCGAGATATCCCATGAACAATTCGGGTCCGCGCGTGCAGATTTCGCCATCCTGACCCGCCGGGACGTCGGTGCCATCGTCATCGACGAAGCGCATCTCCGACCCTGCGATCGCGCGGCCTTCGGTGTGGAGCTGCTTGTCGAGGGGGTCGTCGACGACGCCCGAGGTCACCGTCGGATGCTCGCTCGACCCATAACAATGATAGACCGCAAGGCCCTGCGCCTGACAGCGTTCGATCAGCGACGGCGGCACGGGCGCGGCGCCGACGAGATATTGGCGCAGCGACGTCAGGTCGTTGCCATTGGCATCAGCCGCCGCGATCATGCCCGACAGGTGAAACGGCGTGCCCGACGATGTGGTCACGCGATGCCGATCGACCAGCTCCGCCGCCACTGCGGGGTCCCACTGATCCATTAGCACCAGCGGCGCTCCCTGGCACAGGTAGCGATACATCGACAGCGCGCCCGCGACATGCCCCGGCGGCCAGGGCGAGATCACGGCATCGTTTCCGTCGCCGCCGCGCATCGCCTGCATCGTCGCCAGTTCGGCGAGGAGGCCGCGCGCCGAATGCATCACACCCTTGGGATCGGCGGTCGTTCCCGAGGTGTAGACAAGCAGCGCCAGAGCGCCGGGGTCGACCGGCACCGGGTCGCCGATGGGACCCTCGGCCTCGAGCGCGTCAAAATCGGGGCCCGTTGCGACATGGCGTTCGAGCGCAGGAAGGTCGCCGCAATCCGCCACCAATCGATCATATTCGACATGGCGGAAGCGGTCGGGGGTAAATAGCCATCTGGCGCCCGACTGGCGCAGGATGAAGCCAAGCTCTTTGGCGCCATAGATGGTGACGATCGGCAGCATCACGGCTCCCGACTGCGCCGCCCCCACTGCCACCACGAGCCACTCGCGCCAGTTGGGAATCATGCACCCGACGATATCGCCGGAGCCGACGCCCGCCGCCGTCATTCGCGTGCCCATACGTCGGCCCGCCGCGACCACCTCACCCAATGTCGTGGTGCAGGGTCGTATATCGGAGGCGACGGTGAGCGGCGCATCGGGCGCCCGCGCCGCCGCAGCGGTCATCGCCTCGATAAAGCTCATCCGTGGAGCGAGTCGACGATCCGCTCGCCCTCGCCGCGCACGGCCCAGGTTTCGTTGGCGTTGCGCAGGTGAAGACGCCAATGCGCGACGGCTTCCTCGACCTCGCCCTTTTCGATCAGGCCGATCAGTTTGTCGTATGATTTGAAACCGGCGCGGATGCTCTTCATGCGTTCCTCGGTCGAACGCGGGTGGCGGCGCTGATAGTCGTTCTGGTGGGTGCGCGCGAGATTGAGCAGCATGCGATTCATGAAGCTGAGCGTCTTGTTTCCGGTCGCCTCGACGAGCACCTGGTGGAAATAGGCGATATTGTCGATGAACTCGTCATATTGTTCGTTCGTCAGCATATCGCCCAATTCCTTGAGCACCGTCTTCAGCTTCGGCATGCCCGGCGTCTCGCCCTTTGCCGTCGCCAGCCAGCGGACGACCGTCGGCTCGATCGCAAGGCGCGCAGCGTAAAGGTCGGCGATGGTCGTACCCTGCGATTCGAGCACATAGCCGGCGTAGCGCGAGACGAGTTCGGTCGAGGGGCGATGGACGCGCGCGCCGCTGCGCGATCCGCGCACGACGCTGATCAGGCTTTCGGCTTCGAGGATGCGGAAGGCTTCGCGCAGCGTCGGGCGCGACACGCCGAGCGTCGTCATCAGCACGCCTTCGGGCGGGAGCGAATCGCCTTCGGTCAATTCGCCGCGGATGATTTGCGCGCGGATCTGGTCCGCGACCAATTCCGACGTCTTGGGAACCCGAATTCGCACGTTGTCCCTATCGCTCTGCAATGCATCTGCCCCTTTGCCAAAACCCGTCAGATCGGGGTTTTTCCTTGCTGCGTCATTATGGTGCCCCGCGCAATTTCGCAATGCCGGGCGCCGATCCGTCGCTCAAGCGCCAAAAGCCAGTCCTTCGTTCAACGTCCACCGGCGGTCGCGCCCGCGTACCCAGCCCGACGACGCCCAGGTGCCGCCATCGACGGGCAGCAATATGCCGGTGACATAGGTCGACATCGCGCTCGCCAGAAAAACCGCCGCATCGCCGCATTCCGTATCGACGCCCTCGCGGCCCAACGGAATCAGCCGGTTCATCGCATCGATATCGTCGTCGCTGCGCCGCTTCCACGTCGCCGGATCGACGGGCCCGGCGCGATTGCCCTGATTGCCCGGGGTGATCGTATGGTCGGGTGCGATGCAGTTGACGCGAATGCCGTGCCCCGACAATTCGACCGCCATCGATTTGGTGAAGCTGAGCATCCCGGCCTTGCACGCCGCATAGACCGCGAAATTGGGCGCCGCGCGGCTCGCCTCGATACTCGCGACATTGATGATCGCGCCGCCACGCCCGCCGTCGACCATGTGCTTCGCGGCGGCTTGTGTCGCGATCAGCATCGACATCAGATTGATGTCGATATGCTTGCGCATGCTGCGCTCGCTCTGCTCGAGGAACGGCCGCGCCGATACGCCGCCGGCATTGTTGACCAGAATATCGAGCCGCCCGAACTCCGCAGCGGCGGCATCGACCGCGGCGCGCAACGCGTCGCTGTCCATGACGTCGCCGGCAATCGGCAGCGCCTGTCGGCTCTGTTCGCGCACCCGCGCGGCGGCTTCCTCGGCGCGCTCTGGAAAAATGTCGAAAATCGCCACGTCCGCGCCCGCCTCGGCAAGCCGCAGCGCGATGGCGCGCCCGATGCCCCCGCCGCCGCCGGTGACGAACGCAGCCTGCCCGTCGAGGCGCGCGCGATCAGTCATCGAGGTCGATCCCCATCACCGCGCCAGTGACATAGGCGGCATAATCGCTGACCAGATAAGCCGCGAGATTGCCGAGCGTGTCGCCCGCGTCGCGGGTCAGGACGCTGTTCACGCGAATGCCGTCGCGCGCCCATTCGACCCCGAGCGTCTTGGTGAGGTTCCCGAGCGCGCCCGCGGCCGCCGCCTGATCGGCGCCGAGCGCCTGTTCGGGGGCGCCGACGAAGAGTATCGCGCCGCCCGTACCGCGCGCGCGGCATTGCCCGGCAAAATCCTTCGCACCGAGGAAGCGGCGGTCGAGCCCGGCGTCGAGACTGGCGCGCCATTCGGCATGCGTCAGTTCGTGCGCAAGCTTGATCGGAGGCGGCGGTGCAATGTGAACCCAGATGTCGCAGTCACCCACATCGACGAGCGAAGCGCCTTGCGCAGCCAATGCCGACGCGATTGCCGGACACTCGCCCTCGATGCGCGCGCGCTTACCGTTCAGCCAGCCGCTCATTGCCACCCCCAAGGCCCGTCGGCGCGTTCGCGCGGCGGGACGAAATCGGGCATCATCAGCGAGCGGCGCAGGCTTTCGCCACCATCCTGCACGATCACCTGCCCGGTCATGTCGCCGAACAGCGGGGTGCAGGTCATCGCCGACAGCCACCCGAATTCCCAGATATCGCCGGTGCGACCGGCGGGGATCATGTTCTGGAGTGGTGCGATGCCTCCCTCGCGGCGCCCTGCGGTCGACGTGTCGTGGGGGAAAAAACCCGCGGCGATCGCGTTGACGCGGATGCCATGGGGCGCCCAGTCGGCGGCGAGTTTCTTCGTCATCGTCGCCTGCGCGGTCTTCGCTGCGGCGCTGTGCGCGTCGCCGGGGAAACCGGTCCAGATATATTGCGCGCTGTTGTTGACGATCGCCCCGCCCTCGCCGCGCGCGATGCGGCGCCGCGCGAATTCGGCCGAGCAGAGGAAGGTACCGTCGATCGCGATCCGCGTGACCGCATTCCATGCGTTGGGCGAAATGTCCTCGGCAAGGATCGGGAAATTGGCGCCGGCATTATTGGCAAGCAGCCCGATCGGGCCCAATTCGCGCTCGGCCTCGTCGAAAGCGGCAGCGATCGCCTCGGGCTGACGAACATCGCAGCTCATCGCATGGGCCCGAACGCCCAGCGCCGCGATCTGCGCCGCGCCTTCCTCGGCGCGTTCCATGCTGCGACCCATGACAGCAACCTGCGCGCCGCCCTGTGCAAAGGCCTTCGCCATGGCGAGCCCCATCCCCGATCCGCCGCCGGTGACGAGCACGGTCTGCCCGGCAAATATGTCCGCCGGATAAGGCGGCTGGTCGAAGGGTGGCGATGTCGCCACGATATGATGCTGCGGTACAGGCAATGTCTCTCTCCCGGCGCCGAGGGTTGCGCGCTCCCCCGCCACGTGTCAAGACATACATAACTAGGTTATACAGGAGAGGGTCGGATGGAGATCGTCGCGGAAGGCCTTGCCTTTCCCGAGGGCCCGGTCGTCATGGCCGACGGGTCGGTGATCGTCGTCGAACTGGCAGGGGGACGCATAACCCGCTGCTGGAACGGCCGGGCCGAAGCCGTCTGCGAGATCGGCGGCGGACCGAACGGCGCAGCGATTGGACCCGACGGTGCGCTCTATGTCTGCAACAATGGCGGGCTCGACTTGGTCAAATTCCAGAGTGCGCGCGGCCCCGGGCACGAAGGGCGGGTGGAGCGCGTCGATCTGTCGACCGGCAAATTCGAACGCCTCTACGATAGCTGCGCCGGCGTCGCACTGGAAGCGCCAAACGACATCGTCTTCGACGCCGACGGGCGGATATGGTTCACCGACCTCGGCAAGACTCACGACGGGATCCGCACTGCGAGCGGGTTGTTCAGCGCGCTGCCCGACGGATCGTCGATCGCCGCGATCAACCGGCACGCGGTGTCGTATAACGGCATCGGCCTCTCGCCCGACGGCAGGCACGTCTATGTCGCCGACACGCATCAGGCACGGCTATGGCGTTATGATCGCAAGGTCGAAGCGCAGCGCCCGACGTGGGTCGCAACCGCGCCGGCGCCGGTCGGGTTCGACAGCCTGGCAGTCACGGCGGCTGGCAATGTCTGTGTCGCGACGCTGTATGCGGGCGGGATTTCGACGATCACACCCGGCGGCGACGTGTCGAAACTCGCCATCGAGGGCGACCCCTATGTCACCAACATCGCCTTTGGCGGCGAGGATATGCGCGATGCCTATATCACCCTGTCGAAAACGGGACGGTTGGTGAAGACACGCTGGGGCGAACCGGGGCTGAGGTTGAACCATAATGGCTGACGTTGCCGCCGACCGCGACGCGATCCGCGACCTTCTCGCACGCTATACCTATAACGGCGACCGCGGGCGCGTGACCGAACTGGCGGCGTGCTTCGCCGACGACGGCGTGCTGGACTATCCGGGTGCGAGCCCGACGGGCCCCGAAGCGATCGCTGCCTCGCTCGGGTCCGGAACGCGCGATCCGCGGCTGACGTTCGTTCGCCACCATATCACCAATCCGCTGATCGCGATCGACGGCGATCAAGCAACGTCGCGCAGCTATTTCGCGGTGCACAGCAATTTCGGGCCCGACCACAGCGGCACCTATGATGACCGGCTGGTTCGCACCGAGGGCGGCTGGCGCTTCGCCCACAGGAGGGTCCGTGTCGACTGGCAGGCCGAGACGTCGCTGTTCCGGCGGATGACGACGCGCTGAATTGATATTGACACTATAGTGTCATTTTGACATCTGAGTGTCATGACTGCGCAGCGCTTCACCGATTTCGAACGATTCGCCGACGAGGTCGCGCGATTGCGCGGCCGGATGCGCGCGCTGTACGCGGATACCCGCGCCGAAAGCGGGCTTGCCGAAATGGAGCTCACCGTGCTCACCGCCGTCGTCAACGCCGCTGACGCGCCGACGGTGGCGCAGATCGGCCGCAGCCTCGGCCATCCGCGGCAGGTCGTGCAGCGCGCCGCCAACCGGCTCGCCGAACTGGGCCTCGTCGCGTTCGCCGACAACCCCGATCACAAGCGCGCCTCGCTGATCGTCGCGACCGACGCCGGCCGCACGCTCAAAGCAGTCGACCATCAGCGTGCTCAGGCCGTCACCAACGCGTTGCTGGCGCGGATCGACAGCGCGGCCTTCGCGGCGGCGGCGAGCCAGCTGCACGCGATCCGCGCCGGTATCGAAGCCTATTTGCGGGAGCGCGACGAATGAAGGACGATATCGCGGCGCTCGCCGATCCCGAACGGCTGACGCCGTGGCTCGACGCGCATATTCCGTCGCTCGGCACCGGTCCGTTGACGGCAAAGAAAATCCACGGCGGCACGTCGAACGTCATCCTGTCGCTGAACCGCGGCGGCGATACGCTGATCCTCCGCCGCCCGCCCGCGGTGCCGCCGCCGGGCAGCGAGAAGAGCGTGATGCGCGAGGCGCGGGTACTCACCGCGCTCCGCGGAACCGATGTCCCGCACCCCTATTGTCACGGCAGCTGCGCCGATGCCGGCGTGATCGGCGCGCCCTTCTACGTCATGGATCTCGTCGAGGGCTGGCCGGCCGACCTTAGCGGCGGGAAAATCCACGACCGCCCGCCCTTCGACAAACCGCCGCATGCGCGCGAGGTGCCCTACGCGATGGTCGACGCGCTGATCGCGCTCGCCAATGTCGATTACAAGGCGGTGGGCCTCGAGGACTTCGGGCGCCCCGACAATTTTCTCGAGCGGCAGGTCGATCGCTGGGAAGGGCAGATCAAGAGCTACAAACAGCTCTATGACCATGAATGGCGCGAACTGCCAGGCTATGCGCTCGCTCGCGACTGGCTGCGCGCCAATATCCCGGACGACTTCCGGCCGGGAATCATTCACGGCGACGTCGGCACGCCCAACGCCCTGTTCGCCTTCGATCCGCCGTGCCGCCTGACCGCATTGATCGACTGGGAGCTGTCGACGATCGCCGACCCGCTGCTCGACCTTGCCTGGTTTTGCAACGGCATTCGCGACGATCGTTTCCCGGGCCATGTGCCCGAAAAGGCGCTCTACAATGTCGGCGACTGGCCGACGCGGCAGGAATTGATGGCGCACTATGCCACGGGCACCGGGCGCAGCATGGCGAGCTTCGATTATTATCTCGTGCTCGCGATGTTCAAGGGCGGCTGCATCCTCGAATATAAGGTCGCGCAGGCGGCCAAGGGCATTTTGAGCGCCGAAACCGGCCGCTTCTTCGACCGGCTGGTGCGCGGCAATTTCGCCGAAGCCGAAAAACTCATCCGCCTGATCGGCTAACCGAGGACAGTCCATGATCGATTTCCGTATCGAACCCGAATTGCAGGCGAAGCTCGACTGGATGGCACGCTTTGTCCGCGACGAATGCGAGCCGATGGATATCCTCTTTCCCGGCCACGGGGCGCCCTATGACGTCGCGAACAAGGAATCGCGCGCCTATATGGCTCCGCTGCAGGAGCAGGTGAAAGCGCAGGGGTTGTGGGCTTGCCATCTTGGCGCCGACTTGGGGGGGCCGGGCCATGGCCAGCTGACGCTCGCGTTGATGAACGAAATCCTCGGGCGCAGCTATTGGGCGCCAACGATATTCGGCACCGCCGCGCCCGACACCGGAAACAGCGAAATCCTCGCGATGTTCGGCACAGGCGAGCAGAAGGCCCGCTTCCTGGAGCCGTTGATGGCGGGCACGATCGTCTCGACCTTTTCGATGACCGAGCCGCAAGCCGGCGCCGATCCCAAGGAATTTACCTGTCGTGCGTATCAGGACGGCGACGAATGGGTGATCGAGGGCGAGAAATGGTTCTCCTCGAACGCGCGCTACGCCGCCTTCCTGATCGTCATGGTGGTGACCAATCCCGAAAACTCGCCGCATAGCCGGATGTCGATGCTGATCGTGCCGACCGACACGCCGGGAATCGAATTCGTTCGCCATTCGCAAACGATGGGCGACAGCAAGGGCGCGGACGACGGCACGCACGCCTATATCCGCTATAACAAAGTTCGCGTTCCGCTCGACGCGATGCTCGGCGGGCCCGGCGAAGGGTTCAAGGTCGCGCAGGCGCGGCTTGGCGGCGGGCGCGTCCACCATGCGATGCGCACCGTTGGCAAATGCCAGCGCGCGATCGACATGATGCTCGAACGCGCGGTGTCGCGGCGGACGCAGGGCAAGCAATTGAGCGAACACCAGTTCGTCCAGGGGGCGATCGCCGATTCGATCATCGAGCTCGAGCAGTTCCGCCTGCTCGTGCTCAAGACCGCATGGATCATCGACAATGAGCCGCATGGCGCGGCGCGCACGCATATCGCGATGTGCAAGGTGCAGATGGCGAAGGTCTATCACGACATCGTCCAGCGCGCGATCCAGCTGCACGGCAGCCTGGGGGTGACGCTCGAAACGCCGCTCGCCGACATGTGGATGGGGCTGCCCAGCCTGGCGCTCGCCGACGGTCCGACCGAAGTGCACAGGGCGCAAGTCGCGAAGGCGTATCTGAAGAATGCCAGGCCCGCGGCCGGGTTGTTCCCGAGCGAGCATATCCCGACGCGGCTCGCCGCGCTGAAGCAAAGGAGCGCGGCATGACCCCCGATCCGCTGTTCGATTTCACGGGGAAAATCATCCTCGTCACCGGCGGTTCGCGCGGGCTCGGCTATCAGATGGTCAAGGCCTTTGCGGAGCGCGGCGCCGATATCATCGTCGCGAGCCGCAAGCTCGACAATTGCGAGGCGGTCGCCGCCGAGTGCCGCGCGCTCGGGCGCCGCGCGCTGCCCTTTGCCGCGCACGTCGGCAAATGGGCCGAGTGCGACGCCCTGATCGACGCCGCCTACGCCGAGTTCGGCCGCGTCGATGTGCTGGTGAACAACGCCGGCATGTCGCCGCCAATGCCGAGCCACGACATGCCCGAAAGCCTGTTCGACAGCGTGATGAACCTGAATTTCAAGGGCCCCTTCCGCCTCGCCAGCCAGATCGGCAAGCGCATGGCCGACGGCGATGGCGGGGCGATCATCAACATCAGCTCGACGGGCGCGCTGATGGCGTTGCCCGGCGTAGTCCCTTATGGCGCGGCGAAGGCGGCGCTTAACGCGATGACGGTGTCGCTGAGCCGCGAATATGGCCCGAAAGTACGCGTGAACACCATTTCGGCAGGGCCGTTCCTGACCGATATCGCCGACGCCTGGGACGCGAAGAAGCGCGAGAAGCAGCCTGTCGCGCTGGGCCGTCCGGGCAATCCGCCCGAGATCGTCACTGCCGCGCTGATGCTCGCGAGTCCGGCTTCATCCTATACCACGGGCGCGCTGCTGCGCGTCGACGGTGGGCAGCGTTAGGGCTGCGCGCGGTCGCGCCAGCTATGCTGCGGGCGATAGCCGATCAGTTCGGCGGCGCGCGCCGACGACTGGAGCGATTGGAAACCCTCGATCGTGCCGAGCGGCACATTCGGGAAATATTCGCCCATCAGCCCCGCGCTCGGCCGATCGATCAGCGTGTCCGCTGCGGCGATAAGCAGGCGCTGGTGGCCGGTGACGGATGCCTCGACCGCGCGAACGCACGCCGCTGCGGCATCCTCGGCATCGACATAGGACCAGAGATTCCATTTCCGCCGCGCCGGGTCGGCCTGCATCTTTTCCAGCCCGGCATAGTCATCGGCTGCAAAGACGTTGGAGAAACGCAGTGACACGATCGCCATGTCGTCATGCCAGCGAACGAATGTATCGGCCATCGTCTCGCCGAGCTGTTTCGCAAGGGCATAGGACCAGTTCGGCCGATCGGGGTGCGTTTCGTCGAGCGGTGCGAAGGCCGGCGGCTCTTCGAATGGCAGACCGAGGATCGTCTCGCTCGATGCCCATACGATCTTGCGGATGCCCAGCCGCGCGCAGGCCGAGAAGATATTGTAGGTCGAGCGTGTGTTGACCGCGAACGTCGCCTCGTCGGTTGCCAGTCCCGGCGCGGGGATGCCGACAAAGTGGACGACAGCGTCGGGCACGCCGCCCGCGGGATCGATCCCCGACAGCGCGCCCATCACCGCACCGAAATCGGTGCAATCGCAGCGCAGCTGGCGCCCGGGCTCGATCGGGCCCGCGATATCGAGTCCGGTGGCGCGATGCCCGGCCGTGCGCAATGCGGCGAGCGCGGGTCGCCCGATCTTGCCGGCGCTGCCGGTGACGACGACCTTCACGGCGTCAGCGCCGGAAGCCCGCGAGCCGCTGATCGAGGATCGCTTCGGCTTCGCCGATTATGCGGTCGATCAGTTCCTGACAGGTCGGGATATCATGGATCAGTCCCTGGACCATGCCCGCCCAGAAGACGCCCTTGCTGAGATCGCCGGTCCGCAGCAACTCGCGTCCCGCCGTGCCGGCGACCAGTTCCTGGACATCGCCGAATTTCGCATCCGGCTGCGACAGGCGGCGAACGACCTCTTCGCTGACTTCGCTTTTGCCGACGCGCGCAGTGTTCTTGAAATTGCGGAAGATCAGGAAGCTGCCGCGCTCGTCGTTGTCGACATAGGCCTGCTTCACATTGTCATGCACGGGCGCTTCTTTGGTCGCACAGAAACGCGTGCCCATGTTGATGCCCTCGGCGCCGAGACTGAGCGCGGCGATCAAACCGCGGCCGTCGCCGAAACCGCCCGATGCAAGCATCGGGATCTTCACCTTGTCGGCCGCCGCCGGAATCAGGATCAGGCCGGGGATATCGTCTTCCCCCGGATGCCCTGCGCATTCAAAGCCGTCGATCGAGATGATGTCGCAGCCAGCTTTCTCGGCCGACAGCGCGTGGCGCACCGCGGTGCATTTGTGGAGGATGGTGACCCCGTGCGGCTTTACCCGTGCCCAGATCTCGCGGACCGCCGGGGTGCCCGCGGTCTCCATGATCTTGACGCCGCTCTCGACCACCGCATCGGCATAAGCCTTGTAATCGGGCGAGTTAATCGTCGGAAAGACCGTCAGGTTGACGCCGAACGGCTTGTCGGTAAGCGATCGGCAACGCTCGATTTCGTCGCGCAGCGCTTGCGGCGTCGGCTGGGTCAGCGCGGTGATGATGCCGAGCCCGCCGGCGTTCGACACCGCGCTCGCCATCTCGGCGGTGCCGACCGCCTGCATCCCGCCCTGGACAATCGGATGTTCGATCTCCAGCATTTCGGTGATCCGCGTCTTGAAGCCCATCAGCCTACCCCTTCCTATTACTTGTCTAACCTAGTTATACTTCTTATATTCGTGTGACAAGAGGTGTCCTATGACGATCCTGCCGACAGCCATTCGCCGCGCCGTCATGGCGGACGAACTGGGACCGCCCGATGCCTATCGGCTTGTCGATCATGACCCGGGGCCGCCCTCGCCGACGCAAGTCCGCATCTCCGTCCGAGCGGCGGGGATCAGCTTCGTCGATGTGCTGACCGCCGCCGGTGGTTATCAGGTGAAGCCGCCGGTCCCTTATATCCCCGGCAGCGAATGCGCGGGGGTTGTCGACGCGACCGGCGACGAGGTGCGCGATTTCGCGGTGGGCGACAGGGTTGTCGGGAGCGGCTGGGGCGGCATGTTCGCCAACGCTGTAAACCTGCCCGCTCGCACGATACGCTCGATGCCGCAGGCACTGTCGTTCGAGGAAGCTGCCGTGTTCCCGGTGAGCTACGCGACAGCTTGGCACGCGCTCGTCGACCGCGGGCGGCTCCAGGCGGGCGAGACGCTCCTCGTCCTCGGCGCGGGGGGCGCTACCGGCTATGCGGCAGTGCAGATCGGCAAATATCTGGGCGCGCGCGTGATCGGATCGGCGTCGAGCGAAAGCAAGCGCGCACTCGCGGCCGCGGGCGGCGCCGATGCGGTGATCGATGCACGCGGCGACGACTGGCGCGATCAGGTCAGGGCAGCAAACGGCGGCCAGGGAGTCGATGTCGTCTTCGATCCGGTCGGCGGCGAGGCGACCGAGCCGGCGTTTCGGTCGCTGGCGTGGAACGGCCGGCATCTGGTGATCGGGTTCCCAGCTGGGATCGCGTCGCTGCGCACCAACCTGCCATTGCTCAAAGGCGCGAGCCTGATCGGAGTCGACATTCGCCAGTTCGGAATCTTCGAGCCCGAAAAAAGCGCCGCCAATCGCGATGCGGTGTTCGGGCTGGCAGCGGAAGGCAAGCTGAGGCCTGCGATTGCGCGACGCTATGCGCTCGCGGATTTTCAGGCGGCGATGGAGGATGCGGCGGCGGGAAAAAGTGCGGGACGGATCGTGCTGACGATGGATTAGCCCCAGCCGCGTGTCAGGCCGGAAAGGCGCCCGCGCCAGTCAGGCACCGCAGGCAGCGTGTCGAAATCCCTCGTCAGGCGCGCGACCAGATCGGCGACCGGCTCGACTGCGTCGATCAGCCCCGCGCTTTGCCCGGCGCTCCAGATGTCGCGCCACGGCATGACGCCATCGGGCATCGGCGAACGCACGGCGGGCAGCGCCTTGGCGTCGAGACCGACCGCTTCGATCGACTGGCGCATCCAGTGCGCCGGGACGCCGTTCATCGCTGCCGATGCGACGATATCGTCGGCGCCCACCGTGGGGATCATCGCGCGATGCCCCTCGACGACGCCGCTCTCGGGCGTTGCGATGAAGCGGGTACCCATGCAGGCAATGTCGCCGCCGAGTGCGAGCGACGCAGCAATACCATGCGCGTCGGCGATGCCGCCCGCGACGATCAGCAGCCCGTCGAAGATTCGTCGCACCGCGGGGACAAACGCCATCGGCGTCAGAAAGCCGGTATGGCCGCCTGCTCCGGCACAGGTAAGCATCAGCCCGTCGGCACCCGCGGCGATCGCCTTTTCGGCATGCTTCATCGTCGTCACGTCATGGACGACACGCCCGCCCCAACCGTGCACGCGCGCGACGAGCGCTGAAGGATCGCCCAGGCTCGAGAGCACAAGGGGCACGCGGTAGCGTTCGAGCAGATCGAGCCGGTCAGCGGCCTTCGGATCGGTTCCCCAGCGCGCGGGCATGTTCACGATCGGCGGCGCACCGCCGACGGCGGCCAGCGCCTTCAGATATGCCTCGAACTCGGCAAAGGACGTGACGGTACCGCCCTGCCAACCACCGATCACCCCGGCACGGCAACAGGCCACCGCGAGCGGCACCGACGAGGCGAAGCTCATCGGGGCGCACATCAGCGGTAGCACAAGATTCGACAGCACCGCGGTCAAGCGGTCGCCTTCAATGCGTCGAGCATGCGCGTATAGTGCTGCGGATTCCACACATCCTGATCCTCGCCCCAGCCGATCCCGCCGTCAATATCCCAGCGCATCAGCTGGTTCACGCCATATCCCGCTTCGCTCATCGTGCTGACGACGAGACCCTCGCTGACCATTTCGCGGCCCAGCTCGTCGACGAGCTCGACCTGCATATGCGTGCTCCAGCCGGTCTTGGGGCTGCGGAAGGTGCGCATCCGCGATCGGGCGGGATCGAGGCTGCCGAAGGTGCCGTCGCGGCGGATCCAGCCGGCGTTCATCGGCGCCCAGCCGTCGGCGCCGCCATCCTGTACGCGCACGAAGCCGAGGAAGCCGGTGCCGTCGCGGCGATGGCCGAAGATATATTGGATGCGCCCGCGCCCGCGTTCGCGCTCGATCTCGCGCCAGCGCGCGCCGCCGGGATGCTTCACCCGCTCCATGTCGTCCGCATAGACTTTGGGGCTCGCGGCATAAGGCCCGCCGCGAGGGCCCCAGGTGCGGTCGCGCACGCCGATCCCGTCGATGCGGATACGTTCGCCGCGCAAGGTCATCCAGCCTTCGACATGGCCCAGCTGGTCGTAGTGCGGCGTTGCCATGAACGGCGGCTTGCCCGGCGGGAAGCGATGCGGTTGATGGAGCCCGGTGTGCGTGAAATCGAGCGCGAAGCCGCGCGCCGGGTCCTCATACTGGAGGTGATATTTCATGCCCGGTTCGAGCATCTTGAGGCTGTAGCCGCCGCCGTTCTTGTCGCCGGGAAAGACGATGTCGGTGAGGTCGGGCGCGTCGGGCATCGGCGCTTCCTCGACCTTGCGGTAATAGGCCATGCGCGCCTGATCATACCCCTCGTCGTCCCACGCGAAGATACGCCAGGTGACGCTCTTGCGGTTGGGATAATAGGGCGCGTGGATCCAGCAGCCGATCTTGCGTTCGGGGATGCTGAACGACCACCAGTTGGTTTCGGTCTCGTAGGGATCGTCGGACAGCTGGTGGTAGCGGTCGTCCTCGGGCTTGAAGGCGAGATCGTCGGTCATGCAAGAGACTCCAGTTCGTCGAGAGCGGCGGTGAAGAGCGCGGCGATGCGGCCGACATCGGTGATCTTCGCGGCATCGGCGATGACACCCATGTCGAGATTGTCCCCGCTGCGCCGCGACGTGATGTTGAGGAAGCGGCCCGAGCCGATGATCGGGACGGGGTAATTATGAAGTTGGCGAAAGCCGGCATAGCTGCGTGCTTCCGCGGGGCCGGGGACGTTCGACAGCGTCAGATTGCCGGGAAGCAGCCGCTTGCCGCCCGCCATGCGCTCGGCGAAGGCGGCGCGGCGGTCGCGCGCGCCAAATGGCTTCTCGGCGGCGTCGAGAAGCGCCTCGTCATGGCCGGTGCGCTGCATCTCGGATGCCATCGACGCCTGGATCGCGCGAAGCCGCTCGACCGGATCGGGGAGATGCGTCGCGAGGTGCGGATGCAGGGCGACAATGCGGTTGCCGAACATCCCGTGCGTGTCGCGGCGGTACGAACGCGCCGAATTGACCACCAGCGGGGTTGCGGGGAGATCGTCGATCTCGATCAGATAATTGCGCAGCGCGGTGCTGGCGAGCGTCAGGAAAATGTCGTTGACGGTCGCGTCGAGTTTGGCGCCTGCCGCTTTCACCCGCGCGAGCGGCAGGCTGATCGTCGTATAGCGGCGCCGGTCCGAGGTTGGCCCCGACATTTTGAGCTCCGGCGTCGGTTCGCGATCGTCCTTGAACGCTTCGAGCGCGGCGAGCGCTTCCTTGCGGCGCGCGGCTTGGGCGGCGCGCAAATCGGCCTCGGTCGCAAAGCGTGCCTCGGCACGCTGACACCATTTTTCGGGCTCGGGCAGTCGCGCATCGGCGAAGCGCGCGGTTGCTGGCGGCGCCGCGTCGCTGAGCAGGCCGAGGATGGCCTGAAACCCGATGCCATCGGCGACGCTGTGATGAACCTTGAGATAGATTGCGCTGCCGCCCGCCGTAAGTTGTTCGAAGACATGCGCCGCGAAGGGCGGCCCTGACAGGTCGAGCCGCCGCATATTGAGCGACGCGACCGCGTCGTAAAGTTCGGCCTCGCTCCAGGCCCCGTCGTGCGGCTCGACGGCGACGAGCGTTTCGAGATCGGCGCGCGCGATGTCGGCCCAGACGTCGCTGTCATAGCCGTCGGGCGCTTCGTGCAGGCGCACGAGCAGCGGCGTCGCCGGGAGCCGATCGGCAAACTGGCGACGGAGCACGGCGGCCAGCCCTTCCTGCGCGTCCAGCGGCACGTCGAGAATGATCAGCGCGCCGACGTGCATCGGCGAGGCGTCGGTCTCCGACAGGATCATGAAATGATCGTCGGGGCGCAGCCTCCGCACCCCCGGCGCCAATTGCAGGCTGTCCGGCGCGTTCACCGCTTACCAGCTGGCCAGATCGGCCGCCCGCGCGCGATGCTCCGACGGGCTGCCGAGCCAGGCACGGTCGAACAAGGCGCGGCGGAACCAGTAATTGAGACCATATTCCCATGTGTAGCCGATACCACCATGCGCGGCGACCGCGGCGCGCGTCGCGCGGACATAGACGTCGCACAGATGCGCTTTCGCCATCGCTGCAGCCCTAGTCGCATCGGGAAGCTCCGCATCCCACGCATAGGCGGCGTACCAGACGAGCGCCCGCGCGGGCTCGACGTCGAGCGCCATATGCGCGAGCTGGTGCTTGAGCGCCTGAAAGCGCCCGACCGGCTGCCCGAACTGCTCGCGCTCCTTGGCATAGGCGACGCTCATGTCGGTGACCTTTTGCGCGCCGCCGAGCGCGTCGGCGGCGCAGAGCACCAGTGCCGCATCGGCAAGGCGCGCGGTGATCGGATCGGTGGCGGCGAACAGCATTTCGCCCGCGCCTTCGGCGAATGCGACCTTCGACACCGGACGCGTGCGATCCGAGGCCCTGACCGCTTCGATCGTCACGCCGTCACCCGCGGGCACCAGCCGCACGCCCGCGGCGCGGTCGACGACCAGGAAGATATCGGCGGCGCGCGCGCAAGGGACGAACGCGCTGCCGCCGTGCACCAGCGTCGCGACGGCTTCGCCACTCGCCAGGGCATCGAGATTGGCTTTGCCGCTCGCCGCAGCCGCCGCGACGGCGAGGAGCTGGCCGATGAGCGGCCCTGCCGCCGCCGCCTCACCCGCCACCTCGCAGGCCAGCGCGGCGTCGAGCAACCCCATACCGCTGACGGGTAACAAGATGCCGCCAAGGCCGAGCGCCATCAGCGCATCCCAGCTTGCGCGGTCGAAATCGGCGTCGCCGTCGGCGAAGGCATGGATACGCTCGATCGGCCAGCTGTCGGCGAGCGTGCCGCGCACGGCTTCCTGGATCGCCTTCTGTTCTTCGGTCAGGTGAAAATGCATCGGTCAGCGTTCCCCGCTCATCGCAAGATCGCGCGGCAGGCCGAGGCCGCGTTCGCCGATGATGTTGCGCTGGATGTTCGATGCGCCGCCGGCGATCGAATTGCCGAGGCTGCCCATGATCTGGTCGAGCCATTTTTCGGGGCCGCGCGGCCCGCGATTACCGCGTCCGCCCGCCCCTGCGGGTTCAATGAAGGCATGTTCGTCGATCAGTTCCTGCGCCAGAAGTGCCATCTCATGCCCGATCTCGGTGAGCAGCAGCTTCATCATCAGCGACACCGGTCCCGGATCCTCGCCCGCCGCGGCGCAACTGAACAGGCGAAAGCTGGTGTAGCGGTGCGAGAGGACGAAACCCTCGATCTGCGCGAGCTTGTCGCGGATCACAGGGTCGCCGATACGATCGACTTCCTTTGCCAGTTCGACCAGCTTTGCGAACTGGCGCCCGAGTCCGTCGGCGCTGCCGATGCTCGCGCGCTCATGCTTCAGCGTCGTGCGGCTGACATACCAGCCCTGCCCGCGTTCGCCGACCTGCCACGACACCGGCGTTTCGGCATTGTCGAAGAAGAATTCGCAGAAGGTGTGATCGCCCTCCTCGCCCGTCATCTGGCGGATCGGCCGCCGGGTGACACCGGGCTGGTTCAGGTCGATGAGCAGGTAGGTAATGCCGTCATGCTTCGGCGCGTCGGGCTCGGTGCGCACGAGCATGAACATGTGCGTCGACTGCATCCCCTGCGACGTCCAGATCTTCTGGCCGTTGATGATCCACTTGCTGCCGTCGGCAGACAATTCGCCCTTGGTCCGCACGCTTGCCAGGTCGGATCCCGATCCGGGCTCGGAATATCCCTGCCCCCAGATATAATCGCCCTCGACAGTCCCGCGGATGAAGAGCTCCTTCTGCTCGTCGGTTCCCTTTTCGAGCAGCGTTGGCACCGTCATGTTCATGCCGTTGCCGCCGACCTCCATCGGCGCGCGGGCGCGGGCGAATTCCTCACGGATCACCTGCGCCTTGATCACGTCGACCGGCTGCTCCGAGCCGCCATAACGCTTCGGAACCGCGCGATAGAGATAGCCCGCTTCGGTTGCGGCGGCACGGAAGGCGCGGATGAAGGCCTTGAGATCGGCGCCGCGCAAGTCCGCGGCGGGCGGCCAGTGCGACGACAGAAAGGCGCGGACCTCCGCGCGAAAGGCTTCGGCGGCCTCGCCATAGCTCAGGTCCATCGCACGCTCTCCCTCGAATTTGGTCAATGCTATGCCCGAGTTATATAACTACGTCAAATATGTTGTGCGCTTGCGCGAGCTTGATTAGGAGGGATTGATGAGCCTCGATACGATCACCGTTCCGCATTATTTCATCGCCGATGGCGAAGGTTTCGACCCGTCGGGTCTCGCGCGCAATCCCTGGTTCGCCGACGCTGTCGCGGGAGGGCCGATCGCGGCGCTGATCGGGCATATCGTCGAGGATGCGGGCTTCGATCCCGATTTCGAGATCTGCCGCCTGACGATCGACATTTTGGGAATTGTCCCGCGGACGCTGCTGGTGCCCCATATCGTGCCGGTGCGGCAGGGGCGGCAGGCGCAGCTTCACCGCATCGAACTTATCGCGGGCGGCAAGCTCGTCGCGCAGGCGCATGTCCTTCGCGCGCGGCACCTCGACACTCCCGAATTCCCGCCGCCCCAACCGCACCCGGCACCCGCAGACGTGCCCGAGGATAATTTTCTCATTGGCGCCAGCATGGCAGGGGCGATCAAGACGCGTCCGATCATGGGCCGGGTCCGTGAACCCGGCCGCGGCGTATCGTGGATGCGAATGGATGGCGAGGTCGTTTCGGGCGTTCCGACATCGCCGTTCGTGAAGGCGTGCCTCTTCGCCGATTTCGGCAATGGCGTCGGTAGCGCGACGCACGCGCATGAATGGAGCTATGCCAATCTCGACATCTCGGTGCAGTTCCTGCGCATGCCGCGCGGCGACTGGTTTCTGCTCGACGCGCATACCCAAGGTGCGGGCAACGGCCATGCCGTCGCGCAAACGGTCTTCGCGGACGAGGATGGCGTCTATGCCAAGGGAACGCAGACCGTGTTCGTGGGGCCGGGTCGCCCGCGCGATTGAGACTATTCGCCGCGAAACTGCGGCGCGCGCTTTTCGGTCGCCGCTGCCAGCCCCTCGCGATGATCCTTGCTGCCGAGCAGCAGCGCCTGGTTCGGCAGGTTCGCCTGCCATTCGGCTTCCATGCTGCTTTCAAGCGCGCGCTGGATCGATTGCTTGACCGTCGCATAGCCGAGCGGCGCCGAGGCCGCGAGTTCGCGGGCCAATGCTATGCCGCGCGCTTCCAGATCGTCCCGCGCGACGACTTCGCTGACCAGTCCGATAGCAAGCGCCTCTTCGGCGCGCACCTGCTTGCCGCGGAGGCACATCTCCATCGCGCGGCCCAGTCCCACGACGCGGGGCAACAGAAAGGTTCCGCCGAGCGGCGGCATAATGCCGAGCTTGATCCAGCTTTCCTGGAACATCGCGGTATCGGCAGCGACACGAAAATCGCACGCGAGCGCGAGTTCGCAGCCAACCGTCACCGCAGCCCCCTGCACAAGTGCGAGCGTCGGTTTGGGGCAGCGATAGATCGCCCGCGCCGCGCCCTGGAAGTTTGCGTAGACCGTGTCCTTGATCTCGCTGGCCGACATGCCCGTCAGCCGTTGCAGAAACGCGAAGTCGGCGCCGACCGAGAAATGCTTTCCTTCGGCGGCGAAAATGATCGCGCGCACGTCGCGCTCACCCGAGAGCGCGGCAAAGGCGTCACGAATCTCGCCGAGCATTTCGGGCGACGATGCATTGCCGATATCGGCCCGCGCGACGACCACCGCCGCAACGCCGTCCTCATGACGATCGATGCGGATATGCGTGAAATCAGCCATCCGGATTCTCGGCCTTCTTCTTCTCGCGCCAGATCATCGCGGTCGCGCTTGTCGACAGGCCCATGTTCAGCGCCTCGGCATCGAGCGCGGCCTCGAACGCCCAGTCTTCGGCATTGTTGAGGTTGGTTTTCATATAGCGATAGCCCATGCGCGGACCGTCGGCGAGGCGCCGCGCCGCCGCCATCGTCGCGTCGTGCAGCGCTTCGTCGTCGAACAAGCGCGTATAGATGCCTTTTGCAAAAGCCTCTTCGGCGGAGAGCTTCTCGCCGAGCAGGAACAGTTCGCGCGCCACGCCGGTGCCGACGATCTTGGTCCAGAACCAGGTCGATCCGAAATCGCCCCCCGCCCCGATGCGGTCGAAGGCGGTCAGGAAGCTCGCACTCTTGCCGGCGAAGCGCAGGTCGCACGCCCCGGCGATGCCGATCCCCGCGCCCGCGACCGGACCGTTGACCATCGCGATCGTCGGCTTGGGCATTTCGTGGAGCAGGCGCGAGGTTTCCATGAACCCGCGCAGCCGGACGAAGCTCCGTTCGTTGCGGCTTCCGACGTCGGAATTGGCGGGCACGACCGCCTTGTCGGCGCCGCCTTCCTTGAGATCGCCGCCGGCGCAGAACCCCCTGCCCGCGCCGGTCACGACGACGCAGCCGACCGACGCATCGCGCGCCGCGTCGGCGCAGGCGTCGGCGAGCGGCGCCATGATCGAGCTTGTCAGCGCGTTGAGCCGGTCGGGCCGGTTGAGGGTGATGGTGCGGACCCCCGCATCATCGTCGATCAGCACTTCGGACATGGATTCCTCCCCTGTTCCGTTCTTGTCGAAGGGAATGGAGGGCGAATCAATCCCCGCCAAGTTCGCGGTGGCGCGCCAGCATGCGCACTGCCTTTTCCGCGAGGTCGTCGGGCACGGCGGGATAAAGCGGTAGCGGGCGGGACTTGCTCGGCAATGCGATCGTCGCGGTCGCGCGCACGGTTTCCTCGTCGCGCTGGTTGGTGAATTTCACCGCCACATCGACGAAGCTCTGGCCGCCCTCCTCGCGCTTGGCGAGCACTTCGCCGGTCACGCGCTGGACGTCGCCCATATAGTTGAACTTGCGGATCTCGTCGTGGATGTGGGTGATGACGGCGTCGTCGCCGGCCCAGTCGCTGAGATATTGCCACAGATAATTTTCGCGCATGACCCCATAGTCATAGGCCATCGGATTGCCGATCGCCTGCGCCCAGGTCGGGTCCCAGTGCAGCCGCTGCGCGACGTCGGGAATGCCATATTCATTCTTCACATAGAAGGCCGGGATGCGCTGGCGGTTCTTGTGCGCGAGGCGGTTAGCGGTCGGCGCATAGGGCACGAAGCCGTAACCGCCGGCATGGAAGCAGATCACGTCCGTGACGGTCAGCGGGCCCTTGGCCTGCAGCCCCAGCGAATCACCCTTCTCGACGCTCTCGAACCAGCGCTTTTCGGCGCCCTGGACGCTTTCGGCGGCATAGATATCCTCAATCGCCTGCATTTCCTCGTCGGTGTACGTCGCGGGCTCGATCGATGAATATTTGCCCTTCTTGGCGGCGGTCTTGCGCTCGGTCAGTACGCGCAGGATGCGATAGACCGCGACGACCTCGCCGCGCTGGTTGATTTTCACGTCGCGGCGCACGCCGATCACCGAACGCCCGGCGAATTCGGACTGCTTGACCTCGCAGGTCTCGTCGCCGTTGAAGCTGTAGATTGTATCGCCGGGATAGATCGGGCGATAGAAATCCCATTGCGAGCCCGAGACGAAGACGTGGATCCCCTTGAACAGACTCTTGCGGAGCGCCTTGATCTCGTCGGGAACGGGGTCGCCCAGCATCGGCCGGTTGATGACGCCCGCCATCATCCCGGGCGCGATGACGCTGCCCCAGCGGGTCTTCTTCGCATAATGCGGATCGGTATAGAGCGGATTGTCGTCGCCGATACCGTGCGCGAAGTTGCGGATATTATCCTCGGTCGCGACCTGGATATATTCGCGCGTCTTCGCCGCCTGGTCGAACCCCAGCAGCTTGCGCTGCCGCTCTATGTCCGCGTCGGTAATCTCGTAGGCGACGGCCTTCTGCCACTCTTCGCTTTCCTTGATGTCGTTTTTCGCCTCGGCCATCGCATATCTCCCTTGTCACCAGTTATATAACTAGGTAATACATCCCCAATAGCGAAGCAAGGGGATAGTGCCGTAATGGAAGTTCGCCGCATCAGCGATGCTTTGAAGGTGCGTGCGCAGCATCAGGCGAGCGAGATCGCGCACGACGATACACGGCGCCAGATCAGCTTCGCCGAATGGGATCGCGAGGCCGACGAGATCGGCGGCGGCCTCACCGCAGCGGGCCTCGTTCCCGGCGACCGCGTGTTCCTGCCGATCAGCAATGCACGCGCGGTCGAAATGGCGATCGCGGTGTTTGCGGTGTTCCGCGCGGGCGGGATCGCCTGCCCGATCAACACTCGCCTCAACCCCCGCGAGATTTCCGACTATGCGGCTCTATGCGAACCGCGCTTCTGTCTGACCGACGCCCCCGAGTTGGTGAAGGATCTGGAACTCGACGGCTGCTGGCATGTCGACGCAATGCCGCGCGACCTGTCCGCGCTTCCCGATCAGGCCAGCCTCGACCCCAACGCCGATGCCGAAATCCTCGGCACGTCGGGCACGACGGGCAAGATCAAGGGTGTCGTCGTCTCGCATCCCGACCTGATGACCGGGGTCACCGGCTATAATCAGGACCGCTCGCGCTCGACCCTGAACGCGTTGCCGCTCACCGGCTCCGGCGGCAATATCGGCATCGTGATGCTCCCCGCGCGCGGCGGCGCGACCGCGATCACCCAGCCGAAGTTCGATCCCAAGGGCTTCCTCGAGCTGGCGAAGGAAAAGCGCCCGAACCTGATCTATTTGGTGCCATCGATGCTGCGGCTCGTGCTCGATCATCCCGACGTCGCCGACTACGACATGGCGGGGGTCAAATATCTGATGACGGGCACCGCGCCGCTTCCGCACGATTCGGTGAAACGCGCGGTCGAACTGTGGCCGCACCTACGCATCCGGAACAGTTACGGCATGTCCGAAGGCGGGGTCGGGCTGGGCACGACCAGCCAGGAGCAGGTGCTGAAGCCCGGCTGCGTCGGCAAGCTGCCGGCTCATATGCAGATTCGTGACGAGGCGGGCAATGTCATATCCGAGCCAAATGTCGTCGGCGAAATCTACGGCTGGCAGAAGCACCCGCGTCGCTACTGGAACGACGCAGAGGCGACCGCCGAGAGCTTCAAGGGCGGCTGGACCAAGACCGGCGACCTCGGCTACGTGGATGAAGATGGCGACCTGATCATGGCCGGCCGGTCGAAAGAGTTGATCATCCGCGGCGGCTACAACATCACGCCGCTCGAGATCGAGACCGTGCTGCATCTGCACCCGGCGGTCCAGCAGGCCGCGGTCGTCGGCGTGCCGCACGAGGTGCTGGGCGAGGATATTGCGGCGGCGGTGACGCTTCGCCCCGGCCAGGCCGCGACAGGCGACGAGATCATCGCCTTTTGCAGGGAGCATCTGGGCGACAACAAAGTTCCGCGCACGCTGGTGGTGATGGACACGATGCCGCTCAATCCGAACGGGAAGATCTTGAAGAAGGATCTGGCTGCCCCGCTGGCGAAGGCAGCGGCGGAGCGGCGACGGGCGGCCTAGCCCGTCCTCTCCCTAAAGGAGAGGGAGACAAGTTACCCCTTTAACGTCTCGAATGGCACATCCTTGTCCATTCGCACTTCGCCCGGCATCCCCAGAACGCGTTCGGCGATCTGGTTGCGCAGCACCTCGTCGGCACCGCCTGCGATGCGCATCACGGTCGAATAGATATAATCATACTGAACGTCACCGGTCGCGGTGTCGCCAGCTTCGGGGGCAATGCCCGCGAGCCCGCGCAGCTCGAGCGCGAGGCCATTGGCCTTCTGGTAGCGCCCCGCATAGGCAAGCTTGACCATCCCCGCGAGTGCGCCGGGATTTTCGCCTTTGGAGACCATGGTCCGCAGCCGCGCCTGAAAGAATCGTTCGCCCTGTTCCTCGGCGAGTGCTTCGGCGAGTTGCTGGCGCACCGCGCGGTCGTCGAGCATGGTACCGCCATGCCCATCGGGGGTCGCCGCGGCATAATCGAGCAAAGGCCCGATCCCGCTACGATGCGCACCCGAGCCGAGGCGTTCTCCCATCAAGACGGTCATGCAGCAGGCCCAGCCCTCGCCCTCTGCCCCGATCCGGTTCGCGTCGGGGATGCGGACGTCGGTGAGAAAGGTTTCGTTGAACTCGCTCGCACCCGAAATCTGGCGGATCGGGCGCGTCTCGATTCCCGGCGTCTTCATGTCGACGACGAAGAAGGTCAGCCCCTTATGCTTGGGCAAGGTTGGGTCGGTCCGCACAACCAGAATACCCCAGTCCGTCAAATGCGCCCAGCTCGACCAGACTTTCTGGCCGTTGACGATCCAGTCGCCGCTGCCGTCATCGGCACGCACCGCCTTGGTGCGTAGCGCCGCGAGGTCGGACCCCGCGGCAGGCTCGGAGAAGAGCTGGCACCACGTCAGGTCGCCCTTCAGCGTCGCTTCGATAAAGCGTGCGCGCTGTGCGTCGGTGCCGTGTTTCGCGATCACGGGCAGCGCCATGCCGGTGCCGATCGAAGTGAAGGGCCCCTTGGGCAGGTGATATTTGCCCTCTTCCTCGGCGAAGATCACCGCCTCCGCGCCCGACAGGCCGCGCCCACCGAGCGCCTTGGGAAAGGTCAGGCCCGACCAGCCGCCCTCGTAAAGCGCGCGCATCCACGCCCGGCCACGATCGGCCTCTTCGGTGTCGGGTATTTTTTCGCCCGGCGTCAGCTCGTGCGCTGGGGCATGCGCAGCGAGCCAATCGCGCGCTTGCGAGCGGAAGGCGGCTTCTTCGGAGCTGTCGTTGAAATCCATCTTACGCCGCTTTCACTTGGCTGCCCGGCTGCGCGTTCAGCAACCGGTCGGCCCAGAAACCCCGGTTGCCCAGATGCACGCTGAGCATGCGCTCGCGCCGGTAATAGAAATGGCAGTTCGCCTCGAAGGTATAGCCGATGCCGCCGTGCACCTGCAGATTCTCGCGCGCGGCGAGTTCGAAGCATTTGATGCCCGACAGGCGCGCTGCCGCCGCCGCTGCCGGCAGATCGTCGGGCGAGGATTCGGCCGCCCAACCGCCATAATAGGCATTGGAGCGCGCGAGTTCGGTCGCCACCGCGACATCGGCGAGCTTGTGCTTGATCGCCTGATACCCCGCGAGCGGACGTCCGAACATCTGGCGTTCCATCGCATAGTCGCGCGCCATGCGAAGGCAGGCTTCGGACGCGCCCACGGCTTCGAACGCCGCGTGCACCGCCGCATTGTCGATCAGCCGGTCGAGTTTGCCTGCTCCCGGCATTGCCTCCGCAACGGCGTCGGCGAAATCGAGGCGGTAGTGCGGGCGGAGCTGGTCAAAGCTGTCGAGCTTCGTCCGCGTCACGCCGGGCTGATCCAATTCGACCAGCGCAAAGCTGCCTCCCGCGACGAGAACGACCGCGATATTGGCGATGCCGGCGTCGGCGACCGGAGACTTGCTTCCCGAAAGGCGCCCGCCCGCGAGCGATGCGCCCGTCGCAAAGACCGGCCCCGGCCCCTCGGCATAGGCGAAGGTTGCGAGCGCATCGCCGCTCGCCAGCTTGGGAAGCCACGCCGCCTTCTGCGCCTCGCTTCCGGCGAGGCGGATCGCCTCGGCTCCCAGGATGATCGAACTCATGAACGGCACCGCAGCATTCGCAGCGCCGAGCGCTTCCATGATCACGCCAAGGTCGAGCGCGCCAAGGCCGAGCCCGCCATGCTCTTCGGGAATCGCAGCACCGAGGAAGCCCATGCCGGCGAGCGCGTGCCACAACGGCTCGTCCCATTCGGCGCCCGAATCGATCAGTGCTCGCAGACGGTCGAACGACGACATATCGGCCAGAAGCGACCGCGCTTGCTCGCCGAGCATTTTCTGTTCATCGCTTAGGTCGAAATTCATCGCAGGCCTTGCCCTCTTGTTGTGGACTATGTCATAGCGAGTTGTATAACTAGGTCAACCATGAGAACGGCCGGAGAGGAAGCCCCGCCCATGCAGTATGAAACCATTCTGGTCGATGTCGCCGATCATATCGCCACGATCACCCTCAACCGGCCCGAGGCGATGAACAGCTTCACAAAGCAGATGATGGACGAATTCGAGCATCTGTGGAAGTGGATCGCGCGCCAGGACGATGTCCATTGCTGCGTGCTACGCGCCGCGCCGGGCAAGGCGTGGTGCACGGGGGTCGACGTCAAGGAATCGCAAAAGCCCGGTGGGACCGTCGTCGACCTCGCCAACATCTGGCACTGCGAAGACCCCGGCAATTACCTAGGGCCCAAGTCGATGAACTGCTGGAAGCCGGTGATCGCCGCGGTGCACGGCATGGCCGCGGGCGGCGCCTTTTACTGGCTCAACGAGAGCGACATCATCATCTGTTCCGAGGAAGCGACCTTCTTCGACCCGCACGTCACCTATGGCATGACGAGCGCGCTCGAGCCGATCGGCATGACGTATCACATGCCGCTGCACGACGTGCTGCGGATGGTGTTGCTCGGCAATGACGAGCGCATCGGCGCCGGGACCGCGCTGCGCATCGGACTGGTGAGCGAAATCACGACGCTGGACGAGCTGTGGCCGCGCGCCCACGAACTAGCGACGGCGATCGCGGCGAAACCCCCGGCAGCGACCGCCGGTTCGGTCAAGGCGATATGGGAGTCGCTCGACCTGCCGCGCAGCGTCGCACTCCAGCAGGGGCTTAAATATTGCCAGATCGGCAACCCGGTCGGCGTGCCGCAGGTGAACCGCGCGGCGCTGATGGCCGACAAGGCCAAGAAATTTACGATCCGCTAGCGGCAGCGTCGCGTCGGACCGAGAAATAGACCTACGAAAAAGCGAGGGATTGGACACGCATGTCGATTTTGTATGACGAAGGCCAGCAGGCGATCGCAACCGAATCGCGCCGCGTGCTCGAGGCGCGGATGAACAAGGACGAGCTGTTGCCACTGCTCGAGATGACCGGCCGCTATCACGAGGGATTCTGGAACACTGTCAAGGAACAGGGCTGGACCGCCCTCGCATTGCCGGAGGAATATGGCGGGCTTGCACTGGGCCTCGTTGAACTCGGCCTGATCGCGCATCAGGCTGGCCGTACCCTGAGCGGCGCGCCGTTCCTGACTTCGGGTTTCGGCTGCGCCAAGGCGATCGAACTTTACGCATCGGACGAACAAAAGACGCGCTGGCTGCCCGGACTTGCCAGCGGCGAAATCGTCGGCGTCGTCGCCTTTGCGTCGGGCTCCGATCCGCTGCCCGCCTATCCGGCAATCCGCTTTGCCGATGGCCGGATCAGCGGGCGGGCGGCCGGGGTTACCGGCGGCCTCGTCGCCGACATCGCGGTGGTCTACGCCATGGGGTCCCTGGGCCCCGTTCTCGTCGTGGCCGAATTTTCCGATGTCGAGCGCAGCGCCATCGGCGGCTTCGACAACAGCCGCTGCTACGCCCACCTTGGTTTCACCGATATCCCGGCGCAGCCGCTCGCCATCGACGGCGCAGCGCGCGAAGCCGCGCTCCACATCCTCTCGCTCCAAGCGGTCATTACCGCGCACGAGCAGACGGGTGGCGCCGAGGCGATGATGGAAATCGCGCGCGACTATGCACTGACGCGCCGCGCCTTCGGCCAGGTCATCGGCGCCTTCCAATCGGTCAAGCATCGTATCGCCGACCTCTACGGTTTGGTCGAACTCGCGCGCGCGAACTGCATTCATGCCGCATCGCGCGAAGGCAAAGATGATTTCATCATTGCGGCGGCTGCGGCGCGCCTGTCGGCGACCGAGGCTTATGACACCGCCGCCCGCGATTGCATCCAGATCCATGGCGGCATCGGCGTGACCTGGGAAATCGGACTTCACCTCCACATGCGCCGCGCGCGCAGCCTCGCGATCGAGCAGGGCAACGGGCTGTTCTGGGAAGATATATTGGTCGACCGCCTTACGGGAGAAGCGGCATGAGCGATCTCGAAGCCTATCGCGCCAGGGCTGCCACCTGGCTCGAATCGATGGTGCCAGCGTTCGGCAAAGCAGCGCGCAAAGGCCTGTCCGAAACCGACGACCTTGCCCTCGCCCGCCGCTATCAGGCCGCAAAGTTCGAAGCCGGCTACGCTGGCATCAACTGGCCGGTCGAATATGGCGGTCAGGGGCTCGGACATCTCGAAAAGGTGACCTTCGACAGCGAGGAAATGAAGCACGGCTTCCCCAACGCCTATTTCGGCATCTCGCTCGGCATGCCGGTGCCGATCCTGATGCAGTTCGGCGAAGACAAGGCCTTTGTGAAGGAGCGCGTGCTGAAGGCGCTGCGCGGCGAGGAAATCTGGTGCCAGCTCTTTTCGGAACCCGCAGGCGGATCCGACCTCGCCGGGCTACGGACCAAGGCCGAACCCGACGGCAACGGCTGGAAAATCAACGGGCAAAAGGTCTGGACGAGCTGGGCGCAATATAGCGATTATGGCGTCATCGTCGTCCGCACAGACCCGAATGTGCCAAAACACAAGGGACTCACCTATTTTTGGGTCGACATGAAAGCGCCCGGCGTCACCGTGCGTCCGATCAGGCTTGCGGGTGGCGACAGCCACGTCAACGAGGTGTTCTTCGACGATGTGAAGGTCGACGACGATCACCGCATGTCGCCCGTTGGCGGCGGCTTTGCCGTCGCCATGGCGACGCTGATGATCGAACGCTATGTCGCGACCGACAGCGGCGGCTTCGGCCCGCATCTCGACCTGTTCGTCGCGCTTGCCAGGGACATAAATCTCAATGGCAAGCCCGCGATCGCCGACGGCCGCATCCGGCAGCAGATCGCGCGTAACTATGCGATGCGGAACGGTCTCAATTCGATCACCGCGCGCGCGATGGCGATGATGCAGGCGGGTATGGTCCCGGGCCCCGAGGGCTCGCTCAACAAGCTGGTGTCGGTGCGGTCGCGCCAGAAGCTGTCCGAACTCGCGATCGACCTTCAGGGCAACGATGGCTTCGCCTTCGACGACCACGCCTCGCAAAAGGAGGATTGGACGTCGAGCTGGATCAACGCGCCCACCGGCCGCATCGCGGGCGGCGCCGACGAGATGCTGCTCAACACCATCGCCGAGAAAATCCTCGGCCTGCCGCAGGACCATCGCCCCGACAAGGGCGTCCCCTTCAACCAGATCCCCGCCTGACCACAAGGATTCACGCCATGACCGAAGCCTATATCATCGATGCCGTCCGTACCCCGCGCGGGATCGGCAAGCCCGGCAAGGGCGCCTTGTCGCATCTGCATCCCCAGCATCTCGCCGCGACCGTTCTCGCCGCGATCCGCGACCGCAACAATCTCGATACCGCGACGGTCGACGACATCATCTGGTCGACCTCGACCCAGAAGGGCAAGCAGGGCGGCGATCTCGGCCGCATGGCGGCGCTTTCGGCCGGCTATGACACCAAGGCATCGGGAACCACGCTCGACCGCTTCTGCGGCGGCGGCATCAGCACGGTGAACTTCGCCGCAGCGACCGTCATGTCGGGCATGGAAGACTGCGTCATCGCCGGCGGTACCGAGATGATGAGCTATACGGCAACCCTCGCCGCCGAGGAAGCCAATGCCGGGATCAAGCCGCTCGGCATGGGATCGGGCCATGCCGCGCTCGATGCGATCCATCCCCAGTCGCACCAGGGCGTCTGCGCCGACGCGATCGCCGCTCGCGAGGGCATCAGCCGCGAGGCTGTCGATGCCCTGGCTCTCGAAAGCCAGAAGCGCGCGGCCGTCGCGATTGCCGAAGGCCGCTTCGACAAGTCGGTGGTCCCGGTCCTCAATCCCGACGGCAGCGTTGCGCTCGACCGCGAGGAATTCCCGCGCCCCGAAACGACCGCCGAAGGGCTCGCCGGGCTCAAGGCGAGCTTCGGCGCGCTCAAGGATTTCGACCTTGGCGGCGGCGTGACGTTCGCCAAGCAGATCCAGCGCGTCTATCCGGGCCTCGAATGGGAGGGCATTCATCATGCAGGCAACAGCTCGGGCGTCGTCGACGGGGCCGCGGCGATCCTGCTGACGTCGAAAGACTATGCCGACAAGCACGGGCTGAAACCCCGCGCCCGCGTCGTCGCCTATGCCAATGTCGGCGACGATCCGACGCTGATGCTCAACGCTCCGGTTCCGGCGGCAAAAAAAGTGCTCGAAAAGGCCGGGCTGACGAAGGAGGATATCGACGTCTGGGAAATCAACGAGGCCTTTGCCGTCGTCGCCGAGAAGTTCATTCGCGACCTCGATCTCGATCGCGAAAAGGTCAACATCAACGGCGGTGCGATGGCGCTCGGCCACCCGATCGGCGCGACGGGATCGATCCTGATCGGCACCGCGCTCGACGAACTCGAACGTTCGGGGGGCCGCTACGGCCTCGTCACCATGTGCGCTGCGGGCGGCATGGCTCCTGCCATCATCATCGAGCGGATCTGAGGATGTTTCGTTTCGAGGCGAAGTTTCACGACATTTCGCTCTGTTTCGTTCGGCCGCGCAAGCGGAGCTTAGGCACAGAATGAACAGCCATCTGATAAGGGCTTCGGACAACGATCAGCCATCCGAAGCCCTTGCTGTCAGAAGGATGCCGTAACGCTAGCCACGACCGCGGCATCGGCGATCGAGCCAGTGCCATCCAGCCCCTTGCTGAAATTGGGCTGCAGGCGCGCCGCGTCGGATCTGCTGATGTCGGTATCGACGTATGAGAGATTGAGCGTCAGGTTGCGCCAAGTCGCGTCGACCCCGAGCGACCAGTCCCAATAGCGGCCGGTCGGCGCGACACTCGTCCCGTTGGGTCCGAGACCGGGATTGCCGTCCGAATAGCCGATGTGCGCCTTGGCCGTCAGCGGGGTTGCGCCGATCGCGACGGCGCCGTCACTCCAAAGATAGAGATTATCCTCGCTCTGTCCGCGACTGTTCGGCGCCGCCGATACATTCGCAAGCGCATATTGCTTGGGCGCATATGCGACGCCAGCCGTGAGCGTCGCCGGCCCCGTGGTCCCCGTCAGCTTCACATAGGGCTCCGCGAAGTCGGAGTCGTCGGCGCCGCCCGGATACATGTACCAGACCAGTCCGACATCGAGCGTCGTATTGTCCGCGATCGACGCCTTGTATCCGCCGATCAGATCGAGCTCCATATTGGCGCCGCCGAACGTGCCCCAGCCGGAGAGATTGGAGCCCCAGACGCCAGCATAGAGGCCGCTTTCATGCGTCACAGTCAGTCCGCCCTGTATCGCCATTTCCTTGTCGGATTGCGACACGCCGCGGAAGCGGTAATCGGAAGCGAGCGTTGCCGACCCCGCGATGGTGACCGCCTGTTTTTCCTCTTCCTGAGCCCCAGCGGCAACGGGCAAGAATCCCGCCGTGATGGCGATGACCGTGATGATGCTTTTCATATCGTCCTCTTGAAAGCGCTTCGCCGCAAATGGCGGAAGCTCGCGAGGACGCCCCACTAGATTGAAGCCACGTTGAAAATCGAGAGCGGCAAAGCCCCGATTGCATAGTGTTTTCACTATGCGATCCGGCGGAATTCAATCCTGCGCACATGGTCACATATCGCGGTCGAACCCGTCCGGAGAGTCGAAGGAAGACATCGGCAAACGCCTCCAGCGCTCCGAAACCTCGAGGGTCTCCCACAAGCCGGGTCCGACGAAAAGGAGCGCGCTGCCGCCGCTGCCGCACAGGAAGACGATCGCAGCGAGGAGCATCATGAACGACGACGGCTCGCGGGGCGATGTGGCCAGCGCCATCTGGTGAAGCCGGACGGCAACCGACCAGCCCAGTACCAGAAGTTCGACGCCGCCGGCCCGCAGGCCGAAGTTGGCAGCGAGCGTTTCATGCCATTTCTTCATGTCAGACCTCCAGAAGGAGGCCGTTCAATTACGCATGGCTGCGTAGGAAATCGAGATAGAGAAACGCCGTCCGGCGTTGAGATTGCATATGATCGGCCGGAAAACGCGGGAGCTGTTGGTGAATCATATGTAATTCATATGCAAAATTCGCTCTTCCAACATGGAGAATATATGCCGATCCATGTCATTGCCGACGTGTTGAGATACTATGGGGCGCATGATGAGCACGAAGAGCGGCGATGCCGAAACCGGAACCGGCACCCATGCCAAAGCGCGTCTTTCGACATTGGCGCTCGGTGCGCTCGGCGTGGTCTTCGGCGATATCGGCACCTCTCCGCTCTATGCCTTGAAGGAAAGCTTCGTCGGCCACCATCCGCTGACTGTCGATCACGTCCATATTTATGGCGTGCTCTCGCTGATCTTCTGGACGATGACGCTGATCGTCACGATCAAATATGTCTTCATCGTCATGCGCGCCGACAATGATGGAGAGGGCGGGAGCATGGCGCTTCTTGCACTCATTTCCCGCACGCTTGGTGAAAACCGCTGGACGCCCGCGATCGCCATGCTCGGCGTGCTTGCAACCGCGCTTTTCTATGGCGACGCGATCATCACCCCCGCCATTTCGGTGCTTTCAGCTGTCGAGGGGCTGACGGTCGTCGAGAATTCGCTCGGACAGTTCGTCCTGCCGATCGCGATGGTTATCCTTCTGGGCTTGTTTCTGATCCAGCGACGCGGCACGGAAAGGGTCGGAGCATTATTTGGTCCCGTAATGGCGATTTATTTCCTCGTTCTGGCCGTGCTCGGCGTCTCCAATATCGTTCGTCATCCCGAGATACTCGAAATCGTCAACCCGCTCTGGGCACTGCGCTTTTTCACGCTCGATCCGCAACTGGCCTTTCTGGCACTCGGCTCGGTGGTTCTCGCGGTGACAGGCGCCGAGGCGCTCTATGCCGACATGGGGCATTTCGGGCGCAAGGCGATCAGCATCGCATGGCTTTACGCAGCGCTCCCCTGCCTCATGCTCAACTATATGGGCCAGGGCGCGCTGCTCATCGACAATCCGGCTGCGGTAGCCAATCCCTTCTTCCTGCTCGCACCCGAATGGGCGCGACTTCCTCTTGTCGTCCTCGCGACGCTGGCCACCATCATCGCCAGCCAGGCGGTCATTTCGGGGGCCTTCTCGGTCACGCGGCAGGCCGTTCAGCTCGGCTTCCTTCCCCGCCTGCGGATTCTCCACACGAGCGCTTCGACCGTCGGACAAGTGTATGTGCCGTTCGTCAACTGGACGCTGCTCGTGCTCGTCATCGCGCTTGTGCTGGGCTTCCGCAGTTCGAGCAACCTTGCCGCGGCCTACGGCATCGCGGTTACCGGAACGATGGTTCTCACCGCCTGCATGCTCGGCATATTGACGTTCAAGGTCTGGCGCTGGCATCCCCTGCTTGCCGGCGGCGTGACGGGACTCTTCCTCTTGATCGATGGCGCCTATTTCGCATCGAATGTGACAAAGATTCCCGACGGCGGCTGGTTTCCCCTTCTCGTCGCGGCAACTGCGTTCGTCCTGCTCACCACCTGGTCGACCGGACGCAAGATCATGCGGCGCTACCTCCAGCTCGGCGCGATGGATCTCGACCTGTTTGTCAAAGCCACCGCAACCTCGGTCAAGCGCGTCCCCGGAACGGCGATATTCCTTTCCTCTTCGGTGGATGGCGTGCCGCCGTCGCTGCTGCACAATGTGAAGCACAACAAGGTCCTGCACGAACGTGTGATCATCCTGACAGTCGTCACCGACGACGTGCCGCACCTTCCGCCGGAGGAAGGCGTCAGCGTAATCGCTTCGGGCGAAGGCTTTTATCGCGTGCGATTGCGGCACGGCTTCATGGAGGACGTCGATATCCCGGCCGCGCTAAGCGCTTTCGATGGCGCAGGCGGCCCGATCAACGGCTTCGAGACCAGCTATTTTCTCAGCCGCCAGACACTGATCGCCTCCAGCAAGCCGGGCATGGCCATCTGGCGCGAGAAGCTCTTCGCCTGGATGGTCCAGAACGCCGAAAGCCCGATGGAATTCTTCAAGCTTCCAAGCAATCGCGTGGTCGAGCTCGGATCGCAGGTCGAGATCTGACAGTCACCCGACCATTTCGGCGACAAAGGCGACAAGCGCCACGATACTGCACATATAGACGCTCAGCAGCAGCGGTCCCTGGGCGCCAAGCCAGTCGACGACCCGCTCGCGCGTGCCCGACGGGGACTCGATTTCTTTTCTGTTCATGGGATGCATTTAGGCGATCCGGCCATTTGAATTCGAGAGCGGGAAAGCCCTGACCGCATAGAATTTCCATATATTCGCCGTCGATGCGCCCAGACCTTCTCAGTTGGTCGAAGCGCCTTCCTCGGCGACGCGGTCGCTCTCTCCCTCGCTGCCGAGCCGAAGGCGATAACCGATACCGAGCTCGTTACAGATGATTTGCGGCCGTTGCGGGTCGGCTTCGAGTTTCTGGCGCAATGTGCGGACGAGGACCCGCAGATATTCGACATGATGCTCATGCTCGTTCGGCCAGACTTCGGCCATGATCTGGTTGTGCGTGATGACGCGGCCCGGAAAGCGCGCCAGCTGGGCGAGCACTGCATATTCCTTGGGCGTCAGATGAACTTCCTTGCCGCCCTTCGTGACGGTTCGCGCGATCAGATCCATCATCACGTCGCCCACCGACAGCGTGAGGTTCCCGCCGTCGCGGGTGAGCCGGTTACGCAGCGCGACACGCACGCGGGCGAGCAGTTCGTCGGTATCGAACGGCTTGGTCAGATAGTCGTCGGCGCCGAGATCGAGCGCCGCCACTTTCTCGTCGGTCGCATCGCGCGCCGACACGACGATCAGGGTCGTGTCCGACTGCTGTTTGAACAGCGGCACGAGTTCGAGCCCGTCGCGATCGGGCAGCCCCAGATCGAGCAAGGTGATGTCGGGTCGCTCCTCGCGCAGCCGCTCGGTCGCCTCGCGCGCATTTTCGGCCTCGACGATCGCATAGTCGGCCCGTGCCAATGCCGCGTGGATCAGCCGGCGAATATGGGGTTCGTCATCGACGATGAGGACCTTGTGGCGGACTTTCATGGGATATCCTTGTCGGTGAGATTCGAGATGATCAGCGCTTCGGGAATGTGGATCGTGAAGCGCGCGCCGTGCGGCTCGGCATTGTTGCCCGCCTCGACCGTCAGCCCCATCGCCTCGGCAAAGCCCTTGACGATCGCGAGACCGAGCCCGGTGCCATGCTTGGCGCGGTCGCTCCCCTCGAGCCGGGTAAAGGTTTCGAAGACGCGCTTTTCGTTGCCGGGCGCGATGCCGCGCCCCTGGTCGATCACCGACAGCGCAATCGAGTCGGCCGTGCGGCTGGCGCGGATGATGATTGGTGTGCCGGGGTCGGCATATCGGCCGGCATTGTCGAGCAGATTGATCAGGCAATGGTGGAGCAACACCGGATCGACGCGCACCAGCGGGATATTCGAGCTGATGTCGATCTTCACCTCATGCCCCGCGAGCGATGCCCGCGTGTCGTGAGCGGCGCTTGCCGCGGCGTCGAACAGTTCGGTCGCCTCGACCTTCATCGGCAGCGCCCCTGCCTCGACGCGCACCATGTCGAGCAGGTTCGAGACGAAGCGATTGAGGCGCAGCGCCTCGGTCTCGATCGTCTCGGCCATTTCGGGCGAGGGATGGCGACGCATTTCCTGCGCGGCGGAGAGGATCGTGGTGAGCGGGGTACGGAGGTCGTGGCTGACCGACGAGAGCAACGCCGCACGCAGCCGGTCGCGCTCTTCGATCTGCCGCGCGTGGAGCGAGGCTTCTTCGAGTTCCATGCGGTCGAGCGCGATCGACGCCTGATCGAGCAGGCTCATCAGCAGCGGCACCTGATCCGAGCGCACCGGTTCGCGCGCATCGTCGCGCGTCATGCCGAGTACCCCGAGCACGCCGCGCGTGGTGCGAAGCGGGTGGAAGAGCCAGTCCGACGCGGTGAGCGTCGACGAACCGCGTCCGGCGGGTTGCTCATTGTCCATCGCCCATTGCGCCGCCGCGCGCTCTATCTGCTCGAGCCGGTCTTCGGGCGGCACCGCGGCGCGGAGCATCGGGCCGTCGGCGGAAGGCAGGAGGAGAACGGTGCGGACGTCGAGCAGCCGCCCGACCTCGGCGCAGATCGCCTGCATCAGCGTGTCCTGATCGGGGGCGGCGGTGAGCTGGCGCGAGAAGCTTGCGAGCGCGGCGTTCTGGCGCGCGCTCGACTGCGCGAGATCGGCCTGCGCGCGGACGCGCGCGGCGAACTGGCTGGTCACCACAGCGACGCCGAGCAGCACGAGGATGCTGATGACATTTTCGGGATTGTTGACCGTCAGCGTGCCAGTCGGCGGCAGGAAGAAGAAATTATAGGCGAGGCTCGACGCGAGCCCCGCGAACAGCCCGGCGCGCACGCCGAAGGTCGCAGCGGCGAACATCACGGGGATGAGATAGAGCAACGAGATATTGCCGAGATCGATGACTTCGAGCAGCAGGCGGCCGAGCACGGTCATCAGGGCGACCAGCGCAAGCGACACGACATAGTGCGATGGCTTGCCCCAGCGGCCGGAAACCGCGGCCGCGCGGTGCTGGACCGTCCGCGTATCAGGCTCGCCCGGCAGGACGTGCACCGCGACATCGTCGATCGTCCGCACGAGCCGGTCGACGACCGAGCCGTGGCGCAGCTCGAACCACCACGGCCGCGCCGATTTACCGACCACGATCTGCGTCGCGCGTGCATCCTCGGCAAAGGCGCGCAGCCCCTCGACGACGCTCGCCGCCGGAACGGTCGCGGTCGAGGCGCCGAGCCGCGATGCAAGCGCGAGCGTATCGGCAAGCTGCCTGCGGTCGTCATCGGTCATCGCCTGGCTGCGCCGCGTCTCGATATAGACCGCGGTCCATGGCGCCTTCAGCGCGTCGGCGAGCCGCTTGCCCGCGCGCACCAGCTCGGCGGCGACGGGCAGTTCGCTGACCGCGACGACGATCCGCTCGCCGACCGCGAAACTGCCTGCGAGCGCGTGGCTGCGGACATGGTCGAGCATCTGCGCGTCGACCGCCTGCGCGGCGCGGCGGAGCGCGAGCTCGCGCAGCGCGGTAAGGTTCGACTTCGAGAAGAAGTGGGTGAGCGCGCGCGTCGCTTCCTGCGGAATATAGACCTTGCCGTCGCGCAGCCGCTCGATCAGCTCGTCGGGCGGGATGTCGACGACCTCGATCTCGGCGTTTTCGAGAATGCTGTCGGGGACGGTTTCGCGGACGCGGACGCGCGTGAAGGATGCGACGACGTCGTTCAGGCTTTCGACATGCTGGATGTTGAGCGTCGAATAGACGTCGATCCCGGCGTCGAGCAGTTCCTCGACATCCTGATAGCGCTTGGGATGGCGGCTGCCCGGCGCATTGGTGTGCGCGAGTTCGTCGACGAGGACCAGCTGCGGCCGGCGTTCGAGGATCGCGTCGATGTCCATCTCGCCGAGGCTGTGGCCTTGATGCTCGACCTGTCGCCGTGGGATGATCTCGTGTCCGTGGACAAGCGCCTCGGTCTCGCGGCGGCCGTGCGTCTCGACCACGCCGACGACCACATCGACCCCGGCCTCGCGCCGGTGGCGGCCGTCAGTCAGCATCTCCCACGTCTTGCCGACGCCGGGCGCGGCGCCGAGGAAGACTTTCAGACGGCCGCGGCCTTCCTGCGCCGCCTGACGCAGAAAGGCCTCGGGTGATGGTCGGTCGTTTCCTGTCACGCGGCGGGTTTAGCCCCAAAGGCATCGAGTCGTCGATTGAGCTCGAACACATTCACCCGCGGCTCGCCGAGGAAACCCAGAATCGGGCCTTCGACGCTCCGTTCGACGAGTCCGCGAACCGCGGCGGGGTCGATGCCGCGCGCCTTTGCGATCCGATCGACCTGATAAAAAGCCGCCTCGGGGCTGATATCGGGATCGAGCCCCGAGGCGGAGGTCGTCACCAGGTCAGGCGGGACATTGGCCCCTGGCGCCGTTTCGGAAAGCTTTGCAACGTCACCCTTCACGCGGTCTGCGAGCGCCTGCGACGTCGGGCCGAGGTTCGAGCCCGACGAGGCGAGCCCGTCATAGCCCTTGCCCGCCGCCGACGGCCGTGTGTTGAAATAGCGCTCCGACGTGAAGGCCTGGCCGACGACGGTCGAGCCGACGATCTTGCCATTCTCCTCGACGAGGCTGCCGTTCGCCTGGCTCGGGAAGAGCGCCTGCCCGAGGCCGGTGAGTGCCAGCGGATAGGCGAGCCCGAGCAGCACGGCGAAGAGCAATGTCATGACGAGCGCGGGGCGCAGCGAGCTGATGATATCCTTGTTCATGTCTTTATCCTCAGACCAGACCCAGGCCGCCAACGGCCAGGTCGATGAGTTTGATGCCAATGAAAGGCGCAACGAGACCGCCGAGGCCATAGATGGCAAGGTTACGCGCGAGCAGCGGTCCTGCCCCCATCGGCCGATAGGTCACACCCTTCAGCGCGAGCGGCACGAGCAGCGGGATGATCAGCGCGTTGAAGATGATCGCCGACAGGATCGCGCTTTCGGGGCTGGTCAGTCCCATGACGTTGAGCACGCCAAGCCCCGGATAGAGCACGATGAACATCGCGGGGATGATCGCGAAATATTTGGCGACGTCGTTGGCGACCGAGAAGGTTGTCAGCGCGCCGCGCGTCATCAGCAACTGCTTGCCGAGGCCGACGACCTCGATCAGTTTGGTCGGATCGCTGTCGAGGTCGACCATATTGCCCGCCTCGCGCGCCGCCTGCGTGCCGGTGTTCATCGCAACGCCGACGTCGGCCTGCGCGAGCGCCGGGGCGTCGTTGGTGCCGTCGCCGCACATGGCCACGAGCCGCCCGCCCTGCTGCTCCTTGCGGATCAGCTCGAGCTTGTCCTCGGGCGTCGCCTGCGCGAGGAAATCGTCGACCCCCGCCTCGGCGGCGATCGCCGCGGCGGTGAGCGGATTGTCGCCGGTGATCATCACGGTGCGGATGCCCATCGCGCGCAGCTCGCCGAAGCGTTCGCGGATGCCCGCCTTGACGATGTCTTTCAGGAAAATCGCGCCAAGTAGCTGGCCGTCCTTCGCCACGGCAAGCGGCGTCCCGCCCGCACGCCCGATCTCGTCGGTGACACGGCGAAGCTCGGTTGCTGCGGCGGTTGCACCCGCGCCGGGGTTGGCCTTCAAGACCGAATCCACAGCCCCTTTCTGGATGACGCCTTCGCCAAGCTTGATGCCCGAGATGCGGGTTTGCGCGGTGAAGGGAATCACCTCGGCCCCCGCAGGCAGATCGGTCATCGTCTGGCCGAATTTCTCGCGCGCGAGCGCGACGATCGAGCGCCCCTCGGGGGTTTCGTCGGCGAGGCTGGCGAGCAGCGCGGCTTCGGCGAGCACCGACATCGACTGGCCACCGACGGGACGGAACTCGGTCGCCTGACGGTCGCCGACGGTGATCGTGCCCGTCTTGTCTAGCAGCAACACATCGACGTCGCCCGCCGCCTCGACCGCGCGGCCCGATTTGGCGAGCACGTTGAAGCGGACGAGGCGGTCCATGCCCGCGATGCCGATCGCCGAGAGAAGCGCCGCGATCGTCGTCGGGATGAGCGTGATGAGCAACGCCGCAAGGATCGCGACCGGAATGCTGCCACCCGCGTAGGAGGCAAAGCCCGGGATCGTGCCGACCGCGATCAGGAAGATGATCGTCAGCCCCACGAGCAACAGGGTCAGCGCGATTTCGTTCGGCGTCTTCTGCCGCTCGGCGCCTTCGACAAGCGCGATCATCCGGTCGAGGAAGCCCTGCCCCGGATTGACCGTCACCTGGACGCGGATCTCGTCCGAAATAACGCGCGTGCCCGCGGTGACCGCGCTGCGGTCGCCGCCCGCCTCGCGGATCACCGGCGCGCTCTCGCCGGTGATTGCCGCTTCGTTGACCGAGGCGACGCCCGCGACGACTTCGCCGTCCGACGGGATCAGGTCGCCGGTTTCGACGAGAACGATGTCGCCGACCTTGAGCGCGCTGGCCGGAACGCTTTCATAGGCATTCCCGTCGCCCTTCAGCTTCTTGGCGGTCAGGTCGGCCTTGGTCGCGCGCAGCGAGGCGGCCTGCGCCTTGCCGCGCCCTTCGGCGAGCGCTTCGGCGAAGGTGCCGAAGAGCACGGTCAGCCAGAGCCAGATGACAAGCTGCAGCTTGAAGCCGGTGGCGAGCCCATCGTGACCGACGACAAGCAGCACCGTCAGCAACGTCGCGACGACCGCGGTGGTGAACATCACCGGATTGCGGATCAGCTCTTTCGGGTTGAGCTTGCGGAAGGCGTCGCCGATCGCCGGGACGATCAGGTCAGCCGTGAAGAGAGACTTGGTTTCGGACCGAGCCATTTGCATATGTCCTTAGAAGAGCTGGCCGTTGATCATCGCGAGATGATCGGCAATGGGACCAAGCGCGAGGCTGGGCAGGAAGGTCAGGCCGCCGACGATCAGCACGATGCCGATCAGAAGGCCCGTCCACAGCAGTCCGGTGGTCGGGAAGCTGCCCGCGGTCGCCGGCGTGTATTTCTTCGCCGCGAGACCGCCCGCGATCGCCAGCATCGGAATGATGATGAAGAAGCGGCCAAGCCACATCGCGACGCCAAGCATCCCGTTGTAGAATGGTGTACCGGCCGTCAGGCCGGCGAAGGCCGAACCATTGTTGCCGACCGCGCTCGTGAACCCGTACAGGATTTCCGAGAAGCCGTGCGGACCCTTGTTCAAGGGGCCCGCGAGCCCCGCCTCCGTCACCGACGCAATCGCGGTGCCGCCGAGGATGATGAGCGGCAACACTGCGATTGCGAGCACCGCGAGTTTGACCTCGCGCGCCTCGATCTTTTTCCCGACATATTCGGGAGTACGCCCGACCATCAGGCCGGCGACGAACACCGCGAGGATGGCGAAGAGCAGGAAACCATAGATGCCCGCGCCGACGCCGCCGATGACGACTTCGCCGAGCTGGATGTTGAGCAGCGGGATCATCCCGCCAAGCGCGGTGAAGCTGTCGTGCATCGCATTCACCGCACCGCACGAGGCCGCGGTGGTTACGGCCGCGAAGAGGGACGAAGCGGCAATGCCGAAGCGAACTTCCTTGCCCTCCATATTGCCGCCGGCCGCGCCAAGCTGATGAAGGATCGGGTTGCCCGCAGCTTCCTGCCAATAGGTGACCGTAACGCCCGCGAGGAAGATCGTCACCATCGCGGCGAGAATCGCCCAGCCCTGGCGCTGGTTACCCACCGCCTTGCCAAAGGTCCAGGTCAGGCCGAAACCGATCGCAAAGATCGACAGCATCTGGACAAGGTTGGTCACCGCGTTCGGATTTTCGAAGGGATGCGCCGAGTTGGCGTTGAAGAAGCCGCCACCGTTGGTGCCGAGCATCTTGATCGCTTCCTGCGACGCGACGGGGCCGAGCGCGAGCGTCTGCTTGACGCCTTCGAGCGTCGATATATCGACCGAGCCCGCCAGCGTTTGCGGAACCCCGTTTGCGATCAGGAAGACGGCATAAATTATGCAGATCGGCAGCAGCAGGTAGAGCGTCACGCGCGTCATATCGGCCCAGAAATTGCCGATCGTCTTCATCTCGCGCCGCGCAAAACCGCGGAACAACGCGAAGGCGAGCGCGATGCCCGTCGCCGCCGACAAGAAGTTGTGGATCGTGAGCCCGAGCATCTGGCTGAGGTTCGACAGCGTTGCCTCACCCGAATACCATTGCCAGTTGGTGTTCGTCGTAAAGCTGATCGCAGTGTTGAAAGCGCCGTCGCTCCCAACGCCTGCATAGCCGAGCGGGTTTCCAGGCAAAACGCCTTGCAGCCGCAGGATCGCGTAAGTGAAAAGCAAAAGAACGACGTTGAAGATCAGCATGTGGACCGCGTAGCGGCGCCAGCCCTGCTCTTCGTTCGGGTCGATGCCCGACAACCGGTAAAAGCCGGCTTCGACCGGCCCGAGGATCCGGTGGAGCGGCGTCCGCTCGCCCGCGTATAGCGCGTACATCCACTTGCCCAGCGGCTTGGTGAGCGCCAGCAATATGGCGACGAAAGCGATGATCAGAAGCCAGCCCTGAAAGGTCATGGCGCGCCTCCCTTAAAAGCGTTCGGGCCGTGCGAGCACGGCGACGAGATAGAGGAGAAGGCCGAGCGCGGTGGCGCCCGCTAGCCAGAGGTCGAGTGTCATTGCATCAATCCTTATGCGTCGTCGCACAGCCGCGCGTAGCCAAGGCTTGCGGCGACCAGCCCGAGGATGATGCCGATCCAGAGAAGATCCTGCATGGGTTTGCTCCAGCATGGCGCTGGCCACGGGAGGTGGCACGAGTCGTCTGCTCATACCTCAATAGTGATGGTCGGCATTTGAATGCGAGATACGCAAACTTACTGATGCATAGTATTTCCATATGATTCTACCGATTTTCACGTTGTGGCGCGCCGGAGCCCCGCTTCGTCGCGGCGTCGACCGCCGCGATCTTCGGCGACATAGGAAAATCTCAACGCCGCAATCGCCGCGCTGATCTGGAGAAAATATGCGCCGCCCGCGCATGATCGCGTCCGGACTCTCCGGTCGCCCCTCTCGGCCGGAGGGTCTTACGTACAACGCACAAATCCACCGCTGAAAACAAATGAAAATACAATGGGCGGCGCGCTTCCTCGATCTCGAATCCCTATGCGAGACCCCATAGATTGCCGGCATCGAGTCCCGATCTTCGGGCATCGATTTGAGTAGCCAAGGAGCATCTCACAATGATTTCTGCGATTTCCGCGGAGCCCGACCCAGAAGGGTGCATCATATTCGTCGGCCGCGACGCGGCCGGCCACTGGCTCGTTCAGGGCTGTAAAGGACAGCTCGAAGGCCGGTTCATTTCGCGCACCGCCGCCTGGGCCTTTGCCCGCGCCGAATGCCGGGGGCTTCCGGGCGCCCGGATCGTCGACGCACTGCGTCCGCTGATCCCGACCGTATCGTTCGAACCCCTGCGGCCCGACGAATCTGCAATCGACCGCGCGGCTTGAGGAAGCTCGTGATGCATTATTCGTTTAGAGCACCCGCTGGCATCATCTGGATGGCACCCGCGAGCGGTTGGGCGATGCCAGCGACAAGCGCGCAAGACCGGGCCGAGAAGGACCGCCGTTGGCCCGCGGTGCTTCGCAAGCTCAAGGGCCTGCACAAGCGCGGGCGCCGGAGCATCCGCATCGTCGACGCCGATTGCGGCACGGGCGAATTGCTGTTGCATGCCGTCCGACGCGCGCGCGAAATGGGCTTCCTGGCGATCGAAGGCCGCGGCATCGATGCCGATCCAAGCCTGGTAGCCAGCGCCCGCCGCGCGGCGGCGCGGCAGCCCGATCCCGCGATCGGCCTCGTCTTTGAACAGGCCGAGAAGGATCGCGTGATGCGCGAAGAAGCCGAATATCCGGCCGACCTCCTGCTTTGCTCGGCAACCGATGCCGAGGCACGCAAGCTTGCAGCACTGGCACGAACCGCAGCGAACACAGTTTTGTGGGACCGCACCGCAAAAAACGGAGGCGAGGACGCATGACCCAGCGTGACCTCTTGTGGCGCGCTGCCGGGGCCGTCTTCGTCGGCATGGGTTATGGCTTGACCCGTGCTGCAACCGGAGCCGGCGGCGCCGGCGATATTGTCGGCATCGTGGGCCTCCTGGCCGCAGCCGCCGGTCTCCTTCTCATCCTCGCCGGCAAAAAGGCCGCGCTCGCGCTGCGCGTCGAGCGGAGCCGCCACCGCGAACTGCGGGGCGCGATCCGCGCCGCGCGCCGCGCCCGGCGGGACGAATTCTAGTTGCAACGCTTTCCAAGGATCGACTTTATGTCCGCTTTTCATTTGCGTGGCGGCGAAATGCACGCCGAATCGGTTTCGCTCGATACGATCGCTGCCGCGGTGGGCACGCCGGCTTATGTCTATTCGGCCGACGCGTTGCGCCGTTCGGCGCAGCGTTTTCGCGGCGCGCTGGGCAAGATACCGCGCAAGCAGTTGATGTTCGCAGTCAAGGCCAATCCGTCGCTCGCCGTGCTGCGCGTTCTCGCCGACCAGAACTACGGCGCCGATATCGTATCGGGGGGCGAGCTCTCCTCTGCGCTTCGCGCCGGGATTACCGCCAACCACATCGTCTATTCGGGCGTCGGCAAGACCGCTCCAGAACTCATCGCGGCGCTGGACGCCGGAATCGGCCGTTTCAACCTCGAACTCGAACGCGAGGGGCAACTGTTGTCGGCGCTCGCTGCCCAGCGCGGGCGGCGCGCTCCCGCACTGCTCCGGATCAATCCCGACGTCGATGCCAGCACGCATGCCAAGATCACGACGGGACGCAGCAACAGCAAGTTCGGCATTCCATTGGACGAAGCAACGCGGATGTACGACCGGCTCGCCGCCCTTCCCGGCCTCGATCTCCACGGCCTTGCTGTCCATATCGGCAGCCAGATCACCGATATCGGACCGCTAGAGACCGCCTATCGCAAGATCGGCGATTTGATCCGCGTGCTGAGACAGAAGGGGCACCGCGTCTATCATGTCGATCTCGGCGGAGGGCTCGGTGTCGCTTACAAGCCGGGACAGGTCGATGCCGACGTCGAGACCTATGGCGCGATGGTGGCCAAGGTCACTCGCGATTGGGATGTGACATTATTGTTCGAGCCCGGACGCTTCATCGCCGCCCACGCCGGTGTGCTCTTGACGCGGGTCCTTTGGGTCAAGCCGGGCGCCCGCCTTCCGTTCGTCGTAGTCGACGCTGCGATGAACGACCTCGCCCGTCCCGCGCTTTACGATGCGTGGCACGAGTTCGGGGCGGTGCGCCCGTCGGGAAAGCGTTTTACGGCGAGTATCGTCGGCCCAATCTGCGAGAGCGGCGATACTTTCGCGACGGAGCGCATGATCGACATGGTCGACGAAGGCGACCTCGCGCTGTTCCATACTGCCGGCGCCTATGGCGCCTCGATGGCGTCGACCTATAATTGTCGGCCCCTCGTCCCGGAAGTGCTCGTAGATGGCAACCGCTTCGCCGTGGTCGCCGAACGCGTCGCCCCGAATGACCTGCGACCGCAGCGACTGGCGCCCTGGATGACGGTCAAAGAACCACTCGCATCCGCGGCCTAATTCCCCGTTCAGAGCGGGACCGCGGCACGCACCTCCGCGCGACTCCTCAACGCAAACGCCTTACCTTGGCGCGGATCAGGTGGAGGCTGGTGGCCGGTTGCTCCCTGGCAGCTTTTGGCGTTGGACAGGCGAAAGCCGACTTAATCCCGCATTTATATCGCACCTCGGACGCTATCGAACTGGGCTGCCACATGGCGCGCATAGGGTAAGCCTTCGTCGCTGATCATCAGATCGTCGGCGTCCCATTCGATGATGCCTCGACGCTCGTAATCGGCGAGAACATCTTGGACACGATTCTTGTCTGTTTCGATACGCGCCCGCCCGTTGCATAGAATGTTCCGAATAGTCTGTCCCCGCAGCTGCTGCACATCGTCGATAGTGACGCCGCGCACCGCAGTCAGGCACCCCTCTCCGACCAGATCGCGGTACGGTCCTGCCCGCTTTTCATTCTGAACGATCAGGTCTGAAAAGCGACTGATCGCGCTTGCGCCGAAACCAAGCAACACCGGCGCGTCGTCGTCGGTGAAGCCCTGAAAATTGCGGCTCACGCGCTGCTGCTTGGCCGCAATGGCCAAGGGGTCATCGGGCAAGGCGAAATGATCAAACCCGACGGGAATATAGCCCGCGTCGGTCAAGCGCCGGTATCCGTGCGCTGCCTGTTCGAACCGAAGCCGCTGGTCGGGCAGTCCGCTGGCGTCGATCTGCCGCTGGCGCGGGATCATGTCGGGCAGGTGCGCATAGCCGAACAGCGCGATCCGGCTCGGCTCAAGGCGGATCGTCTCGTCGAGCGTGGCGTCGAGGTCGGCGAGCGACTGACCGGGCAGGCCGTACATCAGGTCGAAATTGATCGCGTCGATATCGCGCAGGCGCAGCGCCGCGACGACCCGTTCGATATGCGACAAGGGTTGGATCCTGCCGATCGCCTGCTGGACATGCGGCGCGAACGTCTGGACGCCGAGGCTGACGCGCGTGATGCCTGCGGCCGCGAGCACCAATGCCCATTCGGCCGAGAAACCGCGGGGGTCGAGCTCGATCGACACGTCTGGCCGGTGCGCGTCGAAGACCGTGAGGATGCGATCGAGCAGGCGTACCAGCTCTACCGGCGCGATCGCGTTCGGGCTGCCGCCGCCGAACGCGATGCGCTGGACGCGTCCGCGCCCGCCCAGCCTTTTCGCGACGAGGGCAATCTCCGCGCGGAGCGCGACGAGATAGTCGGCCAGTCTCTGCTTCCGCCCCGCCGCCCCGGTGTTGCAGCCGCAATACCAGCATATCTGCTCGCAAAAGGGGATATGGACGTAGAGCGAGATCGGGGTCGCCGCCTCGATCGCGTCGAGCGCGCGCGCATAATGGGCGGCGCCGACATCGCCGGTAAATTCCATGGCGGTGGGATAGCTGGTGTAACGCGGCACCGGCTTGGCGAGCAGATCGGGGTGATAGGACCACATATGGACCTGCTAGGCCCGTCCCCGCGCCCGGTCATTGACCGGGATCAACACAGACGAATCAACAGCAGCGCTTTTTGACACCCGCCGCCCTACTCCGCCGGTCGGCGACTGCGTGGCACGCCTTGGCACAGTCGCGGCGGTTATCGGGGTCGGCGGGATCGCCGGGGACGATCATCCGTCGCGCCGCGCCGCCGCACGACGGCACAGTCAGGATATGCGCCTCGACCGCAATCGGCGGCTGCATGAGCGCGGCCGCGCCCATCGCGACAAAGATGTTGCGGAGGTTCATACCGACTCTTCTTCCTCCTCGACGAAGATACGCAGAGCGGCGCCGTCGAGATCGTCGAATTGCCCCTTGCGGAGCGACCAGAAGAAGGCGGCGAGACCAAGCAGCCCCAGGCCGAGCGCAATCGGGATCAGGAATACCAGCCCGTTCACCGGATCGCCCCCTTCAGTCGCAGCGCGTTGCCCACGACAATCAGCGACGATCCCGACATCGCGATAGCGGCGACGAGCGGCGTGACAAGCCCCATGAAGGCGAGCGGCACCGCCACGGCGTTATAGCCGATGGCGAGGAGGAAATTCTGTCGCACCACCGCCTGTGTTCGCCGCGCCATTCGCACCGCCTGCACCACCGGCATCACCCGGTCGCCAAGGAAGATGCAGTCGGCCGCGTTCTTGCCGACGTCGCTCGCCGATCCCGGCGCGATCGACGCATGACCTGCGGCAAGCGCGGGGCCGTCGTTGAGGCCGTCGCCGACCATCAGCACCTTGCGGCCGAGCGCGGCCTGGCGTTCGATCGCGTCCAGCTTGTCCTGCGGGCTCATCCCGGTCTGCGCGGTCAGGCCGAGCTGGCGCGCCACCGGCGCAACGGCCTCGGCCCGGTCCCCCGAGAGGATCATCGCTTCGACGCCTTCGCGCGCCAGCGCGTCGATCGCCTCGCCGGCGTCGGGCCGCAGCCGGTCCGCGAAGCGGATCGTCGCGACCGCCTTACCATCGACCGACAGCTCGGTCGCGAGCGCGTCGCCCAGCTCGCCGCACTGCGGCCGCCCAAGTTTGACGGCACTGCCTGCCCATTGCGCCTCGATGCCGAAGCCGGGGGTCTCCGCGATCGATGTCACTTCGGCGGGACGCACGTCAAAACGCCGCAGCCCGCGCGTCAACGCCTCGCTCAGCGGGTGTCGGCTCGCCTGCGACAGCGCGAGAATCAGCGACTTCACGCCGATGTCGAACCGCTCGAGACCGATGGCCTCGGGGCGCCCGAGCGTCAGCGTGCCGGTCTTGTCGACGAACGCAAGATCGACTTCGGCCAGCCGTTCGAGCGCCGAGCCGTCCTTGACGAGTACGCCCGCGCGCATCAGCGCGCCCGCCGCGACGATCTGCGCCGCGGGCACCGCAAGGCCGAGCGCACAGGGACAGGTGATGATGAGCACGGCGGCGGCGATCAGCAGGCTGTCGTGCCAGCCCGCTCCCGCGACCATCCAGCCAGCAAATGCCATTAGCGCAAGGCAATGGACCGCCGGCGCATAAAGCCGCGCCGCGCGGTCGGCGATGCGGACATAGCGCGATTTGCCCTGCGCCGCTTCGCCCATCAACCGCGCTATGTCGGCGATGGCGGTGTCGGCGCCCGCCGCCGTCACGCGCACGCGGATCGGTGCGTCGAGGTTCAACGTGCCGGCATGAACCCTCTCGTCGGGGTGGACCGATTGCGGCGCGCTCTCGCCCGTGAGTAGCGAGAGATCGAGCTGGCTGGCTCCGCCGACCACGACACCGTCGGCCGCCAGCCGCTCGCCAGCCGCGACGAGCATGACCATGTCGGGCTCGAGCGCGGTCGCGTCGACCCAGCGGCTGCGGCCGTCGTCGCCGAGTACCGTCGCGCCGCTTCCCATGTTGCGCAGCAGCGCCGTCACGCCGCCGCGCGCGCGGTCGCGCATCACGCTGTCGAGCCAGCGGCCGCAAAGCAGGAAAAAGAGCAGCATGACCGCGCCGTCGAAATAGGCGTGCTGGCCCCCGGTCGCGGTCTCGTACAAGCTGATCGCGCAGACGAGCGCGACGCCGATGCTGATCGGCACGTCCATATTGGTCCGGCCGTGGCGAAGCGCCCGCCACGCCGAGCGGAAGAAGGGCCGCCCGGCATAGGCGACGGTCGGCAGCGCGATCGCCGCCGACAGCCAGTGGAACAGGTCGCGCGTCGCCCCCGCCGCCCCCGACCAGACCGACACCGACAGCAGCATGATGTTCATCATCGCAAAGCCAGACACCGCAACGGCGCGCAGCAGTTCGCGGCTCGTTTCGGCTTCGGCGTCGGCTTCGTCTGGACCGGTCCCGATTGGATGCGCCTCGAAGCCCAGATGGGAAAAGGCGCCGATCAGGGCGGGCATGTCCGTGTCGGGCATATAGGACAGATGCACGCGCTTTTCGGTAAAATTGACGCGCGCCGCGGCGATGCGCTTGTCGCGCACCAGCCCCTGCTCCAGCTTGGCGATGCATCCGGCACAGCGGATGTCGGGCACGGCAAAGTCGCGTTCGACGAGAGCGGCGGCGCTCATTGCAGATCCTCGCGATAGCGGGCCTCATCGGCGCCGCGTCGGACAATGAGGTCGAGCCGCCAGCGCCCCATCGCCAGCGGCTCGACCGAGCGCAGCCCCCCGCCCGCCGCCGGCTCGAAACGAAGCGCGACGGACGCGGTGCGCCCAACGGGGTGATTGACGGTCGCGGAGGCCCGAACCCCCTCCAGCGACCGGCCCTCCTTGCGGATCGTCAGCAGGACATGCCGGCCCGCGTCGAGCGTCACCCCCGTATCCCATCCCAGCCGGGCCTGCGCGTCGGCGCGTTCAAGCCACCGGTTGTAATTCTGGCTCGCGACATAGCTGTTCTCGACCACCGTGCCGCCAAAAGTCGACATGGCGAACCGGGCCATGGTGACATTGACCGCGATCACGACCGCAAAGAAAGCGACGAGGATCGCCGTCATATGCCGGCCGGTGAAACGCCGGGGTGTCGATGTGTCGGTCATTGTCCTGCCTCCGGCCGGTCGAACTGGATGGTGTCGCTGTCGCCGCGCGGATCGCCGTCGAGCCCGCGCGTTGCGATCGTGAAATCCTGCCGCGCCGGACCGGCGCCGGGCGCGGCGATGAAGAGCTTGATGCTCGTGACGCTGTCGGCGGGCAGCGCCAACTCGATCCGCTGCGCCGCATTTTCGCGCGTGCCGGCATTCGTCCACAGCACCGCGCCGGGAAGCCCGCTGACGGTGACCGCGACCCGGCGTGGCCGCGTTTCCATATTGCGCAGCTTCAACGTGTAATTGTTGCGGATCTGGCCGTCGGAGAGCTGGACGTAGAGCGGGCTGCGATCGTGCTGGACCGCAAGGTCGAGCCGCGTGCGCTGGCCGAGCGAAAAGAGCATCGCCGCGCCGATCGCGCTCCAGACGCCGAAATAGAGCAAGGTGCGCGGGCGCAGCAGCGTCTTGCGGATCGGCCGCCCCGCGCCGCCCGCCTTTTCGCTCGCCGCATCGTCGAGCGTGCAATAGTCGATGAGGCCGCGCGGCCGCCCGACCTGCGCCATCACCCCGTCGCAGGCGTCGATGCAGAGCGCGCAGGTGATGCAGCCGATCTGCGGCCCTTCGCGGATGTCGATCCCGGTCGGACACACCGCGACGCACTGGTTGCAATCGATGCAATCGCCGAAGGCGCCGGGATGCGCCTGTGCTTTCTTGACGCTGCCGCGCGGCTCGCCGCGCCAGTCCTTGTAGGTCACCAGCAGCGATTTTTCGTCCATCATCGCGGTCTGGATGCGCGGCCAGGGGCACATATAGATGCACACCTGCTCGCGCATGAAACCGCCGAGGATGAAGGTCGTGGCGGTGAGGACAGCGACGGTGCCATAGGCGATCGGCGCCGCCTGCCCGGTCCAGAAATCCACCGTCAGCGTCGGCGCGTCGGCGAAATACATGATCCAGGCGCCGCCGGTCCAGAAAGCGATCGTTAGATAGATCAGATATTTGACCGTCCGCTTTGACAGCTTTTCGAAGGTCCACGGACCGTTCGCCAATCGCACCTGCGCGTTGCGATCACCGTCGACCAGCCGGTCGACATGCTGGAACAGGTCGGTCCACACCGTTTGCGGACAGGTATAGCCGCACCAGGCACGCCCCACGGCGCTGGTGACGAGGAACAGGCCGATCCCTGCCATGATGAGCAGGCCCGCGACATAATAGAATTCATGCGGCCAGATTTCGATCTGGAACATGTAAAAGCGCCGGTTCGCCAGATCGACGAGCACCGCCTGGTCGGGCGCATAGGGCCCGCGATCCCAGCGGACCCACGGCGTCGCATAATAGATCGCGAGCGTCACCGCCATGATCGCCCATTTGAAGCGGCGGAAGGGGCCGTTCACCGCCTTCGGGTAAACGCCCTTCCGCGACGCGTAGAGCGGCGCCGACTGGCCGGAGAGATCCTCAGGGCTGGCCATCGGCTCCCGTCCCTTCGGCGACGGGCGTCAGCCCCTTTTCGCCGCCGCCCAGCGAATAGACATAGGCCGACAGCATCTTGATCGTCACGGGATCGAGCCGGCCGCCCCAGCGCGGCATCACGCCGTTGCGCGGCTGGTTGACCGTCGCGGTCAGGCTGTCGCGGTCGCCGCCATAGAGCCAGATCGCGTCGGTCAGTTTCGGCGCGCCGAACTGGCGTCCGCCCTGGCCGCCCGCGCCGTGGCAAACCGCGCAATTGTCCGCAAACAGCGCCGCGCCGCGCGCCGACGCGGCGCTCGCCTTTTCCTGCCGGCTGATCACCCGCACAAAGCTGACGACGTCGCCGATCTGTGCCGCGTCGAGAATGCCGTCGCGACCGAAGGCGGGCATCAGGCTGGTGCGCGTGTCCTTGTGATCGGGGTTCCGGATGCCGTGCGTCACCGTATATTCGATGCTGGCGAGGTCGCCGCCCCACAGCCAGTCGTCATCGGTCAGGCTGGGGTAAAGGTTTTTCACCCCCGCGCCGCCCGCGCCGTGGCACTGGACGCAATGGACGCGAAACGCCGCGCCGCCGCCCTGAACCGCCGCCTGCATCAATTGAGGCTGCGCCGGCAGGTCGGCGAGCGCGGTCGCGGCGATGGCATTGACAGTCGGCGCGCGGCGCTTGGCATCGGCCGCCATTTCCTTCGCAAGGTCCCCTCGGCTCGACCAGCCGAGCACGCCCTCGGTCGCGCGATTCACCATCGGCCACGCGGGATAGAGGACGACATAGGCCAGCCCCCAGACGATCGTCGCGTAAAAGGTCCAGAGCCACCAGCGCGGCAACGGCGTGTTGAGCTCCTCGATCCCGTCCCATTCGTGACCGACCGTGGTCGTCCCGGTGGCTTCGTCGATACGCTTGTGCTCAGCCATGCTCGTCGTCCTTGAAGATCATGTTCGCGGCCTCTTCGCTGCGCGCGCGGGCGTTTGGCCGGAACGGCCAGGCGATGAGGGTGAGGAACAGCAGCGCCATGGCGAGCAGCCCCCAGCTGTCGGCAAAATGGCGGAGGTCGTTATAAGTCATTGCGCCACTTCCGTTTCGGACGGCCGCTCCTGCGGTGCGGCCTTTTCGACGTCGACGAGCGTGCCGAGCATCTGGAGATAGGCGATCAGCGCGTCCATTTCGGTGAGCCGGTCGGGGTCGCCGTCGAAGTCGCGGACCTGCGCTTTCGGATAGCGTTTTTGCAGGTCCAGTCCGGCGGCTGGATCGACCTGCGCCGCAAGATCATCGTTCGCCTTCGCAATGTCAGCCTTGGTATAGGGAACCCCGACGCGATAGAGCGCAGTCAGGTGGTTCGCCATGTCGCCCGTATCGAGGTCGCGATCCGCAAGGAAGGCGTACGGCGGCATGATCGATTCGGGCACCACGCTGCGGGGGTCGATCAGATGCGCCTTGTGCCATTCGTCCGAATAGCGGCCGCCAACGCGCGCGAGGTCGGGTCCGGTGCGCTTCGACCCCCATTGAAAGGGGTGGTCGTACATGCTCTCGGCAGCGAGGCTGTAGTGACCGTAACGCTCAACCTCGTCGCGGAACGGACGGATCATCTGGCTGTGGCAGGTATAGCAGCCCTCGCGCATGTAGATATTGCGCCCGGCGAGCTCGAGCGGAGTATAGGGCCGCATCCCCTCCACCTTCTCGACCGTATTGTCGATCCAGAAAAGCGGCGCGATCTCGACGATGCCGCCGATCGCGACGGTGAGCAGCGCTAGCGCGCCGAGTAGCGTCACATTTCGTTCGACTTTCTTGTGACTGAAGCCCTTTTCGGCGGGTTTGGTGGCCATGGTCCGGACTCCTTATTCGGCGGGAACGGGCACGAGCGGACGGTCCGCCGCGGCGTTGTAGGGGGTTTCGGTCATCGGCTTTTCAGCGCGGACCTTCCCGCCGAGCGTTGCCCAGACGTTTGCGATCATGATCAGGAAGCCCGCGAGATACATGGCCCCGCCCGTCGCGCGGATCAGATACATCGGATGCATCGCGGCGACGCTTTCGGCAAAGCTGTAGACGAGGTAGCCGTCCGCCCCATATTCGCGCCACATCAGCCCCTGCATGATGCCCGCGACCCACATCGACGCGGCGTAAAAAACGATGCCGACGGTCGCGAGCCAGAAGTGCCAGTTGACCATGCGCAGGCTGTACAGCCGCGGACGGCCCCACAGGCGCGGCACCAGATAATAGACGCAGGCAAAGGTGATCATGCCGTTCCAGCCGAGCGCGCCGCTGTGCACATGGCCGATCGTCCAGTCGGTGTAGTGCGACATCGAGTTGACCCATTTGATCGACATCATCGGGCCCTCGAAGGTGCTCATCCCGTAGAAGGCGAGCGCCATCACCATCATGCGGATAATGGGGTCGGTGCGGATCTTGTCCCACGCACCGTTGAGCGTCATCAGGCCGTTGATCATGCCGCCCCAGCTCGGCATCCACAGGATGACCGAAAAGACCATGCCCAGCGTCTGCGCCCAGTCGGGCAGCGCGGTGTAATGAAGGTGGTGCGGCCCCGCCCAGATGTAGAGGAAGATCAGCGACCAGAAGTGGATGATCGACAGGCGGTAGGAATAGACCGGCCGTTCGGCCTGCTTCGGCACGAAATAATACATCATCGCGAGAAAGCCCGCGGTCAGGAAGAAGCCGACCGCATTATGCCCGTACCACCACTGCGTCAGCGCATCCTGGACGCCGGCGAAAGCGGCGTAGCTCTTCGACCCGAAGATGCTGGCGGGCATCGACAGATTGTTGACGAGGTGCAGCATCGCGATGGTGATGATGAAGCTCAGGTAAAACCAGTTCGCGACATAGATGTGCGGCTCGCGGCGCTTGACGATCGTACCGGCGAACACAACCAGATAGGCGACCCAGACGATGGTCAGCCAGAGGTCGACATACCATTCGGGCTCGGCATATTCCTTTGCCTCGGTCACGCCCATCAGATAGCCGGTCGCGGCGAGTACGATGAACAGCTGATAGCCCCAGAATACGAAGCGCGCGAGCGCCGGAAAGGCGAGCCGCGCGCGGCAGGTACGCTGCACGACGTAGAAGCTCGTCGCGATCAGCGCGTTGCCGCCGAACGCGAAGATCACCGCCGACGTGTGCAGCGGGCGCAGACGTCCGAAGGTCGTATATTCGAACCCCAGGTTAAGTGCGGGAAAGGCGAGTTGCAGCGCGATATAAAGCCCCGCCGCCATCCCCGCGATGCCCCAGAACAAGGTCGCGATGACGCCCCAGCGGATCGGGTCATCGTCATATACGCCCTGATCGGCGGGCATTTTCAGTATCCCGCGCGCGATGCCGTCGAAATCGGCACGTGATACCGTCGCCCATAACGCGATCAGACAGGCGAGCGCGACGATCACCATATGCACGGCGAAGGGCGCATCGACCGCAACCGCCGCCGCCACCAGCGCCAACAGGGCAAGCGCCAGCCAGCCGCCCGCTTTCGTTACCAGACCGTCCATATCGCAAGTCCCCATCGAGCGCGGTCGAAAGCCGCGCGGTTCGGAACCGCTCTGGGCGTGGTGGCGCCCGAAAACATTGATCGGGATCAAAGAAAAGGTTGCGCCACATCAATGTGAACCGACCGCAACGGGCGCAGAGACCGCCCGTCAACGGAGGAACCTACCCATGAAAAAAGACTATCTCTCCCTGCTCGCGCTGGCGACCATGGCCGCCGTTCCCGGTCAGGCGGCTGCGAAGGCGGGCGACGTGCAGTTCAAGATCTTCGCCACCTACGTGGCGCCCGACGGCAAGATCACCGACGTCAAGACCGACCGGATCGGCCTGCCGGCCGGAACTCAGGCCAAGGCCGACGACAATGTGACGCCGACGGTCGCGATCGAATATTTCGTGTCCGACGCCGTCTCGGTCGAGACGATCGCCGGCGTGACGCAACATGACGTCGACGGCCGCGGCGCGCTCGATGGCGCAACGCTCGTCTCCAACGCCAAGATCGTCCCGGCAACGCTCACCCTCAAATATCATTTCGGCAAGGATGGCGGCATCCGCCCCTATATCGGCGCGGGGCCGAGCTATTTCATCTTCATCGACGAAAAGCCCGGCGCCACGACCCGCTCGCTCGGCGCGACGCGCCAGAAGATGGGGGACAAGGTGGGCGCGGCGTTGCAGGCAGGGATCGACATTCCGGTAAACGACCACGGGCTCGCGCTGTCCTTCGACGCCAAGCGCTATTTCCTGCGCCCGACCGCAACCTGGTATGCGGGCACGACCGAGGTGATCAAGACGCGGCACAGGCTTGACCCCTGGGTGATCAGCGCCGGCGTCGCGTTCCGCTTCTAGTTCCCCCGAACTGGCGCCGGCGGCCGGTCAGCCCGCCGTCATTTCCATCGCCGCGCGGTCGTTGATCACGATTTCGCGGCGAGATGGCAGGTCGAGCAGGCCGTCGGCGCCCATTTTGGTGAATTGACGGCTCGCCGTCGCGATCGTCAGGCCCAATATGTCCGTGACCCGCTGGCGGCCGACGGGCAGTTCGAACCCGGCCTACGCGGCGGCATGACACCCCTGCCCCGCTAATCGTTCCGACATCTCAAGCAGGAAGGACGCCACCTTCTCCGACGCGGACTTGCGTCCAAGCAGCATCATCCAATGCCGTGCGCGGTCGCGTTCAGCGAGCGTGCGGCGGAGCAATTGTAGCCAACTCGAATAGCAAGCCCTTCGCTGCACAACATGGGAGGATATTGCCCGGGAACGCCGATGGCCTCCAAATCTTTCGTCCGGAAAATTCGCTCCGTTTCGCCAGATCGATTGCACGCTCTCGCAATGATAATCGGCGTTGCAGTTCCGGGTGCTTCGAGGTCTCCAGAGCAAATTTCGGCGGGTTACCCCAGCGTTCCCTTGCGCGGCCCCATATAGCCGAACAGATAGGCGGCGACTTTCCGCATCTGGATTTCCTCCGCGCCTTCGGTGATGCGGTAGCGGCGGTGGTGGCGATAGATATGTTCGAACGGCTTGTGCCGCGAATAACCGATGCCGCCGTGGACCTGCATCGCGCGGTCGGCGGCTTCGCAGACGAGGCGGTTCGCCCAGTAATTGCACATGCTGACCTTGTCGGAGAGTGTTCGCTCGATCTCCTTGTGCGGCGTGCGGTCCATCTCCCACGCGGTCTTGCGGATCAGCAGGCGCAGCATTTCGGCCTGCGTCGCGAGTTCGACGAGCGGGAACTGGATTGCCTGGTTTTTCGCGAGGGCTTCGCCGAACGGCTTGCGTGACCGCGCATAACGCACGCTTTCCTCGATGCAGTAGACCGCCGCGCCCAACGATGACGCCGCCTGCCGGATGCGGTTCTGGTGGACGAAGCTCTGCGCGATCGACAGCCCGCCGCCGACCGGGCCCAGCCGCGCGCTGTCGGGTACCCAGACGCCGCTGAAGGTCATCCGCGGATGATCGGTCGGCATGTTGAAGGTCCACATATATTCGTCGACCGTCATGCCTTCGGTGCCCGTCGGCACGAGCAGGCATGTGATGCCTTGCGCATCGCCATCCTGTCCGTCGGTGCGGCAGAAGGTCGCGCAGTGGGTCGCGACATGCATGCCGGTGATCCACATCTTGCGGCCGTTGATCAGCCAGCCGTCGACGCCATCGCGGGTTTCGCGCACCGCGCGTGTCTCCATATGCGTGGCGTCCGATCCATGGTCGGGTTCGGTCAGGCCGAAGGCGGTGCGCCGCTTGCCCTCGAAGCCGCCGAGGATGAATTCCTGCTTCTGTTCCTCGCTCGTCGCGAACTGTTCGAACATCTCGACGAAGGGGAAGTTGCCGACGATGCTATGCTCGTTCTGGAGGTCGTTGTGGAGGCCGAGGCCCTTTGCGGCGAAATGCTCGCGGATCACCGCCATCCACAGATTGCTGCCGTCCTTGCCGCCATATTTCTTCGGCGCCGAAAAACGCCAGTGGCCCGCGGCATCGGCGAGCCGCGTCGCCTGGCGCAAAAGCTGCTCCCACTCGTGCCGCGGCAGGCCCTGATTGTCCCAGTCGGTGCGGCTATGCTCGCGCCGGTGGTCGAAGAAGCGGATATTGTCGTCGGCATTCTCGAGCGGCCTGATCTCGGCTTCGATAAAGGCATCGAGTTCGTCCAGATAGGCCTGCAAATCGGCCGGAACCGCAAAATCCATCGTCTCTCTCCCGCTTATCCTATCCGTTCCACGCCGCGCGCGCCGCCGCCAGCGCGGCATATTTTGGGCTGTCGACGGTGCATTTGTCGAGCGCCGCGCGGCGCAGGCGCGCGAGCAGGCCCGGTTCCGCCAGCGTCCGCTCGCCCGACATCAGCGCGTCGGACAGCGCCTTGTCCTCGGCGCGCACGCCGGCATCGAGATCGCGCATCACGATGCCGAGCGCGTTCATTGCCACCACCGCTTCGAATTTGTCATGGCCTTCGGACTTCGGCTTGACCGCACCCTCGATCCAGTCGCGCACCGCCTGCACCATCTCGCGGTTCGTCGGCTCGCCGAACGGCACGGACATGGCCGGGGGCGACGGCGGCAGCACCCGCGCCCTCTCCGCTTCGGGTGCATCCACCCCGATGAGTTCGACCAGGTCGAGTTCCTGCTCCGCCGTTCGCCGCCCGATGACGACGCGCTCGACCGTCGGGTCGGCTCCGTTCCGCCACGCCTGCCCCATCTGCAGGCAGCCGAGCGCCCACCAGAGCGTGCGATAGACGAGCCAGAAGCGGAACCGCGCCGAATCGACCGGGCGGCCACCCGCCGCCCGATAGGCGGCGAAATAATCCTCGAGACTGCCGAGGCCGAAGGCGGGCCGCTCGATCCGGCCAAAGCGCCACACCGCCATGCAGCCGAAGGCGAGATCCTCGTGCGCGTCGCCCAGATGCGCGAGCTCCCAGTCGAGCACCGCGGCGAGGCCGCCCCCGTCCTTCGCGAGATCGACCATCACATTGCCCATGCGATAGTCGCCATGGACGAGCACGGGCTCGGCAGGCGCGGGCAGATGATCCTCGCACCAGCGGATCGCGAGCGCGATCACCGGACGATCTCCGCCATAGGACAGGAACCGCGCCTTGAGTTCCGCGAGCGCCTCGGCGGTGTCCATCAGCGGGATTGCTGCGGGAATCGCCGCGCGCGGGATCGCGTGGATGCGCGCGAGCTCGCGGCCGAGGTCGGCGAGCAGGGACGGCGGCGGGTCCGCCAATATCTTCGCCGGGCTCACCTCGGCGACGATGCGGCGCATCACATAGCCGGTGCCCATGCCGTCGGCATCGGACAGCACGCCGACGACTTCGGGCGCCTTCACCCCCGCCGCGTGCGCCGCGATCACCAGCGCGGCCTCGTCGGCATGGCCATAGGGCCGGCCCGCCATATAGTCCGCCGACGGTGCGCGACGCAGGACATAGCCCGCCGATCCCGCCGGGCCCGACCAGTCAAACGACCAGCTTTCCATATTCGCACCGCCCGACAACCGAACCAGGCCCGACAGTGCGCCCCGGCCGAGAATACGGGTCATGAATGTGCCGAGCTTCTCGTGCAGATCAGCCATCGCCCCCACCGTCGCATCCCCCCCATCGATCTTTACTTGGCATCACGATTAAACAAACCCCGCCGGCCGACCGATGCAAGGGCCGGAGGTATCATTCCGCAGATCCGGACGCTTTTCGTACACCGGTACCCTGCGAGAGGCATCCCTTCGGCCGCAGCAGACCGCGCCGACATCGCCATCCAACACCCCTTGCGTTCGTCTGCCAATTAAGCCACAACTTTACGTGAACGTAAAGGTAAAGACCAGCGAACAGCCGAGAGGATTTCTTCCCCATGACCGACGTCCCCAGCTTCGACAGCATCAAGCTCGAAATCGCCGACACTGTCGCGACGATCACGCTCAACCGCCCCGATCGGCTGAATTCGATGCCGCCCGCGATGGCCGACGATATTCGCGCCGCGCTCGATCATCTGCCGAGCCTCGGTGCGCGCGCGTTGCTGATCACGGGCGAAGGACGCGGCTTCTGTTCGGGCGCCGATCTGGCGGATGACCGGTCGGGTGGCGGCGCGGTCGGCGGGGGAGCGCGGAGCCGCAACGCGCTGCGTGGCCATTACAACCCGATGCTACTCGCGCTCGCGAATCTCGACATCCCGGTCGTCGTCGCGGTCAATGGCCCCGCCGCCGGTGTCGGCTGCAGCTTTGCGCTGTCGGGCGATTTCACGATCGCAGGCAAGAGCGCCTATTTCCTGCAGGCCTTCGTCAACATCGGTCTGGTTCCCGACGGCGGCTCGTCGTGGCTTCTCCCACGCCTGGTCGGCGTCCCGCGCGCGCTGCAGATGATGATGCTGGGCGAGAAGATTACGGGCGATCAGGCGGCCGACTGGGGCATGATTTACGAATGCGTCGAGGATGCCGATCTGCTGGCGGAAGCGAAGGCGCTGGCAACACGCCTTGCCAACGGCCCGACGATCGCCCTCGGCACGATGCGCAAGATACTGCGCGACGGGCTGACGCAGGATTTCGCGACCACGCTCGACGCCGAAGCCAGGGGCCAGTTCATCGCGGGGGGCACCGCCGATGCCGCCGAGGGCATCCTGGCGTTCCAGCAGAAACGCAAGACCGAGTTCAAGGGCAAGTAAGCCGCCGCTGTGCACCCCGGCAAAAGCCGGGGCGCATCGGAGCAAATGCCTGTGGCCCCCGGCTTTCGCCGGGGTGCACAGATTTTACTCCGCCGCTTCGTCGACCATCACTTTCTTGTAGATGCTCGTCCGCGGGTAAGAGCAGAGGCGCTTTACCATCGGCTCGAAGAACTCGAGCGGCAGGGTGTCGTAGTCGGGGTCGAACGCCGGCGCGTCATATTTCTCGCAGAATTCGGCGCAGGCGGCCGCGTAGGGACTGTCGGCGAACTGGTCGCGCATGTCGCGATCGAGGCCGATATAGTGGAAGAAATAATGGCCCTGAAAGATGCCGTGATGCTGCACAATCCAGAGATTTTCTTCCGATAGGAAAGGCCTCAGGATCGCCGCCGCGACGTCGGGATGGTTGAACGCGCCCAGCGTGTCGCCGATGTCGTGGAGCAGCGCCATGACGACATATTCCTCGTCGCGGCCGTCGCGGTGCGCTCTGGTCGCGGTTTGCAGGCAATGTTCGAGACGGTCGACCGGAAAGCCGCCGTAATCGCCGCCGAGCAGCTTCAGATGGTCGAGAATGCGCTTGCCGTTGTTCGGCGCGAATTCCTTCTGCTCGCGCGCGATGATGTCCCAGTCTTCCTGCGTTCCGTCGATCATCGAGCGGAACGTCGCATGCTCGTGCGTCATGTCGGTCATGGCAGCCTCTCCTGATTTGGCGGAGAGCCTATCCTATTCGTTGTTATTTGCAACGTTATAGGTCTTGACCTCGGCCTGGGTCAGGCAGCGGCGCGTCGACTTGTCCTCGGCATTGGCGATCGCCTTCTGGCGGTACATCACCTCGGTCAGCAGCTTGCGCGACACCCCCATGCGGATCAGGAAATCATTGTCCTCGCTCGCCAGTAGCGCGGCATCCTGTTCGATGTCGCCGATCAGCTCCTTGGTCGCGTCGGTCCCCATCGCGACGCTCATGTCGATCGACTGGCGATCGCCGGTACGGGTGAACATATGGACGATGAACAGCCCGCCGGGATCGATCACGCGCGGCTGTCCGCCCATGAAGATGAAGTTGCACGCGCTGAAACACGCCCATCCCGGCGGAATCCGCGTCATCAACCCGAAGTTCGAGCGGATGATGCGCCCCGCCGCGTTGCCCGCGCGCGCATCGCCGCCGGGAGAGCTCAGCCAGACTTCGCCGACATCGGGATTGGCCTCGAGCGCCTTTTTGAGCCGGTCGGGGGCGCCGGCATCGATCCGCCCCTCGGCGAGCAGCACCTTCGTGCCGCCCTTGGTCGCCGGCGTGAAGGTCATCGTCGGATTCGCCGACCAGCCGGGCGCGTCCGGACAGGTCGGGTTCGCAGGGTCCATCTTGACCTTCGCTGCGCCGGTCAGGCCAGCGAGGCAGGCGGCCGCCAGTGCGACGCGCGCGATCCTAGGCCGCAAGGACATAGCGCGACTGTCCCGGACCGCGGCACATCTTCTTGGAAACCCGCGTTTCCTCGCCCTCGACGATCACCACGTCGGTAACGTTCATGCAACTGGTGCCGTCGGCGAGCTGGTTCTTCGACGCGACGGTCGACGATCCGCTGACATTCTCGCGCGTCGTGCTGGTCCAGTTTGCGGTTTCTCCGACGTCGCCGCCGCGCGTCACCTGCTCGGTCGCGGCTGCCGCCTGCACCTGCTCCTTCGGGTCGAGCTTGCAGGCGATGGCGTTGGTCAGCGTGCCGCTGACCTCGGCGATCGGAACATAGCTGTAGACGCCGGCCTTGCTCGCCGCGCTGCCGATCGCGCTGTCGAGTACGCCGCCGATGATCGCACGGCCCGCACCGCTTCCCTTCTTGCCCTTCGGACAGCCGCCATTGTCGCTGTCGCTGGACGTCGGCGCCGGGCTCGGCGTCGTCACCTTGCGCAAGATGCTGCCGAACTGCGCCTGCGCCGGAGCCACGGCGAGTATGCAGGCCGCCATCATGGCCGGGGCACCCCATAATCTGTGCTTCATCGAACCGTCCCTCACCGCACCCTTATCGGGCAACTCGCGACCCCTGTCGCATCAATTCATGCCATCTGCTGTGATTTTCATCAACAACCGGCGAAATGTCATGCAGACAGGTTGAATTAAGGCTGAATATGTCACAGTAACGCCCCATGCTTTCGCAAAAGACCCGTTATACGATCCGCGCGTTCCAGCATCTTGCCGATCACTGGGGCAAGGGGCAGGTCCAGCTTGCGGATATTGCGGACGCGCAGAATATTCCGCCCAAATTCCTGACCGTGATCCTGTCCGAAATGGCGCGAGAAGGGCTGCTCATCTCGCAGCGCGGGCGCGACGGCGGCTACCAGCTCGCGCTGCCGCCGATCGACATCAGCTATGGCGACCTCGTCCGCCTGACGCGCGGCTCGCTCGCGCTCGTCCCCTGTGCCGCGCGCAACGCGCACGAGCATTGCAAGAACTGCCTGCCGGAAGCCGAATGCCGGCTGCGCAGCCTGATGCTGAAGGTCCGCGACGACACCGCCTCGATCCTCGACCGCATTACCCTCGCCGACCCGATCGAGCTCGAACCTGTGTTCGAGAAGGACGAGGCGGCGGAATAGCCGCTCCAGTCAACGCAACAAAAAAGGCCCGCTTTCGCGGGCCTTTTGTAATGGTGGAGCCTAGCGGGATCGAACCGCTGACCTCTACAATGCCATTGTAGCGCTCTCCCAGCTGAGCTAAGGCCCCGTGCCATTTTCAGGATCGCCCTGGCCAATATTCCTGGCTAGTGCGACCGGGACGCCGCCTTTACCAGCGCGCGTCCGTTATGCAAGGGGCCAAATGCGTTCGAGGACGCTTTTTTGATCCCCTGCGTATCGAACTACAGAAGATCAGCCTTCTTCGTCCTCGTCGTCGCCGGTCGCGACGCCCAGATCGTCGTCGCCGCCCAGATCGACGTCGTTGTCGGGCGAATCGGTGTCCTCATCGACATCGACGTCCAGATCCAGATCGTCACCCGCCTCCGGTTCGGCCGCGACCTTGCCCGGCTTTTCGACTTCCTCGAACGGCATCGGCTGCTTCGATTTCAGGACCGATTCCGGCAGCCATGCATAACCGCAGTTGATGCAGGTGACCGGATCGTCCTGGGTCAGATCATAGAATCGGGTGGCACATTTCGGGCAGCTGCGCTTCGCGCCCCATTCAGCCTTTACCATAACAGCCTCGTAAACCTCTGAAGAAAGGATAGGAATTTCGGAAGAGAGACAGCGCCGACAGGGCCATCCGCCAAATTGGCGTGCGCCTTGCCAGATTGTTTGCCCGCTGTCAAAAGCCGCACGCCATGACAGACCAGACCGCCCGCCCGCGCCGCTTTTCCGCCTCCGCTCCGCTCAAAGGTAGGATCGCGATTCCCGGTGACAAGAGCATCTCGCACCGTTCGCTGATGCTGTCGGCGCTCGCGGTCGGAACAAGTCGCGTCACCGGGCTCCTCGAAGGTCATGATGTTCTGGCAACCGCCGCCGCGATGCGCGCGATGGGCGCGGGCATCGAGCGGCGGGGCGATGGCGAATGGGTCATCGACGGCGTCGGGGTCGGCGCGCTGCTCCAGCCGCGCGAAGCGCTCGACATGGGGAACAGCGGCACCTCGACGCGGCTATTGATGGGGCTCGTCGCGAGCCATCCGATCACCGCCACTTTCGTGGGCGACGCCAGCCTGTCGGGCCGCCCGATGGGGCGCGTCATCGACCCGCTGTCGCAGATGGGCGCCGACATTTCCGCGTCACCCGGTGGCCGCCTGCCGCTCATGGTACGCGGCCTCGCCCCCGCGATCCCCCTCGCCTATCGCCTGCCGATGGCATCGGCGCAGGTGAAGAGCGCGGTCCTGCTCGCCGGCCTCAACACCCCCGGCATCACCGAGGTGATCGAGCCCGTTCCGACGCGCGACCATAGCGAACGGATGCTGAGGGGCTTCGGCGCCGACCTCAGCGTCGAAACCGAACCCGACGGCACCCGCCACATCCGCATCCGCGGCGAGGCCGAGCTCAAGCCGCAGACGATCGTGGTTCCCGGCGATCCGTCGTCGGCCGCCTTCTTCATCGTCGCCGCGCTGCTCGTCCCCGGATCGGACGTCACCATCGCGAATGTCGGGCTCAACCCGACGCGCGCGGGCCTCGTCGAGGTGCTGCAGGCGATGGGCGGCGATATCGCCCTGCTCGACGCGCGCGAAGTCGGCGGAGAGCCCGTTGCCGACCTTCGCGTCCGCCACAGTGCCTTGAAAGGTATCGAGATCGACCCGGCCGTCGTGCCGAGCATGGTCGACGAATTCCCGATCCTCTTTATCGCCGCTGCGCTTGCCGAGGGTCGCACCGTCACGACCGGCCTCGACGAACTGCGCGTCAAGGAAAGCGACCGCCTTGCCGTCATGGCGGCGGGCCTGCAGGCGATCGGCGCGCGGGTTGAAGAAAGCGAGGACGGCTTGATCATCGACGGCACCGGCGGCGACCCGGTGCCCGGCGGGGCCACCATCGCGGGCCATCTCGACCACCGCATCTGCATGAGCTTTGCGGTCGCGGGGCTCGTCAGCAAGGCGCCGGTCGAAATCGACGACATGGCGCCCGTCGCGACCAGCTTCCCGAATTTCGAGGCTTTGCTCGAAGGGCTGCAGGCGTGATCATCGCCGTCGACGGCCCCACCGCGTCGGGCAAGGGCACGATCGCGCGCGCGCTGGCCGACCATTTCGGGCTACCCGTACTCGACACCGGGCTGCTTTATCGCGCGGTCGGCTATCAGACGCAGCTCGGCCACGGCGATCCCGACAACGCCGCCGACGCACTCGCCGCCTGCGACTTCCCCGACACGCTGCTCGACGATCCCGCACTCCGCTACGAAAGCACAGGCGGCCTCGCGAGCCGCGTGTCGATCCACCCGGCGGTACGCAAGGCGCTGTTCCAGCGGCAGGTCGATTTCGCGAACCAGCCCGGCGGCGCGGTGCTCGACGGGCGCGATATCGGCACGGTCATCGCGCCGCACGCCGACGCCAAGCTGTTCGTCACCGCCTCGCCCGAAGAACGCGCGCGCCGTCGTCATGCCGAAATGCGCGCGCGCGGGGTCGATGTGACCTATGACGCGGTCCTCGCCGACGTCCACGCCCGCGACGCGCGCGACACCGGCCGCGCCGACGCACCGCTGCTCCGCGCCGACGACGCGCTGCTGCTCGACAACAGCGATATGGATATCAACGAAGCGATCGCGGCGGCGATCGCCTTCGTCGAGGAAAGGGTCAGGCGACCCAGCTGATCTCGGGCAGCGTTTGACGCTCGGGGGCAGGCCCGGCGTGATAGACGCAAGTCTCGCCCATGCCCTTCAGCATCTCGTTGTGCGGCGGCCCGAAAGCGGCGCGATCCTTGGCGCGCAGCCAGGTGCTTTCCGAAATCGCGATACCGTTGACCGGCGCCGTGCCTTCCAGCCGCGCCGCCATGTTCACGGTCTCGCCCCAATAATCATAGGCCATCCGCGTCGCGCCGATGACGCCGCCGACGACCGGCCCGCTGTGGATGCCGACGCGCAGGCCGACGTCGGTGCCCGCCACTGCTTGCAACTCGGCGACGCCCGCCAGCACATCGCGCGCGAAGGCGATGGCGGAATCGGCGCTGTTCCCGCTCGTCACATTGCCACCCGCGATCGCGAGATACGCATCGCCGATCGTCTTGACCTTCTCGACCCCATGCTTTGCTGCGCAGGCGTCGGCATGGTTGAAGAAGGCATTGAGCACTTCGACCAGATGCCCCGGCGACACGCGCTTCGCGAGTTTGGTGAAGCCGACCATGTCGATGAAGATCACGCTCGCGTCGGCATAGGCGTCGGCGACCATCCGCCCATCGCGGATGCGCTCGACCGCGGCGGGCGGCAGCATGTTATAGACGAGTTCCTCATTCTTCCGGCGCTCGGCCTCGAGCGCCTCGGCGAGCGCGAAGGCGCCGCGGCTCGACCGGTCGATGGCGACGTTGATCGCCAGCATGATGACGGCGCCGCTCGAATAGCTGAGCAGCGCGTACCACATCCCCGCATCATGGCGCTGCACCGGCAGCACGGTTGCGAGAAAGACGAACAGGTCGAGCCCGAGCCACAACAGGAAGAGTCGCGGGCGGCCCGCCAGCACGACGGCGGCAAAGGCGCTGACCCCGAGCCGGTTCATCACCCCGACCGCGTGCATCTCCTCCTGCATGTCGATCAGTTCGTCGAACAGGATCAGGTTGATATGGCCGAGCAGAAAGACGATCCCGAGCAGGGCCGCAAAATCCAACCCCGGCCGCGCGATATAGCCCGACCAGAAGGTCGATGCGATATAGGCGCCCGCGAGCGCGATCATCGCCCCGAACAGCACCGCCAGCTTCGCCGTATCGACCGGATTGACCAGCAGCGGATTGACGATCGTGTAGGCCAGCGCCACCAGCATGAACAACACGCCATAGATGCGCACGAACGGCAGGCGCAGCGTGCGCGCCGTTTCCTGGAATCGCGCCTCGACCGCCGGATCGGCGAACTGGCCGTGCGACATCACCTGCATGGAGACCCCTCTCGATTGCGTGGGAGAATCTATAAGCAAGGTCTTACGATGGAGTTTACCTTCGGCGCGCGCGCCTCCTCGTCGCCTTTGACTTGATCCGGGGTCGATTCGAGCGGCGAGGACATCGACCCTGGATCAAGTCCAGGGTGACGATGAAAGCGAGGTTTCGCCTTGCTTTTGCGCACCCTCCGCCATATATGCGCGCCGTCCGACAGGCTTTGGCCGGTCGAGGCACGGACAAACCGCCGCTCTTCGAACATGAGCGTCGGGCGTGACGGGATGCACTCGTCGCGCCCTTTTTGCTTTGCTCCTGCCCCGATTGGCAAAGGCTGGAAGGATGTCCTGCATCGCATCCGGCGGGCAGGACAGATCGGCCAAAAGACCAGCGGAACCAACCGCTTGGCCGGAACAGATGAAGTAAGGAAGAACCCATATGGCCTCTACGGCTTTTCCGTCGCGCGACGATTTCGCCGCGATGCTCGACGAATCGCTGGGTGGTGCTGATGGCGGCTTTGAAGGCCGCGTCGTCAAGGGCACCGTGACCGCGATCGAAAATGACCTGGCAGTGATCGACATCGGCCTGAAGAGCGAAGGCCGCGTGCCGCTTCGCGAATTCGCGATGCCGGGCCAGAAGGCCGACCTCAAGGTCGGTGACGAAGTCGAAGTCTATGTCGACCGCGTCGAAAACGCCAATGGCGAAACCATGCTGTCGCGCGACCGCGCTCGCCGCGAAGCCGCCTGGGACCGCCTGGAAGAAGAATTCAACAAGGAAGCCCGCGTCGAAGGCGTCATCTTCGGCCGCGTCAAGGGCGGCTTCACCGTCGATCTCGGCGGCGCCGTCGCGTTCCTGCCCGGCAGCCAGGTCGACATCCGCCCCGTGCGCGACGTCGGCCCGCTCATGGACCTTCCGCAGCCCTTCCAGATCCTCAAAATGGATCGCCGCCGCGGCAACATCGTCGTGTCGCGCCGCGCCATCCTCGAGGAAACGCGCGCCGAGCAGCGTTCGGGCCTGATCCAGAACCTCGAAGAGGGCCAGATCATCGAAGGCGCGGTCAAGAACATCACCGACTATGGTGCGTTCGTCGACCTCGGCGGCATCGACGGCCTGCTCCATGTCACCGACATGAGCTACAAGCGCGTCAACCACCCGAGCGAAGTCATCAACATCGGTGACACCGTCCGCGTCCAGATCATCCGCATCAACCGCGACACGCAGCGCATCAGCCTCGGCATGAAGCAGCTCGAAAGCGATCCGTGGGAAGGCGTCGCCGCCAAGTATCCGGTCGGTGCGAAGCTGTCGGGCACGGTCACGAACATCACCGACTATGGTGCGTTCGTCGAACTCGAACCCGGCATCGAGGGTCTGGTCCACGTCAGCGAAATGTCGTGGGTCAAGAAGAACGTCCACCCCGGCAAGATCGTTTCGACCAGCCAGGAAGTCGACGTCATCGTTCTTGAAGTCGACAGCGACAAGCGCCGCATTTCGCTCGGCCTCAAGCAGGCCCAGTCGAACCCCTGGGGCGCCTTTGCCGAGGCTCACCCGGTCGGTTCGGTCGTCGAAGGCGAAGTCAAGAACGCAACCGAGTTCGGCCTGTTCATCGGCCTTCCGGGCGACGTCGACGGCATGGTCCACATGTCGGACATCGCTTGGGGCATCTCGGGCGAAGAAGCGCTGCACCTCCACCGCAAGGGCGAGAATGTGCAGGTCGTCGTGCTCGACGTCGACGTCGAGAAGGAACGCATCAGCCTCGGCATCAAGCAGCTTGAAAAGGGCGCTCCGGCCGTTGGCGGCGCCAACACTGCCGGTTCGGGCTCGCTGAAGAAGAACGACGTCGTCACCGTCTCGGTCCTCGAAGTCCGCGACAACGGCCTCGAAGTGCAGGCTGGCGAAGATGGCGCCACCGGCTTCATCAAGCGCGCCGACCTCGGCCGCGACCGCGACGAACAGCGCCCCGAGCGCTATCAGGTCGGGCAGAAGTTCGACGCAATGGTCACCGGCTTCGACCGTTCGAAGAAGCCCAGCTTCTCGGTCAAGGCAATGCAGATCGCCGAAGAGAAGGAAGCCGTCGCGCAGTACGGCTCGTCGGACTCGGGTGCATCGCTCGGCGACATCCTCGGCGAAGCGCTGAAGGCCGGCAAGAAGGACTGATAATTTCGTCCCTCTGCCGTCAGGCAACAGAAAAGGCCCGCGAAGTGTCCCTTCGCGGGCCTTTTTCTTTCAGTGATATATTTTGACCGAACAGTGATTCATGATACTCTCCGGGCCGCGTTGGGAGGGGTCCTCACGCAATCCGAACCGGCAAAGACCGGATGGCCTGCATCCCGCGGGGTGCGCGTGATATGTCAAGGGGAAGCAAATGATCCGGTCGGAACTGGTTCAAAAGATCGCGAGCGAAAACAGCGACTTGCGCCTTGAAGAGGTCGAACGCATCGTCGACGCCTTTTTTGATTCGATCGTGGATCAACTGGCCGCAGGCGGCCGCGTCGAACTCCGCGGCTTCGGGGCTTTCTCGACCCGCTCCCGCGAATCGCGCACCGGCCGCAACCCGCGCACCGGCGCTCCGGTAGCTGTGAAAGCGAAGGCGGTCCCTTATTTCAAGCCGGGCAAGGAAATGCGCGAGCGTCTGAACGACTGATCGCGCGTCTCAAAACCTTCGTCATTGCGAACCCGGTGAAAGCCGGGCGAAGCAATCCCGAACGGTGAGCGCACAGCGTGGATCGACGCATCGCTTCGCGCCTCGCAATGCCGCGGAAGAGGAAGGGTCGCGGCCTCAATTCTTGAGGCGGTAACCCGTTCGAAACACCCAGAAGATCACTGCCAGGCATAGCGCCAGGAACAGCGCAACCGCCCCCATGCTGACTTCGATCCCGACATCTCCCTGCCCGAAGAAGGTCCAGCGGAATCCGCTGATCAGATAGACGACGGGATTGAACAGCGTGACCGCACGCCACGCCGCGGGCAGCATGTCGAGCGAATAGAAAGCGCCGCCCAGAAAGGTCAGCGGATAGACGACGAGCAGCGGGATCACCTGCAACTGCTCGAAACTCTGCGCCCAGATACCGATGATGAAGCCGAACAGGCAGAAAGTCATCGCCATCAGGATCATGAAGGCGACCATCAGCAGCGGGTGCGCCACCTGCACATCGACGAAGACATGCGCGGTCGCAAAGATGATCGCGCCGATGATCACCGATTTCGTCGCCGCCGCGCCGACATAGGCGATCAGCAGTTCGAGCGGCGACATCGGCGAGGATAGCATCTCGTAGATCGTCCCCGTCCATTTGGGCATGTAGATGCCGAAGCTCGCGTTGCTGATGCTTTCGGTGAACATCGTCAGCATCATCAGGCCCGGCACGATGAACGCGCCATAGGGCACGGTGCTGACGTCGCTCATCCGGCTGCCGATCGCCGAGCCGAAGACAACGAAATAGAGCGTAGTGGTTATGACGGGCAGCATCAGGCTGGTCCAGAACGTACGCCCGAAGCGCGCCATTTCGAACAGATAGATGGCACGAATGCCGCGTAAATTCTTGATCATGCGGCGCGTTCCTCGGTCTTCGTCTCATGTACCAGCCCGACGAAGATATCCTCGAGCGAACTCTGTTCGGTGTGGAGATCCTTGAACTGGATGCCGAGGTCGCTCAGCCGCCGCAGCAGCGACGGCACGCCCGTCGCCTCGGCCTGGCTGTCGAATTCATAGACCAGCTCATGTCCCTCGCCGGCGAGCACCAGATTCCACTGGGCCAGTTCGGCGGGCACCGCATCCAGCGGGTCGGCGAGGTTGAGGGTCAGCGTCTTGCGCCCCAGCTTTTTGATCAGCGCCTCCTTCTCCTCGACCAGGATCAGCCTGCCCTTGCTGATCACCCCCACGCGGTCGGCCATCTCCTCGGCCTCTTCGATATAGTGGGTGGTCAGGATGATCGTGACGCCGCGTTCGCGAAGACCGCGCACCATGTTCCACATGTCGCGGCGCAGCTCGACGTCGACACCCGCGGTGGGTTCGTCGAGGAACAGGATGTCGGGCTCGTGGCTCAGCGCCTTCGCGATCATCACGCGGCGCTTCATGCCGCCCGACAGCTCCATGATCTTCGCATTGCGCTTGTCCCAGAGCGACAGATCCCTGAGCAACTGCTCGATGAAGGCCGGATCCCTCGGCTTGCCGAACAGCCCGCGCGAGAAGGTCACCGTCGTGATCACCTTCTCGAACGCGTCGGTATGCAGTTCCTGCGGCACCAGCCCGATCATCGAGCGCGCGGCGCGATAATCGCGCGCATGATCGTGCCCGCCCACGGTCACCGTTCCCGCGCTCGGCGTGACGATGCCGCAGACGATGCTGATCAGCGTCGTCTTGCCCGCGCCGTTCGGCCCGAGCAGCGCGAAAATCTCGCCCTTGTTGATGGTAAGGTCGACACCGGCCAGCGCCTGGTGCCCGCTCTTGTAAGTCTTTCCGAGGCCGGAAATGTCGAGGACGGCAGTCATGCCATCGCGTCTAGCCGAGCCGCCGCGCAGCGGGAAGCCGCAAACATCGCTTGACCTCCACCGGGCCATCGGCTTGACCCGCAAGCCAAGCGGACGTGGCGAAATCGGTAGACGCAGCAGACTTAAAATCTGCCGTCCTAGTGACATGCGGGTTCAAGTCCCGCCGTCCGCACCAAAGTCAAATCGGGAGGTCGAATCGCCGCGGCCGCGTTTCGGCTCGCCTGACGCGCTCGATGCGGATCCGCCGGCCGGCCGAGCGGCCACCACGGATACGACAAAGCCGTGGCCTTCGCCCCGGTGCCGTCCTAGGATAAGGCCATAATGCGTCCAATTCGTTCTGCTGCCGCCCTTCTGCTCGCCGCCTCCACCTCGCTCGCGCTCGCGAGTTGCGGGCTGTTCGGGTCGCGCGGGCCCGTGAAGATCGCGGCGATCGGATCGCTCAACCCCGCTTCCACGCCGCTGAGCGGGGAACTCTCGGCCGCCAATGCCGCCTTGCTCGACGCGTCGGCGCAAGGGCTCGTCGGTTTCGACGGCGACGGCCAGATCGACGTCGGGCTCGCCGATCGCTGGACGGTCACCGCCGACGGGCGCAGCTATATCTTCCGCATCCGCGAGGCCAAATGGACGAACGGGCGCAAGGTGATGGCGGAGGATGTCGCGGCGACGCTGCGCTCTTATCTCGCGCCCGCCAGCCGCAACCTGCTCAAGGATGATTTTCCCGAGATCGACACGATCAAGGCGATGACCGACAGCGTGATCGAAATCCGCCTGACCGTGCCGCAGCCGAACATGCTGGAATTGCTCGCGCAGCCGACGATGGCGATCGTCTACAAGGGGATGGGCTGGGGGCCCATGCGCGCGAAGCGGATCGGCCGCGCCGTGCTGCTGTCGCCCGTTCCCGACCCGCTCGCCGAAGATCCCGACGCGGCGGAGGCGGCGGCGAACGATCCCAAGGCGTCGATCGAGCTTGTCGGCACCTCGCCGGAGGGCGCGCTCGCGCGGTTCAAGAACGGCTATGCCGACGGCGTCCTCGGCGGGCGCTTTTCGACCCTCCCCTATTTCATCGCCTCGGACATCGGCCGGTCGCGGCTGGTCGTCGATCCCGCGCCGGGGCTGTTCGGACTGGTCTTCACCCGCGCCGAAGGATTTTTCGCAATCGATGCTAACCGCGACGCGCTGTCGCGCGTCATTCGGCGCGAGCGGCTGGTCGACGCCTTCGGGCTCGCCGAATGGCAATCGCAGGTCGCGATGCGCCCCACCGCGCACCGCCGCGACGGCGGCCCGGCACCGATCCCGCCGGCCTGGAACGATTATGACGATCCCTCGCGCCTCGTGCAGGCGCAGCGCGTGGTGGATGCCTGGCGCAGCGGGGGACGTGCGATCGATCCGCTGCGCATCGCGGTTCCCGACACGCCGGGCGGCCGCATCCTCTACGCCTATGTCGCGGCGGATATCGCGCGGCTGGGGATCGAGACGCGGCGCGTCAACATGGCCTCGACTTCCGACCTTCGCCTGATCGACGAGGTCGCGCCGAACGACGACGCGCTGTGGGCGCTGCGCCGCCTGTCGTGCCAGCGCGACACGCTGTGCAATCGCGAGGCGCAGGAACTGATCGACCAGGCGATGGCGAACATCGACGCGGGCCAGCGGGCCGAACAGGTCAGCGAAGCCGAAGCGGTGCTCGCGCGCTATACCCCCTTCATCGCCCTCGCATCGCCGCTCCGCTGGTCGGTCGCCTCGCAGCGGTTGACCGGCCTCCGCCCGAACGCGCGCGGCGCGCACCCATTGAATCGCCTGATCACGCCCCCCAATTAATGTGGCGGCGCTTCACCCCCGAGCGCTTTTGAAAGGACCCGCATGGCCCCTTCGACTCCCAATCCCGACGCCATTTTCGACGCGCTGGTTCAGAACCGGCGCGATCCCGCTTCGCTGCGCAAGCGGGTCGAGACGCTGGAAATGCTGCTCGAACGCAGCTTCGTCATTCCCGGCATCAACCGCCCAGTCGGTCTCGACGCGATCGTCGGGCTGGTTCCCGTCGTCGGCGATGTGATCACTGCGACGATGGGCGCTTATCTGATCTGGGAGGCGCGCAATCTCGGCATGTCGAAATGGCAGATCTGGCGGATGGTCGGCAATCTGGGCGTCGATACCGCGCTCGGCGCGGTGCCGCTCGTCGGCGATGCTTTCGACTTCCTGTTCCGCTCGAACACGCGCAACCTCAAGATCATCAAGAAGCATCTCGACAAGCATCATCCGGGCACGATCATCATCGATCAATAGGGTCGCCCTCCCCCTTCCCCTCGGGTGTCTGGTAGTGCTAGCACAGCGCTGCCATACGCGCCGCCATACCCCAGGGGAGAATTCCAAGACATGATCCGCGCCACCCTCGCCGCGCTTGCCCTCGGCTCGTCCTTCCTCGCGGTCGCCGCGGCGGCGCAGGACACCCAAGACCCCTATCTCTGGCTCGAGGATATCGAGGGGCAAAAGGCTCTCGACTGGGTCAAAAAGGAAAATGCCGCCACCGACAAGCTGATCCGCGGCCGCCCCGGTTTCGAGAAGGACCGCGAACGCGCGAAGGCGATCCTCGACGACGACCGCCAGATCGCCGAGCCGGGCGAGGTGATGGGCGACACGATCACCAGCTTCTGGCGCGATGCCACCAATCCGCGCGGTATCTGGCGCCAGAGCCCGCTCGACGCCTATCTTGCGGGCAAGCCCGTCTGGACGACGCTGATCGACGTCGACGCGCTCGGCAAGGCCGAGAAGCAGAGCTGGGTCTGGCACGGCGCCGATTGCCTCGCCCCCGACTACAAGCGCTGCCTCGTCTCGATCAGCCCCGGCGGCACCGACGCCGATATCGTCCGCGAGTGGGACCGCACGACAAAAAGCTTCGTCGCGGACGGCTTCACCCTGCCGCAGGCGAAGAGCAGCGTGACGTGGGAGAATGCCGACACCTTGCTCGTCGCGACCGACTATGGCGCGGGCAGCATGACCGCATCGGGCTATCCGCGCATCGTCAAGCGCTGGAAGCGGGGCACGCCGCTCTCGGCCGCCGCGACGGTCGCCGAGGGCGAACCCGCGGACGTCGGCATCAACGTCTTCGCCTTCATGGACAGCGACAAGCGCCGGACGATGATCAGCCGCAACAAGACCTTCTACACCAGCGACATCCTGTTGCCGAACCCCGGCGACGGCGATTTCGACCGCAGCGTCATTCCCGACACCGCCGACATCCGCGCGGTCATCGACGGTCAAGTCATCATCTTCCTCAACGAGCCCTACGCCGATTTTCCCGCGGGCTCGCTCCTCGCGCTGCCGCTCGATATCCTCGCCAGCGGCGGTCAGGTGCCCTTCGTGCCGGTGATGACGCCGACGAAATCGCAGGCGATCGAAAATGTCGCCGCGAGCAAGAATGTCCTGTGGGTGAAGGCACTCGACGACGTCGAGGGCAAGCTGTTCGCGCTTCGCCGCGACCAGCCGAACGGCCGCTGGAGCCAGACGGAAGTGCCGGTCGCCGCCAATGCAACGATGAGCATTGCCGGAACCGTCGACGACCGCGACCTCGCCTTCGTCACCGCCGAGACGATGCTGATGCCGCCGACGCTCTATGCCGTAGGCGAGAGCGGCGCGCCGCAGGTGGTGCAGAGCCTCCCCGCGACCTTCGATGCGAAGGACATGCGCGTCGAAAAGCGCTTCGCGACCTCGAAGGACGGCACCAAAATACCCTATTTCCTCGTCCGCAAGACAGGCGCGGCCGACCCGGTCCCCGCGCTCGTCCACGCCTATGGCGGCTTCCGCGCTGCGCAGACGCCCGGCTACCTCACCGGCCAGCCCTATCGCGCCGGCCCGCTCGGCCTGTTCTGGGTCGAGGATGGCAATGCCTATGTGCTCGCAAACATCCGCGGCGGCGGCGAATATGGCCCCGCCTGGCACCAGGCGGCGCTCCGCGAGAAGCGTCAGAACAGCTTCGACGACCTCCATGCCGTCGCCGAGGATCTGATCGCGACCGGCGTCAGCGCAAAGGGCAAGATCGCGATCTCGGGCCGTTCGAACGGCGGCGTCCTCGTCGGCGCGGCGATGGAGCAGCGGCCGGACCTTTACGGCGCGGTCATCTCGGGCTCGCCGCTCAAGGACATGAAGCGCTACAACAAGCTGCTCGCGGGCGCTTCTTGGGTCGCCGAATATGGCGATCCCGACAATCCCGACGACTGGGCCTTCATGTCCAGATATTCGCCCTATCAGAATATCCGCAAGGGCGTGAAATATCCGCCGATCTTCCTCTATCTCTCGACCAAGGACGACCGCGTCCATCCCGGCCATGCGCGCAAATTCGCCGCGCGACTGACCGAATATGGCAACACGGTCTATTATCACGAATATCTGGAGGGCGGCCATTCGGTCGGCGCCGATCATGCCGAGGACGCGGTGCGCGCGGCGATGCTCCACGCCTTCCTGACGATGGAATTCGCCGGGAAGAAATAGGGTCGGCCCCTGCGGCGGGCACCGTCATTGGCTGGGTGGCGCTGCGCGCGGCCCGCCGCAGTCCCGTCATAGATTGCCTCCACCCGCAGGAATTTGGGGTTTCGCCCGCCACATACTTTGGCAGTGACTTGTCATCGACCTGTCGCGATGGCAGGCAATCCGGCGATTACCGAAACAAGCCAGCGAGCCAACACCCGATGACCCATATATTTCACGCCTCGATGCTCCGCGAATATGACATTCGCGGGGTGGTCGGCGACACGCTGTCGGCGGCCGACGCCTATGCGATCGGGCGCAGCTTCGCGACGCTGATCAAGCGTGCGGGGGGCAAGCGGATCGCCGTGGGCTATGACGGGCGCCTGTCGTCGCCGATGCTCGAGGCTGCCCTGGTCGAGGGGATCAACGCGGCGGGCATCGACGCGCTGCGCGTCGGGCTCGGCCCCACGCCGATGCTCTATTACGCCGCCTCAACCGAGGATGTAGACGGCGGCATACAGATAACCGGCAGCCACAATCCCCCCGACTATAACGGCTTCAAGATGGTGTTTCAGGGGCGTCCCTTTTTCGGCGCCGACATCCAGCGGATCGGCGAAATCGCGGCCGCCGGCGACTGGGAAGCCGTCGATGCCGGGGGCGAAGGCACGTCGGAGAGCATCGACATCGTCGACGCCTATGTCGAACGCCTCGTCGAAGGCTTCGCCGGCGGCACCTTCCGCATCGGCTGGGACGCCGGCAACGGCGCGGCGGGCACGGTGATCGAAAAGCTCGCGGCGCGGCTTCCGGGCGAGCATCATCTTCTGTTTACCGACATCGACGGCCATTTCCCCAACCACCATCCCGATCCCACGGTCGAGGCCAATCTGGCCGACCTGCGCAAGCTGGTCGCGGAGAAGAGCCTCGATTTCGGCGTCGCTTTCGATGGAGACGGCGACCGCATCGGCGCGATCGACGGTCAGGGCCGCGTAATCTGGGGCGACCAGCTGCTCCAGATCTATGCCGAGGCCGCGCTTCAGGACATTCCCGGCGCGACGATCATCGCCGACGTGAAAGCGAGTCAGGCGCTGTTCGACCGCATCGCCGAAATGGGCGGCAAGCCGTTGATGTGGAAGACCGGCCACAGCCTGATCAAGGCGAAGATGAAGGAAACCGGCAGTCCGCTGGCGGGCGAGATGAGCGGGCACATCTTCTTCGCCGACCGCTATTACGGTTATGACGACGCGCCCTATGCCGCGGTCCGGCTGATCGAGGCGGCGCACAAGCTCGGCAAGAGCGTGACCGAACTGCGCGGTGACATGCCGGCGATGGTCAATACCCCCGAAATGCGCTTCCAGGTCGACGAGGTGCGCAAGTTCGCCATTGTGGACGAGGTTCTCCAGCGACTGAGCAGCGCGGGTGCCAATGTCGACCGCACCGACGGAGCGCGCGTTATGACGAATGACGGCTGGTGGCTGCTTCGTGCGTCGAACACGCAGGACGTTCTCGTCGCGCGTGCCGAGGCGAAGGACGAAGCGGCGCTCGAACGGCTGATCGCGGCGATCGACGACCAGCTTGAACAGTCGGGTGTCGTGCGCGGTCCGCAGGCAGCGCACTGACCCAACGCGGCCCGCAAGCAGCGCACTGGCCAACGCTTCCGTACCGTCTGGTTCCGGCTCGATCGGGCAGCGCGCGGCCTGGTCATGGCGCGTCTTGCGCGGGATGTGCAGCGGCGGCAAAGTGCCGCGCTCGGGAGGGTATCACGCGTGGCCGCTATTACGATCGATCAAACCGGACAGCCGCCGGTCGAGGCCAAGCCTTTTTACCGTCACCTCTATGTTCAGGTGCTCGCGGCGATCTTTTTCGGCGCGCTGATCGGTCATTTCTGGCCGGCGACAGGCGAAGCGCTGAAGCCCCTCGGCGACGCCTTTATCAAGCTGGTGAAGATGATCATCGCGCCGGTGATCTTCCTGACTCTCGTCACCGGCATCGCGGGGATGAGCGAACTGCGTTCGGTCGGCCGCGTCGCGGGTAAGGCCTTCATCTATTTCCTCTTCTTTTCGACACTCGCGTTGATCGTCGGGCTGGTGGTCGCCAATACGGTCCAGCCGGGCGCCGGCATGAATGTCGACCCCGCGACGCTCGATACCGCGGGGGTGAGCGGCTATGTCGAGAAGGCGGCGCACAACAGCATCGTCGATTTCCTGATGGCGATCATCCCGACCACGCTGATCTCGGCGCTGACGGGGGAATCGCTGCTGCAGGTGCTGCTGGTGTCGATCCTGTTCGGCATCGCGCTGTCGATGGTCGGCGAACCGGCCGCTCCCGTGCGCGACCTGTTCGAACGCGTCGGGCTGGTGGTCTTCAAGCTCGTCGGCATATTGATGCGCGCGGCGCCGATCGGCGCATTTGGCGCCATGGCTTTCACCATCGGCAAATATGGCATCGAATCGCTCGCCAATCTCGCCGGGCTGGTCGCGACCTTCTACCTGACCTCGTTGATCTTCGTGCTCGTCGTGCTCGGCGCCGCGGCGCGGCTCGCGGGTTTCTCGATCCTGAAGCTGATCCGCTACCTCAAGGCCGAACTGCTGCTCGTACTCGGCACCTCGTCGTCCGAGAGTGCGCTTCCGAGCCTGATGGAGAAGATGGAGCGCGCGGGCTGCGCCAAGTCGGTCGTCGGGCTGGTCGTGCCGACCGGCTATTCGTTCAATCTCGACGGCACCAACATCTATATGACGCTCGCCGCGCTTTTCATCGCGCAGGCGTGCAACGTCGACCTGTCGCTCGGCGACCAGATCGCGCTGCTGCTGATCGCGATGATTTCGTCGAAGGGCGCCGCGGGCGTCACCGGCGCGGGCTTCATCACGCTGGCCGCGACGCTGTCGATCGTGCCGTCGGTCCCGGTCGCGGGCATGGCGCTGATCCTCGGCGTCGACCGCTTCATGTCGGAATGCCGCAGCCTCACGAATTTCATCGGCAACGCCGTCGCGACCGTCGTCGTCGCGCGCTGGGACAATGCGCTCGACCGCGACCGGCTGCGGCGGGCGCTCAATGGCAATCCCCCTTCGACGCTTGCGGCGGCGCCGACAGAGCAAGACATCGATTAGGGCCGCCAGGGCGAGGCGATCAGTCCAGCCGGACCGAATATCCGCTGCACCGCATCGGCGCCGGCTGCCGCTGCCTTGAGCGGCGCGGCGAGCGGATCGTCGATCGGGCGGTCGCTCCGCAGAAAGTCGATCCACGCGGCGACCGCCGTTTCCAGCGCCGGGCAACGCCCGCCCCGCGCCTGATGCCACGCCAGCGTTTCGAGCCAGCGCTGCGGAATCTTCTGACTGCCGTCCATCGCGATCTGGATCAGCCGGTGATGCAACGCCGGATTGGCGAAACGATCGAGAAGCGCATCGGCATAGGCGCCAAGATCCTGCCCCCGCGCCGCGTCGATCGTCGGTGCGGCTTCGACGCGCATCAGCCGTTCGATGACCGGGCGAATCGCGGGGTCGGCGATCGCCCGATGGACGAATTCATGCCCCCTACCGAGCCCGATATAGGCGAGCGCCGAATGGGCGCCGTTGAGCATCCGCAGCTTTGCGGTCTCATAGGGCACGGCGTCGGCGACCAGCTCGGCGCCGACAGCTTCCCAGCGCGGGCGCGAGCCGGCAAAATCATCCTCGATCACCCACTGGCTGAAGTCTTCCGCGATGACCGCGCCCTCGTCACGGACGCCGAGCGCCGCTGCGACGGCGGCACGATCTACGTCGGTTGTCGCGGGAACGATGCGGTCGACCATTGTCGCGGGGCAACGGCATTCGCGGTCGAACCAATCGATCAGATCGGGATGTTCGGCGGCGAGATACTGGCGCATCAGTGACTTCAAGGCCGCACCATTGCCCGTGAGATTGTCGCAGCTGAGCAGGGTCAGGCCGGTCAGGCCAGCCGCCTTGCGTGCCGCCAGACCGGCGCCGACGAAGCGGTAGAGGCTCGATGACCCCCTGGCGGCGTCCAGATCGAGCGAACCGCCGGGGCCGCGCAGATAGCCTTTCTCAGTGACGGTAAGGCTGACGATGTGCGTCGTTGGCGCGGCAATGGCATCGACAACCGCCTGCGGATCATCGGCCGCAACGATCACCTTCTGCACCGCACCGATCAGGCGCAAGGCGGTTCCCGCGGCGCTGCGCCTGCTCACCGTATAGAGCCCGTCCTGCGGGTTCAGCTGTGCGGCGACGTCGCCCGAGCGCAGCGATATGCCGATAATGCCCCAGTCGCGGTCGCCGGTCCCCATCGCAGCGTCGGTATAGAGTGCCTGATGCGCGCGGTGGAACGCGCCGATGCCGATATGGACGATTCCCGCCTTCTGATCCGCGCGGTCGTAGTCCGGCACCTGCACCGACACAGGGAGCGGCGTTTGCGCCGACAGCCTCACAGCTTGTACGCGGCCTTGGCGAGATTGTAGCTCAGGTCGGTCGCAAGCTCGACCGCCTCCCATTCTTCCATCCGGTGCTCGGCGACGAGTCCGGCAAGGATGCCGCAATCGATACGCCGCGCGACATCGTGGCGCGCCGGGATCGACAGGAAAGCCCGAGTGTCGTCGTTGAAGCCCACCAAATTGTAGAATCCCGCCGTCTCGGTCGTCTGGCTGCGGAACCGGCGCATCCCCTCGGGGCTGTCGTGGAACCACCACGCCGGGCCGAGCTTCAGCGCCGGATAATGGCCCGCGAGCGGCGCCAGCTCCCGCGCGTAACTTGTCTCGTCGAGGGTGAAGAGAATGATCGTGAGCCCCGCCTCATTGCCATAGCGGCCGAGCAGCGGACGCAGCGCATGGACATAATCGGTGCCGGTCGGGATATCGGCGCCCTTGTCGCGGCCGTAATGCTCGAACAGCCAAGAGTTGTGATTGCGGAACGCGCCGGGGTGTATCTGCATGACGAGCCCGTCGTCGAGGCTCATCCCCGCCATCACCGTCAGCATATGGGCACGGAACAGCTCGGCATCGGCGGGGCTGACCTCGGCGCCGGTAACGCGCGCGAACAGCGCCTCGGCCTCGGCGTCCGACAGGTCGGCGGTCGCTGCAGTCGGGTGACCATGGTCGGTCGAGGTCGCACCCATCGCCGCAAAATAGGCGCGGCGATTGCGGTGCGCGGCAAGATAACCGGCGTAACTGAAGGCATCTTCGCCCGACAGCTCGGAGAAGCGCGCAAGATTGTCGCGGAAGCGCTCGAACTCGGGATCGACCACCGGATCGGGGCGATAGGCGGTAATGATACGCCCGCTCCATTCGCCGCTCGCATTGGCGGCGCGGATCGCGGCGTGATGATCCAGCGTATCGAGCGGGCTTTCGGTCGTCGCGATCACCTCGATCCCGAAGCGGTCGAACAGCGCGCGCGGGCGAAAGGGGTCGGTCGCCAGCGCCTCGGTGATGCGGTCGTAATAAAGGTCCGACGTCTCGGCCGAAAATTGTACGTCGAAACCGAAAACCTCGGCGAACACCCAGTCCATCCACATTCGCGAAGGGGTGCCGCGGAAAAGATGATAGTTTCGGGCGAACAACCGCCAGCTTTCGCGCGGATCGGCGTCGCGATTGCCGATGCCGAGCGCATCGAGCGATATGCCCTGCGAAAAGAGCATCCGGAACAGATAATGGTCGGGATGCAGCAGCAGCTCCGCCGCATTGCCGAAGGGCGCGTTGCCCGCGAACCAGCTCGGGTCGGTGTGCCCGTGCGGGCTGATGATCGGAAGGCTGGCCACCTCCGCGTACAATCGGCGCGCAATGTCGCGCTGCTCCGGATCGGACGGAAAGAGGCGGTCGGGATGCAGGATCAGCGGACGCGTCATGCCGCGGCAGCTTCGCTCTCTATTGCAACGGGCGCAAGGCACGGGCTGAGCAGGTGGATTGCCAGCACCGCGAGGAAATAAACCACCGTGCAGGCAGCGAAGATGATGGTGTAATTGCCCCCCGTCGCATCGAGCACCAGCCCGGTCGACTTTGCCATGATCATTCCGCCGATACCGCCCGCGAAACCGCCGAGCCCGACCACCGAACCGACTGCGCGTTTCGGGAACATGTCGGGCGGGATCGACAGGATCGTCGACGAAAAGGCCTGATGCCCCGCCAGCGCGATCCCGATGAGGAGAACCGCGAGCCACATATTGTCGAGCCCCGAGACGAACAGCAGCGGCAGCACGCAGCATCCCGCGCCCAGCATCGTAGCCTTGCGCGCGAAATTGACGCTGTGCCCCGTCTGGATCAACTTCGACGACGCCCAGCCCCCCAGGATGCTGCCGGCGTCCGACAGCAGGTACATGACGACCATCGGCAGCAGCACGACCTTCAGGTCGACGTCATAGGTCGTGCTGAAATATTTCGGCAACCAGAAGAGCATCAGGAACCAGACCGGGTCAGTCAGGAACTTGCCCAGAGCATAGGCCCACGCCTCGCGCTTGGTGACGACCGCGCTCCAGCCGAGCCGCTCGATCTTCTCCGGCGGGTCATGCTCGATCCACGCGAGCTCGGCGGTGCTGACCTTCCCGCTCTCGCGCGGATTGCTGTAGAGCCAGAGCCACAGGAGCAGCAGGACGACGCCGAACACACCGGTGACGATAAAGGTTTCGCGCCAGTCGAAGCCGAGGATTCGCATGAAGAGCGCGATCGTCGGGGCGGTCAGGATCACGCCGATCGTCGTCGCGCTGTTGACCCAGCCGATCGCGTAGGACCGCTCCTTTTGCGGAAACCATTCGCTCGACGCGCGGACGACCGCGGGGAAATGCCCCGCCTCGCCGACCCCCAGGATCACGCGCGCCATCATGAAGGAGACCACCGACGAAGCGAAGCCGTGCGCGACATGGCCGATCGTCCAGATCGCGATCGCGATTCCATAGCCGATCTTCGGCCCGAAGCGGTCGATCAGCCAGCCCATGAGCAGGAAGCCGAGCGCATAGGCGGCCTGGAAGGCGGTGACGATGTTGCCATAGTCGTTCTCGCTCCACCCGAGCTCGTCGCCGAGCGTCGGCGCGAGCAGGCCGAGCATGGTGCGGTCGATATAGTTGACCGTCGTCGCGGCAAAGAGCACCGCCACGATCAGCCAGCGATAGCGACCCGTCCGCGGTACGGCGCCTTCGTCCGCGATTGCCTCTGCCATATACCTCTCCCGCTGGTCTGTCTCTTATCCTGTAATTGCACAGCCGACGCGGATTTCTCCGCCAAAGAGCGCATCGCCCCGTTGGCCGGGCCGGATTTCATGGATTCCGGTGATCGCCCCGGTCGACACCCAGGTGCCGGGGGTGATCGCGATACCGCGCGCACGCAAGGTGCGGATCAGGAAAAGCGCCGATCCGAACGGACCATCGAGCATCGTCTCCATCGTCGCGGCGCCGACCGGTGCATCATCGACGAAAAATTCGACGGGCATGCGGATCAGGTCGGCATCGCGCCAGCCGGGGATCGCGGGGCCGAGGATCAGCCCCTTGTTATTGCCATAGTCGGAGGCCGTGACCGCCGGGCCATGCTGGTTGATCGCGGGAAAGGGCGAGCTTGCGATCTCGATGCCGGTGCGCACCTCGATGATGCAATCCTTCACCGAATCCATGTCATAATCGCACGTGCCGACATCACCCAGACGCAGCAGGACTTCGGCCTCGGCCGCCGCGAAACCGTCGGCATAGACCGGCATTGCGGGCCGCTGCCCCGCACTGCCGTCGAAAATCTCGTCGCTGAAAATGGGGCCGGTCAAGCGGTTGTCGCCATAGGTGGCGACCAGTTCGGTGGCGATGCGGCCGACCTTCCAGCCGCCGACACGGCGCCCGTCGGACGCGATCGCCGCATCCTGGATCGCATAGGCCTCCGCCATGCTCGCGGGCATCGTGCCGGGATACAAGGTAAGCGGTGTCTTTTTTTGACGCGCCGCGAGAAACGCCTTGGCGATATTCTGCTGTTCGTTCGTTGCCGGCATCTTTGTGATATCCCTCTTCCGCAGAATGTTCTAAAAGACACCGGTGTCAAAAGCAAGCGAATAGCCGTGGCCGCGGTTGATTTTGCGCGGCCAAGCCTTCACTAGGGACGGTACCGGCCGAAAACTGGGCTTGGCGCTTCAGGTGCGCGGCGCGGTGGAGAGAAAGCGTTATCATGGCGGCACGCGCGGGCGGACAAGGTGGCAAGCAACCGACGATCAACGATGTCGCGGCGCTCGCGGGGGTTTCGAAAAAGACGGTCAGCCGCGTCATCAACCGGTCCGAGTTCATCAGCGAAAAAACCCGCAAGTCGGTGCAGCAGGCGATCGAAACGCTCGGCTTCGTTCCCAATCCGCAGGCGCGTGCGCTCGCCTTTCGCCGCAATTTCCTCATCGCGCTGCTCCACGACAATCCGAACGCGCAGACGGTGCTCAATTTCCAGCAGGGCGTTCTCGACGCGATCAAGGACAGCGATCTGGCGCTGCTCGTCCGCCCGGTCGATCGCGGCTCGGACAAGCTGCTCGACGACGTGCGCCTGTTCCTCGAAAAGCAGCGCCCGATCGGCGCGATGCTGCTGCCGCCGATTTCGGAGAATGACGATCTTGCGAAACTCTGCGAGGATTTGGGCGTGCGCTATGTGCGGGTCGGATCGGCGCCGCTCGACGATGCAAGGCATTGCGTATCGTCGAACGATCGCGAGGTCGTCGCCGAGGCGGTCGGCAAGCTGATCGCGCTTGGCCACCGCCGCATCGGCTTCGTGCGCGGCCCCGCCGGCTTCCGCTCGGCCGCCGAACGCGAAGAGGGATTCCGCGCGGCGCTCGCCGCGGCAGACCTGTCGCTTCCCGACGAACTCTACGCGCCCGGCAACTATCGCTACACCGCGGGAGTCGAGGCGGGCGAGGCGATGCTGTCGCTCAAGGAACCGCCGACCGCCGTTTTCGTGTCGAACGACGAAATGGCAGCAGGTGTGATGAGCGTTGCGCATGGCAAGGGTCTGTCGGTTCCCGCAGACCTGTCGATCATCGGCTTCGACGATTCGCCAACCGCGACGCATATCTGGCCCGCGCTCAGCACGGTGCGCTGGCCGATCCGCGAGATGGGATCACGTGCCGCGCGCACGCTCGTCGCCGATTTCCTAGGCTCCAGCGCCAAGGCCGCCGACGATGAAAATCCGGTGATGCCGTCGACCTTCATCGAACGCCAGTCGGTCGCGCCGCCGCGCGGCTGACCTGCCCTATCGCCGGACGTCGAGCGCCCCGGAATGGAAGGCGTCGATGTCGCTTTGCCCGAAGCGGCTGGCATCGCCCGGCAGCGAATGTTTGAGGCACGCGAGCGCGAGTCCGCTTTCCGCCATCGCGCGCGCATCGCCGCCCGACAGATGCGCATGAAGCACCCCCGCTGCGAAGGCGTCACCGGCACCGATGCGGTCGACGATGCCCGTCACATCGACGTCGGCCGTCTGGTGGCTTGCGTCGCGCAGGTCGATGCGTGCCGCGATGCGATGATGGTCGGCGGTGACGGTGTGCCGCGCGGTCGATGCGATCAGCCTGAGGTTCGGAAAGGCCGCAAAACCCGCTTCGGCCGCTTCCCGCCGCCGATCCTCTCCCTCGCCGCTGAACGCGCGCTCAAGCACCAGCGACAGGTCGCGGTGGTTGCCGAACAGGATATCCGCGGTTCCGATCAGCTCCGACAGGATCGCACGCGGATCGCCGTCCCACGCGTCCCACAGCATGGCACGATAGTTGCCGTCGAAGCTGACCGGCACGCCCAGCCGCTTCGCCGCGCGCGCCGCCGCCAGCGCAGCTTCGGCCGAGCGTGGCCCGAGCGCGGGGGTGATCCCCGACAGGTGCAGCAGCCCCGCCCCCGCCAGCAATCGGTCGAAATCATAATCCTCAGGCCCGGTCGCCGCGAAGCTCGATCCCGCACGGTCGTACACGATTTCCGACGCGCGCAGCCCGGCGCCGACGCTCAGGAAATAGAGCCCCATCCGCCCGGGGTGACTGGTGACGGCGCTACAATCGACACCAGCGCCGCGTACCGCCGCCACCGCTCCGCGACCCAGCGCGTTGGGTGGGATGGAGCTGACCATCGCGCAGTCGTGGCCGAGATGCGCGAGGCCGATCGCGACATTCGCTTCGGCGCCGCCGACATGAAGCGACAGCGCGGGCGACTGCATCAGCAGCTCGTTGCCCGGCGCGGTCAGGCGGATAAGCAGTTCGCCGAAGAAGACAAGGCGGGCGGTCATGGCGCGATGCTAGCGCGCGAGCCAGCCGCCGTCGACGGCGAGGATATGGCCCTGTACATAGTCCGACGCCGAGGAAGCGAGGAACACCGCGGCACCGCCGATGTCGGCAGGATCGCCCCAGCGCCCCGCCGGAATACGTTCCAAAATCTGGCGATTGCGCGTCTCGTCGGCCTGCAGCGCGGCGGTGTTGTTCGTCGCGATATAGCCCGGGGCGATCGCATTGACCTGCACGCCCTTCGCCGCCCATTCGTTGGCGAGCAGCTTGGTGAGCCCGCCGACCCCCGATTTGGACGCGGTATAGCTCGGCACGCGGATGCCGCCCTGAAAGGTGAGCATCGAGGCGATGTTGATGATCTTGCCCGAGCCCCCCTCCTTCTCGATACGCGCGATCATGTGGCGACCCACGCTCTGACACAGGAAGAAGAGCGTCTTGAGATTGGTGTCCATCACCGCGTCCCAATCCTCTTCGGTGAAATCGACCGCGTCGGCGCGGCGGATGATGCCGGCATTGTTGACGAGGATGTCGATGCGGCCGAATTCGGCGAGCACCGCATCGACGAGCGGCCGCACCGCGCCGACGCTCGACAGGTCGGCGGCAAAATTTTCGCCCTTCCGTCCGAGTCCGCGCACCTTGCCGACGGTCTCGTCAGCGGGCGTGCGGCCCGCAGCGGCAATGTCGGCCCCCGCCTCGGCGAGCGCCACCGCGATCCCCTGTCCGATGCCGGCGTTGGCGCCGGTGACCAAGGCGACTTTTCCGTTTAGGTCAAACAATGACATCGGTCGTCTCATCCTCTCGTCATGCTGAACCTGTTTCAGCATCCATGGTCGGTCCCCTCATCCGGCGCGGCAACTTGGGAAGGGTCCGGCCCCGGACCCTGAAACAAGTTCAGGGTGACGAAGAAGACTGGAACGTTCTTTACGACAGCTGACAGATGTCGAGGACGTTCATGTCCGTATAATCCTGATTCTCGCCCGCCATCGCCCAGATGAAGGCATAGGATTTGGTACCCGCCCCCATGTGGATCGACCACGGCGGGCTAATCACCGCTTCCTCATTCTGCATGACGATGTGGCGCGTCGCCTCGCCCTCGCCCATGAAATGCATCACGCGGTCGGTCTCGACATCGTCGAGTTCGAAATAGAAATAGATCTCGCTGCGGCGCTCGTGGATATGCGGCGGCATCGTGTTCCAGACACTGCCTTCCTTTAGCACGGTAAGCCCCATGACGAGCTGCGCGCTGTCGCAAACGCCGGGAATGACGAGCTGGTAGATCGTGCGTTCGTTCGATTCGGCGAGGCTGCCGCGGTCGAGCGCATTGGCGTCGGCGATGCCGAGCTTTCGCGTCGTGAACGCCTTGTGCGCCGGGCACGACGCCAGATAGTAGCGCGCGCCCTGCCCCGCGAACTCGACGTCCGTCGCGCCCATCGTCACATAGAGGCAATCCTTGTTGCCGAGCGTGAAGACCTCACCGTCGACGGTGATGGTGCCTTCCACAGACGAAATGTTGACGATCGCGAGCTCGCGCCGCTCGAGAAACGGGTGCCCGGCCGCCGACGGCGGCTCGGTCTGCGCCGGCAGCTTGACCGGCGCGCCGCCGACGGCAACCCCGCCGATCACGAAGCGGTCGGCGTGGGTGTAGTTGAGGACGCACTCGCCGGTCCGGAACAAATTCCGGATCAGATAGCGGTCGCGAAGCTCCGCGTTCGATACGTCCTCCATCATCGCGGGATGGGTGGCGTAATAGGTGCGATCGAACATGGCGGCATCCTCGAATGAGATTGGTTTCCGACAGGAATAAAGAACAAGGTAACCGGTGTCAATATCGTGCCCGAGCTGCCATTGGACTGAAAAGCGGCGACGCCGCGAGACTCCTGATTGCCGTACCGCACATCCCTATGATACCGTTGGCGCACCACCGAAAAGATTGCGGGGCGGCGATGCATCGTCCCATCCGGCACATAATGGCTCAAAGCTCTGCGGGGACTGCAATCCGCGGGCGCATCAGACAATCGGGGACATGATATGGCGCCATCAGACGAGTTTCCCATTTCGCGGCGCGGACTGCTGGCCGGCGGCGCCGCGTCGGTCGCTACCGCGGCGGTCGCCAGACCCGCGATGGCCGAGACGGAATCCGCCAAGGCTCCGGCAAGCCCGCCGACCGCGAAGGTTGTTTTCGAAGTCAACGGCACCGCGCACTCGCTCGAACTCGATACGCGCACGACATTGCTCGACGCGCTGCGCGAGCATCTGCGCCTGACCGGCACCAAAAAGGGTTGCGACCACGGCCAGTGCGGCGCCTGCACCGTGATCGTCGACGGGCGGCGGATCAACAGCTGCCTGTCGCTCGCGGTCCAGCACGACGGCGACCGGATCACGACGATCGAGGGGCTGGGCCAGCCGGGCAATCTGCATCCGATGCAGGAGGCCTTCGTCGTCCACGACGGATATCAATGCGGCTATTGCACCCCCGGCCAAGTCTGCTCGGCGGTCGCGGTGCTGGACGAGATCAAGGCCGGCATCCCTAGCCATGTGACCGCCGACCTCACCGCCGCGCCCGCCGTCACGCCGCACGAACTGCGCGAGCGGATGAGCGGCAATATCTGCCGCTGCGGCGCCTATTCCAACATCGTCGAGGCGATTATCGACGTCGCGGGAGTGAAGGCATGAAAAGCTTCACCTATGAGCGGGTCGACACCCCCGCCGCCGCCACCGCCGCCTTTGCCCGCACGCCGGGCGCGCGCTTCATCGCGGGCGGCACCAACCTCCTCGACCTCATGAAGCTCGAGATCGAAACCCCCGCTCATCTGATCGACGTCAGCCGGTTGAAGCTCGACACGATCGAGCCGACGAGCGATGGCGGGCTGCGGATCGGGGCGATGGTGCGCAACACCGACCTTGCCGCCGACGCGCGCATCCGGCGCGACTATGGCCTCGTTTCGCGCGCGCTCGTCGCGGGTGCCTCGGGTCAGCTTCGCAACAAGGCGACGACCGCGGGCAACCTGCTCCAGCGCACGCGCTGCCCCTATTTCTACGACACCAACCAGCCGTGCAACAAACGCCGGCCGGGCAGCGGCTGCGCCGCCATCGGCGGGTTCAGCCGCCTGCACGCTGTGGTCGGCGCGAGCGAGGCCTGTATCGCCACCCACCCCAGCGACATGGCGGTCGCGATGCAGGCACTGGACGCGATGGTCGAGACGGTCGACAAGGCGGGTAAGGCACGCCGCATCGCCCTTGCCGACTTTTACCGCGCGCCGGGCAGCACGCCGCACCTCGAAACCGCGCTGGCGCCGGGCGAGTTGATCACTGCGGTGACCCTGCCGAAACCCGTCGGCGGCACGCATATCTATCACAAGGTCCGCGACCGCGCCTCCTATGCCTTCGCGCTCATCTCGGTCGGCGTCGTCGTCCAGCCCGACGGCAGCGGCCGCGTCGCGCTCGGCGGGGTCGGTTACAAGCCGTGGCGGGTCAAGGCCGCCGACGCGGAGCTGCCGCGCGGCGCGAAGGCGGTGACCTCGGCGCTGCTGGCGGGCGCGAAGACCAGCCACGAAAATGCCTACAAGCTGCCCCTCGTCGAGCGCACGCTCGCCGGGGTGCTGGCGCAAGCGAAAGGCTGAACCGATGAAGTTCGACACGCCTGCCACCAAAAATCCGATCGATCAGCTCAAGGTCGTCGGCAAGCCGACCAGCCGGATCGAGGGGCCGCTCAAGACCAGCGGCACCGCGCCCTACGCCTATGAGCGCCACGACGCAGTGCCCAACCAGGCCTATGGCTTCATCGTCGGGTCGGCGATCGCCAAGGGCCGCATCGCGTCGATGGATCTTGCCGAGGCGAAGGCGGCGCCCGGCGTTCTCGCCATTGTCACCGCGGCCAGCGCCGGGACGCTCGGCAAAGGCGACTTCAACACCGCCCGCCTGCTCGGCGGACCCGAAATCCAGCACTATCATCAGGCAATCGCGATCGTCGTCGCCGAGAGCTTCGAACAGGCGCGCGCGGCGGCCGGGCTCGTCCGCGTCCAATACACGCGCGACAAGGGCAATTTCGACCTTGCAAGTTCGCTCGACGGGGCGATCAAGCCTCCGGCCGTTTTCGGCACCGAACCCGACAGCAGTTTCGGCGATTTCGACGCCGCCTTCGCCTCGGCACCGGTCAAGCTCGATGAACATTATACGACCCCCGACCACAGCCATGCGATGATGGAGCCGCACGCCTCGATCGCAAGCTGGGACGGCGACAAGCTCACCTTGTGGACATCGAACCAGATGATCGCCTGGTCGGTCGGCGACGTCGCGAAAACGCTCGGTATTCCAAGGGAGAATGTCCGGCTGGTCTCACCCTATATCGGCGGCGGGTTCGGCGCCAAATTGTTCGTCCGCGCCGACGCGATCCTCGCGGCACTCGGTGCCAGGGCAGCCGGTCGGCCGGTCAAGGTCGCACTGCCGCGTCCGCTCATCGCGAACAACACGACCCATCGCCCCGCGACGATCCAGCGCATCCGCCTCGGCGCGACATCCGACGGCAAGCTGACGTCGATCGGCCATGAAAGCTGGTCGGGCGACCTCAAGGGCGGCGGCCCCGAAACCGCGGTCGGGCAGACGCGCCTGCTCTATGCCGCGCCGCACCGCATGACCGCGATGCGCCTCGCCGTCCTCGACCTCCCAGAAGGCAACGCGATGCGCGCGCCCGGCGAGGCACCAGGCCTGATGGCGCTGGAGATCGCAATCGACGAAATGGCCGAAAAGCTGGGCATGGACCCCGTCGCCTTCCGTATCCTCAACGATACGCAGGTCGATCCCGAGAAGCCCGAGCGGAAATTCTCGCAGCGCCAGCTCAACGAATGCCTCCGGATCGGCGCCGAGAAATTCGGGTGGGCATCGCGCAATCCGAAGCCCGGCCTGACCCGCGACGGCCGCTGGCTTGTCGGCACCGGAGTCGCCGCCGCCTTCCGCAACAATCTCAACGAAAAATCGGCGGCGCGCGTGCGGCTCGATCGCGCGGGGCGGGTGATCGTCGAGACCGACATGACCGACATCGGAACCGGCAGCTATACGATCATCGCGCAGACCGCCGCCGAAATGCTGGGCGTACCGCTCGATCAGGTCGAGGTCCGCCTCGGCGACTCGCTCTTCCCCGTGTCGGCGGGCTCCGGCGGCCAGTGGGGCGCGAACAGCTCGACCGCCGGCGTCTATGCCGCTTGCGCCAAGCTGCGTACCGCTATCGCGCAAAAACTGGGTCTCGATCCGGCAAAAGCCATCTTTGCGAACGGCAAGGTCAGCGCCGGCCGAAAGAGCATCGCGCTCGCCAAGGCCGCGGCCGACAGCGAAGTCGTAGCCGAAGACGTGATGGAATATGGCGACCTCGCGCAGACCTTCCAGCAGTCGACCTTCGGCGCACATTTCGTCGAGGCGGCGGTCGACGCCGCGACCGGCGAGATCCGTCTGCGCCGGATGCTTGCTGTGTGTGCGGCAGGGCGCATCCTCAACCCGAAGGCGGCGCGCAGCCAGGTCATCGGCGCGATGACGATGGGCGCGGGCGCGGCGCTGATGGAGGAGTTGGCGGTCGACAAGAGGTTCGGCTTTTTCGTCAATCACGACCTCGCCGGCTACGAAGTGCCCGTCCACGCCGATATCCCGTCGCAGGACGTGATCTTCCTCGACGAGGTCGATCCGACGACGTCGCCGATGAAGGCAAAGGGCGTCGGCGAACTGGGGATTTGCGGCGTCGCGGCGGCGGTCGCCAACGCGGTCTATCACGCAACCGGCATTCGCGTGCGCAACTATCCGGTCACACTCGACAAGCTGATCGACCGCCTGCCGGCGATCGCATGACGCGGCGGCATGGCCGCTACCGCACGGAGAGGTCCGAAGGGCGGTCGATGTCGGCGAGGTCGCCGGCGGCTGCCGGAACCAGCGCCGCCGAGGCAAGAAGCGCGCGCCCTCCCCGATCGCCCGTTGCCATACCCAGTTCGTCGAACACCGCGCGCGCGAACAGCGCCGGAGGCGTCGGCACGCCATCGCGGCTCGATGCGACGACCGGCGCCGTTTCGGGATCGAACCGCGCCAGTAGATTGCGCAGGTGCGCCGCGCGCACGAAGGGCATATCGGCCAGGCAGAGCAGCGCCGCCCTCTCGGGACCGGACGCGACGGCCCCGATACCAAGCCGCAGCGAGGCCGACAGGCCAAGATCGGTATCCGGGTTGGCGACGATCTCGAACCCTTGTGCCGCGAGCAGCGTCGCGAGGTCGCCGTCACGATCGGGGCAGACGGCGATACGCCGCGCTGGCGCAAGCTCGACGATCGCCGCCGCCGCACGAAGCGCGACGGGCATGCCATCGATCGGCGCGAGCAGCTTGTCCGCGGCGCCGAACCGGCTCGACCGGCCCGCGGCCAGAAAGATGGCGGCAACCGCGCCCGGATCGATCATGTCGCTTCCTCCGTTGCGCGACTGTCCGGCAAAATGAACCCGCTGGCAATCACCCCCGCCGACATCCTGCGCTTTGCGCTCGACGCGCCTGCCGGAGACGCCGTGCTCGTCACGCTGGTCGGCATCGCGGGGTCGTCGCCACGCGCGCTGGGGGCGCAGATGGTCGTCCGATCGGACGGCGACTATCGCGGCTCCTTCTCCGGCGGCTGTATCGAGGCGGCGATCGTCGGCGAGGCGCGGTCGATCCTCGCAACCGGGGAAAGCCGCATCGTCCGTTTCGGCGCGGGATCGCCTTATATCGACATCCGCCTTCCCTGCGGCGGCGGGATCGACCTGCTGTTTACACCCCGCCCCGACCCGCGGGTGATCGCCGCAACGCTTGCCCGCCTCGATGCGCGTGAACCAGCCGCGATCTCTATTTCGGACGCTGGAATAACCGCTGCCCGGTCCACCGCAACATGCGGCTGGTCGGGCGACAGCTTTCTCCGGCCCTTCGTTCCGTCCCTGCGCATCGTCGCGATGGGGCACGGCGATGCGTTGGTCGCGACCGCGCGCCTCGCCCATTTCTTCGGCGCCGATGTTCGCGCTGTTTCTCCGGCGTCGGCGGACGTGGCCGAGCTTGCCGCCGCCGGGATCGCGGCAATGCCGATCGACCACCGCGCCCCTCCCCCGCTTCGGGGCGACCGCTGGACCGCCTTTATCCTGCTGTTCCACGACCATGAGTGGGAAGAGGTCCTGCTCCCCTGGGCGCTGCGGCAACCGCATCTCCATGTGGGCGCCATCGGCGGCGCGCAAAGCCGCCGTGACCGGCTGAGGATGCTACGCGACAAGGGATTCGGCGAATCGACCCTCGAGCATTTCCGGACCCCCGCCGGGCTGATCCCGGCAACGCGCGATCCGGCAACGCTTGCCCTGTCGGTCATCGCGCAAATCGTCGCCGCCTATCAGGGCGAGGGGCCGACTGCGCAAAAGCGAGCGACCGAAGCCGTAAGCCTTTACGACTGACCGGCGAGCCCACGGTCAGGCAGGCCCGACCAACCCTCCGCCCAGCGCGACATACAGTGTCACCAGATTGTCGGCCTGCGCGCGGCGCAGTTCGATCAATGCCTGTTCGGCGGCGAACAGGCTGCGTTCGGCGTCGAGCACTTCGAGATAGGTCGAAACGCCCTCGCGGTAGCGTTTGCGCGCCAGGTCGGCGATGCGGCGCGTCGCCAGCGTACCGCGCTCCTGCGCCTCGACCTGTTCGGCAAGATAGCGCCGCCCGGCGAGCGCATCGGCGACTTCGCGAAAGGCCGACTGGACCGTCTTTTCATAGGTCGCGACCGCGATATTCTCGCGCGCCTCGGCGACCGTCAGATTGCCCCGGTTGCGCCCGAAATCGAAGATCGGGAGGGTGATCGACGGCCCGAAGCTCCACGTCAGCCCATTGTTGGTAAACAGGCCGTCGAGCGCGCTCGACGCGAAACCGACATTGCCGGTCAGCGAGATCGACGGGAAGAAGGCGGCGCGCGCCGCGCCGACGTTGGCGCGCGCCGCGCGAAGCTGTTCCTCCGCCGCCACGATGTCGGGGCGAGCGACGAGCAGGTCCGACGGCAGGCCAGCCGACAGCGCCGGCGGCGATGACTGGGCGGCCAGCGACAGCGGCGCGGGCAGATCGGCCGGAAGCGGACCGCCGACGAGCACAGCAAGGAAATTGTCCGCCTGCGCCTTCGCGAGCTTCAGGCTCGCAAGCTGCGTCTCGGCCTGCGTAAGCAGCGTTTCCGACTGGCGATAGTCGAGCGCCGAAGTCACCCCGGCGTCGAGGCGCAGCTTGGCGATCCGCAGTCCTTCGCGCCGGCTCGTCACCGTCGCCTCGGCGAGTTCGATCTGCTCCTCGGCGCCGTGCGAGGCGAAATAGGTCGATGCAACGTCGCGAACCAGCGTCAGCCGGAACGCGCGCTCGGCCTGCTGCGTCGCGAAATACTGGCTGCGCGCCGCCTCGGACAGATTCTTCACCCGGCCCCAGAAATCGAGTTCGAACGAGGTGACGCCAACGCCGACCGAATAGCGGTTCGATGTGTCGGTTCCGGCGCCGGTCAGCGACGGGCCCCGGCTACGCGCCGCCTCGGCGCTCGCGCCAACGGTCGGCAGGCGATCGGCGTCCTGAATGCGATAGAGGCCGCGCGCCTCCTCGATGCGCGCAACGGCCACCGCCAGATCGCGATTGCGCTCGATCGCGCGCGCGATCAGTGCTTCGAGCTGCGGGTCGGCAAAAAAGTCGCGCCACGCGACGTCGGTCGCGCGCTGCCCCGGCGTCACGTCATTCTCGAACCCCTGCGGATAATGCGCGTCGGTCGCCAGCGGCGGCCGCACATGCTCGGGCGCGAGGTTGACGCAGCCGGTCAACGCGATCGCGGCGAAAGGGACAGCGAACTTACGCATGGCCGGGCTCCGGGTCATGATGACCTCTCTCGCCGGGCGCGGGCGGTCGCTTGCGGCTCAGCCATTTGCGCACCGACAGATAGAAAAGCGGGATGAAGAAGATACCGAGCAGAGTGGCGGCAATCATTCCGCCCATCACGCCCGAGCCGACCGCAATGCGGCTCGCCGCGCCCGCGCCGCTCGCGATGACCAGCGGTACCATGCCGAGGATGAACGCCAGGCTGGTCATGATGATCGGGCGCAGCCGCAGCTTCACCGCTTCCATCACCGCGTCGAGCGTGGACTTGCCCTCGGCCTCCTGCTCGATCGCGAATTCGACGATCAGGATCGCATTCTTCGCCGACAGGCCGATGATCGTGATCAGCCCGACGTTGAAATAAATGTCGGCGCTGAGCCCGCGCATCATCGAGAAGAGCACCGCGCCGAGCACGCCGAGCGGCACGACGAGCAGCACCGCGACGGGCACCGACCAGCTTTCATAGAGCGCCGCGAGCAGCAGAAAGACGACGACGAGCGACAGGCCGAGCAGCATCCCGATCTGCCCGGCGGACTGCTTCTCCTCATAGGAAATGCCCGTCCATTCATAGGAGAAACCTGCGGGCAACGAGGCCGCAAGCCGCTCCATCTCCGCCATCGCCTCGCCGGTCGACTGGCCGGGCGCGGGTTCGCCCGAGATCGTCATCGCGGGATAGCCGTTGTAGCGCTGGAGCTGCGGCGCCTCGGCCGACCATTCGGCGGTGCTGAACGAACCGAAGGGAACCATCTCGCCCGCCGCGCTCCGCACCTTGAGGTCGGTGACGTCCTGCGGGGTCATCCGGCTCGCGGCGTCGGCCTGGATCAGCACGCGCAGCACGCGGCCCTCGCGCGTGAAGTCGTTGGCATAGGCGCTGCCAAAGGCGATCGCGAGCGTCGCGTTGACGTCGCCGATCGACAGGCCGAGGGCGCGCGCCTTGATGCGGTCGATATCGACCTTCAGCACCGGTGCATCCTCCTGCCCCTCGGGACGGACGTTCGCGAGCAGCTTGCTCTGCATCGCGCCGCCCAGCATTTGGTTGCGCGCCTGCATCAGCGCCGCGCGGCCGTTGCCACCACGATCCTGCAGCTTGAACGTAAAGCCGCTCGCGGTGCCGAGTTCGGGAATCGACGGCGGGCTCAGCGAGAAGACGAAGGCCTCCTTGATCCCCATGAACGCGCCCATGGCCTTGCCGGCGATCGCATCGGCGCTGTCCCCGCCGCCCGTACGCTCGTCCCACGGCTTGAGCGGGGTGAACATGATCGCGTTCGCCTGCCCCTGACCGAAGAAGCTGAAACCGCGGACGAGCACAGTGTTCGCAACCTGCGGCTGCGCGGCGAAGAATTTTTTCACCTGGGCCGACGCCAGATCGGTGCGCTGCGTCGTCGCGCCCGGCGGCGCCTGGACGACGGTGATCAGATAGCCCTGATCCTCCTGCGGCAGGAACGAACCCGGCAGGCGCGTGAAGAGCAGCGCAGTCACCGCGACCATCGCCACGAAGACGCCGAGCCAGCGCAGCGGCGACGACAATATGTGTCCGACGCGCCCCTGATAGCGATCGGTCGTGCGGCCGAACCAGCCGTTGAAGCGGGCGAAGAAGCGGTCGAATCTTTCGCCGATGGGCCCGCTCCGCTTCTCCTCATCGTGCGGCTTGAGCAGCGTCGCGCAGAGCGCCGGCGTCAAGGTCAGCGCGAGCATGGCCGAAAAGGCGATGGAAATCGCGAGCGTCAGCGAGAATTGCCGATAGATGCCGCCCGTCGAGCCGGGGAAGAAGGCCATCGGGATGAACACCGCGATCAGCACCAGCGTGATGCCGATAATCGCCGAGGTGATCTGGCTCATCGCCTTCACCGTCGCTTCATAGGGCGACAGATGCTCCTCGCTCATGATGCGCTCGACATTCTCGATCACGACGATCGCATCGTCGACGAGAATGCCGATCGCCAGCACCATGCCGAACAGGGTCAGCACGTTGATCGAAAAGCCCGCGATCCAGAGGCCGAGGCACGCGCCCGCGAGCGCGATCGGGACGACGATCGTCGGGATTACCGTCGCGCGCCAGTTCTGAAGGAAGAGGAACATGACCAGGAAGACCAGGATCATCGCTTCGCCCAGCGTCTTCACCACCTCTTCGATCGACAGGCTGATAAAGGGGGTCGTGTCGTAAGGGATCGACCAGGTGACGTCGGGCGGAAAGCCCTTCGAAAGCTCTTCCATCCGGCTGCGGATACCCTCGGCGGTCGACAGCGCGTTGGCGCCTGGCGTCAGCTGGATGGCAAGGCCCGCCATCGGCTTGCCGTTGAGCTCCGAGGAAAAGACATAATTCGCCGCGCCCAGCTCGACGCGCCCGACGTCGCCCAGCGTTACCGCCGAACCGTCGGGGTTGGCGCGCAGGATGATGCCTTCGAATTGCTCGGGCTTGGTGAAACGCCCCTGCGTCGTGATCACGGCGTTGAGCTGCGCATTCTTTGCAAGCGGCTGGTCGCCGAGCTGGCCGCCCGGCGTCTGGCTGTTCTGCTCCTGCACCGCGCCCAGCGCTTCGGCGGGTGACAGATTGTGCGAAGCGAGCTTCTGCGGGTCGAGCCAGATGCGCATCGCATATTCGGGCGCAAAGGCCTGGACGTTGCCGACGCCGTTCACGCGGCGCAGCTCGTCGAGCACGCGCGTGTTCGCGAAATTGTTGACCTCCATCGGGTCGGTGTTGCCGCTCTTCGACGTGATCGCGACGATCAGCAGGAAGCCCGAATTGGCCTCGGTGACCGAGATGCCTTGACGGCGCACATCGTCGGGCAGGCGTTGTTCGACCCGGCGGAGACGGTTCTGCACCTCCAGCTGGGCGTCATCGATATTGGTGCCGGCTTCGAACGTCAGCGTGATCGAGGCCGTCCCGTTCGATTCGCTGGTCGAGGCCATGTAGAGGAAACCCTCGACCCCGTTCAGCTCCTGCTCGATCACCTGCGTGACATTCTGCTCGAGCGTGCTCGCATCGGCGCCCGGATAGGTGACGCTGATCGTCAGCGATGGCGGCGCGACCGAGGGATATTGTTCGACCGGCAAACCGCGCAAGGCGATGATTCCGGCCAGCAGGATGCCGATGGCGATGACCCATGAAAAAATGGGCCGGTCGATGAAAAAGCGGGGGCTCATGCGGCGCGGCTCAGCGTTTCTTCGTCGCGGTTTTGGCGGGCGTCGGCCGCTTCGCCGCGGTTCCGCCGACCTTGGCGGTCTGCCCCGGCTGGACCTTCTGCAGCCCGTCGACGATCACGCGGTCGCCGGCGCGCAGCCCGTCGAGAATCGCCCACTGCCCCTGTTGCATCATGCCGAGCTTCACCGGACGGATCGTGACGATGTTCTTTGCATCGAGGATCATCACCGTCGCCGCATCGGCCGACAGCTTGACCGCGCGCTGCGGGATCAGGATGCCGTTCGGTCGGAAACCGGCCTTGATACGCGCGCGCACAAATTGCCCCGGCAGGAGCGTATCGGCGGGATTGGGGAATTCGGCGCGCAACGCCGCGGTGCCGGTCGCCTCGTCGATCGACAGGTCCAGGAAGTCGAGATGCCCGACCACCGGATAGGGGGTGCCGTCCTCGAGTACCAGTTGCACCTCGACCCGGCCCACCGGCGGAATCTGCAGCTTCCCGCTTTCGATGTCGCGGCGGATCGCCATCAGATCCGAGCTCGACTGGCCGAAATTGACATAGACGCGGTCGATCTGTTCGATCGTCGTCAGCAACGTGCCCTGCGCCGCGCTGACCAGTGCGCCCTCGGTCACCTCGGCGCGCCGCGCCCGGCCGGCAATCGGCGCCGTCACGCTCGCATAGCCCAGGCTGAGCCGCGCCGAATCGAGATTGGCCTGCGCCGACTGGACGTCGGCCTCGGCGGTGCGCTGCGCGGCAACCGCAGCATCATACTCCTGCTTGCCGATCGCCTGTTCGGAGAGCAGCGGCTGATAGCGGCCGACCACCTGCCGTGCATTGGCGGCGGTCGCCTGCGCGCGGGCAAGCTGGGCGCGCGCCGCATTGACGTTCGCGGTCAACTGGCGCGGATCGATCCGGAACAGCGCCTTGCCCGCGGCAACATAGCTGCCTTCCTCGAACAGGCGGCGCTCGACGATCCCGTCGACGCGCGCGCGCACTTCGGCAGTGCGATAGGCCTGCACACGGCCGGGCAGCTCGATGATATTGGGAACAGGCTGCGTCCCGACCGTCACGATGTTGACCTCGGGCGGCGGAGGCGCAGGCGGCGCTTCCGACGAACAGCCAGCCAGCAACAGGGCCAGCGCAGCGCCGGAGGCGCTTGCAAAGGGACGGACGCGACTCATAGGGACCCCTGAAAAATTCGCTGTTTTCGGTGAACGTCGACGGATGGAAACCGTTGCACTTTGGCGCGGTGTAATTAAGATTACAGAAAAGAGCAAGGGAGAGGACGGGCTGTTGGTCGAGAATGAAGTGACGCTATGTCAAACCGATAGACCCGAGGGGCCTACCAGTCCGCGCGAACGGCGGTACGAGGCGATTCTCGACGCTGCCGAAACGCTGTTCATGGACCAGGGATATGACAGGACGAGTCTCGCCGAGATCGTCCGGCGTTCGGGCGGCTCGCTCGCGACCCTCTACGAGCTGTTCGGCAATAAGCAGGGCCTGCTTCATGCGATCGCCGTGCGCTGGCGCGACGAGACGATGCATGGCCGCGTCAACCAGGTGGAGGCGTCCGATACGTCGGCCGTCGAAATCCTGATGGGCTTCGTCCGCCGCGAGATCGGGCTTTGGCAATCGCCGCGTACGGTGGCGCTGTTGCGGATGCTGGTTTCCGAAGGCCTGCGCGACCGCGATTTCGCGTTGCAAACCTATCGCGACCTTCACCTTCCTTTCATTGCGGAGGTATCCGCATTATTCTCCGAATGGGCTGCGACCGGCAAGGCGGCAATCGACGATCCGGAAGCGGCCGCGCATCTTTTTCTATCGACGATTTCGGGCGACATGATGCTCAACCGCCTGTTCGGCGTCGAAGACGCCATGCTCGACGAAGCGCAGATCCGCTGGCGGCTACAGCCATTTTTCAGCCATTTCAGGATCGCCTGACCGCCCAATCGCCGACAGCGCTCGCGACATGCCCGCTTTGGCCGACCCCGTGATTTGACCGGTCGCGCTGCAAACCGGGGCCAGCGTCAAGGTTACCGCATTGTTGCGCCAGAAATCGAAAGGCAGGTTCCGGCCCGTCCAAAGCCGACGCTACCCCAGCAAGCTCTTCGACGCCTGTTCGGTCACGTCGCGCGACAGGCCCGGTTGCGCGAGGATGCGTTGCAGTTCGGCCTTCATCATCGCCTGCCGCGCCTCGTCGAAGCGTTTCCAGCGGCCGAGCGGCGGGATCATCCGCGCCGCGGTCTGCGGGTTTTTCGGGTCGAGCGCGATGACAAGATCGGCGATCAGCCGGTAGCCCGCGCCATCGGCCTGATGAAACGCCGCCTGATTGCCCGTCAGCGCACCATAGAGCGAGCGCACGCGATTGGGGTTCGCCAGCGTGAAGTCGGGATGCCCGGCCAGTTCCTTCACCGCATCGACGGTGTCGGGACGCAGCGACCAGGCCTGCACCTGGAACCATTTGTCGAGTACCAGCGGATTGTCGCGATAGCGCTGGTAGAAGATATCGAGCGCCGCCACCCGTTCGTCGCTGTCGCCATGTGCCAGCGTCGCAAGCGCCGCCTGCCGTTCGGTCATCCCATCGGCGTCGGAGAAGATCTGGAACGCGACCGCCGGCGTATCGGGCAATCCCGTCGCCGCGAGGTACGCGAGCGCGACGCCGCGCAGGCGCCGGCCCCCCTTCGCCTTGCGCGACAGGATCGCGGCGGGCGGCGGCGTTTCGGCCAGGATCGCGCGCCACTCGGCTTCCAGCGCACCGCCGATCGCCGCCTGCAGCGCCAGCCGCTCGCGGCGGATCGCGTCGGGGTCGACGACGACCATCTGGTCGCCGACGAACGCTTCGCTCGGCAGCAGCACCGCCTCGGCAACGAACGCCGGATCGGCGGCGCGTCCGCCAAGCGTCTGCGCGACGGCGTCGATCACGACGCTGTGATCGACCGTCTCGCCCGACACGGCGGCGACCAGCGTGTCGAGCATCAGCTGCTGCAACGCCTCGTAGCGCGCGAACGGATCGTCGTCGTGTGCCGCAAGCCACGCCAGTTCGCCGTCCTCGCGCGCGCAATCGACGATCACCGGCGCCGAGAAACCGCGGTTGACCGACAGCATCGGGCGGCTGCGATAATGGCCGAGCGACACCGCCATCTCGGCGCGGTCGAGCAGGACAAGCCGTTCCTCCTCGACACCATGCCCGCCGTCGAGGTCGAACGCCTTGATCCGCAGCGGGATCAAGGTCGGCGCCTTGTCGGGCTGGCCGGGGGTCGCGGGCACCGTCTGCGCGAGGTGCAGCACGCGCTCGCCGGTGGCCTCGTCGCTCTCGATGCGCGCGGTGACGCGCGGCGTCCCCGCCTGCTCGTACCAGCGGCGGAACAGCGTGAGGTCGACGCCCGCGCCATCCTCGATCGCGCGGACGAAATCCTCGCACGTCGCCGCCTCGCCGTCGTGGCGCTCGAAATAGAGATCGGTGCCTTTGCGGAAACGCTCCGCCCCGACCATCGTGTGCATCATCCGGATGACCTCGGCGCCCTTGTTATAGACGGTCGCGGTGTAGAAGTTGCTGATTTCCTGATAGGAGTCGGGCCGGATCGGATGCGCGAGCGGCCCCGCATCCTCGGGGAATTGCGCAGCGCGGAGCAGGCGGACATCCTCGATCCGCTTGACCGGCGGCGAGCCCATGTCGGCCGAAAAGCTCTGGTCGCGAAAGACGGTGAAGCCCTCCTTCAGGCTCAGCTGGAACCAGTCGCGGCAGGTGACGCGGTTGCCAGACCAGTTGTGGAAATATTCGTGCGCCACCACGCCCTCGACCCCGTCATAGTCGAGATCGGTCGCGGTGTCGGGGTCGGCGAGGATATAGCGGGTGTTGAAGATGTTCAGCCCCTTGTTCTCCATCGCTCCCATGTTGAAGTCGCTGACCGCGACGATGTTGAACAGGTCGAGGTCATATTCGCGGCCATAGACCTGCTCGTCCCATTTCATGCTGTTCTTGAGCGCTTGCATCGCGTGGCTCGTACGCTCGACGTCGCCTTCGCGCACCCAGATGCCGAGTTCGACCTTGCGCCCCGACAGGGTGACGAACTCGTCGCGATTGACGACCAGGTCGCCCGCGACGAGCGCGAAGAGGTAGGAGGGCTTCGGCCACGGGTCTTCCCACAGCGCCCAGTGCCGCCCGCCGCCATTCTCTCCCTCGGGAATATCGCCCTTTTCGATGCAATTGCCGTTCGACAGCAGAATCGGAAACAGCGCCTTGTCGCCTTCCATCCGCACCTTGTAGCGGCTCAGGACATCGGGCCGGTCGGGGTGGAAAGTGATGCGGCGAAAGCCCTCGGCCTCGCACTGGGTGCAGAGCATCCCGTTCGACGCGTAGAGGCCCATCAGCTGCGTGTTCGCGGCCGGGTTGATCGCGGTGTCGACCTCGACCACCGCCTCGGTCCGCTCGCCCAGATCGACGACCAGGTCGGGCCCCTCCATGCGCCAGTCGTTCCAGCCCTCGCCGTCGACGCGCACCGCGAGTGCGGTGAGCCCGTCGCCGCGCAGCGTCAACGGCACTGGCGCGTCGGCGCTGCGCACCACCGACAGCGCGGCGGTGACGCGCGTCTCGTCGATCCCCAGCGCGAAATCGAGCGCGATGTCGGGAAGCTGCCATTCGGGCGGCCGGTAATCGGCGCGGTGGATGGTGACGGGAATGGCGGGCGTGGAAGAGGCGTCGGTCATGAACGAGGGTCTAGGCGCGGCGCCGCAGGCGCGCAATAAGCGCTGCAATGGCGAAGATGCTGATTTTCGGAATGGGCTATGCCGCGGGACACCTTGCCGCGCGGCTCGCTGCGCGCGGCTGGGAGGTCGCGGGAACGACGCAGGACGGGCGAAACGGCAGCCTTGCGTTCGGCGACGAGACGGCGGTGATCGCAGCGCTGCGCTCGGCGACGCATATCCTGTCGTCGGTACCGCCCGCCGCCGGCGTCGACCCGGTGCTGGATCGTTATGGCCAGGCGCTGGGCGTCGCGCCGGCGACATGGGTGGGCTACCTGTCCTCGACCGGCGTCTATGGCGACACGGGCGGCGCGTGGGTCGACGAAAGCGCGCCAATCAAGGGCCGCCGCCCCGACCGCAACGCCGCCGACGCCGCATGGTCGGCGCTGCGCGGCGACGTGCGGGTCTTTCGCCTGCCCGGCATCTACGGCCCCGGCCGCTCGATCCTCGACCGGATCGACGAAGGCCGCGCGCACCGGATCGTCCTGCCCGGTCAGGTTTTCAGCCGCGTCCATGTCGATGACATCGCGGGCGGCGTCATGGCGTCGTTCCGCGGACCGGCGGGCATCTACAACCTCGCCGACGACGAGCCCTGCCACCAGAACCGGCTGGTCGAATGGGGCTGCGCGATGCTCGATGCGCCCCTTCCCCCGCTCCTGCCGCTCGACGAAGCCGGCCTCTCGCCGGCCGCGCGCGCCTTCTATGCCGAGAACCGCCGCGTCGCGAACGGCAAGGCGAAGCGGCTCCTGGGGTGGAGCCCGCGCTATCCGACGTTTCGCGAAGGGCTCGCCAGCCTCGTCTAGAGCAGCACGTCCACCGCGTGGATCAAGACCCCGACCAGCCCGCCGACCAGCGTGCCGTTGATGCGGATATATTGCAGGTCGTCGCCGACCGCATTTTCCAGCCGGTCGGTGATCGTCTTGGCGTCCCAGCCGCGGATCGTATCGGACACGAGCTTGAGCGCCGTCTCGCCATAACTGTCGACCATGCCGACCACCGCGCGCCGGGCATAGCGATTGAGCGTGCGCTTCAGCCCCTCGTCCTCGCCCAGCATCGTGCCGAACTGGGTGACGAGCTCGCCGATTCGCCCCGCGAGCATCGTGTCGGGGTCGCGCGCGGCCTTGAGCAGCGCCGCGCGCCCCTGTTCCCACAATCCGTCGAGCCAGCGCTTGACCGCCTTGTTTTCGAGCAGCTCGTCGCGGACCTTCGCGACCTTCGCCTGAACTTCGGGATCGTGCTGCAGGTCGAGCGCCATCTTGGCGAGCCCTTCCTCGACGCGGATGCGCAGCGGGTGCGTCTCGTCGACCGCCATTTCGCTGAGCAGCTTCGACAGCCCCGCGACGATGCGGTTCGAGATGCTCTCGTCGAGCCCGGTGAAGCGCACGATCGCGTTCGAATTGTCGTGGACCATCTGGTGGATCAGATGCTCGTTGAGTTCGAGCGTCTTCGATCCCCATTTGACCATCGCGTCGAGCAAGGGCTGGTGCCGCCCCTCGGCGAGCGCCGCCTGCAGCGCCTGCCCGAGCAGCGGCGCGACGTCGAGGTCGCGCAGGCGATCGGCGATCGCCGACTTGACCATGCCACCCAGCCGCTGCTGGTCGAGCGCGCCGAGCCCGTCGGCGATGATCCGCGACGCGCCGAGCTTGAGCCGACCGCCGCCCTCGGCCGGCTGCGACAGGAATTTCCCGACCGCGCCCGCGACGTCGACCGTCTGCATCTTGCGCGCGATCAGCCGTGGCAGCAGGAAATTGGTGAGCAGGAAGCGCGCGAGCGTGTCGCCGATGCGGTTCTTGTTGCGCGGCACGATCGCGGTGTGCGGGATCGGCAGGCCCAGCGGATGGCGGAACAGCGCGGTCACCGCGAACCAGTCGGCCAGCCCGCCGACCATCGCCGCCTCGGCAAAGGCGCGCACGAAACCGACCGCGGGATGGACGTGATCGAAATAGCGGGCGGCGAGGAACACCGCCGCCATGACGATCAGCAATCCGGTCGCCACCACACGGATATTGGAGCCCCGCGCCGGAATGGCGACGCCTATCGGCCGGGAAAGAAGGCTGTCGGTCATGCGAACCAAATGGCGAAACGCCGCAAAGGTTGCAACCGGCGCAGCGACTTACCGCGCCGGTTCGCCTGCATTATTCCGCCGGTTCGGGCGCCGCGGCGCCGTGCGGCTTCACATCGTCGCCCTTGCGATAGGTCAGAAGGTTGCGCGAGAAGAAGCGGCCGAGGCGCTTCTCGATGCTGTCGGCCAGGCTGAACCCTGCGGGCACGATCAGCAGCGTCAGCAGCGTCGACAGGGTCAGCCCGCCGATCACCACGACGCCCATCGGCGCACGCCACGCGCCGTCGCCCGACAGCGACAGCGCCGTCGGCACCATGCCGGCAACCATCGCGACCGTCGTCATGACGATCGGCTGCGCGCGCTTGCGGCCCGCATCGAGCAGCGCCTCCATCTTGCCGACGCCATGATCCATTTCCTCGATCGCGAAATCGACGAGCAGGATCGAATTCTTCGCCACGATGCCGAGCAGCATCAGCAGGCCGATATAGACCGGCATCGAGATTTCCATGCCCGTAATCAGCAGCCCGAGCAGCCCGCCCAAAGGCGCGAGCAACAGCGACGACATGTTGACCAGCGGCGACAGGAAACGGCGATAGAGCAGCACCAGCGTCGAGAAGACGAGCAGCAGGCCCGAGACGACCGCGATCAGGAAGTTGTTGATCAGTTCGGCCTGCCATTTGGCGTCACCCTGGATGATCTTGCGCACGCCCTGCGGCATGTTCTTGATCGCCGGCAGCGCGTCGATCTTCTTCTGCGCGTCGCCGGTGACAAGGCCGGGCGCGAGGTCCGCACCGATCACGATGCGCCGCGTCTGGTTGTAGCGGCGCAGCTCGGTCGGACCGGCGCCGAAACCGATCTCGGCGACCGACTTCAGCGGCACCGTCGTTCCCCGCGAGGTCGGAACGGGCAGGTTCTCGATCGTCGCGAGCGCACGGCGCGAATCTTCGGACAGCAGCACGCGGATCGGAATCTGGCGATCGGACAGCGAGAATTTCGCCGCATTCTGGTCGATGTCGCCGATCGTCGCGATGCGGATCGTCTGGCTGAGCGCCGAGGTCGTGACGCCGAGTTCGGCGGCAAGGTCGAGGCGCGGCTTGACGATGATTTCGGGGCGCGGAATGTCGCCCTCGATCCGCGGCGAGCGCAGTTCCTTGAGCTTGCTCATCTCGGCCACGATCTTCAGCGCGTGGCTCTCGAGCAGCGCCGGATCGTCGCCGCCAATGACGAAGGTCAGGTCACGACCCGAAAACCCACCCGACTGGCTCTGGAACGACACCCGCGCGTCGGGAATCGCCGCCATTTTCGGCTGCAGCCCGCGCTCCCAGTCGACGCTGGTCTGTTCGCGCTTCTTCTTGAGCGTGATGTACACCGTGCCGCCGCCGACATTGACGTCATAGAAGGCATTCTCGACCGTCTTGTCGGCTTCGAGAATATCGTTGATCTCGTTCGAGATATACTCGCTCTGCGCCAGCGTCGACCCCGGCGGCAGCTCCCAGCGCACCTGGCTGTAATCGCTGTTGATCGTCGGCTGGAACTGCTGCGGCAGCGTCGCGAACAAGACGATGCTCGTCGCGAAAGCCGCGACGCCGATCCCGACGATCCAGACGCGATGGTCGAATAGCCGCGCGTAGGCACGCTGCGCGATCGATTTCGCCCAATGGGTAAAGGCCCACTGGCGCACGCCGAGTGCATAGGCGGCCGCGCCGATGATGATCTGGAGCATACCGGCGGCAAGATAGGCGCCGACGATGCTCAGCGGCGTTAGCAGCAGGAAATGGATCGCGGCGTTGGGCGCATCCTGCCCGGCAGGAACCGGCCGGAAAAAGGTCGCGACCTGCAACAGGCCGACAAAGCCCGCGACCACCAGCGGCACGATCAGGTAGATCAGCCGCGTCGAGGTCAGCGCGTAGGTCGCGCGCTTCGCCTGATGCTTGCTGTTGTCGAGCGTCCACGCAAGGATGCGCTCATAGCGGTCGACCCACGGGCCCGAGGCGTGATCCTGCTCGCCCTGCGCCGACAGGAAATAGGCGGCGATCATCGGGGTGATCATGCGCGCGACCGCCAGGCTGACGAGCACCGCGAACACCACGGTCATGCCGAACTGGATGAAGAACTGCCCCGACACGCCGGGCATCAGCGCGACGGGCAGGAACACCGCGACGATCGACATCGTCGTCGCGACGACCGCGAGGCCGATCTCGTCGGCGGCGTCGATCGCGGCCTGATAGGCGGTCTTGCCCATTCGCATATGTCGGACGATATTCTCGATCTCGACGATCGCGTCGTCGACCAGCACCCCGGCGACGAGGCTCAATGCGAGCAGCGACAGGCCGTTCAGCGAAAAGCCCATCATGTCCATGAACCAGAAGGTCGGGATCGCCGACAGCGGGATCGCAAGCGCACTGATCAGCGTCGCGCGCCAGTCGCGCAGGAACAGGAAGACGACGACGACCGCCAACACCGCGCCCTCGATCATCGCGGCCATTGAGCTGCGATATTGTTCCTTCGTATATTCGGTGCGCGTGAACAGGATCTTGAAGTCGACCTTGGGGTTGTTCTTCTTGATCTCGGCGAGCTTCTTCATCGTCTCGTCGTGGACGGTGACGTCGGACGAACCCTTCGCCTTTTCGATCGAGAAGCTCAGCACCTGCTTGCCGCCGATCTTCGCGAGGTTGCGCTGCTCGGCATAGCCGTCGGTGACCTTCGCGACGTCCGACAGGCGGATCGTGCGGCCGTTGCCGATCGAGATGCGCGTGTCGCCGAGCGCGAAGGCGTTCGCGGCGTTGCCGAGCACGCGCACCGCCTGTTCGCTACCCGCAATCTCGGTGCGCCCGCCCGCGGCGTTGACGTTCACCTGACGCAGCTGCTGGTTCACCTGGCTTGCGGTCAGGCCATAGCTCTGCATCCGCGCGGGATCGAGGATCACGCGGATTTCGCGGTCGACGCCGCCCGAGCGGCGTACCTGGCTCATGCCGGGGATCGAGAGCAGTTCCTTCGCGACCGTATTGTCGACGAACCACGACAATTGCTCCAGCGTCATGTCGCGCGTCTCGACCGCGAAATAGGTGATCGGGCCGCCCGCGATATCGACGCGCACGACCTGCGGTTCGAGAATGCCGTCGGGCAGGTCGCTGCGGATCTGCGAGATCGCCTGGTTGACGTCGTTATAGGCGCGGTCGATCGGGGTGCCGATCGCGAACTGGACCATCGTGCGGCTGTTGCCCTCGCTGACATAGGAGGACATTTCGTCGACGCCGCTGACGCTGCGCACCGCGGCTTCGACGCGCTGCGTCACCTGCGTCTCGAGTTCGGACGGCGCGGCGCCCGGCTGGGCGACGATGACCTGCACCGCCGGGAATTCGATGTCCGGATTGTCGTTGACGTCCATCCGGTTGAAACTGACGACCCCCGCCAGCAGCAACAGGATGAACAGCACGATCGGCGGCACCGGGTTGCGGATGCACCAGGCGGAGATGTTGCGAAAGCTCATGATTCAAACGCCCTTGTGCGCCCGCAGGCTGCGTGTGCGACCAATTTTACTGCGACGATTTCTGGACCACCGGCTTCACCTTGTCGCCGGGGTTCAGGAATGCGCCCGCCAGCACGACGACCTTCTCGTTGCCGGTCAGTCCCGACGCGATCGACACGCCGCCGTCGGTGACGGTGCCGACCTTCACCAGCTTGCGTTCGATCTTGTCATCCGCGCCGACGACCAGCACGAAATTGCCGTCGGGTCCGCTCTGCACCGCACTCTCGGGGAGCAGCGGCACCTGTTCGGTGCCCGAGACGAGCCGCGCGTCGGCAAAGCCGCCAGGGCGCAGCGCGGCGCTGTAAGGGACGGCGATGCGCACCGTGCCCTGCCGCGTGTCCATGTTGACGATCGGCGAAACCTGCCACACCTGCCCCGCGATCTGCAGGTCGGTGCCGACCGGCGTGATCGTCGCGCGGGTGCCGACCTTGACGCGCTGCAAATCGGCTTCGGCGAGCTGCGCCAGCATTTCCATCTCGCCGCCGCGCGCCATGCGGAACAGCACGCCGCTGCCCGCGCCGACGACCTGGCCGGGTTCGACCTGACGCGTCAGGACCAGCCCCGCCGCCGGGGCGACGATGTTGAGGCGGCCGTTGCGCGCCAGCGCTTCCTGATATTGCGCCTGCGACACGCGGACGCGGGCGTTCGCGGCATCGCGGGTCGCGCGCTTGCGGTCCATGTCGGCCTTCGAGATGAAGCCGCGGCCGACCAGCGCCTGCGCCCGCTCCAGCTCCGCCTGCGCCAGATCGGCGTCGGCCTGCGCAACCTTGATCGAGGCCGCGAGGCTCGCCGCCTGCTGCGACTGGACGGCGCGGTCGATCACCGCGAGCGTCTGGCCCGCGCCGACCCACTGGCCGGGCTCGACGAGCACGCGGACGACCTGTCCGCCCTCACCCGCGATGCCGACCGGCATTTCGCGGCGCGCCGCGATTGTGCCGTTGGCGGCGATCGCCGCCTGCACCGAGACGCGGCCGGGAATGACGACGGTGACGTTCGGCACATTCTGCGCGCCCGCGCCGCCGGCGCCGCCCGCCGCCGGATCGGCGCCCTTGCTGTGCGCGAACGCATACCAGACGCCGAGCAGGATGACCGCGATCAGCGCGACCGCCGCGATCGTCAGCATCCGCTTGCGGCGGTTGTCATCGGCTTCGTAAAAGCTTTCGGTCCCCGCCAGGCTGTCCATCGAATCCACTTTCCGCTCGTAATTCACGCCACATCCCCTCGGCCGCCGGCGTGCTGCCGACGGCGGTGCAAGCCGCACCGCACGGGCGCAGCCCAATTTCCGGTCGGTGTATTACCCTATTAAATCACCATGCGCAAGGGGTGAAACAGGCCCCCTCGCCCCACCCTCCGGGCACCGCGTCTTAGGCAGGTCGGGCAGAAAATTCCAGTAGTTGGTGATCAAAAAGGGGCGGCCGACATGCGCCGACCGCCCCTATTTCTTCGCTGTCAGGTCCGGATCGGACCCGGCCGTTCGCGCCGTCAGCGTACCCTGCCGCGCCGGATCAGGTTGACGATCGCCAGCAGGATGATCGCGCCGATGAACGCCGTGACCAGCGTCCGCCAGTCGAACGCATCGCCGCGCAGGTGTCCGCCGCCAAAGACGCCGCCCAAGAGCAGCCGGCCGAGGATAGACCCGACGCAACCGACGATGATATTCAGGAAAATGCCCTGCTGGGCATCGGTGCGCATCACGATGCTGGCGAGCCAGCCGATAATGCCGCCCATCACAATAGCGATAATGAAACTAATCATGATTGACCCCCTACGATCAATGGTCTGCCCGACGTTGTGGACAGCCTGTGCTACCCTAAATCACTGCAATCGCCTAGCGAAATGGAGGAGCGCGCGCGGTTGCCGGGGCGCCGTTCACCGAGGACAGGCGCAAGGTACGAAATCGATCATCCCTATGATCTCCCCTTTCCGGTCGGCGAGCCCGTCAACAGGCGATCGGGCAGCCGCCGATACGCGAACAATGCGAGAGGGGTGGAAAAGGTTCCCGGCCGCGACCCAAAGGCCACGGCCGGGAAGAGGAGGATCAGTTCCGATCGGGGAACTGCTCCGGGTCGCAACACCGGCATAAGCAGCCTTGTTTGACCGCGATGTGACGCCGATCACTCGGTGGAATTTTTTTGGGAAAAGGCTGCGGCGTCGCCGCGGCGTCCGGCAGGGAGCGGATGTCCCCTGTTCGCGCATACGAAATGGGGGCCGACATCGTTGCCAACCCCCACTATCCGGTTACGCCCCTCGCCTCGCTTCGCCGCTGCATCCCGGTTCCCTGTCCTTTCGGTCAGTGACCCGCAAAACGCCTCGCCGCCGCGTGCGCCGGAACGGTCCGGCGATGGTTCGGTCGGCCCCCTTTCGGGGGCCGGCCTCACCTGGAAAGCCCTTCATCATCTCGTCCGTGCCTCTGCCTGAACAGCTGCGCTTTCAAAGCGATGGACTGCATTTCCGTACCTGATCGGGTCCGCTTCAACTCGTGGGAATCGCTGCGTTCCGTGATCCGGCTATCGGTTGCCTTACTCGTCGTCCCTCTCCGTTCTCGTCCGGCCAGTCTTGCAACTGCCCTTCTCGTCCCGGCGGTCCGTCGTCTCCGGCGTCCGATGATTTGAAGCTGTCACGAACGCGGGATGCCGCCAACAGAAAATGCACATAAAGCAGCAATCATGCCCGTTCGCTTGTGGATAAGTCCGGCATTAGCAACAAGCGGATTCGCTGCAGCATTTTTGTAATAGCAATGCAGCATTTTTGAATTCATCGGCCGGATCGAAATGCGCGACTCGCCGCCGCGACTCGATTCGCGAAACCGCAAAATGCGACTCGCCGCCGCGACTCACGCGCGGCCGAGGTCGCCCTTGCCGACGGTCCCCGATGCCATTTCGAGCATCCGGTCAAGGCTCTTGCGCGCAGCGAGGCGAAGCTCTTCGTCCATCTCGATCTGCGGCTTGAGGTCGCGGAGCGCGATGTACAGCTTCTCCATCGTGTTGAGCGCCATGTACGGGCAGATGTTGCAGTTGCAGTTTCCGTCCGCGCCCGGCGCGCCGATGAAGGTCTTTTCGGGCAGCGCGAGCTCCATCTGGTGAATGATGTGCGGCTCGGTCGCGACGATCAGCGTGTCGCCGGGGAAGCTCTTCGCGAACTGCAAAATGCCGCTCGTCGATCCGACATAATCGGCATGGTCGACGATGTGCGGCGGACATTCGGGGTGCGCCGCAACCGGCGCGCCCGGATGCTGCGCCTTCAGCTTCAAGAGCTCGGTCTCGCTGAACGCCTCGTGGACGATGCACACGCCCGGCCACAGCAGCATGTCGCGTCCGAACTTGCGATTGAGATAGCCGCCAAGGTGCCGGTCGGGGCCGAAGATGATCTTCTGGCTTTCGGGGATCTGGCTGATGATCGTCTCGGCGCTCGACGAGGTAACGATGATGTCGCTCAATGCCTTCACCGCCGCCGAGCAGTTGATGTAGGTCAGCGCGATATGGTCGGGATGCTTTTCGCGGAAACGCTTGAACTGTTCGGGCGGACAGCTGTCCTCGAGGCTGCACCCCGCATCCATGTCGGGCAGGATCACCGTCTTCTGCGGGCTCAGGATCTTCGCGGTCTCGGCCATGAACTTGACCCCGCAAAAGGCGATCACGTCGGCGTCGGTGTCCGCCGCCTTGCGCGAGAGCTCGAGCGAATCGCCGACGAAATCGGCCAGATCCTGAATCTCGGGCTTCTGGTAATAATGCGCGAGGATGACGGCGTTGCGCTCCTTGCGGAGGCGCTCGATTTCGGCGCGCAGGTCGAGACCCGACAGATTTTCGCGAACGGGAGCAGTCATGGCTTTTCCTTTTATGGCTTTGCCTTGCGCGGCGCTCTACACCGCGACCGCCATAAGGGCAATTCGCCGTATCAGCTTGCCGTGAGCTTCTCCGCCAGCGCGGCCACCGGCGGCGTCAGCGACAGAAGATAGACGATCACGCGCACCGCAATGACAAGCAGCGCGACCGCTTTCGTCGCCGGATGGACGTGCCCCAGCGTGCGCAGGTCGTGCGCCGCGATGATCCCGACGACCGCCAGCTGGATCAGCGCGACCGGAATGTCCGACCAGCCGATCATCAGCGGCATCGGCAGCAGCCGGCCGAGCGCGGGTTCGAGGATCATGATCGTCGCGCCGATCATCAGCCGCCGGTGCCATTCGGTATCGCTGCGCCGGCGGATCGCCATCATCACCGCCAGCCCGAATGCGAGGGCCTCGATCGTCGTGAGCGCAAGGAAATAGGGCGCGGTGAAAAAGGGCGGGAAGCGGTTGAGCGCCAGCGATGCCAGCCCGACGAAAATGCCAAGGCAGACGATCAACGCCGCCAGCCCCGCTCCCGCCCAGCCCAGCCGCCGGTGCAGCGCCAGATTGCCCCGCGCCTCCAGCGTCGGCTGAACGATCAGCAACCCGAGCCACGCCAGCATCGCGACCCCGTGCAAATGCACCCAGAAGGGCGCCTTCACCGGATCGACGAACCCGCGCAGCGCAAATTGCACGAAACCGAAGATGATGAAGACGGCGAGCCCGATCGCCATCCGTTGCCAGAACCGTTCGGCGCGCACCGCGCCCTCGACCATCGTTGCCATGCCCCATTCCCCTCGCAGTCTGCCCGCGCGGAGAATATCGCATCCCCGAACCGTGCGAAAGGGTCAGTTCGCAGGGTCGTCCGCAAAGCGCGCGGTCACCTTTGCTTCGATCCCCGCGGCCTTCAGCGGCATCGCGAAGCTCTGCTCGACCGCGGTGCGCGCCGCCCCCTTCGCCAGTCGCATCGGCGTCGTCCCCTTCGCCTGCTTGATCAACTCTTCCTGCGCGGCCTTGCGGTTCGCGGCGTCGAGCGTCTTCTCGGCGTCGGTCAGCGTTAGCAGGATCACCCCGTCGCGAAACTCGCTGATCGAATCCAGATCAATCTCGGGCCCGGCGAGGCGGAGCGGCGGCAGCGTCACCGTCAGCGCATTCGTCGCAGCATCCCAGTCGAGGTCGGATTGCCTGAGCTTGCCAAGGTCAAGCTCGTAGCGGACCGTCCCCGGCATGATCAGCGTCTTCTTGGCTTCGAGGCCCAGCCGCGACTGCGTCGAGGTCACGACCGCGACATAGCGCGCGGTGAAGGGCACGAGGACATTCTGCTCCTGCAGCCCCTGCAGGCTTGCCGCGACGACGGTTTCGGGGTCGAAGCCCTTCTGCCAGTCGCGCCACGCACTGACCGCCCACCAGGCGGCGAGCGCGAGCAAAGCCGCAGCCGCGAGCAGGATAAGGCGCGGCAACAGGCGCGGTGCGGGCGAGGACGCGGGTGTGGTCATGGCGTCGTGTAATCCGAACAATCGGGCGCCGGCCGGTCCATTTCATAGCGCGACGTCGCGGGGTTGTAATGCAGCACGCGGTCATAGCTGCAGCGGGGATCAGGCGCACGCACCAGGTCGGCGCGCTTAAGCCTCACCGCGCTATTGTCCTCCGACCGGCGCGCGGTGCGCGGGAAGGTCGTCGCGGCAGCGCGATAGGTGAGCGCGGGCCACCAGCCGCCATCGTCGGGGGCAGCCGTCAGCGTCGCGGCAAAATCATATTCGTCGTGGCACGCCTCCAGCCGGTTTTTCATGTCCCGTTCCGAAAAGCAGGCGCGGATCATCAGCGAGCCGTCCCATACGATATCGAGCACTTCGGCGCCGAGCCCTGTCGATCCCGGCACGGCGCCGAGCTCGAAAAGATGCAGCCGTGCCGCCGACCCGCCGCCGCCCGAATACATCGCATTCTGGCGGCCGAGGATGCCGACCAGATAGCGCGGCGCGCCGTCCCCGCCCTTCGCGGCGATCAGGTTCGGCCACAGGTCCTGCGCTCCGGCATCGTCAAAGCCGGGCAAGGCGATTGACGTCGGCGCGTCCGACGCCGGCGACGTCACCCGCAGCTCCGCCGCGCCCGCACCGTCTTCGGTGACCGGGATTTCGAGGCACAGGCTCCTGTCGGGCAGACAGTGCCGCTCGCCATCCTTGACGAGCGCGATCACCGCACCGTCGCCATCGGCGGGGGCGGGCACGGCGGCCGCCAGCACCAGCGCCATCAGCATCAGGCAAGCACCCATTCGTCATCTTGCGACCGCACGACGCCGCGCGTCTGGAGGTCGAGCAGGTGCGCGAGCACCGACCGCCCGGCGGCGCCGGTCAGCCGCGGGTCGAGACCCTTGTACATATGCTTCACCATCTCGGGGATCGCGCGCGTCCCCTTGTCGAGTTCGCGCAATATCTGCCGCTCGCGCTGCTTGCGATGGCCCAGCATCCCGCGCACGAGCTGCCTCGGCTTCGTCACCGCGGGGCCGTGCGCCGGATAATAGATGCGGTCGCCGCGCTCATACAGCTTCGACAGGCTCGCCATATAGGCGGCCATGTCGCCGTCGGGCGGGCTCACCACGCTCGTCGACCACGCCATCACATGGTCGCCGGTGAACAGCGCCCCGCTTTCGACGAGCGCGAAGCAGAGGTGGTTCGACGTATGCCCCGGCGTCGCGACCGCCTCGATCGTCCAGCCGTCGCCCGCAATCCGCTCGCCGTCGGTGAGCACGCGGTCGGGCGAATAGTCGCTGTCGAAGGCCGAATCCGCGCGCGGCCCGTCGTCGGCCAGCGCCAGCGGCGCGCAGCCGATGATCGGCGCGCCCGTCGCCTCCTGCAACGGACGCGACGCGGGACTATGGTCGCGGTGCGTGTGCGTGCACAGGATCGCCGTGATGCGCTGGCCCTCGGTCGCGCGCAGGATCGCCTCGACATGCCCGACGCCGTTGATGTCGGCGGGGTCGCCGATGCTCAGCCCCGATCCGGTCGGGCCGGGATCGATCACCGCGACGTCGCTCCCCGCGCCGACGATCCACGTCTGGGTGCCGGTGAAGGTATAGGGCGAGGGATTGGGCGCGAGCACGCGGCGCACCAGCGGCTCATGCTGCTCGCAGTCGCCGGCGCGGATCGTGTCGGGCCAGGGCTTTTCGTCGCTCATGCCTGCTCATGTGGCACCGCGCCGCGCGAAGGAAAAGGCCCGAGGGAGAAAAAGGCGGCACCAATAGAGAAAGGGAGCGGACATGGGCCGCCCCCTTTCCCCGCCCCTATCGCCGGCGCCACCGGGGAATGGGCGCCGGTCAGGAAGTTGTTGCCGTCAGTCGTCCGATTTCTCGATGTCGGCGATCGCCCTGTCGAGGTCGGCGGCGACCTTCGCGCGCATTTCCTCGGACAGGCCGCGCGCCGCCTCGCCCTTCTTGAAGCCGTCGCGCGCCTTCTTCAGCGCCGACAGGCGCGCCGCCTTGCTCTCGGCGGTGTCGCCGCAGCGGATCATATAGATGTGCTGGCGCTTGTTGCCGTCGACTTCCTCGCGGTTGACGATCGGCGCGGTCTTCGACCCGTCGCCGCACTTGCCCGTCACCATCGCCTTGCCGTCGAAGCTCTGCCACGCGCCATGCGCGACCATCGGCGGCAGGGGCGGCATCGGAGGCATCGGCGCCATCACGGTGCGGATACGCTCCTTGCGCTTCGCCTCCAGCTTGTCGGCGATCGCCTCGGCCTGCGCGCCGCCGATCCCCTGTTCCTTCAGCGTCGCAAGGACATCGTCGCGCGACAGGCTGCCGGGGGTGCGGATCTCGACGCGCTTGTACTTGCCGTCGGCGGGCGCGAGCATCACCGCGGGCTTGCCCTCACCGTCGCCGTCCTGGCGGATCACGATGCGGTGAACCTCGCGCTTCTTCCCGTCCTTTTCGGCGGCGTCGCCGTCATGCTGCTCGGTGAAGATCATCACACGGGGCGCATCGGGCGCGGCCGGAGCCTCGGGCGGCAGCGGCGCGTCGGGAGCGGCAGGCGGTGCCGGGGGCGCCGGCGGCTCGGCGAGCTCGGCCTGCGTGCTCGCGGTCGCAGCGGGCACCAGGGTCGCGGTCGTCGCCAGCACCGCCACCGCGGCAGCCCCCACGAGCAGCCGGCCGACCAGCCCGCGCTTCTTCGAAATATCCTCCTGCATCAGCATCGTCAGTCTCTCCTGCAGATTGTCGTGGACCGCCATCGGCGCCGCGAGCGACAGCCGCGATCCGACCGCCGCCTTCGCGATGGCGGTGGCATAGCGCGCGGTCCGCACATTGCGCGGGGCGGTGTCGGTCATCGTCAGCACGCGCGCGTCGCACGCCGCCTCCTGATCGAACCGGAAGGCGCGGATCGCGCGCCAGGCCAGGGGGTTGAACCATTGCGTCGCAAGCAGCAGCAGCGCGGCGGCATTCGCCCACAGGTCGCCGTGGCGATGGTGCGACAGCTCGTGATCGATCGCCAGCGCGCGTTCCTCGGTCGCGTAGCGGGCGAAGAAATCGTGCGGCACCGCGACGAAGCGCCGCCACAGGCCGAACGCCACCGGCCCGTCGACCGCGTCGGTCATGATCAGGCGGATGCGTCCCAGCGGCTCGAGCTCGACCGCGCCCTCCAGCACCCCGGCGCGAAAGCGCTGGTGCGACAGCGCCGCGCTCATCAGGACCGCAACGAAACCGAGCGCCCACAGCGCGAACAGCAAGGGCAGCGCATCGGCAAAGGTCCAGCTCGCCTCCGGAATCGCGACCGGCGTCCCGACCGCCTCGGCGGCGTCGACGACCTCCATCAGTACCACGTCGGCGGGCACGCCGCTCGCCGCGACCGGCGCCGGATCGGCGAAGGGCAGCGGCGGCAGCACCAGCCGCAGCGCCGGGACGAGCCACAACGTATAGGCGAGCTGCGGACCGAAATGGCGGGCAAAGGGCTTGCGGATGACGAGCACCGCAAGGACGAGCGCGGCGGTGGTGATCATCGTGTCACCCCACACCTGCATGATCATCGCGGCGCTCATGACTTGAGCTTCCGCAGCAGGGCTTCGATCTCGGCGATGTCGGTGTCCGACAGCGCCTCGCGTTCGGCGAGATGCGCGATCAGCGGGCTCACCCGCCCGCCGAACAGCCGATCGACGAAGCGCTGCGATTCCTCGCCGACCGCGTCGGCGCGCTCGACCGCGGGGCTGTAAAGATAGCGCCGCCCGTCGGCCTCCGCCGTGACCGCGCCCTTCTGGACCAGCCGCGAAAGCAGCGTCTTCACCGTCGCCTGCGTCCAGCCGTTGATCTTGCCGATGCGCTGGGTCAGGTCGGCCGCGGTCTGCGGAGCCTCGTCCCACAGCGCCGACAGCACCTGCATTTCGGAATCGCTTGCTCTTTCCGCCATGGTGGAACCCCTCCTCTTGGCGTTGATCTGCAATGCGACTACAAATGTAGTCAATCGGCTGAATGCTGCATGAACAAAATGAACGGCAGTCGATATAGCTGCCACAACGCCATCGAGATGGAGCGGCGCGGAGCGCCATGCCGGCCGGGGAAGAAGACGTCTCGAGTGGCGAAGATGGCCCGCGTCGGCGCGATCCCGCGGAACCACCCGGCGAAAACCCGGCGCTTCGCACGATGTTGGATGCCCTCGCTAGGGTACTGAACTCTAGGCGGCGACATTCGAGACGGACTTCACGTCGTAGAGCGCGTCATAGGTGTGCAGCGGAACGTGCGCCGAAAAGATGCTCGCGATCAATCGGTCGACCGCCGCGGCATATCCAAGCGATCGTTCGGTAAATTGGACCGAAGCGGAGGCGCACGCTGATTGGAGGCGAGCATAGGTGGCGGAATCGTCGGCCAGCGTTCGGATCGCATCAAGATAACTGTCGATATTCTCGGGCACAGCTTCCAGGATACATTCGCCGATCACGGGGAGCGCATTGGACAACCTGCTGGTGATGATGGGCTTGGCGGTAAGCACAGCTTCGGCGCAGACCAGCGGCATACCCTCGCAAAAGTCGCCGCGGGTCGGCACGATGAGGGCGTGGCAATTATGGTAGGCAGCATCGAGTTCGCCACGTTCGAGACGTCCGCGCAGCGTAACGCAGTCTCCCAGACCGAGCCGATCGACCTCGGCGCGAAGCTCGGACAGCGCCCCGCCGTCCCCGCAAACTTCGATCGATACGGCGCGCCCCGGCGCATTGCGAAGCGCCTGCGCCATCGCGAGAAGATCAAATACCCCTTTGCTCCGTTCCACACGACCCGAAAACAGAAGCCTGAACGGCGAGGCGGGATCCGCGAACGGATCGACGGGATGGGGATCGCTCGCGGCAAACTGCGACGTCCATCCGAAATACCGCAGGTGCGCGGCGCCGTCGGAGCGGGCTTGTACGCCGCATTCGGGCGAGCAGCCCATCGCCCCGGCCGCAATATGGCGAAAGAACCACGAATCCAGCTTCCGGATAAGCGTCTTGAGCGTTCCCCGCGGTTCGAAGCCGTTCGGCCAGCGCACGTTGTGAAAATTCACCGCGACCGGGATGCCGAGCAACTTGAACAGGGTAAGCATGAAATAATGCGTCGATCCGGAATCGATGATCGCCAAATCGGCCCCGATGCGCCGTGCATAGACAGCAAGCCGGACGCCATACCATATACGCGAAAGATGGAAGCCGAGGCCGGTCGCCCCCTCGCCCCGGCGCGGCAGGTTTTGGAAGGTCAGGCCGCCCTGTTCGACGCGCCCCGCGTCGGGGTTGCTGGTGACCAGTACGCCAGTAATACCATGGGCGACAAGCAGGCGGCGGAGTTGCTGCGAAAAGGAATAGCCGGTGACGCCGGCCACAATGCCGCCATCGCGCATGGCGTCTGCAACGATGTTGCCCGGTCCAAGAGCGCAGAAAATTTTCATTGCGGAGTGTCTATCTTCGTCGCGCAGACCTGCCAACACCCGCGTCCGGCAATTGAGCCAATATGGGATGGCGCCCAGCTGTCGGGATTTTTGACACCCCCACACCCCGGTAAGGAATCGCTAACCAGCGTCCCCCGCCAAAATCCCGGGCAGCGGGAAATTGGCACGCGCCTTGTATGGTATCAGACGTTCCCGAGTGTTCCGCTCAATGGAGCGGTGGGGGACATCGGTCTGGTCCCTGATGTCCCCTGCCCCCACTCCGGAAATCCCCACTTGCCCCCGACGCAAACGGGGGGCGGAGCGGCCGAAAGGCCCCGCCCCCCGGATGCTTTTCATGCCATCGCCGACCACGCCCCCGCGCCCGCGCACAAAAAAGGCGCGGGAAGCGATGCCTCCCGCGCCTTTCGTATCGCGGCGGTGCGCGCCTTACAGGCCGTCGAGCCCCTTGCTGACCAGCACGTTCACCGCGACGCGGCGGTTCTGCGCCTTGCCCTCGGGGGTGCTGTTGTCCGCCGTCGGGTCGGCCTCGGCCATGCCGGTCGGGGTCAGCATGCGATACGGCTTCCAGCCGCACGCCTGCTGCAGATAGTTCACGACGCGGCCGGCGCGCTTTTCGCTGAGGACCTGGTTATACTCCTCGCTGCCCACCGAATCGGTGTAGCCGACGACGAGGAGCAGGGCATTGTCCATGCCCTCGGCCTGGCTCGCGGTAGCGCACAGATCGGCCTTCGCCTGCTCCGACAGCACGGCCTTGCCGGTGTCGAAGTTCACATTCATCGTGCTCTTGATGTTGTATTTATCGATGTCGCCCATGCGGCCGCGCAGCGCTTCGGTCGCCGCGGTCTGCTCGGCAAAGCGCTGGTCGGTGCCGGTACGGATCATGTTCGCGGTGCGCAGATCCTTGCTCTTCAGAACGACCTGGTTCGCGACCAGCCCGCCGTCCCACTGCAGCGTCTCCACCGTGACGGGCAGCCCGTTGAGCAGCGCGTTCGCCGCCATCTTGCTGCTGCCGAGGCCCAGGAAGCCGCCATTCGCCTTGACCTTGGTGCTCTCGCTCAGGAAGACGATGGTGTTGGTGCCGTCGGCCGCCGTCACCTGCATCCGGTTGCCGCTGCGCGCCGAGATCATGCCTTCGAGCTTCGGCCCTTCGGTCAGTTCCGACAGCGGGGGAATCTGGGCATAGACGGTCGCAACGGCTTCGCCGCTGCCCGCGGGCTGCGCATCCTGCGCCTCCTGCGCCGCGAGGCTCGCCGAGGCGGGGCCGGCCAGCATGGCCAGCGTCAAAACAAATCCTGAACTCTTCGAAACGGCACCCATAAGCTACTCCTTCAACGGGGTGGCAGGGGCAAGCGCGTTCAGCATGACCCCTTCTGGCACAGGAATACTCGCCGGATGGCCGAAGGTTGCGCGGGTCGTCGGGCGCTTTGCACGGCTAGCCGACAACAACCGGACCCGTCCCAAGCGCGGAATTCCGCCTCGAATTCGGCTTTTTGCAATAAGAGCAATGCCCTAACTTTCCCGGCACCGCGACGCGCGCCGGCAAGGGTCCGCTTCAAAAAAAAAGCGCGGGAACCGGATGGCTCCCGCGCTTTCTCCTGTTCGCCGCGACGCGATCAGTCGGCCGGGGTCGGCGCCGGTTCGCTCGCGGGGGCGGCATCGGCGGCGGTATCCGCCGCGGCCGGCGTGGTTGCCGTTTCGGCGAGGGCCGCGGCAAACTGATCGGCGGTAAAGCTCATCGCCAGACCCTTGTCGGTCAGGAAGAAGGCCTTGCGCGGCAGGCGCACCTCGCCCTTGTCGGTCGTGACGATCACGCCCTCGGCATCGGTCGCCTTGACCTTGCCGACGACCGAGGCGCCGGTCACGCCGCGGATTTCGGCGCCGGGAACCAGCGCGGTTGCAAGCGCGGCAGCGGCATCTGCGGCCTGCTTGTCGAGCGCGGCGGTCAACTGCGCGGCGGTGATGGTGATGGCGAGGCCCTTGTCGGTCTGCGCAAAGGCGTTGGTGGGCAACGCGGCCTTCCGGCCGCCGAAGTCCACCACGACGACGCTGCCGTCGTTGCTCGCGATCGGGCCAAGCTCGACGCCTGCCGAGTCATAGACTTTGGCGCCGACATCGAGTTTCACGGCCGAAGCGCCAGCCTGCGCCTGCGCCTGCGCCTGTGCCAGCGCGGCCGTTCCGGTCGTCGCGGCGAGGGCAAGGGAGAGCGAGGTAATCAGGCCTGCATATTTACGCATTTCGAGCATTCTCCTTGGGAAGCTTTGAGTTGGGATCGTCCAACCAACGCGCGGGCGCGCCCGAAAACACCCCCGCATCCGCCGAACCGTTGCCGTGGCGGGACGAGCCGATGGAATGGTACGGGCCGAAAGCCGGTCCCCCGATCGCGGGCGCACCCGGCAAGATCGGCGCCGCACGCCAACCCGACAAGTTCTCGGGCAGCAACCAACTCGCCGGAATTCAGCCAGGACAGCGCGGCGCATTCGGCAACCGCCGCAGTGATGGATGCCGGATCAAGTCCGGCATGACGAAGGTCTGGAAACGGCCGATTGCTGCCCTAACCATCATCGTCACCCCGGACTTGATCCGGGGTCCATGACTTCAGCGCTGCAGTGGATCCCGGATCAAGTCCGGGATGACGAAGGCCTGGAATCCACCCCATTTCAGCCAATAACAGCTGTTCCGAACGCTAGGGCTGCAAACGACCGGAAGCTGACCTATCCTCCATCGTCACCCTGAACTTGTTTCAGGGTTCATGGTCTGCCGTTTCCTTCGGCGCGGCGCCGGATGCTAGGCCCGGCCATGGCTGCTGAAACAAGTTCAGCATGACGACTTTTTGCGTGCCCACCCTCCACCCCGAACCTGCCCCTACCCCCCGATTCCGCGTCGTCGGGCATCACTACTCAATTCTTCTCCGCCGCAGCGATGAAGCCAGCGCAGCCCTCGTCCCACGTCGCCTTCCGCCCTACCCGCATTAGCCGTTTCTTCACGCTGCCCGGTCAAAAGCGATCCCGGCTTCGCACCGCGACGCCGGGGGCAGACTGGGGGATTTCTATGGACTGGATGCTGATGCCGCTGATGCGCTACGCCGATTTCAGCAGGCGATCACAGCGTATGGAATATTGGATGTTCACGCTCTTCTACATTCTCGTGATCGCCGTTCTCGTCAGCTTCGCCATCTTCTTCGGCAGTCCGGCGGGCGAGGAGCATACGCTTGCCGAGAATTATTTTCTGGTCGTCACCCTGCTCTTCATCGTCGGGACGATCATTCCGTCGATCGCGGTCACCGTCCGCCGCCTGCACGATCAGGACAAGTCGGGGTGGTTCTACTTCATCAGTTTCGTCCCCTATGTGGGCGGCCTGATCCTGTTCGTGTTCATGTGCATCGACGGGACGCCGGGACCGAACCGCTACGGGCCCGACCCCAAGGGCGGCTACGCCGACGTCTTCGGCTAAAGGCGATATGCTTCGCCAGCTCGGCGCCGCAGGTCTTGCCCTCTCAGCGCTGGGTGGGTGCGCGTCGACCCAAATACCGGACGGCGACGCCTGCGGCGCATCTGCGCTTCAACGCTTCGTCGGGCGCGACTTTGGCTCCGCGATCGCTGATGGAATCGCGCGGCGGACCTATGGAGGACTCGGCGAACAGGCGGTGCGTCGCAGCAAGCGCTCGGTGCGGACGATCAGGCCCGGGGACACGCTGGTCGCCAACTATGATCCCCATCGCGTCAACGTCTCGATCGACGAGTCCAATACGATCACCGCGATCCAGTGTTTCTGACGCGAGTTCCTACCCCCCGAATTTCGCGTCGTCGGGGATCACCGCCCAATTCTTTTCCGCCGCGGCGATGAAGCCGGCGCGGTCCTCGTCCCACTTCGCCTTCACCTCCTGATTGAAATTCAGGTACAGCTTGCCGTCGACCACGGCATAGGCCAGCGGATCGCCCGGCGCGAGATAGCCGCGCGACATTGCCCACGAACAATGGCCGCCATATTGCGGCGCGAAGGCCGCGGGATCGGCCTTGAACGTCGCGGCATGCGCCGCGCTCGCGAAATGATAGACGGCGCCGTCATGCTCGACGGCAAAGGCGGCGTCGCCCTTCACCGGCACGCCGTCGCCTTCGAAATAGCTGACGGCATCATAGCCGCTGACGGCGATATGGCCGCCCTCGACCCCGACATAGACGGGCTTGGCCCAGGCATAGGGGGTGAACACCGCCGCCGACAGCGGCAGCGCCGCCGCCGCGAGCAGCGCGAACAGGACATGCTTTTTCATGGGACGGACTCCGATCTGGTTTCGTCCCCGGTTCGCCCCGAAATCGCGCCCGGTTACACGGGTCTGGCGCGCGCCGGTTCGGCGGGGGTTCATCTTCGCGTGGTAATCCCTATTTCAAGGGGATCAGGGAATGCGCGCGATGAAGACACCTGCCCTCTATCTGCTTTTCGCTTTCGCGGCGCTCGCCGTCCCCGCGCATGCGCAGGACGACGATCTCGCGCAGACCGGCTCGCCGCCGCAAAAGACCTCGATCCTCTACACCTATGGCGACGATCCCTGCCCCGAGACGACGGGCGACGAGATCGTCGTCTGCGCGCAGCAGCCCGAATCGGACCGCTACCGCGTCCCCAAGGATCTTCGCCACCAGGACGAAGAGGCGCCCGCCGGCGGCGGCTCGTGGGCGTCGAAGGTCGAGGGCTATGACGCCATCGCGCGCCAGACGCGCCCCGACAGCTGCTCGCCCGTCGGCAGTTACGGCTTCACCGGCTGCGCCGCCGCCGCGCTGCGCCAATGGTTCGAGGCACGGCGCGCCGGAACGCCCTGATGCGCGCCCCCGAGGCCCGCGTTTCCAGCGCGCTCGTCGGCATCCCGATGGGCATCCCCATTCATCGCAGAGCCAGCAAGGCGCGCGCATAACGTCCCCGCTCAAGGGAGGATATCATGCGCAAAGCCTTGCTGGTCGCCGCGGCGTTCATCGCCACCCCTGCGCTGGCGCAGGCCAACCCCCAGATCGACTATCCGGCGTTCCAGACGCTCACCGCCAGCGTCGCGCCGCAGCGCGCGACGCGCCTCCTCAAGTTCGACGCCTTCAAGGCCGAGGCGGCAAAGCCCGGCACCCTCCTCCTCGACGCGCGCTCGAAGGACGCCTTTGCCGCGGGGCATATCGCGGGCGCGGTGAACCTGCCGCTCACCGATTTCACCGCGGAGAGCCTCGCGGCGGTGATCGGCGCCAACCCCGACCGCCCGATCCTCATCTATTGCAACAATAATTTCCGCAACGACGCCGCCCCCGTCCGCATGAAGGCGGCGCCGCTCGCGCTCAATATCCAGACCTTCATCAACCTCGTCGGCTATGGCTATGGCAACGTCTGGGAGCTCGCCGACGTCGTCGACATGGGCGATCCGGCCGTCGGCTGGGTAAAGGGCTAAGCCCCCAATCTGTCACACGACTCCGCTAACAGGGCCTTGCCTTTCCCTGTTCGCAAGGAGTCTCCCCATGAGCGAATTGGTACGCGAGATCGTCGAACTCAACGCCGGCATCGACGGCGACGAGGACAGCCCGCTGCTGGTCGTAGAGGTCGAAGGCCTCGCCCCCACCGCGGGCTGGACCAGCGTCCGCCTCGAACCCCATGTCTATATCACCCCGCCCGACGACGGCTTTCAGGATTTCGACCTGGTCGGCGACCGCCCGCCCCATGATGCTTCGGGCGACGCGGCGGCCGACGCGCTGACCGAGGTCGAGGCCGCCTGGGAAGGCCCGCTCGAGGACTGGTGCATCGGCGTCCGCGTCCATGCGGTCGACAATATGCTCGAGGATGAGGTCTTCGAACCGTGGGACGAAGACGGCGAGGACGAGAGCGAAGCCGCCTGAAGAATTACCCTCCCCCTGCACTTCGCCGGGCCGCGAAGGCCCCTTCGCGGCCCGGCGACATTTTCTGACCCGCGGCGGTCTGCCGCGAAATTTTCGGCACCTGCCTCTTGCCAAGCGCGACATTTTGCATCATTGCGACGGCCATGCGCGGCAACGCCCTTCTTCTTCTGCGACTTACACGCCCTTGGGCGTGACACTGGCTGCGCGCTAGTCGCGGCCACCCGCTCAAGGGTCCGATCGACAAGCGACACCAACCCGGCAGAAGAAGTTTACACCCCATGACCATGCTCACCGACCCCTCGGTCAAGTACAGCGCCTTCCCGCAGGTTCCCTTGAGCCACCGCGAATGGCCCGGCCGCGTCACCACCAAAGCCCCGATCTGGCTCTCGACCGACCTGCGCGACGGCAACCAGTCGCTGATCGACCCGATGGATGCCGAGAAAAAGACGCGCTTCTTCGACCTGCTCGTCAAATGCGGGTTCAAGGAGATCGAGGTCGGCTTCCCCGCCAGCGGCGCGACCGACTTCGACTATATCCAGGGCCTCGTCCGCGGCGGCCGCATCCCGGAGGGCGTCACCCCGCAGGTTCTGACGCAAAGCCGCGCCGACCTCATCCGCACCAGCTTCGACAGCCTCGAGGGCGCAAAGACCGCGATCGTCCACGTCTATAACGCGGTCAGCCCGGCGTGGCGCCGCATCGTCTTCGGCATGGAAATGCCCGAGATCAAGGGCATCGCGGTCGAGGGCGCGAAACAGCTCCGCGACAACGCCGCGCGCCTTCCGCAAACGAACTGGCGCTTCCAGTACAGCCCCGAAACCTTCTCGACCGCCGAGCTCGATTTCAGCATCGAATGCTGCGAAGCGGTGATGCAGATCCTGCAGCCCACCGCGGAAAACCCGATCATCCTCAACCTCCCCGCGACGGTCGAGGCCTCGACCGCGAACATCTACGCCGACCAGATCGAATATTTCTGCAAGAACCTGCCGAACCGCGATGCCGCGATCATCTCGCTGCACACCCACAACGACCGCGGCACCGGCGTCGCGGCGGCCGAGCTCGGCCTGCTCGCGGGCGCCGACCGCGTCGAGGGCTGCCTGTTCGGCAATGGCGAGCGCACCGGCAACACCTGCCTCGTCACCATCGCGCTCAACATGTACACGCAGGGCGTCGACCCGCGGCTCGACTTCTCGAACATCGACGAGGTCATCCAGACGGTCGAATATTGCAACAACCTGCCCGTCCACCCCCGCCACCCCTATGGCGGCGAGCTGGTTTACACGGCGTTCTCGGGCAGCCATCAGGACGCGATCAAGAAGGGCTTCGCCGCGCGCGAGCGCCAGAATGACGAACGCTGGGAAGTCCCCTACCTGCCCATCGACCCCGCCGACTTGGGGCGCAGCTACGAAGCGGTGATCCGCGTCAACAGCCAGTCGGGCAAGGGCGGCGTCGCCTGGGTGCTCGAACAGGACAAGGGGCTGAAACTGCCCAAGAAGATGCAGGCGAGCTTCAGCCATGTCGTGCAGGCGCTCGCCGACGAGACGAGCCGCGAGCTCGGCGCCGAGGACATCTGGCACGCTTTCGAGCGCCAGTATCTGGCGACCGAAGCCAAACGCTTCCAGCTCGTCGACTGGTCCGAAACCCATTCGGGCGCCGACCGCATCTTCGCCGGCAAGCTCACCATCGACGGCACCCCGCGCAGCGTCAGCGGCCGCGGCAACGGCCTGATGTCGAGCGTCATCGCCGCCTTAAGCGAAAGCGGCGGCCCGGTGATGGACATCGTCGATTACAGCGAACACGCGATCGGCCAGGGCAGCAATGTGCAGGCCGCCGCCTATGTCGAATGCCGCACCGCCGACGGCAAGAGCCTGTTCGGCTGCGGGCTCGATACCGACGTCGCGACGGCGAGCGTGCGGGCGATTTTGTCGGCGGCGAATGGGACTTAGATCGCTCCTAGACGCGACGCACGAGATGAATTGCCTCAATGAAGAGAGGTCGCTAGCGTAACAAGATGCTCACAAAGATCGAGATCGACGGTTTCAAAACTTTTGAGCAATTTTCGCTCGATCTGCAGCCGTTTTCCGCCGTGGTCGGCCCTAACGCAAGCGGCAAGTCGAACTTATTTGATGCGCTCCGGTTTCTATCGCTTCTGGCGCAAACCGACATACGCTCCGCAATGATGGAACTGAGGGGGGAGCCTGAGGAGCTATTCCGCCGGACAACATCCAGCACAACCAACGAAATGCGGTTCGCGATCGAAGTTTTGCTAAATACAAGCGGAGTAGATGCGTTTGGCAAAACGTATATAGTAAAAGCACAACGCCTTAGGTACGAGCTAACACTTACACTAAGAACTGATCGTAGGGGATTGCCACTTGGCATTTTTGTGACGCATGAGACTTGCAATGCAATACCTAAAAAAGATGACAGCGCCAAGTTTCTGAACGACTATATCGTTAGTTACTCTTACCGTCGGAATCCTTTTATTGAAATGGCTGAAGACGGATCACCGGTTATCCACATACGCCAGGATGGACCTGCAGAAAGTGGCACATCAAAGCGCGGCAGGCCGGTCACACTGTCTGCGGCTGAAGCCTCTCGGACCGCGCTATCGACGATTACGACAGCGGAGTTTCCACACCTATATGCACTCCGAGACCTGTTGGCCTCTCTAAGATTCCTCGAAATCAATCCCTCGGCTGCAAGGAGCGCAAATGACCGCTTCTTTGATGTTAAGAGTTTGCGCCCCGACGCCTCCAATCTTGCAGCGGTGCTCGCTCATCTAAAAAATGAAAGCGCAACTGAGAAATGGCCCGATGGCGTAATTAACAATATATCGGCTGACCTTTCCGCTCTTATACCAACGGTTCGCCGTGTTGAGGTTTTCGATGACGCGAATGCCAAAGAATATTCGTTTGGTATAACTACATCGGAAGGGCTGCAATTCAGCTCTCGCGTTATATCTGACGGAACCCTTCGCGTCCTTGCTCTTTTAGCGATTCTAGATGACCCGAACAGGAGAGGGATTCTCTGCTTTGAAGAGCCCGAAAATGGCGTGCATGAGGGGCGCATAGAAGCACTGATAGGCTTGCTGCGCGCGGCATCGGAAATACCCGAAAACGACGATGATTCGCCATACTTTCAGGTGTTGATTAACACTCACTCCCCTGCCGTACTGGACGTCCTTCAAGACAACGAAGTCATCGCTGCCGATTTGGTTACGTCGATCGACCCGAAGGAAAACGTCAGACATATCCGAACCCGGATGCGTTCTGGCGTTCAGGGCAATCAACTGGACTTTGAGCGATTTTTGACACGCGCTGAAATCAGCAAAATTCTTCGTCGTGGATCTGGAAACGCCTGATGTATTTGGCTTGGGCCGCATTCTATGAAGGCGGGACAGATGCTATGTACTTCGACGTGCTTATTCCTAGGCTGCTTGAAGATGTTCTCGCCGCTGATGGGATACGCCCGGTTGACGTCCCCTCAAGCCCGGCAGTTAAAATTGGCCTTGAAACGCGTGAAGTAAATGCCGTCGCTGCCGAGATTTGCGGAAACCGAGAGGCGTTCCATCTTCTCTTTGTTCACGCAGACGCTGGCGGCCGGGCGCTACAGGCGGGCATTGCCAATCGCCGAGAGGCTTTTGCTCAAGCTGCAGCTGCGCTTTGTGAGTGGCCGATTATCCGAACTGCTCTTCTCTCGCCCCGGCACGAAACGGAAGCTTGGGCACTGGCCGATGGCGAGGCAGTTTGTCGTGCACTTGGTTTCAATGGAAGGCCCGCCGAGCTAGGACTACCACGCACGCCGGCGGCCGCAGAACGACTAAGAGATCCAAAGGCAAAGCTCGATGAAGCTGCAAGAATCGTCTCCGCGAGGGGCTACCGCAATGGCGCAGCAAAGCTGCTACCCCTGATCGCTCAAGAGCAACAGATTGCCACATTGAGAAGTTGTCCTTCCTTTCAAGATTTCGAGGCGTCCCTTCGCGACAGCCTTGTGTCGCTCGGCTGCTTATAAATCCCTTTCCTACATTTCACCCATATGGTTCATTCTGCCGGTTTCACCAAACCGAAAGGACGAATCGATGGACGACGCCGCCCCCAATCCCGCCGACATCCCCGCCCCCGGCAGCTATCACTGGACCCCGGCACTCCAGCGCGCGTTTCTGGAGAGCCTGGCGACCACCGGGTCGGTGAAGATCGCCAGCACCTCGGTCGGCATGTCGCCGCGCGCGACCTACGACCTTCGGCACAAGCCGCAGGGCGCGGCATTCCGGCTCGGCTGGGCGGCGGCGGTGCTGATCGCGCGCTCCCGGCTCGCCGACGAACTGCTCGACCGCGCGATCTGGGGGCATGACGAGATCACCATCGTCACCCGCGAGGACGACCGCAGCTTCACCAAACGCCGCCGCATCGAATCGCGCCTCGGCCTCGCGATGCTCGCGCGGCTCGACAAGATGGTCGAAACCCGGGCGCAGGCGGGCGAGGAAATGCTCGCGCAGATCATCGCCGGCGACTGGCCGGGCTTCCTGTCGCTCTTCGATATCGACAGCGACAACAAGGATGCCGAAGGGCATAACGCGGCGCTCGCGCTCTGGCTCGCCGGCCGCGACAACCGCGCCAACCCGCTCGCCGCCCTCTGCCCCGACGATGCAATCGCGAGTGAAGTTGCGCAGAATTACGGCGATTTCGGCGAGGATGGCCAAACCCCCGAAACCCCCGAAGAGGCCGCCGCGGCGATGACCGTCTGGTTCGACGACCGCGCTGGCGAGTGGCGCACCGACTTCCCGCCGCCCGAGGGCTTCTACGGCTATGAGGATGGGCAGTTCGGCGACCCCGCCTACGCCCGCGAACTCGACGACGACGAGCTCGAACTCTATGAGGTGCGGCGCATGGCCGAGGTCACCCCGCTGCGCCAGGCCGGCGAAGCCGCGCGCCGCGCCTTCTTCGCGCTTCCCGCCCCCGCCAACGACCCGGCGCCCGAAGGCCGGAAGGTCCGCAAAAGCGCGAGCGGTTGAGTGTCCCCGCTACTTCGTCATCGGCGCGAAAGCGGGGACGCAGCGAAGCGGGTGGAACGGCGCCGCAGCGCTGTTTCGCGATGTCGCCACCGGGCCCCCGCTTGCGCGGGGATGACCGGGGTTCGGAATGGCGCGAAATCCCCCAACCTTGACTTTTCAGGAAAAACCGCCCATATCGGCCAGGCTAACGTCGCATGCGACGGAATTTGACGGCCCCTTGGGGCAGACTCTTCCCTTCACACGCTACCAGCTCCGCCGGTGCTTTTGCCGGTGGATTCCCGTTTCTCGTGAAAGGAAACACCCCATGGCCATCGGCACCGTAAAATTCTTCAACTCCGACAAGGGCTACGGCTTCATCGAAAATGAAGACGGCTCGGGCGACAGCTTCGTCCACATCACCGCGGTCCAGGCCGCGGGCATGGACACGCTCCAGAAGGAGCAGCGCGTCTCCTACGACCTCGAAACCGGCCGCAACGGCAAGGTCTCGGCGATCAACCTCCAGTCGGCCTGATTTTGGCCAAAGAGGAACTGATGACTTTCGAGGGGCAGATCGACGAGATCCTGCCCGACGGACGCTTCGGCGTCGTGCTCGAAAATGGTCATCGGGTGATCGTCTATACGGCGGGCCGGATGCGGCGTTTCCGCATCCGGTCGGTCGTCGGCGACGCCGTGCGCGTCGAGATGACGCCCTATGACCTCAGCAAGGGCCGCCTCGTCTACCGCGAACGCGGCGGCGGGCCGGTTCCCCCCAGCCAGCGCAAACGGCGCGGGCTCTGAACCGGAGCGCCAGCGCAAACGGCGCGGGCTCTGAACCAGAGCGCCAGCGCAAGCGGCGCGGGCTCGGACCGGGGGTCGGCGCATACGGCGCGGGCTTCCCACAATAAAATACGTAAAATCAAAGATAAAGATGATGACTATGTTTAATGCAAATTCGATTTTTCCCGCTCTGCCCGCGCTGTCGCTGGCCGGCAAGGCCCAGACGGCCATCCCGTCGCGCCGCCGCCGCCCGACGCTGTCGCGCCGCGAGCTCAGGCGTCTGATCGCCGATATGGTCGATTGATCGACCTTCAACCTTGAGGAAGCAGCCATGTCGGCCACCATCGATTTCTACCTGACGCAGGCGGGCAAATGTTCGGAAGAGGCCAAGGCCTCGCCGCTGACCCAGGTCCGCGACCGCAACCTGCGCGCCGCCGCGGCGTGGCAGGCGATGGCCGACAAGCTGCTCCATTCCGAGAAGCTGCGCGCCGAAAGGGAAGCGGCCGTCGCGGCCGCAAAGATCTGACCCGGCGCCTCAGCCGATCGACAGGAAGGCGGTGACCGTCAGCCGCCCGCGCCGCGGGTCCGCCGACAGCGCCGCACCGGGCGAAATCGCCCCGCTGTGCAGGTTCCAGCTCGGATAGAGCAGCGCCCGATTATAGGTACCGGGCTCGGTCCGGATGCATTCGAACAGCGGCGTGTCGCCGGCGACATAGCCCGGCGGCGGTGGTCCGCCATAGCGCAGCTCGGTGTCGAGGTGACGAAAGAACAGCTCGCGCCGCGCCTCGGTCACCGTCTCGAACCCGGTGGCACGATGGCGGAAAAAGGCGGTGCCGTCGCCGCCCGCCGGGTCGAGATAATGGACCAGCGCGATGCGGTCGGCCCCGAAGGCGTCGACGTGCGGCAGCCGCTGCGGCACCGTCAGCGCCCCGGGCGGCGTCGAGACGATCGAAAAGCTCGCGTCGATCACCTCGACCGCGCCGCGCCGCCCAAACGCATCGGCGACCGCGGCGACGATGACAGGAAGCGCGGCGGCAAGATAGGTGTCGGGCAAGGCGGCGCGGACGCCGGGATAATGATTGTGCGCGGGCTCGAACGCCGCCCCGGCGGCAAAGCCGCGCAAGGCGCCGGGATCGGGCGCGAAAACGTCGAGGATCGCGATCGGCTGCGCCTCCGCGCCGATACTCCCGATCCGGACCGTCGTCGCTGTCATGGGCGGACCATAGAGACGGGACGGGACAAGAGCCAGTCGGTGCGGCTTGGCGAATCGAGAGACAGGTGTATCATGGCGAAATGACGATCTCACCCGGACACGACCCGCGCGCCAACCAGAAACAGCGCACCCGCAGCGCGATTGTCGAGGCGGCGATCAAGCTGCTCGGCACCGGCGTCCGCCCGACCGTCCCCGAGGCGGCGGCGGCGGCGAAAGTGTCGCGCGCGACCGCCTACCGCTATTTCCCGACACAGGACGCGCTGCTCGTCGAGGCGGCGGCGCACGGCCCCGCCGACGCGGTCGAGGCGCTGCTCGATCGCGCGCCCGGCGACGACGCCCGCGCGCACCTGCTGAAGCTACAGGCGGGATTCCTCGACATGGCGATCGCCGAGGAAGCCGCGATGCGCGCCGCACTGCGTGCCTATCTCGACGCCTGGTTCACCGCGCGCGAAAAGGGCGAGACGGCGCGCGACATCCGCGAGGGCCGGCGGATGCGTTGGATCGCGACCGCACTTGCCCCCGAACTCGCGGCGCTGCCGACCGCGCAGGCGCAGCGGCTGCACGCCGCGCTCGCGCTGACGATGGGGATCGAGCCGCTCGTCGTGATGAAGGATGTCTGCCGTGCCGACGATGACGAGGCGCGCGCGACGCTGGCTTGGGCGGCGGAAGCGCTGCTCGCCGCGGCGCTCGATGCGAGAGAGTGAGATATTTATCTTTACATGAGACTATAGTCTCAATATATACGCGCCATCGCCCCAGGAGAATTGTGCCATGAGTCCCACCTCCGCCCTCACCCAAGAGCGTATCGACCAGCTCATCGACGATCATTTCCGCTATGAGGCGACCGACGATGTCGACGCCGTCGTCGCCAGCCTGACCCCCGACGCCGCGCACCACGTCGTTCCCTCGCCCGTCGGCCCGATCCGCGGCCGCGACGCTGCGCGCGCCTTCTACCGCCGTCTGTTCGACGCACTCGCTGGTGAGCAGGTCACGCCGGTGCGCCGCCTCTACGGCCCCGATTTCGTCGTTGACGAGGTGCTGTGGCAGGGGCGCGTGATCGACGGTTCGATCTTCCTCTGCGACGGCCGCACCGGCCGCGTGACCTTCCGGATGCTTCACGTCTTCGAATTCGAGGGCGACCTGATCCGCAGCGAACAGGTCTGGTGCGACCTCGCCGCGATCCAGGCGCAGCTCGGCGTCGGGACGCGCGACAAGGTCGCGGCATGACCGGCGCGACGCCCGACCACCTCGCCGCCTATCTGGCGCGCATCGGCGTCGTGGGCGACGTGCGACCCGATCTCGAAACGCTGACCGCGCTCCACCGCGCGCATGTCGAGAGCATCGCGTGGGAGTGCATCGACTGTTTCCTCGGCCGCCCGACGACCCGCGATCCGCGCGCCGCGTTCGACAAGATCGTCACCGGCGGCCGCGGCGGCTGGTGTTACGAGATGAACGGGCTGTTCGGCTGGATGCTCGAGGCGATCGGCTTTTCGGTGACGCGCCTCGCGGCGGGGGTGATGCGCGAACAGCTCGGCGACAATGCCATCGGCAACCACCTCCTGCTCATCGTCCATCTCGATCGCGATCATCTCGCCGACGTCGGGCTCGGTTCGGGGCTGGTCGAACCGATCCCCTTTGCCGAGGGCGATTATGTCCAGCGCCATGCGACCTTCGGGCTGCGACCGTTGGCGGACGGCTGGTGGCGCTTCCACAACCAGCCCGATGTGCTGCCGCGCAGCTTCGATTTCTCCCCCGATGTCCGCGACGAGGCGCTGCTGGAGGGGGCGTGCGATTGGCTCCAGTCGGACCCGGGCTCGCCCTTCCGCCAGAATGTCGTGATTCAGCGCTATGGTCCGCACGGTCTCGACTCGCTTGTCGGCCCCGCGCTGATGCGCACAAATGCCGACGGCACCGAACGACGCGAGCTGGCCGAGCAGGCCGACTATGCCGCCGCACTCCGCGACGGCTTCGGGCTCGATCCGGCCGACGCCGCCGCGATCTGGGCGCGGCTCGGATAGATCAGGGCGCCGGCGTTTCCTCCGCCGGCCGGGCCAGCGACTGGCGCAGCGCGTCGAGCGTCGCCGCATTGCCCCTGGCAAAGAAAGACTGCAGCGCCCGGCCGCCCTCATTGTCCGGATAGCCGGTCGACGTCAGCCGCACGCGCGTTGCATCGCCAACCGGCTCGAGTTCCAGGAAGGAAGTCACCTGCTTGTAATCCTCCCAGTGCGGGAATTCGTCGGGCGCCTTGATCGTGCGGAACACCAGCAATCGCCCCGGGATCGCCGCGACGAACCGCTGCCAGATCGCCCCCGGCCCGCCAGGAAGCTCGTCGGGGTTATAGCTCGTCTCCAATATGTCGCTCTCGCCCTCCGCCCAGCGCGCGAGCGGCGCCGCCCAGCGCTTCCAGCCCTCGGGGGTCGAAACGGCGATCCAGACTGCGGCGGGCGGCGCGGCGACGACCAGCGAATGCGTCATCGTCGCGGTGCCATCGGCCTCGGCCTTCGTGGCGGTCTCGACCGGTTCGGGAGCGGCGGCCACCGTGACCGGCGGCTCCTGCCCCGCAACCGGAGCGGCGGCGAGCAGCAGCGCGGCCAGAGCCAGCGGGCGCATCATGCGACGTCCGCCAGCGGGGTCGGCGCCGAGAAGCGCTGGCGATAATCCTGCGGCGACAGGCCGGTGATACGGTGAAACAGCTTGCGAAAGGCGGCGGCATCCTCATAGCCGACGCTCCACGCGATCTGGTCGACCGTCCGCCGCGTGAACTCCAGCAGCTCGCGCGCCTTGCCGACACGGATATGCTGGACATATTCGACCGGGGTCATGCCGGTGGCCGCCTTGAAGCGGCGCTGGAAAGTCCGCTCCTCCATCCCCGCGACGCCCGCCATCTCTACGACCGCGACCGGGCCCGCGCCCTTCGTCTGCAGCCAGTGCTGCACTTTCAAAATCGCCTCGTCGCCGTGGGTCAACCTGGGCGCAAAGCTGGCATAATTCTTCTGCTCGCGCCCCGACGGGTCGATCAGCAGGAAGCGCGCGGTCTCCATCATCACCGATGGCCCCAGCAACCGCTCGACGATGCGCAAGCCAAGGTCGGTCCATGCCATCAGACCGCCCGCAGTGATGATGTCGCCGTCGTCGACCACCATCCGGTCCGCCTCCATCCGCACATCGGGGAAGCGTTCCTTGAACTCCTCGGCAAAGAACCAGTGCGTCGTCGCCGGCCGCCCGCTGAGTAACCCCGTCGCGGCGAGTGCGAACGCGCCGCCGCAATTCGAGGCCAGCACTGTGCCTTGCGCATGCCGGTCGAGCAGCCAGCGCGCATAGGGTGCGACCGCCTCGGCGTCGAGCAGCTTGTGCAGGCTCCCCGGTGCGACCAGCACCGCGGGCGCATTGCCGCGCGGTTCGCCGGGGTGACTGTCGAAGCAGCGCGCAAAGCCCCCGCCCTCCTGCAGGCGCCAATGACTGACGCGGATCGGCGGCCGGCCATGGTCGGCCGCAAAGCGACCCGCAACATGGAACAGGTCGGTGATCCCGTGCACCATCCCCGTCTGGCAGTCGGGATAGAGCATCAACCCGACCTCGGTGAGCGTCGGCGGCGCGTCGGGCACCTTCAGCTTGGGCATATCGGCTCCCCGCTCGGTCATATGTCGGAATCGGCCCGCATAATGTCGCCTCCGCCAATCCCGATCAAGTCGGTCGCAGCCTATCTCCCCTTCACCGGCGGACGAACCGCCCTCTACCAAGCGAAAGGAACCACGCCATGACCACGATCACCACCGCCGACGGAACGCACATCTTCTACAAGGACTGGGGTCCGAAGGATGGGCAGCCGATCATCTTCTCGCACGGCTGGCCGCTCAGCGCCGACGCCTGGGACGCCCAGATGGTGTTCTTCGCCAACCAGGGCTTCCGCACGATCGCCCACGATCGCCGCAGCCACGGCCGCTCGGACCAGGTCTGGGACAACAACAATATGGACCAATATGCCGACGATCTCGCCGAACTGATCGAACAGCTCGATCTGAAAGACGTCATCCTCGTCGGCCACTCGACCGGCGGCGGCGAAGTCACCCGCTACATCGGCCGTCATGGCACGACCCGTGTCGCCAAGATCGCGCTGATCGGCGCGGTTCCTCCGCTGATGCTCAAGACCGAAGCCAATCCGATCGGTCTGCCGCTCGACGTCTTCGACGGCATCCGCAAGGGCACCTTCGACAATCGTCCGCAGTTTTTCAAGGACCTGACGCTCCCCTTCTACGGCTACAACCGCGAAGGCGCCGTCGTCAGCGAAGCGGTGCGCGACGATTTCGTTCGCCAGGGGATGAACGGCGGCCTCAAGGGCCTGCTCGACAGCATCCGCGCCTTCTCGGAAAGCGACTTCAACGAAGACCTCAAGAAGTTCGACAAGCCGACGCTTGTCCTCCACGGCGACGACGACCAGATCGTTCCCGTCGACGCCTCGGCGCGCTCGACCGTGAAGATCGTCAAACATGCGGTGCTGAAAATCTACGAAGGCGCCGACCACGGCCTGACCGTCACCCATCAGGACCGGTTCAACGCCGACCTTCTCGACTTCGTCAACAGCTGATACACCGGAGGCGCGGGTTCCCCCAACCGCGCCTCCTCTTTTTCCAAAGGAGACGTGCCATGATCCTCGGTTTGACCATCCCGCAGTTCACCACGCTGCACGTGCTGATCAGTTTCGTCGGCATCATCGCCGGGCTGATCGCCCTCCCCGCCTTCGCCCGCGGCCGCATCCTGCCGCGCACGAACGTCATCTTTCTCTGGTTCACGCTGCTCACCAGCCTGACGGGTTTCCTCTTTCCCATCGTCGCCTTCACCCCGGCGCTAGGGGTTGGCATCTTCTCGACGCTGATCCTCGCGGTCGCTCTGTGGGCCTGGTACGGCCGCAAGCTCGCCGGGCGCGCCGCGGCGATCTACGCCATCACCGCCACGATCGGCCTGTGGCTCAACCTCTTCGTGCTCGTCGTCCAGTCGTTCCTGAAGGTGCCCGCGCTCAACGCGCTCGCTCCCAACGGCAATGAACCGCCGTTCGCGGCGGCACAGGGCGCGCTGCTGATCCTGATGATTGGCCTCGGTTATTTCGCCTTCAGGGCGAGCCGCAAACGCGCGACAGCCTGAATGGAGGGCCGTGTGTCCCCGCGCAGGCGGGGACCCATCTCCCGCCGGTTCGGACTGGCGCCGACTGGAGGTGGGCTCCCGCCTTCGCGGGAGCACGGACTATTTCATTTGGCGGGCGACTTGCCCTAGAAGCCCCGCCATGACCGCAACCACCCACCCCGACAAAGTTCGCGTCGCCGCCGTCCAATACGGCCTCCGCGGAATTTCCGGCCCCGAAGATTTCGAGCGCCAGGCCGAATATTTCGTCCTCTCCGCCGCCGACTATGGCTGCGACTTCATCACCTTCCCCGAACTCTTCGCGATGCAATTGCTTTCGTCGGGCGAGCGCCTTCCAGCCTCCGAAGCGATCGCCGCGATCGACGCCCTCACCCCGCGCTTCACCGCCTTCATGTCCGGGCTCGCGCAGCAATATCGCATCAACATCATAGGTGGTTCGCACCCCGTTCGCATCGACACCGGCGCGACGCGCAATCGCTGCCATATCTTCCTGCGCGACGGCAGCATCCACTACCGGGACAAGCTCCACCCCACGCCGTCCGAGCGCGAGGCATGGGGCATCGAAGGCGGCACCGCGCGCGACGCCGACGTGATCGAAACCGACTGCGGCCCCGTCGGCGTCATGATCTGCTACGACAGCGAGTTTCCCGAACTACCCCGCCGCCTGATCGACCAGGGCGCCGAAATCCTCTTCGTCCCCTATTGCACCGACGACCGCCGCGGGCACCTTCGCGTCCGCTACTGCTGCGCCGCGCGTGCGGTCGAAAACCAATGCTATGTCGTGACCGCAGGCGTCACCGGCAATCTGCCCAACGTCTTCAACATGGACATCCACCACGCCGAAAGCGCGATCCTGACCCCTTCGGACATGCCCTTCGCCCGCGACGGCATCGCCGCCGAGGTCACGCCGAACAGCGAAGGCATGGCGATCGCCGACCTCTCGCTCGCCGACCTCAGGCAAGCACGCGCCAACGGGGCGGTCCGCAACCTCGCCGACCGCCGCCTCGACCTCTATCGCGTCGACTGGAACTGAAGACGGCGCCAGCGCATCCCTCTTGCGCGACTTTCCCTTTACGTTAAGGTAAGTTTCAAACAGCAACCGGAGAGTGTGATTCATGAGCCTTCCCCCGATCTTCGACCGCCTGCGCCTGCCTGTCATCGGCTCGCCGCTGTTCATCGTGTCGGGACCCGAACTCGTCATCGCCCAGTGCAAGGCCGGCGTCGTCGGAAGTTTCCCTGCATTGAACGCGCGCCCTCAGTCGCTGCTCGACGAATGGCTCCACCAGATCACCGAGGAACTTGGCGCATGGGACCGCGACAACCCCGATCGCCTCTCGGCGCCCTATGCGGTCAACCAGATCGTCCACAAATCGAACGACCGGCTCGAACAGGATATCGCGACCTGCGCCAAGTGGAAGGTGCCGATCACGATCACCTCGCTTGGCGCGCGCGAGGAACTCAATCAGGCAGTCCACAGCTGGGGCGGCATCACGCTGCATGACGTCATCGACGACCGCTTCGCGCGCAAGGCCGTCGAAAAGGGCGCCGACGGCCTGATCCCCGTCGCCGCGGGCGCGGGCGGCCACGCCGGCCGCCAGTCGCCCTTCGCGCTGGTGCAGGAAATCCGCGAATGGTTCGACGGCCCCGTCGCGCTCTCGGGCGCGATCGGCCACGGCCGCTCGATCCTCGCCGCGCAGGCGTGCGGTGCCGACCTAGCCTATATCGGCAGCGCCTTCATCGCCACCGCCGAAGCCAACGCCGATCCGGGCTACAAAAACGGCATCGTCGAGGGCCGCGCGGCCGACATCGTCTATTCGAACCTCTTTACCGGCGTCCACGGCAATTATCTTCGCCAGTCGATCGTCGCTGCAGGCATGGACCCCGACAACCTGCCCGAGGGCGACCTCAAGACGATGAACTTCGGTTCGGGTGGCAACACCAAGGCGAAGGCATGGAAGGACATCTGGGGTTCGGGACAGGGTATCGGTTCGGTCTCCGCGGTGCGCCCGGTCGCTGAATTCGTCGCCGAACTCGAGGCGCAATACCTCGCCGCCCGCCGCGAACTCGAAGCGAAGGTGCGCCTTTGAGCCCCGCCGCCGATCTGTCGGCGATGACGGCCTAGGGGTGGATTCCAGACCTTCGTCACCCCGGACTTGATCCGGGGTCCACGACTTCAACGCCGCGATGGATCCCGGATCAAGTCCGGGATGACGAAGTGGGAATGTCTAAATTGGGGGGGCGGTCGCCCCAAGCTCGTCATGCTGAACTTGTTTCAGCATCCATGGCCGGGCCTTGCATCCGGCGCCGCGCCGAAGGAAACGGCAGACCATGGACCCTGAAACAAGTTCAGGGTGACGATGCAGGATAGGTCCGCTTCCGGTCGAAACCCGCCATTCCACCCTATGCGCCAAACAGCTTGTCGATCGCCTCGTCCAGATAGGGCCGATCGGCGAACAGCCGCATCGGATCGCGGCGGTTGAGCCAGAAGCCGCCGCCGTGCCGGTCGGTCAGCGCGCGCCTTATCGTGTCCTGCAACAGGCCGAGACGCATGATCGCCGTGCGCCGCGCCAGGGCGAGATCGGCCCCAGCCTGTCCCGTGAAATGCACCCTTATCTGTTCGACGCGCGCCGCCAGCACGTCGCTATAGCCATGATGCGGCCCGCGGTGCAGCGCATGACCCGACCATAAGGCTGTGCGCTCGCAAGCGGGCAGCATCCAGCCCGTTTCGTTCGAACCGGTTGAGAGCGAAGCCCTGCGAATGGAGCGCGTCGAACATCGCCGCCATCTGCTCCCGGCCCTGCAGCGCGAGGGGGATCAGGTGATGGCGCTGAAAGCCGGGAAGCGGCGGCGGAGCGCCCTGCCAGCGCCGCGATGCCGTCAAAAGCTGCTGCCGAATTCCACCATAACCGTCGCGCCGCCGTCTTTGCGGCCGCGCCCCGGCGACAACGACACCCATTCGCCGGGATTGAGCCCACGCATCCGCCGCGCATCGGCGACCGGGCCATGAAGCATGATGTCGAGCGCCAGCCGCGAAAGCCGCTTGACCATTTCGGCGACCGTCCACCCGGCCGGCATCCGGCCTTCCAGTTCCTGGCCCCCGAACAGGGCCAGCCCGCGCGTCCGCACGGCCGCCCCCACGCCGCTATCGGCGAGGCGAAAGGCGATCAGGTGCAGCACCGGCGGCATACCGCTCGCCAGCATTTCGGTCACGGCTGCACGAAATTGCTCTGCCTCCGACCACAGGCGCGCCGGCGACCAGAAATAATGGCTCGCGTCGAGAAGGTCGATCAACAGCACCTGCATCTTGAAGATTTCGCGCAGCCGTGTCGACTGGGTGCGATCGTCGGCAGCGCGCGGCTCTTCGAAAAACACCCACGCCTGCCCGGCATCATTCCAATCCGGCGGCAAGGACGCAGCGAGTCGGCTCGTCGCGGGATGATCCGGATCGGCGCATTCGATAGCGGCTGCAGACGCTTGCCCGGCGAGCAGCGCGACCTCGCCAAAGCGCAGCCGTAATAGCCGCCCGTCAATCAGCGCGCCGGCGTTATCCGCCCGCTCGACCCGCTCGGGCCGGAGCCCCATCCGCCGGAAAGCGGCTTCGACTTCGTCCGGGGCGGCGCCGGCAAGCGCCCTTCCGACAACCAGCGCAAAGGGTTCCGGACAGGCCGGACGGGTCGATTGATCGCTGAGCCCCGACTGCATGATGCTGGTCACCCCCTACGGGTTCACCCTTGCATCGCAAGGCTTGCCAAAATGTTCAAATGCTTATTCGAACATTGCAGCAAGTTAACCGCGCCGATCCGGTCAGATCGCGACCTGGCTTCCCAGTTCGACCACCCGGTTGGTCGGCAGGCGGAAATATTCCATCGCGCTTTCCGAATTGCGCAGCATCCATGCGAACAGTTTTTCGCGCCAGATCGGCATTCCCGGCTTGCTCGCCGCGATCAGCGTCTGGCGCGAGAGGAAGAAGCTCGTCTCCAGCATCTTGAACTCGCCGCCGCAGCCCGTCGTGCGCTTGAGCGCCTCGGGCACGTCGACCGGCTGCATGAAGCCGTAATTCAGCACCAGCCTATGGAACCCCTGCCCCAGCGCCTCGAGCTGGCACAGCTTCGATTCGGGGACGAAAGGCACATCGGCGATCTTGATCGTCAGCAGGATGATCCGCTCGTGCAAAACCTTGTTGTGCTTGAGGTTGTGGAGCAGCGCATGAGGCACCCCGTCCGAGGACGAGGTCATGAACACCGCCGTCCCGGGGACGCGCGTCGCGCTGTTCGCGGCGGATTTGACGAAGACCGGAATCGGCATCGCCCCCTCGGCCATTTCCTGCTGCATCAGCTTGCGTCCGCGCGACCAGGTCGTCAGCAACGTGAAGATCGTCAGGCCGATCGCCAGCGGCACCCAGCCGCCATCGGGCACCTTGATCAGGTTCGCGCCGAAATAGGCGATATCGACGATGAAGAAGACCGCCAGCACCGGCAGCGCCTTCCACGCCGGCCAGCGCCACAGCACAAACAGCACGACGCTCATCAGGCAGGTGTCGATGAACATCGCGCCGGTCACCGCGATGCCATAGGCGGCGGCGAGGTTGCTCGACGATCCGAAGAACAGCACGAGCAGGATGACCATCACCATCAGCCCCCAGTTGACGATCGGGATATAGATCTGCCCCTGCGCCGACGCGCTGGTGTGGTCGACGCGGAGGCGCGGCATGAAGCCCAGCTGGATCGCCTGCTGGGTCAGCGAGAAGGCGCCCGAAATCACCGCCTGGCTCGCGATGATCGTCGCGAGCAGCGCCAGGACGACCACCGGCACGCGCCACGCCTCGGGCATCATCAGGAAGAAGGGGTCCTGGATCAGCTGCGCGGTCGGCGTGACCTCGGCCGCGAGCACCATCGCGCCCTGCCCCATATAGTTGAGCATCAGCGCCGGCAGCACGAAGCACAGCCAGCTGAGCCCGATCGGCGCGCGTCCGAAATGCCCCATGTCGGCGTACAGCGCTTCCGCCCCCGTCACCGCGAGCACCACCGCGCCCAGCGCGATGAACGCCGTGAAGCCGTCGTAATAGAAAAAGCGCAGCGCGTTGATCGGATTGAGCGTGTGCATGATGATGGACGGGTGGTCGAGGATATGCATGATCCCCAGCACCGCCAGCATCGTGAAATAGAGCAGCATGATCGGCCCGAACAGCGCCCCGACCTTCGCCGTCCCGCGCGACTGGATCGCGAACAGCCCGATCAGGATCGCCAGCGCGATCGGCACGATATAGGGCTCGAACCCGCGGCTCACATATTGCAGACCCTCGGTCGCCGACAGCACCGACATCGCCGGGGTGATCATGCTGTCGCCATAGAAGAGCGCGGTCGCGAACACGCCCAGCAGCACGATCGGCCACGTCCAGCGCTTGCCTTCCGATTGGCGGCTGATCAGCGCGAGCAGCGCCAGGCTGCCCCCTTCGCCCTTGTTGTCGGCGCGCATGATCGTCAGCACATATTTGAACGTCACGACCAGCATCATCGACCAGAAGACGAGGCTCAGCACGCCATAGATATGGAGCTGGTCGGCCTCGATAGAATGGTGGCCGGCAAAGGTCTCGCGAAACGCGTACAGCGGGCTCGTCCCGATGTCGCCGAACACCACGCCGACCGCGCCGACGGCAAGCTTCAGCTTGCTATCGCTATGATGTCCGTGGCCGTAATGGACCGTTTCGGCGGCAGCAGTCGAGGCGGATACCGCCCCGGTTGCTGCCTGTTGCGACTCAGCAGTCATTGCGCGCCTTTAGACGAGCTTGCCCGATGATAATAGGTTCCAAATCGGAACGCACCTCAGCGGGCGGCCGGCGCCGCAGTGGGCGTTTCGGGCGGCAGCGCCGGCCCCATCGCCTCGCGCAGCTGCGCCAGTCGCATCTCGAGATCCGGCCGCCACGGCGCCCCTTCGGGCGAGCGCGCGAGGAGGCCGCTCCACACCGCCTCGGCGCCTTTCAGGTCGCCGCTCTGCGCCATCGCGAGCCCTGCGAAGAAGGGCGGCGCCGGATGGTTCGGATCACGCTTCGCCGCCTCGTCGAACGCCAGCGCCGCCGCGGGCGACATCACCCCGCCGCCATGCGCGACGAGCGCATTGCCGAGCCCGACCCACAGGTCGACATTGTCGGGATATTTCTGCAGCCCCTTTTCGAGCGCCTGCGCCGCGAGCGCGGTCTTGCCGGTCCGCATGAAGCCGTCGGACATGCCGATCCACTGCGCCGCGGGGCCGAAGCGGTCGGCCATCCCCTGCTGACGGTCGGTGATCGCCTCGCCGAAACCATCGGGCTCGGCCGCCTTCGCGACCGGATGGCCGGGCAGCGACGGGCTCCCCTGCAAGGCATAGCCCGCGAGCCCCAGCATCACCGCCGCCCCCGCGAGCGGCCGCGACGCGGCGGGCAGCTTGCCGAGCCAGAAGATGCCGCCGACCGTCGCCAGCGCGGCGAGCAGGATCCAGAGCCAGATCATATCTCGCTCTCCCCGTCGCGATCGCTCCGCCGGAACCGCCCGAAGGCGAGCCAGCCGCCGAGCGCAAGAAACAATAGAGGCCCGAACCAGAGCAGCGCGGTCGCCGCATCGAGCGGCGGGTCATAGGTCACCCAATTGCCATAGCGCGCGACAAGCCACTTGCGGATCGCATCGGGGCTCTCGCCCGCCGCGATCTTCGTGCGCACCTCGTGCCGCATGTCGCCCGCGAGCGGCGCATCGCTGTCGGCAATCGACTGCCCCTGGCAGACGAGGCAGCGCAGCGTCTCCATCAACGCCTTCGCCTTCGCCTCCTGCGCCGGATCGCGGAGCTGCTGATAGGCATAGGGTGCGGGTGGCAGCCGGTCCTGGGCGGTAGCAGACGCCCCGGCAAAACACGCAAGCACCGCGAGGAAAAAAGCCATCGCGCCCCTGCGAAGGCAGGGGCCCATCACCGGGAGGCGCGTCATCAGGCCACCGGCTGCGCCAAACCGCGAGAGCAGGAGATGGGCCCCTGCCTGCGCAGGGGCGCGGAGGTCTTGCGCCGCCCCCCTCACTTCATCGCCTCCAGCTTGGCGATGATCTCGGGCACCTGCTCCTGCAGGATCACGCCCTGGATCTGCTCGCGGATGATCCCCTTGCCGTCGATCAGGAAGGTTTCGGGCACGCCCGATGAACCGAGCGCGATCTGGACGCTGCTCTGCTGGTCCGACCCGATCCGGTCGAACGGATTGCCGTTTTCGCGCAGGAAGGCCGCGACATCGTCGGGCCGGTCGCGGATCGCGATGCCGTCGATCGACACGCCCGCCGCTTTCAGCGCCTCGAGCTGCGGCGCCTCGGCACGGCACGGGATGCACCAGCTTGCGAACACGTTGACCAGCCGCGGCTTGCCGTCGGCGAGCTGGCTGCTCTTCAGCCCCTCGACCCCCGCCGTCGCGGGCGGCAGGTCGAACAGCGGCATCGGTTTGTTGATCCACTGCGACTGGATCAGCGTCTCGGCGGGCACCGTCAGGCGATAGACGAAGGCGCCGAACAGCAGCCCCATGATCGCCAGCGGCACGAACAGGACCCAGCGGCTCCTCATGCGAAGCGCTCCTGTGCTTTGCGCGCCCGCCGCGCACGCCAGATTTCGAGCAATTGCGCGCGGCCGAGCAGCGACAGCGTGGCGCCCACCGCGATCAGCGCGCCGCCGAGCCAGATCCACCATACCAGCGGCTTCCACCACAGGCGAAGCTGGTAGCGGTCGGCCGTCCCGTCCGCGCTCGTCACCGCCTGGCCGAGCACGACATAGAGCTGCCCGCCCGGCCGCGTCAGCAGCGCGGCCTCGTTGGTTTCGGTCGGCGGAGTGCCCATCAGCCCCGGGAACATGCGCGCCTCGGGATGCAGGGTGAACGACGCGCCCGACGGGGTTGTTGCGATCAGCGTCCCGCGGATGGCGGTATAATTCGGCCCGGCGATCGGCGATACGCCCGCGAACTTCACGCTGAAATCGTCGACCTTCACCGTCTCGCCCGGTGCCGCGGCGACCAGCCGTTCCTTGATGAAGGCGCTCTCGGCCGCCATGCCCGCCAGCGCGACCGCCACCCCGAAATGCGCAATCACCATGCCCCAGGTCGGCAGCGGGGTGCGACGCAGGTTGCGCTTCCACAGCGGCGCGAGGCTCGCCACCGCGACAACACCCGCGACCGTCATGCCGAGCAGCGGCAGCACGCCGACCTTGCCGCCGAATAACACGAGGCCGAACAGCACGACCGCGCCCGCGAAGATGGCGACCGGAAGCCGTGTCCATAATTTCCTGCCATCGTCCTTGCGCCAGCTCAGCAGCGGCCCCGCGACCATCACAAGACACAGGATCAGCGCGAGCGGGCCCGCGACCTTGTTATAATAAGGGGGTCCGACCGAAATCTTTTCCCCCATCGCCTCGGCAACGATCGGATAGAGCGTGCCGAGCAAGACGAGCGCGAGGATCGTCGTCAGCAGCAGATTGTTGATCACCAGCGAGCCTTCGCGGCTCATCAGCGCGAATTTCTTGCCCTCGGCGACTGCCCCCGCGCGCAGCGCGAACAGCGTCAGAGCGCCGCCGATATAGATCGCCATCAACGCCAGCAGGAAGGTGCCGCGCTCGGGATCGACGGCGAAGCTGTGGACGCTCGTCAGCAGGCCCGACCGCACGATGAACGTCCCGACCATCGACATCGAGAAGGCGATCACCGCCAGCATCACCGTCCACGCGCGCAGCGCATTGCGCGTTGCAGTCACCGCGACCGAGTGGAGCAGCGCGGTCCCCGCGAGCCACGGGATCAGCGAGACATTCTCGACCGGGTCCCAGAACCACCAGCCGCCCCAGCCGAGCTCATAATAGGCCCAATAGCTGCCCGCGGTGATGCCGAGCGTCAGGAAGATCCAGCTGCCCAGAACCCACGGCCGCATCGCGCGCGCGAACGCCGGTCCGATTTCGCGCGTGATCAGCGCGCCGACGGCAAAGCTGAATGCGACCGAAATCCCGACATAACCGACGTAGAGCGTCGGCGGGTGGAAGGCGAGACCGGGGTCCTGCAACAGCGGATTGAGCCCCTGCCCGTCGGGCGGCGCCACCGGCAACCGCTTGAACGGGTTCGACGAGAACAGGAGGAAAGCGAAGAAACCGAGGCTCAACGCCGCCTGCGCCGCGAGCGTCGCGATCAGCGTGTCGTTGCGCAGCCTTTTCTCGAAAATCGCCACGAGCGCGCCCGAGACGCCGAGGATCGTCAGCCACAGCAGCATCGATCCTTCGTGATTGCCCCACGCCCCCGCGACCTTGAACAGCATCGGCTTCAGGCTGTGGCTGTTGCGCGCGACGAGTTCTACCGACATGTCCGATCGCACAAAAAGGGCGATCAGCAAGGCAAAGGCGGCCGCGGTGAGCAGCCCCTGCGCGACGCTCGCCGGCCGCACGAGTGCGGCGAGGTCGTCCTTGCCCGTCCGGACGAAGGCGATCCCCGCGACCAGCGACAGGCAAGCAAGCGCCGCCGCGATCCAGAGCAGAGCGAGGCCGAGTTCGGCGATCATCTATTTGTCGCCGAATGACAGGCCGTCGCCCCCGCGAAGGCGGGGGCCGCTGGCAGCCTTGCGCAATGCTGATAGCGTCCCCCGCCTTCGCGGGGGCGACGGAAAAAGCTAATCATACCTTGGGCGCCACCTTCATATTCTTCGGCATGTCGCCCATCTGCGGCGGCATATAGCGCTCGTCATGTTTCGCGAGGATACGGTCGGCGACGAAGACTCCGTCTGCGCGCATCCGGCCGTCGGCGACCATCCCCGAATTTTCGGCAAAAAGGTCGGGGACGATGCCCTTGAACTGCACGGGGATCGACGCCTTGCCGTCGGTCGCGACGAAATCGATCGTCAGCCCGTCGGCCTGCCGTTTGATGCTCCCCGCGGCGACCATGCCGCCCAGCCGCATCGGCTCGCCGACGGTCGTCTTGCCGGCGACGACTTCGGCGGGAGTCCGGAAATAGGCGGCCTCGTCGCGTAGCGCGCTCGCCGCGAGCACGCCCGCACCCGCGACACCGCACAGCGCGACCACGGCCAGAATCAATCGCTGATGCTTCGCCTTCATTTGCGGTCCTTGCGAAGCGCGTCGCTGCGCTTCTCGGCCTTCGCCATCGCGCGCCAGCTCGTCCACAGCACCCCGCCCGTCAGCAACGCGGTCAGGATATAGGCGGCCGCCACATAGGCCCATTGCCCGCCCCCGCTGATCACCCCCGTCATGCCTCAATGTCCCTCGTCGTCGGCGAGCCGCCGCAGCCGCGCCGCGACGCGGTTGTCGGCGATGATCCGCCGCATCCGCATCAGCACGATGGCGCCAAATAGCAGCGAAAAGCCGAACAGGGTCAAGCCCAAAGGCCAGAGCAGCGTCCGGTCGATGCTCGATCCACCCAGCGTGATGCTCGGCCCCTGATGCAGGCTGTTCCACCACACGACGCTGCGGTTGATGATCGGAATGTTGACCGCGCCGACCAGCGCATAGACCGCCGCGCCGCGCGACAGCGAGCCGCCTTGCCGTTGCCCCTCGTCGCCGTTCGTCAGCGCGATGAAGCCCGCATAGAGAAAGAGCAGGACGAGCATCGAGGTCATCCGGCCGTCCCATTCCCACCAGGTGCCCCACGTCGGCTTGCCCCAGATCGATCCGGTGGCCAGGCACAGCGCGGTGAACAGCATCCCCGGCACCGCGATCGCGCGCGCCGCGATTCCCGACAACGGATGCCGCCAGACGAGCTGCACCAGCCCCGCCACCGCAAGGCTCGTCCAGCCGCCCATGCCGAGCCACGCGGAGGGCACGTGAACATAGAGAATGCGCGCGGTCTCGCCCTGCTTCGCCTCGCCCGGCACCATCGTCAGGCCCGCGAACGCTCCGCCCAGCGCGAACAGCAGCCCGACGCCGAGCAGCCACGGGGTCAGCGGCTTGGCGATCGCGAGGAAGCGGGTGGGGTTGGCGTAAGCGTGCATCGGTCTCGCGTCGTCTTTAGGTGAGGCCGATTTGTCGGTCCAGTGAATTGCCCCGGCGCGACCCGGCGGGGCTGATTTCGCCCGTAGCGAGCCGGAGGTCAAGCCTCGCCCCATGCTCCCTGCCGTGGCAAGCCGCGACCCAAACGGCTGCGACCGTTGATCCTCCCTGTGGCGCAGCCATGGGGAGGTGGCAGCCCGGAGGGCTGACGGAGGGGCGGAGCGCGTAGCGCTCGCTGACGCTCGCGGCCCCTCCACCACCGCTTCGCGATGGTCCCCCTCCCCATCGCTTCGCGACAGGGAGGATTTCTCTTCTTCGTGCAACGCTCGCCTCGGAGGATCACCCCTCTGGCCGCGTCCAGATCCAGCTCCCCGTTACCGCCGCCGCAATCACCGGCAGCATGACCCACGGCCAGGGCGACAGGATCGCCGCCAGCACGATACTCGCGGCGAACGCGACAGTCGCCGCAACCTTGCCTTTGCGGCTGATCGCGCCCTTCTCGCGCCAGGCGACGATATGATGTCCGAAATGCGGATGGTTCAGCAGCCACGACTCGAGCCGCGGCGACGAATTGGCGAAGCAGAAGGCCGCAAGGATGACGAACGGCACCGTCGGCAGCAGCGGCAGGAACGCACCGATCGCGCCGAGTCCCAGCGAAGCCCAGCCTGCGACCAGATAGAAGTGCCGTTTCATCGCAGGCTGGCTTAGCGGAAATCGCCAACAACAAAACCCCTCCCGCTTGCGGGAGGGGCAGCGAGACTTGCAAGCTTGCTTGCTAGGGTCAGGACCCTAGTCGCAGCGGGGAGGGCTCGGTGCGCCCACCTTCCGACTGTCGAACAGGATCACCCCCGCCCGATCAGTTTCTGCGCCATCCGGTCGGCCACGACCGACGCGGGCGTCCCGCTCGCCTTGCTCTCGGCCCAGATTTCGGCCAGCCGCCCCGGGATCAGGTGGATGCGGCTCTCGACCTCGTCCTGGCTGCCCTGCCCCAGATATTCGAGCGCGACGTTGATGATGCCGCCCGCGTTGATCACATAGTCGGGGGCATAGACGATGCCGCGATCGTGAACGCGCTGGCCGTCGGCCGCGGTCGCCAGCTGGTTGTTCGCGCCGCCCGCGATGATCGGCACGCGCAGCTTCTCGATGCTGCGCTCGGTCAGGATCGCGCCGAGCGCATTGGGGCTGAGGACATCGGCCTCGATCTCCATGATCGCCGCCGAATCGGCGAGCTCGGCGCCCAGCTCTTCGGCCAGCGCCTTGGCGCGCGCCAGATTGACGTCGGCGAGGGTCAGCTTCGCGCCCTCGGCCGCCAGCCGCCGGGCGACCCCGCCACCGACGCTGCCGACGCCCTGGATCGCGACGCGCACGCCCGCCGCGCTGTCGGTGCCGAGGCCCTCGCGAATCGCCGCCTTGATGCCCAGATAGACGCCCAGCGCGGTGAACGGCCCCGGATCGCCGCCGGCTTCGCCGCTCGCGACGGGCAGCCCGCTGACGTGCTTCGTCTGCTTCGAAATCTCGACCATGTCGGCGTCGGTGATCCCGACATCCTCGGCGGTCACATAGGCGCCGCCGAGCGAATCGACCGCGCGGCCGAATGCTGCGAGCAGTTCGGGCGTCTTGGCGCCATTCTCGTCGGCCAGGATCACGCCCTTGCCGCCGCCCATCGGCAGGCCCGCCATCGCATTCTTGTAGCTCATGCCGCGCGACAGGCGCAGCGCGTCGGTGATCGCCGCCGCGCGCTGCGGATAATGCCAATAGCGCACCCCGCCCGCGCCGGGGCCGAGGTGCGTCGAATGGACCGCGATGACCGCAGTCAGCCCGCTCGCCCGATCGCGGAACATGTGGACATGCTCATGATCGTCGAAATCGGCGAAATCCCAGACAGCAGACATGCGCGACTCCTCGCGTTAGAAAATTACGTTAGGGCGTAATAATCCGTCATGGGGCAAGTGTCACCCCAAATCCCGCATATGCGCAATGATGGTGAAAATGGGGCGACCAATGGGGCTCGAACCCACGACCTCCGGTACCACAAACCGGCGCTCTAACCAACTGAGCTATGATCGCCACACGCCGGGCGAAACCGCCTGCGACAGCGCGCGGCGATAGGCGCGCACCCCTTGTTCGTCAAGCATTGTTCGCATGGCCCCGCCCCACTAAAAGCGCGCCATGGCTGGCAACGATCATGTCGACATGGCGACCTCGGGCGCCGACCGCACCGCGGACCGGCTCTCCGCCGTCCCCGGCATCCGCCGCGCGCCTTCGCCGAAACTGCAGCAGTTCATGCTGACGCGCTTTCTCGATGCCGACACCTGCGCCGCGCTGATGGCCCTGATCGACGGCGACGCGCGCCCCTCGACGATCGCCGATCCGAACGGCGACGAAGCCTTCCGTACCAGCTCGACCTGCGATCTCGACCACCGCAATCCGATTGTTGTCGCGGTGAACAACCGACTCCACGATCTCACCGGCATCCCGCTCGAATATGGCGAGCCGCTGCAGGGACAACGTTACGACGTTGGCGAGGAGTTCAAGGCGCACACCGACTATTTCGATCCCGGCGGCGCCGACTGGGAAACCTATTGCGCGATACCCGGCCAGCGCAGCTGGACATTGATGATCTACCTCAACGAGCCGCCCGCGGGCGGCGCAACGCGCTTCCTTGCGACCGGAAAGATGCACCAGCCCGAAACCGGCAAGCTGCTCGCCTGGAACAATGTCCGCCCCGACGGCACCCCCAACCCCGACACACTCCACCATGGGATGAAGGTGCGCAAGGGCCGCAAATATATCATCACCAAATGGTTCCGCGAGCGCCCCTGGCCGTGGGCGGAGGGGGAACTGGGCTGAGTGAACCCCGGCGAAAGCCGGGGCCCATTGGCAGCGGCCTTTATCTTTGCTCCAGCTTTCGCCGGGGCACCAGATTACCGAACCAACCGATACTGAAAGCTGAGCGTCAGCGTATTGGCGACCTGCCCCGGCTCGACCGGCGTCGCCTTGCCCGCCGCGTCCATCGCCTGCAGGCGCACCATCGGCATCGGCGGCTGCGGCCCGCCGAAGCTGCCTTCGCTGATCGACACCAGCTCGGCGCCGCGATAGCCCGCAAGCCGCGCATAGTCCGCCGCCTTGGACTCGGCCGCCTTGATCGCGCTGCCGCGTGCGCCAACGAGCTGCGCGTCGGGATCCTTCATCGCGAACCACGGGCCGTCGACATTGGTGCCGCCCGCCGCGACCAGCGCATCGAGCAGCGGCCCGATGTCGTCGATCCTGGGCGTCGTCGCGCGCACGCTGTTCGACACCTGATAGCCGATAAAGCGCGGCGGCTGGCCGTTGCCGTTGTTGCTGTAATCATATTGCGGTGACAGGTTGATGCCGCTCGTCTGGATATTCTCGGCCTTGATCCCCTTCGCCTTCGCGGCGGCGATCAGCTTGTCCATAGCGGCGGCGTTGAGACGCATCGCCTCGACCGCGGTCGGCGCGGTCGTGGTGACCCCGGCGCCGACGGTCGCCTGATCGGGGCGCGAGCGCACTTCCTCGCTCACGCTGAAGGACAGAATCGGACCCTGCGTCGTAGCTGTCGTCACCGTCGAACCTCCTTGCTGCGCGATGGCCGGCGTCGCGGCCGCCAGCACCAGGCCCGCAGCCATAGCGGTGAGCATTTGCTTCGTCATTTCATTCTCCTGTGAACCGGAGTTCCGGCCTTGTGTGATCCCGCCCCTCCAACGCTGACGGAGCGGGTGCGTTCCGGCCTTTGCTCTGTCGGCGCTTGCATGATGCTGAACGCGCCAGTAGCGAGCCGTTCATCATGGCTGCCCCCATTCTCTCTTACGAAGGCGTCGGTCTGGTTCAGGGCTCAGGCTGGCTGTTCCAGGATCTCGACATCTATATCGGCGAACGCGACCGGCTCGCGCTCATCGGCCGCAACGGCGCGGGCAAGACGACCTTGCTCAAACTGCTCGCCGGCCGCATCGAACCCGACAAGGGCAAGCGCACGATCGTCCCCGGCACGCATGTCGTGCTGCTCGAGCAAGAGCCCGACTTCCGCGGTTTCGCGACGCTGATGGACTATGCCATCGCCGGCCCGGACGCCCCGCCCGAGCATGAGGTCGCGGCCATTGCCGACCAGCTCGGCATCGACATGGGGCGCGAGGCCGCGAGTGCCTCGGGCGGCGAACGCCGCCGCGCCGCGATTGCCCGCGCGCTCGCGCAAAATCCCGACGTGCTGCTGCTCGACGAGCCGACGAACCACCTCGACCTCGCCGCGATCGACTGGCTCGAATCGTGGCTCGCGCGCTATAGCGGTGCCTTCGTCGCGATCAGCCACGACCGGACCTTTCTGACCCGCCTGACACGCCAGACCTTGTGGCTCGACCGCGGCAGTATCCGCCGCAAGGAAATCGGCTTCGGCGGCTTCGACGCATGGATGGAGGCGGTGTTCGCCGAGGAAGCGCGCGCCGCCGAAAAGCTCGACGCAAAGCTCCGGCTCGAGGCGCATTGGCTCGAACGCGGCGTCACCGCGCGCCGCAAGCGCAACCAGGGCCGCCTCGAAAAGCTGCACGAAATGCGCGCGACCCGCGCTGCGATGATCGGCGGCCCCGGCGTCGCCAAGCTCGGCCTAGCCAACGACGACGTCCGCTCGAAATCGGTGATCACCGCCGACCATATCACCAAGCGCTTCGGCGACCGCACGATCATCAGGGACTTCACCTTCCGCGTTCAGCGCGGCGACCGCATCGGCATCGTCGGCGCGAACGGTGCGGGCAAGTCGACCTTGCTCAAACTGCTCACCGGCGAAATCCAGCCCGACGAGGGTAGCGTCACCCTCGCGCCGACGCTCGACGGCATCGTCATCGACCAGCAGCGCAGCCTGCTCGCCCCCGACAAGACCGTTCGCGAAATTCTCGCCGACGGCGGCGACTGGATCGAGGTGCGCGGCGTCAAGAAGCATGTGCAGGGCTATCTCAAGGACTTCCTGTTCGAGCCCGGGGTCGCCAATGCCAGCGTCGGCGCGCTTTCGGGCGGCGAACGCTCGCGGCTCTTGCTGGCGCGCGAATTCGCCCGCGAATCGAACCTGCTCGTTCTCGACGAGCCGACGAACGACCTCGACCTCGAAACGCTCGACCTGTTGCAGGAGGTTATCGCGGATTACGAAGGCACCGTCCTCCTCGTCAGCCACGACCGCGACTTCCTCGACCGCACCGTTACGGTGACGCTCGGCCTCGACGGATCGGGCAAGGTCGACATCGTCGCCGGCGGCTACGCCGACTGGGAAGCGAAGCGCGTGAAGCCCGCCGCCGCGAAAGCCAAGGCCGCGCCCAGCGAAACCGCGCCTCCCCCGCCGCAGGTGCGCAAGAAGCTGAGCTACAAGGACCAGCGCGACTACGACCTGCTCCCCGCCCGGATCGAGGAGATCGAGAAGGAAATGGCGGCCATCGAAACCGAACTCTCCGACGGCAGCCTGTTCGCGCGCGACAACACGCGCTTCAACGCGCTGACGGCAAAGCTCGACAAGCTGCGCGATGACAAAGCGGCAGCCGAGGATCGCTGGCTGGCGTTGGCTGAAGAAGTCGAAGCGCTGGGCTAGCGTCCGCTTTGGGGTGGGGAGCGGACGTTTAGCTCCGCGCCTCAAAAAGAGATTGAGCCTCTTGCGCCATAGCACGCAAGCGTGGCCATAAGTGATGACTGACGAATGCCACGTCATTTCCGTTGGGTAAATCCATAAGCATCGCGTCAAGCAAGGCTTTCACCTCACCAATGACCTTGGCTTCGTTCACATCCAAAAGACTATAACCGACCGCGCCTTCATCAAAATCATTGTCGTCAAAGAAGAAATGAAAAATCTGATCGATGTCTGACACCAGCCCCTGTTCGCGCGCATTGCGCCAAAGTTCTTCCGGATCTTCCGCCGCTAGCTCTTTGAGATACAGAATGAGCTCTTCTCGCTTCTCCGGGTTGGCGAGCGAAGAAGGCAGGAATGAGTGATTATCCGCCATATTGCGAGGGTAACTGTGATCGCAATTGACCGAAATGTCCGCAACCGGTCTATAGCGGACCTCGCCCCCTTCACCCCGTCCCGTAAAACCGCGCCAGCCGGTCGAGCGCCAGCCCCAGTACCAGCTTCCCCGACCGCGTGGGCCAGCCCAGCGCCTTCTCCGCCCCTCCGATCCCCTCTCCAGCACACACAACGCGCCAGCAGATATCGGCAAGCCCCGGCCCGACATGGTCGATCGCCGCGTGAAAGCGCCGGTGCGCGTCGATCCGTGCCAGCGACGCATCCGAAGCCCGCGCTCCGCCACGCCCCTTTGCCGGCGGCGCGGTGTCCCACCGCATCGTCACCCGCGCCGCCAGCCCCGCGCGCTCGTAATCGGCGCGCAGCCGCTCGCCCGCGTGCAATTGCTCCGGCGTCAGCATCCCGCGCGACGCCAGCCAGGCGATCGGACTTTCCGCCACATTGACCGTGACATGCCGCATCACCTGCGGCCCCGCCTTGTCCGGATCGATCCGGTCGTCGGGATGGATGCGCGTTTCGAGGCGGCGTGCAGTCATGCGATTCTCCTGTCTTGCACGACCGGCTTGACATTGGATTATTTTGTAGGAAAGAAGAAACCGATTTGGTTATTCGGGGATAGGCAATGATCAACAGCATCCGCGCCGTGCGTCGTGCCAAGGGGCTGACGCTTGAAGAAGTCGGGCAGCGCTGCGATCCGCCGACGACCGCGCAGACGATCGGCCGCCTCGAAACCGGCACGCGAACGCTGTCATTGGGATGGATGAACCGCATCGCCAAGGCGCTGGGGGTCGAAGCCGCCGAGCTCGTCCAATTGCCGCAGGATACGCAGCTCACCATTACCGCGCACCTCGGCGCCGACGGTGCCCAGGCGCCGACGCGGGTCGAACAGGCGCTCACCGCGCGTCCGGGCGAGGATATGGTCGCCGTGCGCGTGACCTCGTCGATCGGCGATTATCGCGCGGGCGATGAAATCTGGTGCCGCCGGATCGAGGGAGATTGGACGACTGCCCTCAACCGCGACATCCTCGTTCCCCGCCCGGCCGGCCGCTTCTTCTTCGCGCGCCTGCTCAACGTCGACGGCGAAAAGCTCCACCTGCTCCCGCTCGGCACCGGTCAACGACAACAGGTCGTGAGCAACCCGCCATGGGCGGCGATCGCGGTTAGATTGATCCGGACGTTGTGATCCTGAAACCCGTCATTGCGAGCGAAGCGAAGCAATCCAGAGCGGTCTACGCACAGTCTGGATTGCTTCGCTTCGCTCGCAATGACGAAAAGGTGGATGGGCGAGTATGACTTCCCCTCTTCGCGTCCTGTCGATCGCCACCCTCTTCCCTGACGCTGCGCGGCCGAACTTCGGCCTGTTCGTTGAAAGAAGCCTGCGCGCGCTCGCCGCGCAGCCCTGCATCGACCTGACCGTCATCGCACCCGTCGGACTCCCGCCCTTCCCGCTTTCGCTGCACGAGCGCTACCGTGCTCTCCGCGCATTGCCGCACGCCGAGCAATGGAACGGCCTCACCGTCCATCGCCCACGCTTTACGCTGATCCCGCGGTATGGCGCCCGCTTCAATCCGGCGCGGGTCGCACGAGCCGTCCTGTCGGCCGTCCGAGGCCAGTCGTTCGACGTCGTCGATGCGCAATTCTTCTATCCCGACGGTCCGGCCGCGATGCGCGTTGCCGACGCGCTGGGCGTGCCCTTCTCGGCAAAGGCACGCGGCGCCGACATCAGTCATTTCGGCCACGACCCGGCGACCTCGCCGCAGCTTCTCGCGGCCGCGGACAAGGCCTCCGGCCTTCTCGCCGTATCGGACTCGATGCGCCGCGAGATGGCGGCCATCGGCATCGACCCCGGCAAGATCGCAGTTCACTACACGGGTATCGACGGCGCCCGGTTCCATCCGGCGGACCGCGCCGCCGCGCGCGCCGCATGGGGCATGGACGACGCGCCCGCGCTCGCCACGGTCGGCGCACTCATCGCTCGCAAGGGGCAGGCGCTCGTCATCGAGGCGCTGCCTTCGCTGCCCGGCGTCCATTACTGGCTGGCGGGTGCAGGCGAGGAGGAAAGCCGGTACCGCGCACTCGCCCAGCGGCTGGGCGTCTCAGACCGCGTCCATCTGGTGGGTCCGGTCGCCAACGCCGACCTGCCAATGCTCTATAGCGCCGCCGACATCCTCGTCATGCCGTCGGCGAGCGAAGGGCTGGCCAATGCGTGGGTAGAGGCGCTCGCCTGCGGCACACCCATCGTCATCAGCAACGCGGGCGGCGGCACCGAACTCGTCACCGCTCCCGTTGCCGGGCGCATCGTCGACCGCACCCCACAAGCGATTGCCGACGCGGTCCGCGCGCTGCTTGCCGCGCCGCCATCACCGGCAGACGTCGCCGCCACGCTGGGCGGCCGCTTCGACTGGGACCGAAACGGCCGCGAGCTGGCGGAACATCTCCGCCGCTGCGCCGGCCGTTAGCCGATCATACCACTGCGCCGTCGTCCTTGCGCGTCACGCGCTCGGCGCCTTCGTTCGCAGCGGTCGTGCGCGGTATGAAGCTGTCGGAGCCGACCTTCAGCCACACCAGCACCGGCGTCGACATCAGGATCGACGAATAGGTGCCGACGAACACGCCGAACAGCATCGCCGCGGTGAAACCGAAGATCACGTCGGGACCGAAGATCAGCAGCATCGCGAGCGCAAGCATCACCGAAACGCTCGTCATCACCGTGCGCGACAGCGTCTCGTTGATGCTGAGGTTCAAGAGCGGCACGATGTCCATCTTGCGATATTTCTTCAGATTTTCGCGCACGCGGTCATACACCACGATCGTATCGTTCAGCGAATAGCCGACGATGGTCAGCAGCGCCGCGATGCTGTTCAGGTCGAACTGCAACTGCGTGACCGCGAAAAACCCGAAGGTCAGCGCGACTTCGTGAAACAGGCGGCCCAATGCGCCGACACCGAACTGCCATTCGAAGCGGATCCAGATGTAGATCGAGATGCCGAGCATCGCGAGCGCGAGGCTCAGCGCGCCGGTGCTGATCAGCTCGCCCGACACCTTGCCCGACACGGTTTCGACCGACCCGGTATGCGCAGTCGGGAACGCCTTCTGGATACCCGCGACCAGCTGCCGGCCCGCGCGGTCGGCAACGGTCTTGTCGCCTTCGGGCAGCGCGGTGCGGATCGACACCGCCTTGTCCGACCCGAACTGCTGGATCGTCGGCTCGCCAAGGCCGATCGCGCTGACCTTTTCGCGAATTTGGTCGATCGGCGGCATCGCGCCGGAGAATTCGACGCGGACCGACTGGCCGCCGACGAAATCGACGCCGAGGTTCAGCCCCTTGACCGCGACGAGCGCGATCGAGATGGCGACGAGGATGAAGCTCATGGCCGAAGCGAGCTTCCGCCATTTCAGGAAATCGATGTTCGTGTCGTCGGGGACGAGTTTCAGCAAACGCATGATGTCGCCCTTTCCTTAAATGTTGATCGACGCCGGACGCGTCTTGTGCAGCCAGCGCGACGCGAACAGGCGCGTGACGGTGACCGCGGTGAAGACGCTGGTGACGATGCCGATGGTCAGCACGACGGCAAAGCCCTTGATCGGACCCGAGCCGAACCAGAACATCAGCGATGCCGCGATGACGTTGGTGACGTTGGCGTCAAAGATCGCGCGGCTTGCTTCCGAATAGCCGAGTTCGACCGCCTGGAAGACGCGCCGCCCGCGATGCAATTCCTCGCGGATACGCTCGTTGATCAGCACGTTCGCGTCGACCGCGGCGCCGATCGTCAGCACGAAGCCCGCGATACCCGGCAGGGTCAGCGTCGCGTTGAACGCCGCCATGATCGCGATGATCAGGAAGATGTTGAAGAACAGCGCGACATTGGCATAGACGCCGAAGCGGCCATAGACGAGCACCATCAGCGTCAGCACCGAAACGGTCGCGACGATCCCCGCGATGATGCCCTTGCGGATCGAATCGGCGCCGAGCTCGGGCGTGACCGTCCGTTCCTCGACCACCGTCATCTTCACCGGCAACGCACCCGAGCGCAGCGAGATCGCGAGGTTGTTCGCGGTGGCGACGGTAAAGCTGCCCGAAATCTGGGCGCTGCCGCCGAGGATCGGTTCGTTGATCGACGGCGCCGACAGCACGCGGCCGTCGAGGACCATCGCAAAGCGCTTGCCGACATTCTGCGCGGTGACCTTGGCGAAGGTCGCCGAACCGCCCGAATCGAAACGGATGTTTACGACCGGCTGCCCCGACTGCCCGTCATAGCCCTGCTTGGCGTCGAGCAGCTGCTCGCCGCTGATCATCACCTGGCGGCGCAGCACTTCGTAAGGAGCTCCGCCGGCATTGGCGCCCTCGGCATAGGGAACGATCTCGCTGCCCACCGGCACACGGCCCGCGGCAACCTCGGCGGGGTCGGCGTTGGCGTCGACCATCCGGAATTCGAGGCGCGCGGTCTTGCCGATCAGGTCTTTCAGCTGCTGCGGATCCTGCAGGCCCGGCACCTGCACGACGATGCGGTCGTCGCCCTGCCGGATGATCGTCGGTTCGCGCGTGCCCAGCGCGTTGACGCGCTTGTCGATGATCTCGCGCGCCGTATCCATCGCATTCTTGATCGCCTCCGTCTGACCGGCTGCCGTCGGCGTCATCACGATCCGCGTCGTATCGATAACGTCGATCTGCCAGTCGCGCTGCCCCGTTGCAATGGGGGCGCCGCCGGTCTCGTTGAATAGCCGGTCGCGCGCCGCGTCGAGCTGTCGCTGGTCGCGAACGAGGAAGCTGATCTTGCCGCCTGCGGTCGACAGTTCGCCGATCGCGATATCGTCGTCGGGTCCGCGCTCGCCGCGCATCGCGGTGCGCACCGTCTTTTCCATGTTCGCGAGTTGCGTCTTCTGCAGGTCGGCGACGTCGGCCTCGAGCAGCAGGTGGCTGCCGCCGGCAAGGTCAAGGCCCAGATTGACCTTGATCTGCGCAATGCCCGGCAGGCTCTCGAACGTCTTGGACGGCAGGAAACTGGGAATCGAAAAAAGGATACCGAGCAGCAGGATGATGCTGATGCCGATGGTTTTCCAGCGCGGGAAATCGAGCATAGGGGGGATTCCGGTTGGTCTGGGCGGCGCGCAGCGGCGCCGCCGGAACGTCAGTCGTTCGCGGGCTTGCCGCCGGGCGCCAGCACGTCGGACAGGGTCGATTTCACGACCTTGATCTTCACGCCCTGCGCGATTTCGACATCGGCAAATTCATCGTCGACGCGCGTCACCTTGCCGACGATTCCGCCGCCGGTCACGACCTGGTCGCGCGGCTTCACCGCGGCGATCTTGTTGCGATGTTCCTTCATCCGCACCTGCTGCGGGCGAATGAGGAAGAACCAGAAAACGACGAAGATCAGCAGATAGGGCACCAGCATGATGAAACCGGCGGCCCCGCCCCCGGAGCCAGCCGCCTGGGTCAGAAGCAAATTAGTCGACATGAACGAAAGACTTTCTCTTTGCAGCGGCACCCGTCCAGCGGAACGGGCGGGCACAATAATGGCGCGGCGCCTATCACGCGGGGAATGTGGACGCAACCGCTCGCTGCGCAGCCTCCCCCGCCAGACCCGTCCCACATGGGGGCCGCCGCCGACAGATCAAGGCGGTAGCGGCCATGGCATCGCCGCACCCGCCGCCGGTCGACTTTGCTCAGGAGAGCCTTGCATCGTTTGCCAACCCGCGCTAGGGGCCACGCCTGCCCAATCGGGCCGGTCGGGACGTAGCGCAGCCTGGTAGCGCATCACACTGGGGGTGTGGGGGTCGGAGGTTCGAATCCTCTCGTCCCGACCAATTTCACCGCAAGACTGCGGTTTGCACGGAAAGCGTGAACAACGATGCAGGCAAGCGCGCTGATCGTCGTCGCAGCTTTCCTCACCTCCATCCTTTAGGGCGTTTTCGGCATGGCCGGGGGCATCGTCTTCATGGGCGTGCTCACCTGGCTCTTGCCCGCCGCACTCGCGCTCGCGCTGCACGGTGTCATCCAGTTCGCGTCGAACACCTGGCGCTTTCTGCTCCACCGGCGGCACATCGCGTGGCCGGTGCTGGTCTGGTTCGGGCTCGGATCAGCCGCGTCGCTCGCGCTCTTCTCTGTCATCCTGTTCGCGCCGACCAAATTCCTCGTTTTCCTCGGACTCGGCCTGACCCCGATCCTCGTCTGGCTTCCCGAACGCTGGATCCGGCTCGACGCCAGCAAACGCTCGCACGCGGTCGCAGGCGGCTTCGTCGCGAACGCCATCTCGCTGATCTCGGGTGTCTCCGGGCCGGTAAGCGACCTGCTGTTCGTCAACACTATGCTGAACCGGCATCAGGTCGTCGCGACCAAGGCGGTGATGCAGGCGATGGGCCATGCCTCGAAGATTCTCGTTTACGGCGGCCTGCTGGTCAGCGCCGAAGGGCGCGAAGCGCTCGCACTTCCCGCCACCCTCGTCGCCGTCGCGGCGTCGATGGCTGGGATCAGTGTCGGAGGCATCATCCTCGACCGGATCAGCGACGCGCAGTTCCGCCTCATCCGCCGCTGGCTGGTGACGCTCGTCGGGCTCGCCTTTCTCGTTCAGGCGATCCGGATCGCGGTCGCCTGAGGGCGGCGCCCCTCTTCGGGACGCCGCCCTCGGCACCGGTCAGTTGGCGTCCTGCGCCGGCGCGTCGCCCTGCGGCGCTTCGGGCGGAGGAGCCGAGGCACGGGCGCTGCGCATCGCCTCGATCTCGCTCTTGTCGACGAAGCCGTCGCCATTGGCGTCGAGATGCTTGAAGAAAATGTCGATCTTTTCGGGAGCCGCGAGCGATGCGTCGCCCTGTTTCTCGGCCCGCATCTTGGCCATTTTCGTGATCTCGGCCTTGTCGAGCTTGCCATCGCCATTGGCGTCGATCATCGCGAAAATGCGCCCGTCGTCGCGCGGCGGCTGCGCATGCGCGGCGGGAACGGCAAGTGCCAGCGGCGCAGCAATCAAAATCAATGTCTTCACAAATTGTCCTTCATCGATGGGCGGCGTCGCCGCCGGGCACCCCGGACGCTCCATGGCGCGGCGATTGTCGCAAAACTATGCCGGATGCGGCGGGGCGTTCCCCGCGCCCGTCCGGTGATCGAGCATCAGGGGCGCAACACGACCTTCCCCACCGCCTCGCGCTTCTCGAGCATCGCAAAAGCCTCCCGCCAGTCGGCCAGATCGAGCACGGCGTGGACATGCGGCCGGATCCTGCCCGCTGTCGCCAGCGCATCCACCGCCGCGACATTCTCGGCCCCGCGCCCGGGAAAGCGCCGCCCATATTCGCCCGCACGAACGCCAACGACCGAGAATCCCTTGATCAGCGGCATATTGACCGACACCTCGGGAATGCGGCCCGACGCAAAGCCGATCACGAGCAGCCTCCCGCCGAACGCGATGCAGCGCGTCGATTCGTCGAACACATCGCCGCCCACCGGATCGAAGATCGCATCGGCGCCCTTGCCGCCGGTCAGCGCTTTCACCTCGTCGCGAAAGCCCGGCTCGGCGGCGATCACCGCTTCGGGCGCATAGAGCCGCGTGATCGCCTCGCGCTTCTCCGCGCTGCTCGCCGCTGCGATCACGCGCGCGCCCTGCGCCTTGGCCAGATCGACCGTCGCGAGCCCGACGCCGCCCGCGGCGCCATGCACCAGCACCCATTCGCCGGGTTCGACCCGCGCGCAGCGGACCAGCGCGACATAGGCGGTCAGGTAGGCGACCGGATAGGCCGCCGCCGCCTCCCAGCTCATCGCCTCAGGCTTTGAACGGAGCGCCCCAGCAGGAACAACGGTATATTCGGCCATTGCCCCGAACCGGTTGCCGCCGACCACCGCGTCGCCGACTCTCCAATCGGTGACGCCCGCGCCGACCGCATCGACTTCGCCCGAAAATTCCAGACCCGACACGAAGGGCAGATCGGGCTTCAGTTGATAACCGCCGCGCGTCATCAGCAGGTCGGGGAAATTCACCGCCGCGGCCCGCACGCGAACGCGCACCTCGCCCGCCCCCGGCCCCGGCACCGGAAGGTCGACCAGCCCCGCACCGGCATGGTCGGGCAGCAATTCACGCACCTGCAAAGCCCGCATCGAGAAAGGCCTTTCCTACAATGTACCCATATGGTTCGTTTACGGCACCCGGTAAACCGAAAGGAACGAATCATGCCACGACCCGATCCATCGACCTGCGACGCCGACGCGTTGATCGACGCCGTCATCGACCGCGAAGGTCGATATGTAAACCACCCCGCCGACCGCGGCGGCCCGACCTGCTGGGGAATCACCGAAGCCGTCGCGCGGGCGCAGGGCTATGACGGCTCGATGCGCGACCTGCCGCGCGCCGAGGCCGCGATCATCTATCGCCGCCTCTACTGGCTGCGCCCCGGCTTCGACAAGGTGGCGCTGCGCGCGCCCCGGATCGCCGCCGAACTCTTCGACACCGGCGTCAACATGGGCACCGGCACCGCCGTCGGTTTCCTGCAACGCGCGCTCAATGCGCTCAATCGCGCCGCGCGCGACTATCCCGATATCGCGGTCGATCGCGACATCGGACCGCGCACGCTGTCGGCGCTCGACGGCTTCCTGAAGGCGCGCGGCAAGGGCGGCGAGACCGTCCTGCTGCGTGCGATAGAGGCGCTGCAGGGCGAACGCTACATCGCACTCGCCGAACGCCGTCCCAGCCAGGAGGCGTTTCTCTACGGCTGGCTCGCGAACCGCATCGCGGGCGGCTGATGCCCCATCGCGCGTCATTGGGCTGAACTTTACTGAACTTTGAAACCTTGAGGAGCATTGCCATGAGCATCATCGAAGGCCTGATCGGCCCGATCGCCAAGCTGATCGACAAGATCATCCCCGACCCGGAAGCACGCGACCGCGCCAAGCTCGAGCTCTTGAAGCTTGAGGGGAGCCAGGAGATGGAGGCGATCCGCACCCGCATGACCGCGATCGTCGCCGAAGCGAACAGCGCCGACCCCTGGACCAGCCGCGCCCGGCCGAGCTTCCTCTATGTGATGTATGCGCTGCTGCTATGGGCGATCCCGATGGGCCTCATCGCCGCCGCACGGCCCGACATGGCAAAGGGCATCGCCGAGGGAATGAACGCCTATCTCGCGGGTATTCCCGAGCCGCTCTACGCGCTCTTCGGCACCGGCTATCTCGGCTACACCGCCGCACGCGCGTGGGGGAAGGCAAAGGGGGTGGAGAGCTGATTTCCTGCGCCCCGGCGAAAGCCGGGGTCCACGTGGGCAGCGCGGCGTTGCTGGGCCCCGGCTTACGCCGGGCAACATTTACCCCTCCACCACCGCCGCCAGATTCGCCAGCGAACTCGTCAGCCCCGCCACATGATCCTTCGCCGAAATCCCCGGCGGCACGTGATGCGCATCGATCGTCACCAGCGTGCCGCCGCCTTTGCGCGAGAGATACCAGTGGATCGCCATCGTCCCTGAAAAACGCGGATCGTCGGATTCGAACTCGACCTCCCAGACGATCAGCCGCCCGTCGTCGAGCACCGGAATATGGACCTCGACGATATCGGCGTCGTCCTCGCTCTTGGTCTCGATATCCGGGTCGTCGAAGGTCAGCCGCAGGCGGAAACCACCGCCTTCGGTCAGATTGCAATGTTCGAATTCACCCGTCGCCCCCTCGGGCGGCAACCAGCGTGCGAGCTTGTCGGCGCTGGTGAAGGCGGCGAACACATCGACCAGCGGCGCCGCGATCAGCCGTTCGGCATGATCGGTGCGCCGCGTCTTCTTGGTCGGTTTCAACTTGTTCGATTTCAGGCGAGCGCGGCTTTGACCGCGGCGACGGCATCGTTCGCCGCGCCGCCGTTCGGACCGCCACCCTGCGCCATGTCGGGACGGCCGCCGCCGCCCTGCCCGCCGAGCGCCGCGACCGCGGCCTTGACCAGATCGACCGCGCTGTGGCTGCCGGTCCTGTCGTCGGTAACGCCCACGGCGACCGAAGCGCGTCCGTCGGTGACCGCAACCAGCATCGCGACGCCGCTGCCGACCTGCTTCTTCAGGCCGTCGACCGCGCCGCGCAGTTCCTTGGGATCGAGCCCGTCGACGACCTGCGCGAGGAACGCCACATCGCCCACCTGCTCGACCGCCGGGCCCGTCGCCGCGCCGCCGCCGCCGCCCATCGCAAGTACCTTCTTCGCGTCGGCCAGCTCGCGCTCGGCCTTCTTGAGCTGCTCGGCAAGCGCCGCAACGCGCGCCGGCACCTCGTCGGGCGAGGTCTTGAGCGCTGCAGCCGCCGCCTTCAGCGCGTCGTCGCGGCCGTTCAGCCACTGGCGCGCTGCCTCGCCGGTCAGCGCCTCGATCCGCCGCACCCCCGACGAGACCGCGCTTTCGCTGACGATCTTGAACAGCGCGATGTCGCCCAGCGCGCGGACGTGCGTCCCACCGCACAGCTCGACCGAATAGTGATGATCGTCCGCCGCGCCCATGCTGAGAACGCGAACCTCGTCGCCGTATTTCTCCCCGAACAGCGCCATCGCGCCCGCCGCGATCGCGTCCTCGGGGGTCATCAACCGCGTCGTCACCGGCTCGTTGCCGCGGATCTGTGCGTTCACATCGGCTTCGATCTGTGCAATCTCCTCGGCGGACAGCGCCTTGGGGTGCGAGAAGTCGAAGCGGAAGCGATCCGCGGCGACCAGGCTGCCTTTCTGCGTCACATGGCCGCCCAGCCGGTTGCGCAACGCCGCGTGCAGCAGGTGCGTCGCGCTGTGGTTGGCGCGGATGCGATCGCGCCGCGCGGCGTCGACGGTAAGCTGGACCGTATCGCCGACCTTCAACGTTCCCGCCTCCAGCTTGGCCTGATGCGTGTGCAGGCGGCCGAGCGGCTTGCCGGTGTCGCTCACCGACGCCTTCGCGCCTTCCAGCGTCGCGATCGTCCCCGCGTCGCCCATCTGCCCGCCGCTCTCACCATAGAAGGGGGTCTGGTTGGTCAGCACGACCACCTCGTCGCCCGCCTTCGCCTCGTCGACCGGCTTGCCGTCCTTGACCAGCCCGATGACGGTCGCCTCGCCCGCGGTCGAGGTATAGCCGGTGAACTCGGTGCTGCCGTTGGCTTCGGCGAGGTCGAACCAGATTTCGTCCGACGCCTTGTCGCCGCTGCCCTTCCACGCCGCGCGCGCCGCCGCCTTTTGCTGCGCCATCGCCGCGTCGAAGCCTTCACGGTCGACGTTGATGTCGTGCGACCGCAGCGCATCCTCGGTCAGATCGTAAGGAAAGCCATAGGTATCATAGAGCTTGAACGCGACCTCGCCGGGCAGCGTATCGCCTTTGCCCATCTGGGCTGTCGCTTCGTCGAGCAGCCGCAATCCCTTCTCGAGCGTCTGGCGGAACTTGACCTCCTCGCGCTCCAGCGTCTCGGCGATCAGCGGCTGCGCGCGGATCAGCTCGGGATAGGCCGCGCCCATCTCGGCGGTCAGCGACGGCAGCAGCCGATGCATCAACGGATCTTTGGCGCCCAGCAGATGCGCATGACGCATCGCGCGCCGCATGATCCGGCGCAGCACATAACCGCGGCCCTCGTTCGACGGCAGCACGCCGTCGGCGACGAGGAAGCTCGATGCGCGGAGGTGGTCGGCGATTACGCGATGGCTCGCTTGCGTCGCGCCTTCGGCCGGTACGCCGGTCAAGTCAACCGACGCCGCGATCAGCGCCTTGAACGTATCGGTATCGTAATTGTCGTGAACGCCCTGCAGCACCGCCGCGATGCGTTCGAGCCCCATGCCGGTGTCGATGCTCGGTCGCGGCAGGTCGACGCGTTCGCCGCCGGGCAACTGTTCATATTGCATGAACACCAGGTTCCAGATCTCGACGAAGCGGTCGCCATCCTCCTCCGGCGATCCCGGCGGGCCGCCCCAGATATGGTCGCCATGGTCATAGAAGATTTCGCTGCACGGACCGCACGGCCCGGTGTCGCCCATCGACCAGAAATTGTCGCTGGTCGGGATGCGGATGATGCGATCCTCGGGCAGACCCGCGATCTTGCGCCACAGGTCATAGGCCTCGTCATCGGTGTGATAGACGGTCGCGGTCAGCTTTTCCGGCGGCAGGCCCCAGGTCTTGGTGATCAGGGTCCATGCGTGGTCGATCGCCTGTTCCTTGAAATAGTCGCCGAAAGAGAAATTCCCCAGCATTTCAAAGAAGGTGTGATGCCGCGCCGTATAGCCGACATTGTCGAGGTCGTTGTGCTTGCCGCCCGCGCGCACGCACTTCTGCGACGAGGTCGCGGTGCTGTACGGACGCTTCTCCAGCCCCGTGAAGACATTCTTGAACGGCACCATCCCCGCGTTGACGAACATCAGCGTCGGGTCGTTGTACGGCACCAGCGGCGCCGACGGCTCGATATGGTGGCCCGCCTCCCCGAAATAGTCGAGGAAAGAGCGGCGAATGTCGTTGGTCGAGGTCATGCGCGCGATCTAGTGCGACACGCCGCGTTTCTCAAGCATTACGAACGAGAAGGTACCGCGCCGTCAGCGCGCGCACAGTCCGTCGAGTTCGTCGTCGGTCAAACCCCGCTGCTCGACCAGCGCGGTCGGGATGAACTGCACGTCATATTGCGAGATGCGATATTCATTCTCGCGCACCCGCTGCACCATGATCCCGCCGCACGTCCCCTCGATCCCCGGATGATCGTCGATCACCGAAAAGAAGGCATAGGCGCCCGGATAGGCAGCCCCCGCCGGATTGTTGCTCCACGTCACGAACTTCGGCGTGAGCGTCCCTGCGCTGCCCGTGCGCCCCTGCGTCGCGCCCTTGACCAGCCCGTCCCAGTCGGCCTTGCTGATCTCGATGATCGGATCCATCATCGCCATGCCAGCAGCATCGCCGCGGTTCAGCCGATCGAGAAAGCGCGTCACGAAGACCGTCACATTCGCGGTCTCCGCCGCGCTTGCGGTCCAATCGGCGGGCACCGGCTTGTACGGATCGGTCGCCGGATCGAAGCAGAAGAAGTTCTGGCGCAGATTCTCGATCAGCATCACGTTGCGCGCCGTGTCGATGCGGCTGTCGAAATAATGCCGGCCAAAGCGGGTTCCGAGCTTGCCGCAGCGACGCACCGCCTCTGCCTGCACTCGTTCCATGACCTTGCCGAAGGCCGCCGATTCAAAGCTGTCGACCGTCGCTGTATAGCCGCGGCCGGGCACCGCATCGATCCGGATTCCCGGCTCGGTAACCGCCAGCATCAATGCCATCGCCAGAAAACTCATGCCGCCCACCCCCTGTTGGCGCCGCGCTCCACGGCGGGGATCATATGGGATCGGGCGGCAAGGCTCGACAAGTCTAATTTCTTCGGGTTGTCTGACCGCCTCAAAAGGAGGTGGCGATGCCCTTGCCGAGATAGCAGGGCAGTTGCTGCAGGACATCGGCCTTCGGCACGCCATCCTCCACCAACTGGGGCGGGACTTCGGACGTGTCGATCCGCACCACGGTGAAGCCGTCGCCCGGTTTCGCGCGGTGAACGACAACATAGCCGCAGTCCATGGTCCCGTCCGCCCGGTCGCCGCGAAAATCGAAGGCGGCGTAAAGCCCCGGGGGCTGTCCGGCAGGGTCGGGATACCAGCTCAACCGCAAAACACGGATCCGGCCATCGGCCCAGATCGCAGCGCGCTTGCGCAGGTTCATTTCCCATTCGAGCCGCGGGTTCGCCGCCTGGAAGGACAGGCGCAGCATCGCATAGGCCGCAGCATAGTCGCGCCGCGCCAGCGCCAGCGTATATTCCGCGAAACGATCAACCGCTCCCTCCTCATCCGCCGCCGTCGGCTTGAAGATCACGCCCCCGGGCACGACTACGTCGCGCTCGACCTCGGGCGCGATCAGCGGCGGCGCGCCGAAAGCCGCCGGGATACCGGAAAGGAGGAAAGCCGACACCAACCACAACCGACCGCCGGGCCGGCGATCAATAGCCATAATAGGCGCCGCCCTTCTCCCGCGCGCGGCGCCACGCCGGCCGGTCGTGGCACGCATTCACGAAATTGGCGAGTTTCGGAAAGCGCTGCGCCAGTCCCTGCATGATTGCGATCTCGGCCGGAAAGCTCAGCATGATGTCGGCGGCGGTCAGATTATCGCCGACGAAATGGCCATCCTCGCTGACCGCGCTTTCCATATAGGCAAAATGCGAATCGAGTTGCTGCGTGATCCGCGCTTCGAGCGGCGCGGCCGCTTCGCCGAGACGCGCCGTATAAATGCGCAGCAGGATCGGGGTCATCGCCGAGCCTTCGGCAAAATGCATCCATTGCAGGTGGCGGACATGGTCGTCGGTGCCTCGCTGCGGCACCAGTTTCTCACCGCCATGATAGTCGCAGATATATTCGGCGATCGCCGCCGACTCGATGATGATGCGCCCGGCATCCTCCAGCACCGGCGACTTGCCGAGCGGGTGGACCGCGATGAGTTCGGGCGGCGCGAGATTCGTGACAGGGTCGCGATCGTAGAATTTGATTTCGTAGGGCGCGCCAATCTCTTCGAGCAGCCAGAGGATGCGCTGCGATCGGCTGTTGTTGAGATGGTGGACGATCAGGCTCATCGCTCTCTCCTTCGGAGTCAGTATGGATAGGGTCCGTTGCGGTCGATCAGCGCCGCGAGTTCGCGCACCAACTTGGCGCCGAGGATCGCCGTGACGCCGCCCACGTCGCGGCCGGGATGATGCTCGACGATGTCGGCGCCTACGATCGGTGCGGTCTGCTTGTGGAGAACCGCCAACACCTCGCGGACGGTCAGACCTCCCGGCTCGGGATGCGCGACGCCGGGCGCTTGGGCCGGATCGATCCCGTCGAGGTCGATCGAGATGTAGAGCGGACCTTCGAGTACGGGCACCGCGCCCGGCGTGAACCCGGCCATCGGGACGATCTCGACCCCGAAGCGCTCGGCCTGCTCGCGGCAATGTCCGTTCAGCGTCCGGATGCCGACCTGCACCAGCCGCCCGGCATGGCCAGCCTCGCAAATGCGCGCGAAGGGTGATGCGTGGCTGCGCGGGTTGCCGCCGAAATCGTCGTAGAGATCGGGATGCGCGTCGAAGTGAAGGATGTTGACCGGGCCAAAACAGGTTGCCGCCGCCTCGACGAGCGGAAAGGTCACCGCATGATCGCCGCCGAGCGCCAATGGCACCTCACCATCTTCTTGCAGCATGGTGACGTGGCGCCGGATCGCCGCATCGTCGCGCGCCGTGTCTTCGCTGAGCGGCAGGTCGCCGTCGTCGGCAAAGGCGATATCGACGCCGATCTCGGGCCCAAGCTCGCTCGCCAGATTGCCGCGCTCGCTGCGCAAGGCGGCGCGGATCGCCGCCGGTCCCGCCGCCGCACCGCGCTCGAAGCTGCTGTTGACGTCGGTGGGCAGGCCGAAAAGACGGATCGCGGGCATGGGCTGCTTGTAGCCGCTGGCGAAGGTCGCGCAAGGCGCTGCTGGTCGAGAAGTGGCTCAAGGAAATCACCATTCCCTGATCACCGGCGATCAATGGACGACGGGCGGGCCGACCTGCAGGAGAGGGGCTGCGCAGGTACGGTGCGGTCGCAAGGAGACCGCGGGGCCCGCCGCCGTCGGCTGGCCGGTTTCTCCGAAATCGGGGAAACCGGCCGGATGGCGTCAGTAGCGGCGATCAAAGATCGCCATCGTCGCCTTCATCATCGGGGCCGGCCATCATCTCTTCGGCCACCGCGTCGGTACGGCTACGGATCGCGCTTTCGAGGCGCTGCATCAGCTCGGGATTTTCGGTCAGGAAATTCTTCGCATTCTCGCGGCCCTGTCCGATGCGGATCGAATCATAGCTGAACCAGGCGCCCGACTTTTCGACGAGCCCGGCCTTGACGCCAAGATCGAGGATCTCGCCGATCTTCGAAATGCCCTGCCCGTACATGATGTCGAACTCGACCTGCTTAAACGGCGGTGCGACCTTGTTCTTCACGACCTTCACCTTGGTGGTGTTGCCGACGATCTCGTCGCGATCCTTGATCTGGCCGGTGCGGCGGATGTCGAGACGCACCGATGCATAGAATTTGAGCGCGTTGCCGCCGGTCGTGGTCTCCGGATTGCCGTACATCACGCCGATCTTCATGCGCAGCTGGTTGATGAAGATCACCATGCAGCGCGAACGGCTGATCGAACCGGTGAGCTTGCGCAGCGACTGCGACATCAGGCGCGCCTGAAGCCCGACGTGGCTGTCGCCCATCTCGCCCTCGATCTCCGCCCTCGGGACGAGCGCGGCGACCGAGTCGACGACGAGCACGTCGATCGCGTTCGAGCGGACGAGCGTGTCGACGATTTCGAGCGCCTGCTCGCCCGTATCGGGCTGCGACACGATCAGTTCGTCGATGTCGACGCCCAGCTTCCGCGCATAGACGGGGTCGAGCGCGTGTTCGGCGTCGACGAAGGCAGCGGTGCCGCCCATCTTCTGCGCCTCGGCGATGCAATGCAGCGCCAGCGTGGTCTTGCCCGAGCTTTCGGGGCCGTAGATTTCGATGACGCGTCCGCGCGGCAAGCCGCCGACGCCGAGCGCGATGTCGAGGCCGAGCGAGCCGGTCGAGATCGCCTCCACCTGCATCGCTTCCTTCGAGCCCAGCTTCATTACCGAGCCCTTGCCGAACGCGCGATCGATCTGCGCGAGCGCGGCGTCGAGCGCCTTCTGCCTGTCCGTTCCGTTCACTGATTTCCCCGATTCGACGAGTGACAATTGTCCGGCCATGACCGTCCCTTTCCAGCTCTAGAGCGACGGCAGAAGCATCGCAATGGCAGACTATGTGCCATATTTGTTCTCATGGAACAAGTGGGGAACAAAGAAAAATCGAAGGGGAAGAAATGCTCAGTTTTCGGCCGAAAATTCGTCCAGAACCGCTTCGATATCGCTGATCCGGAACGGCTTGGCGACCAACCGCCGGTGCGCATGTTCCGCCGGAATGATGTCGCCGCCGCCCGAGGTGAAGGCAAAAGGAATCCCGCGCGCGGCCAGTGCATCGGCGATCGGCCAGCCCTTTTCGTCGCCAAGGTTGATGTCGACGAGCGCACCGCCGATCGCTTCGGCGGCGATGATCGCCAGCGCCTCTTCATTCGTCGTCGCCTGCGCGGGTTCAGGCAGGCCGAGCGCGTCGAACATGTCGACGAGCATCATGCCGATCAGCACATCGTCCTCGACGAGCAGAATGCGATTCGCGTCAGCCATCGGACGCCCGATGCGCCGCATTGTCGAGCGCCGCCGACACCGCCTCGGCAAGCTGCGCGACCGAGAAGGGCTTGGGCAGGAAGGCGACGTCGTCGATGTTGATCGACTGACGAAGCTGCTCCTCGGCATAGCCCGACATGAACAGGACCGGCAGCGCCGGCCGCTTCTTGCGCATCTCGCGCACCATCGCGGGCCCGTCCATCGTCGGCATCACGACGTCGCTGACGACGAGATCGACCTTTTCCATCCCGGCGAAACGTTCCAAGCCCTCTTCTCCCTGCGATGCAGTGAAGACCGTATAACCCGCACGGGCCAGGGCTCGTTCCGCGACAGCACGCACCATATCCTCATCCTCGACGAGGAGAATGGTACCCGTGCCCCACTGGCTCTTTTTCGGCTTCGGCACCGGCGTGGGCGTCGCCGGTGCGCCGTGCTCGGCGCGGTGGACGGGGAGGTAGATGGTGAAGCTGGTTTTGCCGGGCTTGCTGTCGGCAAAGATGAAGCCTGCCGACTGCTTGATGATGCCATAGACGGTCGACAGCCCGAGCCCGGTGCCCTTGCCGACGTCCTTCGTCGTGAAGAAGGGCTCGAAGATCTTCGGCAGCACGTCGGCGGGGATGCCGGTGCCGGTGTCGCTGACCTTCAGCGCGCTATAGTCGGCGGGCGGCATGAACTCGCTGCCCATCTGGCGCACGTCGGCCGCCGATACCGGATAGGTCTCGATCGTCAGCGTCCCGCCGCCGGGCATCGCGTCGCGCGCATTGACCGCAAGGTTGATGATCACCTGTTCGAGCTGCCCAGGATCGGCACGCACCGCGCCGAGCCCGCGGCCGTGATGGACCGACAGCTGGACGGTATCGCCGATCAGACGTTTCAGAAGATGCGACACCTCCGAAATGACGTCAGGCAGTTGCAGGATCTGCGGGCGCAGCGTCTGCTGGCGCGAGAAAGCAAGCAATTGCCGGGTCAGGCTGGCGGCGCGGTTCGCGTTGCTGCGGATCTGCTGGATGTCATCATAGTCGCTGTCGCCGGGCGTGTGACGCATCAGCATCAGGTCGCAGCTTCCGAGCACCGCAGTCAGGATATTGTTGAAGTCGTGCGCGACGCCGCCCGCAAGCTGGCCGACCGCCTGCATCTTCGACGCCTGGGCGACCTGCCGCTTGAGCCGCGATTCCTCGCTCGAATCCTTGAGGCTGAGCAGCACCGCCGCCTCGCCGAGCCCGCGCACGCCGACGACGCGCATCGACACCGGATCGTCACCCTGCCCGACCAGCCGGATCGACAAGTCGCCTCCGACCTGTTGCCCGCTGCTGTGGCGCCGGATCATGTCGGCGAGCGGCCCCTTGTCCTCGCCGACGACAAGGTCGCCGGGATAGCGCGGCATGCGGCCGTCGCCGACATTGCCAGCGCGCTTGAACGCGCGGTTCATGTAGAGAAACCGGCCGTCGCGATCGACCAGCGCGAGCCCGAACGGCAGCAGCGAAAGCAAGGTTTCGACATAGGCCTGCGCAGTGCCGCGATCGGCGGGCCCGATCTCCTCGTCGAGCATCGTCAGCAGCACCGGTCCGTGGGTGTCGGCGGGGGCGAGCGGGATCTGGATCATCCGCACCGGCGTCGCGCGGTCGCCCTCGCGCGCGAAATAGAGTGAACCCGCTTCGTCGAGCCGCAGCATCGCCGACACGTCGCGCCCGACGTAATGTGCCTGATCGGCCTCATCGAGCGCGCGGAGCAGAAAGGCACGGTTTGCCGAGCGGAGCCGCCCCTCGGCGCTGACGAGCGCCGCCATGACGCCCGCCTGCGCGAGCGTCAGGCCCGCCGGCCCGTCGAGATGGCGGACGATCTCGGTCGCAAGATCGAGCCGCTCGTTTGCCGAAAAGCGCCAGACAAGATAATCCTCGGCCTGCCCGGTACGGAAAATATGCGCGCGAAGCTGCAACGGCCCGACGGCGATATCGTCGGCGACCCCCTCGCCGTCGCGCCATGCGGTGCGGCCGGCGTTCTTCAATGCCTCGGCGCCGCGTGCATCGACCGGCAGACCCGGCGGGGTGACGAACCCGCCGAACCATGTCGCGAACAGATCGTTGGCGCAGACCAGACGTCCGCCGCGGTCGGTCACCGCCACCGCGACATCGTCGTGGTTCACCGCGACGCGCAGCATCGTCCAGTCGGGGAGCGCCGCTTCACCTGCGGCCGCTTTGGGGAACAGACGGCGGGCAAGCAAGGTGCCGCCCGCCGCGATCGCCAGCCCGGCCAGAAAGCCCGCCGCCAGTACGACGTTTCCGGTCGCCCAGAACAGCAGGCCGACCGACAGGAGCGCAAGACCGCCGAGCACGGCCAGATCGACGCGCGACAGATTGAACCGCGCGCCGAGCGGTCCCGCCGGGCCCGCCCCCCTGCTGAAATCGGTCTCAGCGGAGGGCAGGCTTTGCGCGGTCAACTGACGCTCTTTCTATAGCCGCATCACCAGATGCGGACACGATCCTTTGGTGCCAGATACAGCTTCTGGCCTTCCTTGACGTTATAGGCCTTATACCAAGGGTCAAGGTTGCGCGAGACCCAAGTCCGCTGGATCGAGGGCGAATGCGGATCGGTCGTGATACGCTGCGCCAGATTCTGCTCGCGATAGTTGCGCCGCCACACCTGCGCCCAGCCTAGGAAGAAGCGCTGGTCGCCGGTCAGCCCGTCGATCACCGGCGCCGGCTTGCCGCCGAGCGACTTCTTGTAGGCGTCATAGGCGATGGTCAGGCCGGCGAGATCGCCGATATTCTCGCCGAGCGTAAAGGTGCCATCGAGATGCTCGCCGGGCAGCACTTCATACGCATCATACTGTGCAACGAGCGCCTTGCCGGCCGCCTCGAACGCCTTGACGTCCTCGGGCGTCCACCAGTCGGCCAGCTTCCCCGTCTCGTCATATTTTGCGCCCTGGTCGTCGAAATGATGGCTGATCTCGTGACCGATGACCGCGCCGATGCCGCCGTAGTTGATCGCGGCGTCGGCCTTCGGATCGAAGAAGGGCGGCTGCAGGATCGCGGCGGGGAAGACGATCTCGTTCATCCCGAAATTGGCATAGGCGTTGACCTCCATCGGGGTCATCCCCCACTCCCACCGGCGGATCGGACCGCCGAGGCGGCTGATATTGTCGTCGTGCGCGAACTGGTTGGCGCGCAGCGCGTTGCCGAACAGGTCGTCGCGCTTGATCTCGAGCTTGCTGTAATCCTTCCAGCGGTCGGGATAGCCGATCTTGGTCGTGAAATTGGCGAGCTTCTTTTTCGCGCGCACCTTGGTCGCGGGCTGCATCCAGGTCAGGTTGCCGATGCGCGTGTCGAGCGCGGCGAGGACATTCTTGACCAGCACGTTCATCGCCGCCTTGGTTTCGGGCGGGAAATATTTCGCGACATAATCCTGCCCGACGGCTTCACCCATATTGTTGGTGGTGAAGTCGACGGCGCGCTTCCAGCGTTCCTGCATCTGCGGGGTGCCCGACAGCGCGGTGCCATAGAAGGAGAAGGCTTCCTTCGCGACCGCGTCGGGCAGCACGCCCGAGAAGCTGTCGAGGCTGCGGACGGTCAGGATATCGCGGATCACGCCGATCGGCGCGTCGGCGATCAGCTTCGCCTCGCCGGTGAAAGCGCTTGGCTGCGACACGAGGAGCGCGTCTTCCTTGACACCGATGCCGCGGATGAAGGTCGTCCAGTCGAAGCCCGGCGCGGTCTTGGCCAGCTCGGCAATGGTCATCTTGTTATAGACCTTGGTCGCATCGCTGCTGTCGTTCTTGTCCCAGTGGACGGTCGCGATCTGCTTTTCGAAGTCGTAGATCGCCTTGGCGCGCACGCCGGCGTCCTTCTCGCCGGCAAGCGCCAGGACGTTTTCGAGATGCTTGAGGTAAGCGGCCTGCAGCTTGGTGTTGCGCTCGCTGTCCTTCAGATAGAAATCGCGGTCGGGCATGCCGATGCCGCCCTGCCCGATCGTGTAGATATAGACGTCGGGATTCTTGTCATCCTGCCCGACATAACCGCCGAAGAAATGCGCGACGCCGCTACGGTCGGCTTCGGCGAGCAGAGCCGCAAGGCCTGCCTTGTCGACACTGCGGATTTTCGCGAGCCAGGGCTGGATCGGCGCAAGGCCCTTCGCCTCGACCGAGGCCGAGTCGAGGTAAGACGCATAGGCGCGGCCGATCATGCTGTTCGGGTCGGCCTTTGCCGCCTCGAGGATTTCCTGCGTACGCTTCTGCGACAGGTCGGCAAGCGCGGTGAACATGCCGTAGTTCGACTTGTCGGCCGGGATCGTGGTGTTCTTCGCCCAGGTCCCATTGGCATAGGCGTAGAAATCGTCGCCCGGCTGGACGCTCTTGTCCATGCCGGTGAGGTCGAAGCCGAAGTTGCCGATTTGCGGCTTGGCCGGCGCGGACGTCGCCGGTGCGGCCTCATCCTTGGCAAGCGCGGGCACGGCGCCCAGCAGCATGGCGCCCAGCGCCGCGGTCGCCATCAGGCGCGAAGAAATGTTCGGACGGTTCATGATGTTCCCCAGATGAACAAATGGATAGCGCGCCCGCGGTTCCCCCCGCCAGCGCGATCTTGCGATGGAACAGCTATAGGCTCGCGGGGGCCGGGTTCAACCGGCGACAGTGTCGCTCGTCGACGCCTCAAGTCGTTTGTCGCGCGCCCGGCGAATTTTGCGCCGCCAGCGCAGCCGTATCCAGGCATCCCAACCGACCGAAGCCAGAACATAGCCGACAACAGCCGAAACCACCGAAATGACGAACAGGCCGGCGACTCCGCCCAGCAGCGCGGGCCCGGCGTTCGCGGTGAACCAGTGCCACCATTCGATCAGCGACGCCCCTTCATCGTACAGGACATAGAGGTCGGCGACATTGGTTCGCAGCCCGAACAGCACATTGCCCAGCCACACCGAAGCGGCAAGGATGAACGGCGTGGTCAGCGGGTTGGACAGAAAGGTCATTGCCGCGCCGATCGGGATATTGGCACGGAACGGCAAGGCAAGCAGCGCCACGCCGGCAATCTGGACGCCGGGGATCAGAAAGAAGATACCGACGAACAGCCCCAGCGCGGTGCCGCGCCGCACCGACGTTCGCGTGAACCGCCACAAATGGCTATGCGCGACGCGGTGTGCGAACGGCTTCACGAACCGGCTTTCGAGCAGGTCCTCCCGCGTCGGCGAGTTGCGGCGGATCCAGTTCATGACCGCGGCCTTGTCGCGAGGCTCACCGCCGCTCATCCGCGGTCCTTCAGCAGGCGCTGCTTGTCGCGCTTCCAGTCGCGCTCCTTGATCGATTCGCGCTTGTCGTGCGCCTTCTTGCCTTTGGCGAGCGCGAGTTCGACCTTCGCGCGGCCGCGGCTGTTGAAATAGACCGACAGCGGAACGATCGTCATCCCCTGCCGCATCACCCCGGCGTGCAGCTTGTTGATCTCGCGCCCGTTCAGCAGCAATTTGCGCGGGCGCCGCGGTTCGTGATTGAAGCGGTTGCCGTGGCTGAATTCGGGGATGTTGGCGTTGATCAGCCACACTTCGCCGCCGCTAACCTCGGCATAGCTTTCGGCGATCGTGCCCTCGCCGAAGCGCAGCGACTTCACCTCGGTACCCTGCAGCGCGATCCCTGCCTCGAACACCTGTTCCACGGCATAGTCGAACCGCGCGCGCCGGTTCTCGGCGACGACCTTTTTTTTGTCGAATTCGGCGGCGGACTGCGGACGGGCCATTGAACGAACCTAGAGAACTCCAGCCGCGACCAGTGCGGCATCGACGGCCGCGCGCGATGCTTCGGACGCCGGAATGATAGGTAGGCGCACTTCGGGCGAAAACCAGTCGTGGATCCGCGACAGCGCATATTTGGCCGGGGCGGGCGAAGCGTCGGAAAACATCGCCTTGTGCAGGCCGAACAAGCGGTCGTGGAGCACCCGCGCTCCTGCCCAGTCGCCTGCGGCGCAAGCAGCGGCAAAATCGGCGCAGAGGCGCGGCGCGACATTGGCGGTGACCGAGATGCAACCGGCGCCGCCGAGCACGGCGTGCGGTAGCCACAGATCGTCGTTGCCGCTGAGCTGGCAGAAGTCCGCGCCAGCCCCCGCGCGATGCACAGTGACACGCGCCAGATCGCCACTCGCGTCCTTGATCGCCACGACAGTGGGAATTTCGGCGAGCTGGCACATCGTCTCGGCGCTGATGTCGGCGACGGTGCGGCCGGGGACGTTGTAGACGACGATCGGCAGGTCGCACGCATCGGCGAGCGCCCGGTAATGGGCGATCATACCTTCCTGCGACGGCTTGTTGTAATAGGGCGCGACGACCAGCGCCGCCGCGGCGCCGGCTTGCTGGGCATAGCGCATGTGGCGAATCGCAGTCGCGGTGTCGTTGGACCCGCATCCGGCGATGACGGGGACGCGGCCCGCCGCCGCCTCGAGGCAGGCGTCGATCACCCGATAATGTTCTTCAAAGCCGAGCGTCGGGCTCTCGCCCGTCGTGCCGCACGGGACGAGCGCGCTGGTTCCTTCGTCGATCTGCCATTCGACCAGCCGTTTGAACGCCGGCGCATCGAACGCACCGTCGCGAAATGGCGTCACCAAGGCGGGAATCGACCCCGAAAACATGCTCCGCTCCTTTACAAAGACTCCATGCGACCGATAGAATTGGCCGGGGCGCCGCTATTGGACGTCTATTCAGCGCCCCGCAAGGAGTTTGGCACTAAAATGCCCCGCATGATTTCGCTGCCCCGTATTTCCCGTCTGGCGCTCGCGCTGGCCCTGATCGTCCCGGCCACAGCGCATGCAAGCGAACTCACCCCCGAACAGATGGCATGGTATCGTGCCCAGATGGGCCTTGCCGCGCAGTCGGCCACACCGCCCTCGACCAGTTCGGTCGGCGACGCTGTGCTCGAATGGCGGCGGCTGACCGCGAACAACATCGCCTCCTTCGACCAGCTCTCGCGCTTCCTGATGGCCAACCGCGACTGGCCCGATGCCGAGAAGCTGCGCGTGCGCGCCGAAAAGGCGATCGCGCTCGACAGCTATGACCCGCAGCGCACCCTCGCCTTCTTCCAGGCCTATCCGCCGCGCACGGCCAGCGGCGAGCTCCGGCTCGCGCTCGCGCTCAACGCGACCGGTCGCCGCGACGAGGCCAACGCCGCCGCGCGTCGCGCGTGGACCGGCGGGATCATCGACGATATGGAGGTCAGCCGCGCGCTGAGCTTCTTCTCCGGCGCCCTCAGCCCGGCCGACCATGACGCGCGGATGGACCGGCTGCTGTGGACCGGCTCGACGATCGCGGCGGGTCGCCAACTTTCCTACACCTCGCCCGACAAGCGCGCGATCTTCGCCGCCCGGCTGGCGATGCGCGGCGGCGCGGTCGATGCGGCGCTCCAGTCGGCGGCCGTGGAGAGCGCCAACCCCTCGCTGCTCCGCACCGACGCGGGCTATATCACCGACAAGGCGACGTGGCTGCGCAAGAGTGGGCGGGTCGGCGAGGCGCGCGCGCTGCTCGCCGCTCCGCGCGCGCTCGCCAAGGCGCCGACCGATGCCGAGGAATGGCTCGAAACATTGCTCACCAACGCGCGGGCAGCCGACGCCGCGGGCGACAAGCAGACCGCCTTCAATATCGCCAAGCAGATCGACGACAGCTTCGCGCCCGGCGTGGTGATCCGCGAGGCGCCGCTCAGCGTGCGCGACGATTTTACGTCGCTTGCGTGGCTCGCGGGGCAGCTCGCCTACAAGGATCTGCGCCGTCCGGCCGAGGCGGTGCGCCTGTACCGCGCCTATGGCGAGGCGGCGCGTTCGGCGCAGACGCGTACCAAGGGCTTCTACTGGGCCGGCCGCGCCGCGCTGGCCGCGGGCGACCGCGACACCGCGAACCGCTATTTCGCGGATGCCGCCGAGCATTATGACCAATTCTACGGCCAGCTCTCGCTCGAACGCCTCAACCGGCCACAGCCCAGGCCAAAGCCCGAACCGACGATCCAGGTCAGCAGCGACCAGAAACGCGCGTTCGAGGACGACCGGCTGGTACGCGCAGCGCGCGCCCTCGGCGAGATCGGCGCGTGGCGCGAACAGTCACAGTTCCTGCGCGCGCTCGCCCAGCGCGCGTCCTCACCCGCCGACCATGTGCTCGCGGGCCAGCTCGCCTCTTCGATCGGGCGCCCCGACCTGGGTGTGATGATCGGCCGCAGCGCGCAGGCGAACAGCCTCGACGCGGTCGAAGTGTCGGGCTTCCCGACGGTGCGGGTGCCCTCCGGCCATGAGAGCAACTGGACCTTCATCCATGCGATCACCCGGCAGGAAAGCCAGTTCGACCGGCAGGCGATCAGTCACGCCGGGGCGCGCGGCATGATGCAGCTCATGCCCGGAACGGCGCGCGAGGTCGCGGGCAAGCTCGGCATGAGCTATGATGCCGGATCGCTCACGGCCGACACAAACTACAATTTGACGCTCGGATCGACCTATTTCCAGCAGATGCTGAGCTATTTCGGCGGCAGCTACCCGCTCGCGGTCGCGGCGTACAATGCGGGGCCCGGCAATGTGAACAAATGGCTGCGCGCCAATGGCGATCCGCGCGGCGGCGGGATCGACATGGTCGACTGGATCGAGGCGATCCCCATCTTCGAGACGCGCAACTATGTCCAGCGCGTGCTCGAAAATGCCGTCGTTTACGACACGCTCCGCGACGGGCGCAGCGTGCCCAAGGCGCCGCTGAGCTTTTACCTCGGCAAGCGCGACCCCGGCTGATCCCGATGGCGGGGGAGAAGACCAATATCATCAGCCCGGCGGGCTTCGCCGCGCTGCGCGCCGAATATGACACGCTGTTTGCAAAGGAACGGCCGAAGCTGGTCGAAACGATCAGCTGGGCGGCGGGCAACGGCGACCGCAGCGAAAATGGCGACTATATCTATGGCCGCAAGCGGCTGCGCGAGATCGACCGGCGGCTGTCCTTCCTCGCGCGGCGGATGAAGGCGGCGCGCGTCGTCGATCCCTCGGCGCAGCCCGACAAGAGCCGCATCTGGTTCGGCGCGACCGTCGAGCTTGCCGACGACGATGATGCGCGTCGCACCGTCACGCTGATCGGCGACGACGAAGCCGAGGCCGGCGAAGGCCGGATCGGCTGGAACAGTCCGCTCGCCCGCGCACTACGCGGCGCAGCGGTGGGCGATCTTCGCACCGTACAGCTTCCCGCCGGGCCGAAGGAATGGGAGGTGATGGCGGTCACCTACCCCTGACGATCACTCGCCGATACCGGCGATCAGGTCGCGCTGGTCTTTCCGGAGTTCGGGCAGGTCGCGCGCGAGCTTCGCCCAGAAGACCGCCTCCTTCGGGTCGGCGGCGACGCCATCGCCCTTCGCATAGGCCCAGGCGAGGATCGCGCGCGATCCCGCGAAACCCGCGCGTGCGCCGACGCCGCAATCCTCGATCGCGTCTTTCAGCGTCTTATCGGCGAAATGCGCCTCGCAAAGCCAGTGGCTGCCCTCGGGATTCCCCGCATCGGCGATCGCGCGCAGGCGTTTCAGGTTCGCGTCGCGCGTGGTTGCAAAATAGGTGAGCGCGAAGATCGCAGCGGGATGCCCCTTTTCGGCCGCCTCGGCATAGAGCGCCTGCGAGCGCACGAAATCGGGCGGGCCGAAGGTGCCCGAGGCCAGGCGATAGGCGAGATGCGTCTTCGCCTTCGAAAAACCGGCGTTCGACGACGCGATATAAAGGTCGTAGGCGCGTTTCACGTCGGCGGGCGTCGGATCATTCTCGAGCAGCAGATAGGCAAGCTCCTGCTGCCCCGCCGGAAAACCCTGCGCCGCCGATTGCTCGAGATAGGCGCGCGCGCGCGGCACGTCTTTTTTCACCCCGACGCCGAGCGAGAACATATAGCCCGCGAGATGCTGGGCGAGCGGATCGCCGCCATCGGCGAGCCCGATCAGTTCGGCGGCGGGATGGTGCGACAGCACGTCGGCAATGATGATCGGCTCGTCCTCGATCGCGAGCCGGTCGAGCGAAATGTCGGCAAGCGCGCCCGGCTTCAGCCCCCCGCGCGCGACCGGTGGCGGCCCCGGCGGCGCGGCAAACGCGCCGAGCTTCGGGCCGGACTTCGCGCGCTCGGGCACCTCGGGCGGCGCGACGAGATAATAATCGTCGAACCAGCTCCCATAATGGAACGGCTGCTGCGGCCCCAGCTCCATGCCATAGGTACGCTTGTAAACATCGCGCGACACGACCTTGAAATAATCGGAGATTTCGAGCCCCGGAATGCCGAGTTCCGCGACCACCGCCGCCGCGAACGGGCTGACCGGCGAACCCACCGGCGCGAAGTCGAGCGCGGGACGGCCCTTTGCGGTCGAATAGAAGACCGCGCCCTGCCCGATATCGAGCAGGCCGAGCGGCGCCGATCCCGCCTCGCCCTTCGCGACGTCGGTGTCCTCGATTCGCACCACCGGGTCAGGCGTGCGGCAGGCGTCGACGAACAGCAGCGTGAAGGCGCCCGGCGGCACGACGCGTTTCACCAGCGCCTCGATCGACAGATAGCGTTTCTCGACATCGGCGCGGCGCGTCGCGGGCGGCGCCTCGACCGGCACCAGCCAGTTGCGGCCGCCATATTCGAAGCCGTGCCCGGCGTAGTAGAGGACGACCGACTTCGCGCCCTTCGCTTCCTCGGCGAATTTCGCCAGCGCGGCGTCGAGCCCGGCCTTGTCGGCGTTGTTGACGACGCGCGACGAGATGCCGGCTTTCGCCATCGCGTCGCACACATAGCCGATGTCGTTGACGGCATTCTTGAGCGACGGCCATTCCCAGTCGTTATAGGCGCTGTTGCCGATCAGCAGCGCGACGCGGTCGCCCTTCAACGGCGCGGTGCCGCAGGTTGCAGACGGTTGCGCCGACGCGGCCGGAGCGAGCCCTCCCGTCAAAACGAGCGCCGCCGCCAATGCCGCCCGATATCGCCAACGCATCATTTCGATCTTTCCACCCCGGCAAATAGCGAAACCGCAGAAAACCGCGCAACTTCACTCGCAATTCACACGTCTTGCACCCCGCCTGCGCCCTTGTCCGCAACCGGTCGACGCGACCCCGGAGGCAAGGGTAGGTCAGCGGAATAGTGTAGGAAAGCCCAAATCATGTCGGACTGTGCGCCGCATCACCCCGCGTCGCTGGACGGCCCGCTACGCGATGCTAGTCTGATCGCGAGGGAGACGAAGATGACGCGAAGCCTGGCCCTGATCACTGCGTTGCTGCTCGGCGGAACCGCGCACGCGGCGCCGGCGCCCGAACCGCGACCACCGGTTGCCGACGAGACATTGCAGGACGGGCTCGAACTCGGCGAAGAGATCGAGGCGCGTGTTGATGGCGACCTCAACGGCGACGGCGACCCCGATACCGCGTTCGTGGTCGCAAGCCCCGACGCGCGGACACTGTATGTCGTCCTGAGCTATCGCACCGAGGTCGATTTCGGACATGATCCCGCGGGCAGCGCCAAGCTGGCGACCGACCCGCTCGGGCCCGCCGATCTGTCGATCAGCAAGGGCATACTCGTGGTGAAAGACCTCACGGGAGGCACGACAGCGCTGGCCTCGACCTATCGCTTCCGCGCCGACAAGGCGAAGGGGCCTCCAAGGATGCGGCTGATCGGGCTCGATACCACGCTCTACAGCAGGACCTGGGCGCATGACGGCAGCGAGATGAGCTGGAACCTGCTAACCGGCGACATCGTCGCGTCTCAGCTAAAGCTCGTCGGAACGGGTGAGGACGCGCGATACGACACGCAGTTCACACGCAAATCGAAGCGGCCCGTCAAGGCCGTCTATATGGAAGATACGCCCGATCCCGAGGAAGAACTGATCCGCGCGACCCGGGCGAAATAGGCGGCGCTGTTACCGGAGCAGCGCCGGCACGATCCAGGCCGCGGATAGCACCACGACTGCGAGCAGGAGCGAAATCGCGAGGACGTAGCGCACGCCATGTTCCTTCACACCGCCGCTCGCTTCGGTTTCGGTCACCTCGACATGGTCATCGACGACTTGCATGCTTCGTCTCCCTTCTGGTCCGCATCAAACGCGGCCCCTCTGCGCGCGGTTCCCGCGCATCGAACAGGGAGAGTGAGCCAGAGGGTCTGTAAGCCGGGTTCTGTCCACCCCTTTCGGGGATGGGCGATCATTCCTCTAGGCGTGCGGTTGCCCGAACGCTCAAGCAGTCAACCCGGACGGCGGGGCCGGAACCAGCCCTGAGTCACCTCGTGCCATCCCTATTCGACCTTGCTCCCGGTGGGGTTTGCCATGCCGCGTCCGTTACCGTCCGCGCGGTGCGCTCTTACCGCACCCTTTCACCTTTCGCCGGGCCGAAGCCTTTGGCGGTCTGCTCTCTGTGGCACTTTCCCTGACCCCGGTTTCCCGGGGCCGCCGGACGTTATCCGGCACCGTGGTTTCCGTGGAGCCCGGACTTTCCTCCCCCGCTTGCGCGGCGGCGATCGCCCGACCCTCTGGCTGGGAGCGTTATAGCGCGAATGGAGGAGTATTACGAGCGATTGTGCGGAAGGGCGTTGGGATTGGGAGCGGACGTCTCTCTGTGATCCCCGGCGAAAGCCGGGGCCCAGAGCGGCACAACGAGACGCTAGCTTTCCAACTCCTTGGGCCCCGGCTTTCGCCGGGGATCACAATGTCCAATTCCGGTCGTTTGCAGCCGATCAACTTCCCTCAGGCTGGGGCAGCAGCAGCGCGAGCAGGATCGCGCGGCATTCGCCGCAGATCGTGCCGTCGATCAGCTCGGGCCGGAAGCGGCGCTGGAAGGCGACGGTCGCGGCGAAGCCGTCGGTCACGTCATAGCCGAAGCGTTCGAGAGCGAGCAGGAAGCCCGCGTCGGTCCACAAGGGATCGGTAAGCTTCTTGGTCGGTCGCGGCAGCGCGAGGCGGCGGCGCGCGAGTTCCTCCCACGGAAAGAGCTCGCCCGGATCCTGCTTGCGCGTTGGCGCGATGTCCGAATGGCCGACGACATTGCCGCGCGTGATGCCGTAGCGATCCTTGATCAGGTGAACGAGACGGACGACCGATGCGACCTGCGGGTCGGGAAAGGGCACATAGCCGAATTCATGCCCCGGATTGACGATCTCGATCCCGACACTCGCCGAATTGATGTCGCTGAGGCCGCGCCAGTGCGACTTGCCCGCGTGCCAGGCGCGCTTCTCCTCGGGCACCATTTGCGTGATCTGCCCGTCCTCGCTGACGACATAGTGCGCCGATACCTTGGCCTCGGGATCGGCAAGCCGATCAATGGCTTCGGCGCCGGTCTTCATGCCGGTATAGTGGAGCACGATCATCGAAATGGGCAGCGCGCGCTCGTCGAAATTGGGAGACCAGCGTTCGATAAAATCGCTCATGCGTGTCGCGGTCCATCCTTGCCCAGCCCGCCCTCGGCTTGCGCCAGCGAGGCACAAAAAGCAAGGTCAGGCGGCGATCGAGGATGCAATTCCGGGGCGACGCACCTGCTGGTCGGCGGGCTCGTACAGCCCGCGAAGCCGTGGGCTGGCGACGAACTGGTCGGTTTGGCCGAGTACCGTTTCACCGGCGCCGAGGACGAGGAAGCTTTGCGGAGCGGCCATCGCGCGCAGCTTCGCGAACGCCTTCTTCCGCATATCGGCCGAAAAATAGAGCAGGAGATTGCGGCAGAAGATCAGGTCGGCGGTGCCCGCGAGCGGCGGACGGTCGGTCAGCATATTCTGCACCGAGAAATCGATCCGGCGACGCAGGTCGGCCTTGGCGAGCCACCCCCCCTCGGTCTGGTCGAACCAGCGCACCATGCGCTGGACCGGCAGCCCGCGCTGGATCTCGAACTGGCTATACAGGCCGACGCGCGCGCGGCCGATCGCATGATAGCTGACGTCGGTACCGACGATATCGATCTGCCAGCCCGCCCATTTCATGTCATGCTCAGCGAGCAGCATCGCCATCGAATAGGCTTCCTGCCCCGTCGAAACGCCGCAATGCCAGATGGTGAGCCGGCGCTGGCGCGCATTGATCTGCCGAAGATATTCGAGCGCATTGGAAGCTATATCGTCGAACACACTGTGTTCACGATAAAAATATGTTTCGTTATTGAGCATGGCATCGACGGTATCGTCGAGCAACTGGCGGCTGTTCGAGGTGACGAGCGCCGCGACGAGCGCGTCGAGGTCGGCGATACCGTGACGCTGCATCACCGGCTTCAGCGACATTTCGATCCGCCAGATGCGGTTCGGCGACAGCGTCTGCCCGGTCCGCGATTCGAGCACGCCCATCAGCACGCGATAGGCGGACTCGCTTGCCGAGCCGCCCATCATGACGCGCGGCGTCCGGCAAGGAAGCTGCCGAGCATCAACGCGATCGCGTCGGGGTTTAGCGTAGCGGTCGCGAGCCCGGCCTTGGCAACCGCGCCGGGCATCCCCCAGATCACGCAGCTTTCGGGCGCCTGCGCGAAGATCGTGCCGCCTGCCGATTTCAGACGCTCGGCGCCGTTCGCGCCGTCGCGGCCCATGCCGCTGAGCACCACCGCCACGCCGCCCTTGCCGTAAACGTCGGCGACCGACGCGAGCATAGGATCGGCGGAGGGGCAGCAGCCGTTCTCGACCGGCCGGCGGTCGAGCGCGATTTCACGGCGCGCGCCGTTCGCGACAACCATCAGATGCGCGTCGCCGGGGGCGAGATAGATGCGGTTCGCCTCGACCGCCATGCCCGCCGCGGCCACGCACACCTTGCGTCCCGTCATCGTCGCGATCTGCTTGGCGTAGAATTCCATGAAGGCGTCGGGCAGGTGCTGGGTCAGCAGGATCGGCGCGGTGACGCGCGGGTCTAGGTGGGTGATGAAATTGGCAAACGCCGGAATTCCGCCGGTCGACGCCGCGACCGCGATGCATTCGAGCGACTGGTCGGCATCGACCACGACCGGTGCGGGGGGTGCGGGCGGGCGATAGGCGACACGCGTCGCGGCGGGAATCGCCTGACGCTGGCCGAGCGAGAGGATGCGTTCGGTGAGCACCTCGGCGAAGCGCCCCGAAAAGCTGCCGCGTCCAGGCTTGGCGAGCGTGTCGCTGGCGCCGAGCGCAAGCGCCTCGATCGCGGCGGGGCCGCCTTCGACGCAGTTCGACGAAAGGATCAGCACGCGTGCATTGGCGGCGCGCTCCAATATGTGCGGCAGCGCATCGATGCCGTTCATGCCAGGCATTTCGATGTCGAGCACAACGACATCTACGGGCTCCGACGCAAGGAACGCCAGCGCATCATGCGCCGAGGCGACCGATGCGCAGACCTGAAGCCCCGGCGTGCCTTCGACGATGCGCTCGAGAATGGACCGGACGACAAGGCTGTCGTCGACCAGCATCACGCGGACGCGGCGACCGACGGGGAGATCGTCTCCCGCCGGGTTTGACATCAGGGGGGCAGGCCGTCCCATCGCCGCCGCCTCACGCCACGCCGACGAGCTGCAGCTTTCCCTCGAGCGTTTCGCGGTCGAACGGCTTCATCACATATTCGTCCGCGCCCGCCTCGATCGCGGCGCGGATATGGTCGATGCTGTTCTCGGTCGTGCAGAAGACGACGCGCGGACGCTCGTCGAAGCCATAGTCGAGGTCGTTGAACGCGGTGAGGAATTCCATCCCGCTCATCACCGGCATGTTCCAGTCGAGCAGAATCACGTCGGGACGGTTCGCGCGGCAAAAGGCCAGCGCCTCCTGCCCGTCGGCTGCCTCATCGACAGAAAATTCCATCGATTCAAGAATATGCCGGGCGACCTTACGGATGACTTTGCTGTCATCGACGACCAGACAAGACTTCGACATTAGGACCTCCGCACCCCGGTTTCGCGCCATGCTAACCTGAAGGAGTATTCAGCTAGTTAACTTATGCCGCGCGCTGGGCGGGCAAGGTGATGAAATGCGACGGATCGACGACGAGGAGCGAATGCCCCTCATGCTCGATCATCGCATCGGCGACGCGCGCCCAGCCGGGCAGCAGCTTTCCGGTGACGCGCGTCTCGGGCGCGTCGATGAAGCAGACGTCCTCGATCTCGTCGGCGAGCAGCGCATAGCCATGTTCGGCGACATCGACGACGACGACGCGCTGACCGGGTGCAACCGGCACCGGCGGCAGGCCGACGACGACATGCGGGTCGATCAGCGTGAAGACCCGGCTGCGCAGCGCGAACAGCCCCGCGACATGCGGCGGCGCGGCGGGCACCTCGACCGGAGTGCCGACAGTGACGACCGAATTGATCGCGCGGCTGCGCAGCGCGACGCGCGTGTCGGCGATCCGCGCGACGAGGTAGAGCTTGTCCATCATGCGCCCGCTCCCCCGGTCCGGCGACGCAGTGCATCAAGCAGCGCACCGCGGTCGTAGCGATAGACGGTCTCGTCATCGGGCCCGGCCGCCGCGGCCGAGGCGCGGAGACGGATCACCGGCACATCGCCATCGCCGGCCCGCGCCGCGCCCTCGTCGGTCAGGCACAGCATGACGTCGGCGGTTTCGCCGGAGGCCTCGGCAACGACGCGATACCCCGCACTCTGCAGGATCGGGGCGAGGAAATTGTCACCCCAACCGTCGTGATCGTCGGCAATGCGGCAAATGGGCTGGCGCGCAGCGGGCGCGACCGCACCGCGCGCATATTGCTCCATCAGCCAGAAGGGATCGACCAGCTCGACCGGATCGCCCGCGACGAGCGCGATGCCCGCGACCAGCCCCGGCGCCGCAGCGGGCTGGACCGTGTCGGGCAGGCGGACGATATCGACCACCTCCTCGATCGGATAGCAAAGCACCATCTGCCCGTCGTTGAGGCGCAGCAGCTTGAGCGTGCCATGCCCCTCGGGGAGTTTCGCCGCGTGAACGGGGAAGATGTCGTCGCCGATCTGCGCCTGGATCTGCCCCGCGCTTTCGAACAGCGCGAGCGCCGGCACGTCCTCGACGCGCTCGATCACCGACAGGCGGATGCCGCGCGTGCGGCCGCCGATGTCGCGGAACAGCAGGAGTTGTGCGGCGTTGCGCGCGGCCGCCGCGGCCGCTTCGGCTTCGACCGCGTGGTCGAGGCTGCGGCCCGCCTCCGACGCGTCGATCGCGGCAGCGGCGAGGATACCCTGTACGTCGAGCAGCAGCACCGGGCGCCCGTTGTCGGGCAATGTGGTGCCGGCATAGAGGCCGGTCGCCATGATCATCGGCGCGGCGGGCTTGATCACGAGCTCTTCATGATCGTGGATCGCCGCGACGCTGAGGGCATAGCTCTGCCCCTGTCCCGGCCGGACGAGCACGAGCGCGCGGTCCTCGACATCGTCGCGGTGATCGCGCGTGCGGCCGAGAATCGTTTCGAGGCGGAGCAACGGGAATTGCTCGCCGCGTACGGTCACGATCTCGCCGCCGCCAACGCGTTCGATGCGGACCGTGTCGCTCGTTTCGAGCAGGATTTCGCGCACCGCGCCGCGCGGGATCGCGAAATATTGCCCCGCCGCGCGGACCATGAGCCCCGAGATGATCGTCAGCGTCATCGGCACACGCAGCACGACGGCAAGGCCCCTGCCCTCGTCGTTGCGCAGTTCGACGAGACCGCCGATCTTTTCGACATTCGCCTTGACGATATCCATGCCGACGCCGCGCCCCGAGATCGAGGTGATCTTGGCGGCGGTCGAAAAGCCGGGGCGAAAGATGAGTTCGAGCTTTTCGCGGGGCGTCAGCGCGCGCGCGTCGGCCGCCGACAGGATGCGCGCCGAGATCGCCTTTTGCACCAGCGCGTCGGGCGACAGGCCGCGGCCGTCGTCGCGCACCTCGATCTCGATCTGGTTGCCCGACTGGCGCGCCGAGACCGCGATGGTCGCAGTAATGTCCTTGCCCGCCGCGACGCGCCCGTCGAGCGCCTCGACCCCGTGGTCGATCGCATTGCGGACGATGTGGATCAGCGGATCGCGGATATTCTCCATCATCTCGCGATCGAGTTCGACCTCGCCGCCGCTGGTCGCAAAGCGGACCTTCTTGCCGAGATCCTGCGCGAGATCGCGAACGATGCGCGGCAGGGGCGCGAACAATTTGTCGATGCGCTGCATCCGCATCTGGCTGACCGACTGGCGCATCCCGGCGATCGAGTCGGACAAGCGGTCGAACGCCGCGATCAGCGCGGGATCGGCGCCCGATTCGCGGAGCATCCGCGCGAATTCGTTGCGCGCGAGGACGATATCGGTGACCCCCGTCATCACGCTGTCGAGCAGCGGCAGCGGGACGCGGATCGAGCGCCAGCCCTGCAGGTCGGTGACGATGTCGTCGTCGCGGCGAAGCTGGATTTCTGCCGGTTCGGCCGGGGCTTCGGGCGTGTCCTCCGTCACGGCGAGCGCGCCGATCACATCGCTGTCGTCGCCCGCCGGTTCGGCGCCCTTGCTGCCGAGCGCAGCGCAAAGCTGCGACAGCCGGTCGACGATGCCGAGCACGCCGGTGACGAGCGCGGCGTTGGCCGGGCGGTTGCCGCGCCGAACCTGATCGAGCGCATCCTCGGCGGCGTGCGCCAGCGCGGTGACGCGCGGCAAAGCAAGGAATCCCGAGCTGCCCTTGATCGTATGGACGAGACGGAAAATCGCGTCGAGCTGCGCGCGGTCGGCGGGATCGGCTTCCCACGCGACCAGCGCCCCGCCGGCTTCGGCAAGGATTTCGGCCGTTTCGGCCAGAAAATCGTTCAGCAGGTCGTCCATTGCGGTGTCGGTGCGCCCCAAAATCCCGGGCTCACCATTGCCGGACAATGGTTAATGGAGGGTTTGTTTAGGGGAGAATGTGCAAGGAAATTGCGCCGCTACGCGAGCGCGATCAGCGACCCTTGAGCACCGCGCCGACAAGCAGCGTGGTCGGTGTCTCGCGCGCCAGCATCACCGTGCCGCCATTCTGCCTCGCCACCGCCTGCACGAGCACCGCGGGCGCGGTGCGCGAGGTCATCGCGCTGGCGCCCTCCCCTTCGGCAAGGATGCGTTCGACATCGGCGTCGAGGAAGATGCGCTCGGCCTCGACGTGCAGCGCGATCTCGATGCCCTCTCCCTGATTTTCGCAGCCGATATCGAGCCGGCCGCCGCGCACCAGCGCATCGACGAGAAGGAGCGACAGGTTGAGGATGATCTTCACCGCGGGCTTGGGCAGCGGATCGGTCCCGATCATCCAGTTGAGGTCGATCGCGCGGTCGCCGATGATCCCCTGGATCGCCGACTTCGCCTCGTCGGCGGGAACCAGTTCGCCGAAGCCGCCCGCCGACCCGAAGGCGAGGCGAAAGAATTTGAGCTTGTTCGCCGAGGTCCGGGCGCTCTGTTCGAGCAGTTCGATGCAGCGCGCCCGCATCTCCGGGTCTTTTTCGTCGGCCAGCAGTTCGAGCCCGTTGGCGAAGGCGCCGACGGGGCTCAAGAGATCATGGCACAGCCGCGAGGCCAGCATGGACGCGAAATCGACGCGGTCGTCGGACATGGATCACTCCCCGCAGACCGGACCTTTCCGGCTCGCGCCTGCTCCCTAAGGCAGGGACATGGTTAAGGGCAAGGGGCATCCCCTTCACCTTGAAATTCGGCGCCCCGCTCCCATATCGCGAGCAATGTTGGGGGACGACGAAATACTGACCGTGACGCTTGCAGACAGCGCGGCCGGGCTGCGGCTCGACCGGGCGCTGGCCGAGGCGCTCCCCGATCTTTCACGCGAGCGATTGAAGACGCTGATCAAGGGTGGCCGCGTTTCGGACGCGTCGGGCGCAGTGCTGTGGGATCCGTCGGCGAAGGCCGCGCCTGCGACGCTCGCGGTCCGTCTGCCCGCGCCCGCCCCGGCGCATAATGTCGCGCAGGATCTGGACCTGGTCATCGCATTTGAGGATGAGCATCTGATCGTCGTCGACAAGCCTGCGGGGATGGTCGTCCACCCCGCCGCGGGCAATCTCGACGGGACGATGGTCAATGCGCTGCTCCACCATTGCGCGGGACAATTGTCGGGGGTCGGCGGCGTCGCGCGTCCCGGCATCGTCCACCGCATCGACAAGGATACGAGCGGGCTGATCGTCGCCGCGAAGCACGACAAGGCGCACGAAGGCCTGGCGAAGCAGTTCGCGGCGCACAGCATCGACCGCCGCTACCTGGCTCTCGCGACCGGCCGCCCGATCCCGCCGAACGGCACCGTCAACGCGGCGCTCGGGCGGTCGAGCACCAACCGCAAGAAGATGGCGGTGGTGGCCGAAGGGCGCGGCAAGCATGCGATTACCCATTACCGGACGATCGAACCGCTGAAGAATGCGACATTGGTCGAATGTCGGCTGGAGACCGGCCGCACGCATCAGGTGCGCGTCCATATGGCGCACATCGGCCATCCGCTGGTTGGCGACCCGGTCTATGGCCGCGCCAAAAAGCCGCTGTCGGACACATTAAAAGCCCGTAATTTTACGCGTCAGGCGTTGCACGCAGCCCATTTGGGCTTTATTCATCCGGTGACCGGTAACAGCATCGCGCTCGACAGCGAACTCCCAGCGGACATGCGGGAACTGATCGATGAACTGCGCGTTTAAGTTTCGAATGAAAATCTATTTTGACCGCTGGACCCAACCGGGGCAGAATGATTTCAGGTTTTAGGGAAGACACTCTCCATGGCTAACAAAAGCAATGTTCCGGCAGTGGTGCCCGCGCTCGGCGGTGAGGCGAGCCTGAACCGCTATCTGGCCGAAATCCGCAAATTTCCGCTGCTGACGCCCGAGCAGGAGTATATGCTCGCGAAGCGCTTTCAGGAGCATGGCGACAATGAAGCTGCGGCGCAGCTCGTCACGTCGCACCTCCGCCTCGTCGCGAAGATCGCGATGGGCTATCGCGGCTATGGCCTGCCGGTCAGCGAGCTGATCAGCGAGGGCAATATCGGCCTGATGCAGGGCGTGAAGAAGTTCGATCCCGAACGCGGCTTCCGCCTCGCCACCTATGCAATGTGGTGGATCCGCGCCTCGATCCAGGAATTCATCCTGCGGTCGTGGAGCCTCGTGAAGATGGGCACCACCGCGGCGCAGAAGAAGCTGTTCTTCAACCTGCGCCGGATGAAGAACAGCCTCGACGCGTTCGAGGACGGCGATCTCAGCCCCGAGCATGTGGCAAAGATCGCCAAGGATCTCGGCGTCACCGAGGACGAGGTCGTCAGCATGAACCGCCGCATGGCGATGGGCGGCGACACCTCGCTCAACGTCCCGATGGGCGAGGACGGCGACAGCCAGTGGCAGGATCTGCTCGGCGACGAGGGTCCGCTGCAGGACGAACGCGTGGCCGAGGCCGAGGAACGCGACGTGCGGCACGAGCTGCTGACCGAAGCGCTGGCGACGCTCAACGAGCGCGAACGCCATATCCTGACCGAACGGCGCCTGACCGACGATCCGAAGACGCTCGAGGATCTGAGCCAGGTCTATGACGTCAGCCGCGAACGCGTGCGCCAGATCGAAGTGCGCGCCTTCGAGAAGCTGCAGAAGGCGATGCTCAAGCTGGCGGGCGACCGCCGGCTGGTCAACGCATAGCCGCTGTATTTTCTTCGTCACCCCGGACTTGATCCGGGGTCCACTGCGACGCCGCAAAATGGACCCCGGATCAAGTCCGGGGTGACGATTATTATATGCCGTGCCCGCTTGCCACCACCTCGCTAGCAGCTAATTTGCCCGCATGGCAACGAAGTCCCGCGCGAAGACGCGCAAGCTCCCCTGGTATCTGCGGCCCATCAAATGGCTGCTCTGGTTCATCGCGATCTCGGTCGTCTGGGTGCTGATCTATGCTGTCGTGCCGCCGCCGGTGACGATCACGATGCTGACCGACGGCAACGGCATCACCAAGGACTGGACCAGCCTGTCGAACATCGACCGCAACATGGTGCGCGCCGCGATTGCCGCCGAGGACGGCAAGTTCTGCAGCCACGACGGCTTCGACCGCGCGGCGATCGAACAGGCGATCGAGCGCAACGCCAAGGGCAAGCGGATACGCGGCGGGTCGACGATCAGCCAGCAGACCGCGAAAAATGTCTTCCTGTGGCAGGGCAGCGGCTGGACGCGCTATATCCGCAAGGTGCCCGAGGTGTGGTTCACCTTCCTGATCGAGAAGATATGGGGCAAGCGGCGGATCATGGAAGTGTACCTCAACGTCGCCGAGACGGGGCTTGGTACCTATGGGGTCGAGGCCGGTGCGCAGCGTTATTTCAAGCATGGCGCCAGCAAGCTGACCCCGCAGGAGGCCGCACGGATCGCCGCGATCCTGCCGCTGCCGAAGAAGCGCGAGGCGGTGAGCCCGTCGGGCTTCACGCGACGCTATGGCAATTCGATCCGCGCGCGGATCGGAATCGTACGGCGCGATGGGCTGGATGGGTGTATCTATAAATAGCGTCTGCTTTGGGGTGGTTTCCAGACATTCGTCACCCCGGACTTGATCCGGGGTCCACGACTTCAACGCCGCGATAGATCCCGGATCAAGTCCGGGATGACGAAGCGGGAAG